>Ga0114945_10002587_pt1 | contig 10536 bp, 10 predicted proteins | sample OV2TP3_FD_87194 | JGI IMG/M metagenome (GOLD analysis project Ga0114945, IMG submission 87194) | Hot spring microbial communities from Beatty, Nevada to study Microbial Dark Matter (Phase II) - OV2 TP3 | ecosystem: Environmental > Aquatic > Thermal springs > Hot (42-90C) | place: USA: Beatty... | reverse complement strand
CGGTGCCGTCTTCGCCGCGCGTACGCTCGGCATGGAGCGGTTCCGGTCAACCGTCGAGCGGTTCGGGTTCGGGCATCGGACCGGTATCGAGCTCGCCGGCGAGGTTGCTGGGGACACGGGAAACCTCCGGCGGCCAGAGGAGGTGTACCTCGCGACGGCATCATACGGGCAGGGGATTGCGGTCACGCCACTCCAGCTCGCGGCGGCGTACGCGGCGATCGCGAACGGCGGGCAGTACGAGCAGCCGCACGTCGTCGAGGCGTTCGAGTATCCGGATGGGACGCGCCGTCGGGTGGAACCACGCACGGTCCTGCGCGCGGTGAGTAACCGGACGGCGACGCTCGTCCAAGGGATGCTCGTGTCAGTGGTCCAGGAGGGGTACCCGAAACGCGCGGGCGTCGCCGGGCACCGCATCGGGGGGAAGACCGGCACCGCGCAGATCCCGCTCGGCGACCGCCCGGGCTACTCGTCCGACACCATTCACACCTTCGCAGGATTCGGACCGGTCGAGGCGCCGACGTTCGCCATGGTCGTCCGCATCGACCGCCCGAAGCGCCGGTTCGCCGACTCCACCGCCGCGCCGTTGTTCGGGGAGATCGCAAAGTTCATTCTGGAGTATGATGGAATAGCCCCCGAAATGACTAATTTCTAATTGTTCTAATTTCTAATCAATGACCAATTCCCAATGACCCAATGACGAGCGTACGAATCCAATGCTGGATATTGGACATTTGGACATTGGGGTTTGATTAGGTCAATTAGAAATTAGAAATTAGAAATTCAATCCTGTGCGTCATGTTCTGCAAGCGGTCCTCTCCTACCTCGCCCGCGCGGTCATTCACCGGCAGCGGCCGTTCATCGTTGGCGTCACCGGGAGCGTGGGGAAGACGTCGGTGAAGGAGGCGATCCGCGCGGTGCTCGCGGTGGAACGGAGCGTCCGAAGCGCGCCGAAGAACTACAACAACGAAATCGGCTTCCCCATCGCGATCATCGGAGGGCACGCGCCCGGGCGGTCGCCGTGGCGCTGGGTATCCGTCATCGCTCGCGGGATCGGTCTCGCGATCACTCGCACCCTGCGATACCCCGAGTCGCTCGTGCTCGAGTATGGAGCCGATCACCCCGGCGATCTCACGGTGCTCACGCGCATCGCGTCGCCATCCGTTGGGGTCATCACCGCGGTCGGCCCCGCGCACACGGAATACTTCCGTACCGTCGAGCGCGTCATCGCGGAGAAGCGGCGCCTCATCGTGGCGCTCCCACGCGATGGCATCGCAGTGCTCAACCGCGACGACGAGAACGTCTACGCGATGCGCGATCGTACCCATGCGCGGGTCGTCACGTATGGGTTCCATCCAGAATCAGACGTACGGGGGGTAGAGTACCAGGTAACCTACGAGCAAGGGTCAGGTGTCAGGGGTCAGGTGTCAGGGGTTGTGTCGACCGGCATCGCCTTCAAGGTCGTGGCGGGCGGGAGCACGGTGCCGGTGCACCTCATGGGGTGCATTGGGCGCGGACACGCGTCGTCCGCGCTCGCGGCGGTCGCGGTCGGCACGGCGCTCGAGATGCACCTCGTGGAGATCGCACACGCGCTCGCGGCGTACGAGCCGCCGCCCGGCCGCATGCGGGTCCTCGGAGGGGTGAAGCACACCGTCCTCATTGACGACTCATACAACTCCTCTCCGCTCGCCGTCGCCGTCGCGCTCGAGGCGCTCGCTGAGGTGGCGACGGAGGGTCGTCGGTTCGTCGTCCTCGGGGACATGCTCGAGCTCGGTCCGCTCACGGAACACGAGCACGAGCATGTCGGGGAGCTCGTCGCGAGTCGGACGTTCGAGTACCTCGTGACGGTCGGTGAGGCGAGTCGGCATACTGCCGCCGGGGCCCGCGCCGCAGGAATGCCAACCGATCGCGTGCTCGAGTTTCGAACTGCACCCGAGGCTGCGCGGTATGTTCAGGATCTCCTCCAACCGGGCGACGTCGTCCTCGTGAAGGGGTCGCAGGGTATGCGGATGGAACGCGTTGTCAAGGAGCTCATGACGGAGCCGCTCCGAGCGGCGGATCTCCTCTGTCGTCAGGACGAGGAGTGGTTGCAAAGGTAAGAGGGAAGAGGTAAGAGGGAAGAGGTAAGCCGCCATCGTCTAGCCTGGTCTAGGACGTCGCCCTCTCACGGCGAAAACTGGGGTTCAAATCCCCATGGCGGTAGTTGGTAGTAACACAACACCCGAGTGGCACGTGCGACACGGGGTTCCCCGCCATAGGCGGGTCCCCTCCAGAGGCGGGCAAGCGCCTCTGGCGGAAAATCCCGGTGGCGGTATGATCCCGCATGACGTTCATCCCTGAGGATTTCCCGAATTTTGAGCAGCAGGAAGCCCGCCTCGAGCGGGCTCTCGCTGCGTTTCCCCCCACTGATCAGGAGCGCATTCGTGCTGCGCATACGTTCGCCGCGCGCGCGCACGAAGGGCAGGAACGACATGGACCTGGCCACATCCCGTACCTCATCCATCCCATCCGTGTCGCCTGTTCGCTCGTTGATGAATTCCGTGAGGTGGACGCCGATGCGTTCGTCGCGGCGCTCCTCCACGATGTCGTCGAGGACTGCGGGGTGACGATTGGTGAGATCGAACGGCGGTTCGGGCCGCGTGTGCGCCGCGCCGTCGCTGCGCTCACGTGGAGGAAGGGGACCGATGCGAAGTGGCAGCAGGCAGCGGTCATGCGTCGGCAGGCGCGCGCCACTCGACTCATCAAGGCGTCCGATGTCATTGATAACAGCCGGGCCATGTGGCAGGTTGATGGTCGCTCTCGTGTCCTCCGGTTGCTCTACGGCTATGGCCACTGGGGCCGCTCGATCGTCGAGAGCCTCGGCGCTCCCGCAACCATCTTTCTCGATGCGGCGCTCGCGAAATCAACGACGCTCCACTTCGAAAAGGATCCGGATCCACCGCTCACGCCGAACGCCGGTGCGGAGCTTGCCATCGAGATGGTCTCGTTCCTGCACCGCCTCCCGACGACGGCATCGTACGCTCGGTACCCCATCCGGACGCACGTCGTGACGTCGCGGGACGATCTCGTGGATCTCGTCCGACGGTACGCCGTTCCGTACCTTCGTCCCAGCGACCTCCTCGCGATCTCCGAACGCATCGTCGCGATCACGCAGGGTCGTGCGTTTCCGATCAGCGCAATCACCCCATCGTGGTGGGCGCGGTTTCTCGTCCGCTTCGTCACGAAGTCGCCGTATGGGATCGGGCTCGGGAGCCCATGGACCATGGAGCTCGCGATCCGCGAGGCCGGCCTCCCTCGCATCCTCCTCGCCGCTGCGGTTGCTGCGATCACGAAGCCGTTCGGTATCCGTGGTCTCTTCTACCGCGTGGTTGGCAAACACATCAACGCCATCGACGGCCCGTGCGACTACACACTTACGATTCCGTTTGGGCAGCAGAGCCATGCTCCTTCCCTTAGGGTAAGGGGAGGGTGGGAGGGGTTACGCTCCGATGGTAACTCCCCCTCACCCCCTCTTACCCTAAGAGGGGGAAAAGGAGGCGAGGAGGGGTTACGCGAACGCTACGCCAAACTCGGCCCGAAGGATCCTGAAGGCACCGCCACGCGTCTGGCTCGGGAGATTGGCGTCGACGTCGCCATCATTGACGCGAACGACATCGGCGTGAATGTCCTCGGCGTCTCTGAGGGCGTCGACCGATCATTCGTCCGATCGGTATTCAAAGATAATCCCCTCGGCCAGAGCGACGAACAGACGCCAATGGCCATTGTTCGCCCGGCGTCACTTTCGTAAATCCATGCGTGTGCTCCTCATCGATAACGGGACTCGATATCTCCCCGAGCTCCATCGACTGCTCGAGAATGACGACGTCGAGACCGTCGCCTGGTCGTCGGTTCCATTGGAGGGAGACCATGCGTACGACTGCTGCGTTCTCTCCGGTGGACATACGTTCCCTGTGGTGGGACACGAGACGCAGCTCGCGCGAGAGTTTTTGCTCGTCCAAACGATCACGGTTCCCGTGCTCGGTATTTGTTTTGGATTCGAGATCATCGCCCGTGCATTTGGGGCGCTGCTCGTGGAACAGCAGGCAAGCGAACGGGGGATGCTCGACATCGAGCCGCTGCAGCAGCATCCGATATTCTCTGGGCTGCGTACGTTTCGTGTGTTCGAAAATCATCGATGGGTCGTTCAGTGGCTTCCAGACGACCTCGTAGGACTGGCACGTTCCCGTGACGGCTTTGAGATCGTTCAGCACCGTGATCGTCCCATCATCGGCTTTCAGTTCCACCCCGAGATGTTCCCGGAGCGATCTGACGGGGACGATCTCTTCCGGAATCTTTTTTCCATGTGGCGATCTCGCGCATGAAGGGTTTAGCACTCGCTTGACGTGACTGCTAATGGTGGTACGTTGGGAATAGGCTCGCATGTATGCAGCTAGATAACCGAAAAATCACCATTCTCTTTGAGGCGATCGAAACGTACGTCCGCTCCGCGGATCCGGTGGCCTCGCAGGCCATCGTGGATGCACGGGTGGTGGACGCGAGTCCAGCGACGGTGCGGAGCGAGATGCAGGCGCTCGAGGGCGCCGGCTACCTCGTACAGCCGCATACATCTTCTGGGCGCGTGCCCACGGAGATGGCGTATCGACTGTACATCGCGTACCTCCAGCAGCAGCAGATCGCGCTCCTGGATGATGTCCGCGATGCCGTGGCCCATGTGCTCGCGGTGGAGCATGAGGCGCGGGTGATTGCGAAAGCGATTGCGCGTTCACTTGCGGCGTCTGCAGCACAGGCGATCGTCGTGGGGTTTGCGCGGGGCGATGCGTACGCGACTGGCCTCGCGCACCTCGTCGTGCAGCCGGAATTTCAGGACCACGAAACACTGCAGGAGTTTTCGAGCGCGGTGGATCACCTCGACGAGACACTCGAGACGCTCGATGCGATGCTTAATGGATCCCCCCGCGCCGTGCTCGGCAGCGAGAATCCGTTTGGTCGGCGTTGTGGAACGGTAGCGACACACCTCGCGCTTCCGGAGGGGAACACGATCACGCTCGGGATTGTCGGCCCCATGCGCATGGCGTACCAGCGTCACCTCGGGATTCTCGAGTCGGTCCGCGCATCAACGAACAGCGCTTCGTATGCCCGGCAGGACAACTTCGAATGAGATCGACACGAGACGCCGAGTACGTTCTTCCGGGGTGAGTGAGCGTCGCCGATTGTTCGTAAAGCAGCTTCATGAATACAGAACGACGCTGCGAGGCGTAATTCGAAGTTGTACTGCCGGGTATGGATGACGCGAAACCGACGGATGCCGTCGAGGATCCGCACGCGGCATGCCAGCAACAAGTCACGGATGCCGAGGCGAAATGGAAGCGGGCACTGGCGGATTATCAGAATCGCGAAAAAGAACTCGCGCGTGAGCGCGAGGACTTCACGAAGTTTTGTACGGTGGGGCTCATCCGCGACGTATTACCCCTCGGTGATGCGTTGCGGGCGGCGGGCGAAGGGCACGCGGAACTTCTGAAGCTCTTTGGAGATTTCCTGAAACGTCACGGTGTCGAATCCATTGGTGCAGTCGGCGATCGCGTGGACTATCTTCTCCACGAGGTTGTCGGGGCACGAACGGAGGACGGGAAGGAGGTCGGTACAATTCTTGAAGTAGCGCAGGTGGGGTATACGATGCACGGACGACTCCTGAGACCAGCGAAAGTGATCGTAGCGGAGTAGCGGGAATGGAAACGACCCCGCACGGAGCGGGGTCGTCGAGGGCGAGCGTGTCAGCGGTAGACGCTGACCATGAGCGCCACGAGGTCGCGGACCTGGAATGGAGATCCGGAGCGAAAAGCATCGGCTCGTCGTGCAAGCGTTTCCTGGAGCAGGATACGACGACCTTCATCTCGACACGCGGAGCCGAAGAGGAGTTGCCAGATGCGGAAGAAGTCGAAGAGCGACACGCCTACGCGCATGAGCTCCTCGAGATCGTTCTGCTGGGTGAGCGGGAGCGTGTACCCGACCTCCTGGAACACTTCTCGAATGCGCTGCATTGCCTGATGTTTGGTCACGAATGTGCCTGCTGCATTGCGGCGAGGAGGTCTCCGACGGTGGTCTCGGCGCCACGATGGTGGTCTTCGAGGGCGCTGGTGATCGGACCCGTCGTTGCTTCACGGAAGCAGACCCGATACACTTCGAACCACTCGAACGGCGTGAGCGGCTCCTCGCCACCCAGTCGCGCGAGCGGCCAGCTCTCGATGTCCGGCGCGAGGTCGCTGAACGGTGGGAGTTCGCCGGTTCGATTCGCGGTCACGACGCGCAGCGCCGTCGCGAACTTCTCCTTCGCTTCTTCTCTCGTCATGGCGATTCTCCTTGTCCAAGGTGCACGGAGACCGTACCATGGGATTCTGCGCGGGTCAAGCCAGTGCTTCCTGCGTGTCATCCTGAGCGGAACGAAGGATCCCACATCAACGATGTGAGATTTCTCGCTTCTCTCGAAATGACGAAGGGGAGGAATCGCATCCGCATATTCGTAGATTCGTGACCATTCGTGTATTCGTATACTTCGTGTATGAAGATCATCGGCATCGACCTCGGGACCTCGAACTCCGCTGCGTCCGTCATGCAGGGCGGATCGCCGGTCATCATTCCGGCTGCGGAAGGCACGACGATCGGCGGGAAGGCGTTCCCGTCGTACGTTGCGTTCACGAAAGACGGCCAGCTCCTCGTCGGCGAGCCGGCGCGTCGGCAGGCGGTCGCGAATCCGGACCGCACGTTCCAGGCGTTCAAACGGAAGATGGGGACGGATTTCACGTACAAGGTGGACGACAAGTCGTATACACCCCAACAGCTCTCCGCGTTCGTGCTCCAGAAGATCAAGAAGGACGCCGAGGCGTTCCTCGGCGAGCCTGTGGCGAAGGCGGTCATCACCGTCCCTGCGTACTTCGACGACAGCCAGCGGAGCGCGACGAAGGACGCCGGTGCGATCGCGGGGCTCGAGGTCGTCCGCATCGTGAACGAACCGACCGCGGCTTCGCTCGCGTACGGGCTCGACAAGGCGCAGGAGAAGGACCAGCACGTGCTCGTCTTCGATCTCGGCGGCGGCACGCTCGATGTCACGATCATGTCGTTCGGGCAGGGCGTGTTCGAGGTGGAATCCACCTCCGGTGACACCCACCTTGGTGGCACGGACATGGACAAAGCGCTCCTCGACTACTTCGCGGAGGAGTTTCAGAAAAAGGAAGGTGTGGATCTCCGGAAAGACCCCATGGCGCTCCAACGGCTCCGCGAAGCCGCGGAGAAGGCGAAGATCGAGCTCTCGACCGTGCTCGAGACCGAGGTGAACCTCCCGTTCATCACCGCGACGGCAGAAGGTCCGAAGCACATGCTCCTCAAGGCCACGCGCGCGAAGTTCGAGGAGCTCGTGCGTCCGATCGTCGAGCGCTGCCGCCAACCCATGGAGCAAGCGATCAAGGACGCTGGGAAGACCCCGCAGCAGGTCACGAAGGTCGTTCTCGTCGGCGGGCCGACGCGCATGCCGATGGTCCAGAAGTTCATTGAGGAATACCTCGGGTCGGGCAAGATCGAGCGCGGGGTGGACCCGATGGAGTGCGTCGCAAAGGGCGCGGCAATCCAGGGCGCGATCCTCGGCGGTGGTGACGGCGCGGGCGCGGCGAAGGATGTGCTGCTCCTCGATGTGACGCCCTTGACGCTCGGCATCGAGACGCTCGGCGGAGTCTCGACCCCGCTTATCAATCGAAACGCGACGATCCCGACTGCGAAGTCGCAGGTGTTCTCGACCGCCGCGGACAACCAGACGACGGTTGAGATCCACGTGCTCCAAGGGGAGCGGCCCATGGCGAAGGACAACAAGTCGCTCGGCCGGTTCATCCTCGATGGGATTCCACCGTCGCCGCGTGGCATGCCGCAGGTGGAGGTGACGTTCGACATTGATGCGAACGGGATTCTCACGGTGTCTGCGAAGGACAAGGCCACGTCGAAGGAGCAGAAGATCACGATCTCGGGCTCCTCGCGGCTCGAGAAGGATGAGACTGAGCGGATGAAGAAGGAAGCCGAGCAGTTCGCGGAATCAGACCGGAAGCAGAAGGAGCTTATTGAGCTCCGGAACCAAGCCGAGCAGGTGATCTACGCCGCGGAGAAGTCACTGAAGGACCTCGGGGACAAAGTGGACGCGGCGACGAAAACCGAGGTCGAGGAGAAAGTTCGGAAGATCAAGGAGGTGAAGGACGGGCAAGACGCCGGCGCACTCAAGAAGGCGATGGACGATCTCCAGCCCGCGCTCTCGAAGATCGGCGAGGCGATGTACAAGCAGGCGAAGGAGCAAGGAGGCAAGGAGGCAAAGGGGTCGGAAGATGGTGACGGGAAGGCAAAGGACGCGGATTTTGAGGAGAAGAAGAAGTAGTTTGTGAAATTGAGATGGTAGCAATTCTTCCCGTTCCCTCCCCTTGGAGCAAGGGGAGGTTAGGAGGGGTTAGAGATCGTCCGTAACCCACCCTGACCCTCCCTTACCCCAAGGGAGGGAAATACCATTATCCTCGTCATGACCCAACGTATGGATTTTTCTACAGTTTCAAATTGGTAACGCCGGTCTGATGGTCATCGGACCGGCGTTTTCCTGTTCGTTGTACGCGGTGTGCTACGCTATCGATACTATGGCTCGCGATTACTACGACATCCTCGGCGTCTCGAAGTCCGCATCCACGGACGACATCAAGCGTGCGTTTCGGAAGCTCGCGCAGGAGCACCATCCGGATAAGGGGGGCGACCCGGAGAAGTTCAAGGAGGTGAATGAGGCGTACCAGGTGCTCTCGGATGCGGAGAAACGCGGCCAGTACGACAAGTACGGGCAGACGTTCGAGCAGGCACGCAGCCAGGGCGGCTTCGGCGGCTTCGAGGGCTTCCGCGATTTCTCGACGTGGGCCGAGGCGAGCGGCGTGAACTTTGAGGATCTCTTCTCGGGTATCTTCGGTGGGGGGCTCGGCGACCTCTTCGGGATGGGATCGCGTGGCGGAGCCGCCCGCCGCAGGCGGGGTCGCGATCTCGAGGTCGCGTTCGAGCTCGATTTTAAGGACGCCGTGTTCGGCGTGAAGAAGACGCTCTCGCTCGAGCGTCGCGTTGACTGCACCGCATGCAGCGGCTCCGGCGCAGAGAAGGGCACGAGCATCAAGGCGTGTGATCGGTGCGGTGGCTCCGGTCGCGTGCGGAGCATGCAGCAGACGATCTTTGGGACGTTCCAGTCCGTCACGACCTGCCCGACGTGCGAGGGCGCCGGCCGCGTGCCGGAGCAGCAGTGCCGGACCTGTCGCGGGAGTGGGACAGAACTCCGGACCGACGAGGTGCCGATCGAGATCCCCGCCGGCATTGAGGAGGGGATGACGCTCGAGGTGCGCGGCGGCGGCGAGGCCGCAGGTCGCGGCGTGCCCGCCGGTAGCCTCTACGTTCACCTCCGCGTTCGTCCGGATGAACGGTTCGAGCGCGACGGTGACACGATCCATTCGCGAGTCGCCATCACCGCAGCGCAGGCCGCACTCGGTAACCGCGTGACCGTGCCGACGGTTGATGGCGACGTCGAACTCAAGATCCCGACGGGCACGCAACCCGGTGATCAACTGCGCCTGAAGGGCAAGGGCGTGCCGAAGTCACGGGGCTTCGGTCGCGGCGACCACATCGTGACCATTGAAGTGGCGATTCCAAAGAAGCTATCGAGGAAGCACCGGGAGCTCTGGGAACAACTCCGAGAAAGCGGCGAGGAATAGTGGTATACTGGGTGTGTGGACAACCCATAGCTTCATTGTTTTCGTTCGCCTTCAGCTCACTCCATTGTTTCATTGTTCATCGTTCGACAATGAAGCAATGAAACAATGAAGCAATGAAACAATGTTCGCCTTCCTTTCTCGGCTCAACTTCTCCTCCCCGACCTGGGACCTGTTCATCTTCCTGTTCTTCATCGTCTTCTCGTTGCTCTACGGGTTCTCGCTCGGGCGCGACCGCATCATCGCGATCATCGTGTCCATCTACATGGCGCTCGCGGTCGTGCACGCCGCGCCATTCCTCTCGGGCCTCGAGGGGCGAACGCTCCAACTCGCGGTCGGCCCGTACTTCGCATTCCGCGTCACGCTCTTCCTCGGCGTCTTCCTCCTGATCTTTTTCCTCCTCTCGCGGAGCGCGGTCATGGGGACCATCGGGGGCGCGGATGCGCAGGGTCGGCTGTGGGAGGTCGTGCTGTTCAGCTTCCTCCACGTCGGGCTCCTCATCTCCGTGACGCTCTCCTTCCTCCCACGGCTCATCACGGATCAGTTCGCGATCCTCACGCGCGTCATCTTCCTCTCGGAAATCGGGAAGTTCGTGTGGGTCGTGCTCCCGATCGCGGCCATGGTGCTCGTGCGACGGCCGCGTACCGCGTTGCGGTGATACGGATATGCGGATCTTTCGCAGATATGCGGATACGCGGATCGCGGATGTGATCAGTCGTGCGGTCGGCATTGCGGTGCTCGCGGTAGTAGGGCTCTCATTGGTTCATGTCGCCGGGGCGGT
>Ga0114945_10002585_pt1 | contig 10538 bp, 7 predicted proteins | sample OV2TP3_FD_87194 | JGI IMG/M metagenome (GOLD analysis project Ga0114945, IMG submission 87194) | Hot spring microbial communities from Beatty, Nevada to study Microbial Dark Matter (Phase II) - OV2 TP3 | ecosystem: Environmental > Aquatic > Thermal springs > Hot (42-90C) | place: USA: Beatty... | reverse complement strand
GTGCGGCTTCCACACGTGCGCGGTTCTGCTGCACGGTGAACTGGGCATTGCGCACTTCGATGCCCACCTGGTTTGGCAAGCGCTGCAAGCGCAGCTGGGCCTGGCGATACTCCAGTTGAGAGCGCACCTGGTCAGCTTGCGCCGAGCGGTTGCGGATGGGGATGTTCAGATTCAGGCCCACGGCATAATCCGGAAAATCGTGGTCAAACAGCCGCGCGAAAGCGTTGGGGAAGCCCGTGCGGAGAATAGTCCCGGGCGGGATCAGGGGATTATTCGGGTTCTGTTCGCCGGCCAGCGCGGAAGCTCCGTACCAGGCGAAAAGGTCCACAGTAGGCAACAGAGCGTTGCTCGCCGACTTGTTGCTGATTTCGCGGTTGGTGAGGTCAATGCGCGCCTGGGCGATCTCCGGCCGATGCTGAAACGCATCGTGGATCAACTCCTCGGTGGGAGCGATGATTTCCTGGTCCGGCACCTGCATGGTGTCAGTGGGGATCACCGGAGCAGCAGCCAGAGTAGGATCGCTGAGGTTGCGCGTGATCGCGTTCTTCATCAGAAGCTGCTGTAACTGCAGGTTGGTTTGGGAGACGATCAATTCCTGGTTGCGCGTGGCCACTTCGCTTTCGGCGCGCACGATCTCAATGGGCGCCAGCGTGCCGATTTCCACCTGCTTGCGGTTGTCCGAGAGCGTTTTCTCCGCCAGGGCAAGGGATCGCTCCTTTACCTTGGCGTCCTCGTACGCATTGACCAAGTCCCAGTAAATGTTCTGGATCTGGGAGACGGTGGCGATCACCTGGTTGCGGAAGGAGATATCAGAGATTTCCCGGTTGTTCTTGGCGATGCGAATGAAGCGGGTGTTGTTAGCCAAGCCGAATCCGGCGAGCAACCGCTGCCGGACAGACAAGCGGAAAGCCGTGTTTATCTGGGGCACGAGCGAGCTGAACAAGCTGTTCGTGGTGGAACGGGAGTTGTTAAACGTCACCTGCATGGCCGTTCCGCTGTGGAACGCCTGAGAGTACGTGAAGTTGGCGGTGCCGGTGTTCTGTTGGAACTTGTCGACACCCGTTGTGACGGTGTTGGACAGCGGGAAGGTGGAATGATTGATGCTCAGCGAAGCGCTCAGCGACGGATCAAAAGACTCCACCGGCGCTCCGGTGCCCAGCGTGGTCGTGACCAGGCCGGCCGCGCCGGTGCCCACACCGCCGGCGCCGCCCGTGGTTCCGCCGGGGCCCGCGCCCGCAGCACCGGTCCCAAAGCCTCCCACGCCGCCGCCTGGAGTACCTTGAACCAGTCCAGTAGCCACACCGCGCACGGCAGCGCCGGCCTTGGTGCGCAGGATGTCGGTGTCGGCGATGGACAGGTTATAGCGCGCGATGGCCAGGTCGAGGTTGTTTTCCAGCGCCATCGCGATGGCGTCGTTCAGCGAAAGCATCAACTTGCCGTCGTGCATGGACTGATTGAGGCGGTCGGTGTTGCTTGTCCGCGGCTCCTGCACCATGCGGGGCGTGTACGGGGCGAACAGGTTCAACACGTGGGACCGCGGCTTGGAATAGTCAACGAGTTCCTGGGCAACCGCCTTGCCCGGAGCCGTTAGTGCAACGGCGAGCAGCACGGTGGTCAGGATAGGAGATACATTCACACGGTTTCGCGACATGCGCATGCGCTTCTTCTCCGTCAAAAGCAAAAAAAGATTTCAGGAATCTGATACTCCCTTAAGACTTCCGAGACCCCGATTTGTCAACGCGATATACGGCAAAACAGAGGCGGCAGTTTCATGTTTTTTCACACTTCAGGCGCCTGCGTCTCCTCTCGAGTGCGTTCAGGTGACAGGGAGTCCGATAGTATATCTCACCGGACAAAGACTGCGACCGGCGGAATCCGGCCGCCGGCAGCGGCTATGCCTCAGCCCGTGAAGCGCACTCTCAAGCTCGTGCTGGCCTATGATGGCGCGGATTTTCACGGCTGGCAGGTTCAACCCGGCCTGCGGACGGTGCAGGGCCTACTGTCAGACGCGCTGGCGCGGGTCACCGGCTGCAGAGTGCTCCCCCAAGGGTCGGGCCGGACCGATGCTGGAGTGCATGCGCTGTCGCAAGTGGCCTCCCTGGAACTTGAGGCTGCCATTCCCACAGGAAATCTAGCCAAGGCGCTCAATGATTTGCTGCCGGCCACCATTCGCGTCCTGTCTGTGAAGGAGATGGAAGCGGAGTTCCACGCGCGCCATTCCGCGCGCGCCAAGACCTACCTTTACCGAATCTTTCGCGAAGCCATCTGTCCTCCGTTCCTGGCGCGCTACGTCTATCACTATCCCTATCCGCTGGACGAGGCAGTCATGCAGCGGACCGCAAAGATGGTTGAAGGAGAGCATGATTTCACCTCCTTCGCCGCAGCCGATCCGGAGCGCGGCAGAGCGGGAGCGGAGACATCCAACTTGCGCACGATCTTTGCGTCCTCCTGGGAGCGCCCCGGCGAAGAACTGGTGTACACGGTGCGGGGCAGCGGGTTCCTGCACCACATGGTGCGCAACCTGGTGGGGACGTTTCTGCTCGTGGGCAAAGGCGTTCTGGATGAACGAGGACTCAGGCGCATCCTCGATTCGAAAGACCGCTCAGCCGCTGGAGCCACGGCGCCCGCCTGTGGGCTCTATCTGAAAAGCGTGGAGTATTGATTCAGCGGACCCTTGAAACAGGGCGCTGTCTTCGAAGCAGGCGGCCCGGCCAATTTCTAGGTTCTATTGGCGGCTGGTTTTGGGTACACTCGCCTCCACGGTACAGCCAATTCAGATAAACCCGAAACCTATCGAATTCCATGGCTACTGAAACCGGTGTGGCCCCTAGGGAGATTGTTTCCCGGGACCCTGCCACAGGCGAGACTCTAGGTCGATTTGACTGCGGGAGCACTGCGGACGTCCGGGCCGCGGCGCTGTTCGCGCGCAACGCGCAGCCGGAGTGGAACCAGGCCGGCGTGCGCCGTCGTGTGCACGTGATCCGCCGCTTCATGCGCCTGCTGCACGAGCGCAAGGCTGAGGTAGCACAACTGATCACGCGTGAGTCCGGAAAACCCTACGTCGAATCCCTGTTGACGGATGTGCTGGTGACGCTGGAAACGGCTCGTTTCTGCTGTGAAAGCGCCTACAGCTTCTTGCGTCCGGAACCGGTGCCCCACGGCAACCTGGTGATGAAAGCCAAGTCGGGCCACATTCTGCGGGAGCCATACGGTGTAGTGGGAGTCATCGCGCCCTGGAACTATCCGTTTTCGATTCCGGCGGGAGAAGCTCTGGCGGCGCTGGTGACGGGAAATGCCGTGGTCCTGAAGCCCTCGGAATACACTCCGTTGACGGCGCTGGAATTGCGCGCGCTGCTGGTGGAAGCGGGGGTTCCGGAGAACGTGTTCCGCGTGGTGATCGGCGACGGTTCCACGGGCGCGGCCCTGGTGGAGGCTTCGCTGGACAAGCTGTTCTTCACCGGCAGCGTGGCCACGGGGCGGCGGGTGGCACAGACCGCGGCGTCGCGACTGATGCCGGTGGTGCTGGAGTTGGGCGGAAAGGACCCGATGTTGGTGCTGGACGACGCCAACCTGGACGTGGCCTCTAGCGCAGCCGTCTGGGCAGCCAACGTAAACGCCGGGCAGACCTGCATTTCGGTGGAACGATGTTACGTGCACCGCAGCCGGTACGAACCCTTCCTGGAACTTTGCCTGTCCAAGATGCAGCGGTTGCGCGTGGGCAGTGGGATGCTGGCGACCACGGACGTAGGACCGTTGATCCACGAGAACCAGATCAGGATTGTGGAAGAGCACGTGGAAGACGCGCGTGCGCGCGGCGCGCGCCTGCTGACGGGCGGCATCCGGCTTTCCGACCTGGGTCAGAATTTTTACGCGCCGACGCTCTTGGCCAATGTGGACCACAGCATGCGCGTGATGCGCGAAGAAACCTTCGGGCCCGTGCTGCCCGTGATGCCCTTTGACAGCGAAGACGAAGCCGTGCGCCTGGCGAATGACTCCGAGTTTGGCTTGTCGGCCAGCATTTGGACCAGGTATGCGGCCCGCGGAGAGGAACTGGCGGCCCGGCTGCAAGCCGGCGCGGTGATGATCAACGATTCCATGTCCTGCTACGGGATTCCGGAAGCGCCCCACGGAGGGGTGAAGGCCAGTGGCTTGGGCCGCACCCATGGGAGGCAGGGACTGGAAGAAATGGTGCGCGGCAAGTACGTGGACTCCGACTTTCTGCCCGACTCCAACAAGGTCTGGTGGTTTGGATATGGCGTCAGGTTCACCGCCCAGATGGAGGATTTCGTGGACTTCCTCCATGCGCGTTCATGGTGGCGCCGAATCCGAGGAGGCTTGGGGGCGATCGCGGCCTACTTCCGGGACGGGCGGCTGTAAGCTGCGGTTCGGGAGGCGTGTTTAGGGTCAATCTTCGCGGATTCTTCGAGTACAATGGGCCTTAAGATGTGAATTTCTACCCGGCGCTGGTTTTCCGGGCCACAAAACGCGGAGAGCGGGCTGGAACCCGCAAGCGAGGAAGATACATCTTGTCCACCACCGAGAACGCTCTGCCTTCCGCCGCATCGATACCCCAGTTGCCCCACCACAAGGTCAAGGTCAAGATCAAACCCGGGCAGCGCGCCTGCAACGAGAAGAACGAGAAAGGCAAGATCTGTGCCGGCCACCTGAAGCGCTGGTTTTACGCAGCGGACGCGAAGGAACAGACGTGCGGCGACGTCACCCAGGTGTTCGGCGAGAGCGCAGAAATCTATCGCTGCGAGCACTGCAAAACGCTCTACCTCCCGCATCCGGATGAGCCCAGCGGGCTCAATGTGGCGGGCAGCGGGCAGCTTTCCGTATTTGGCCTCACCATTCCAGCCAAGGAGACGAAGGGCTAGGATGGGAGAATTTCTGCAGAAGCATTCCAACCTGATCCACGATTGGAACCAGGTGGCCCAGTCCAGCCTGCGGCCGGTGAAGCGCGTCCTGCTGAACGATGAAACGCTGCGCGACGGCCTGCAGTCTCCTTCGGTCAAGGACCCGACGCTCGAAGAAAAAGTCGAAATCCTGCACTGCATGGAGTCGCTGGGGATCAACTCTCTCGACCTGGGGCTGCCGGGTGCGGGACCGCGCGCCTGCGAGGCGGTGGAGCGGCTGGCGCGCGAGATCGCCGATTGCCGTTTGAAAATCCGGGCCAATTGCGCCGCCCGCACCCACCGGAACGACATTCGCCCGGTGGCTGAGATCTCGCAGAAAACGGGCCTGCCCATCGAGGTCGCCACCTTTCTGGGATCCAGCCCCATCCGGCGCTATACCGAGGGCTGGAGCGACGATTTTCTGCTGCGCACCACGGAAGAGGCCGTGCGCTACGCCGTCTCGCTAGGTCTGGACGTGATGTACGTCACCGAGGACACGACGCGTTGCGACCCGGAAACCATCAAGCGGATGTATTCGACCGCCATCCAGTGTGGAGCCAAAGCCATCGTGGTTTGCGATACGGTGGGACACGCGACACCGGACGGGGTGCGCGCCTTGATCCGCTTCATCCTGGAGGAAGTGGTGCAGCCATCCGCCGAGACCATCCGCGTGGACTGGCACGGGCACTGCGATCGCGGCCTGGCGGTGGCCAATTCGCTGGCGGCGCTGGCCGCGGGCGCGGATTGCGTGCATGCCTGCGCCATCGGCATCGGGGAGCGCGTGGGCAACACGCAGATGGACCAGATGCTGGTGAACCTGAAACTGATGGGAGTGGAGCCCTGGGACCGCCAGGACCTGACGCGGCTGAAGGAGTATTGCGAGTGCGTTTCCCGCGCCACGGGCGTTCCCATCCCGCAGAACTACCCGGTGCTGGGCGCCGACGCCTTCCGCACAGCGACGGGCGTGCACGCCGCGGCCGTCATCAAAGCCTACAAGAAAAACGACGTAGAACTGGCCAACAGCGTCTACTCCGGTGTACCCTCGCATATCTTCGGCTTGGAACAAGTCATCGAAATCGGACCCATGTCCGGCAAGTCGAACATCCTGTTCTGGCTGGAGCGGCACGGGATTGCGGCCACGGAAGCGGTCGTGGAGTGCATCTACGAGCGCGCCAAGACGTCGGACAGGCTGTTGTCCGAAGCAGAGATTTTGGAATGCTGCCGCGTGGCGGCAAAATCTGCGAGCTGAGGGAATCGCAAAACTTGCCGGACGAAAGCAAACTGCAACAGCCTGCTGTGGGCGAACCGTACAAGGTTGCCTTCACCACCCGATTTCCCGCCGAGGTTGAGGCCATCGCGCCGGTGGTGGAGCGCGTGATGGAGATCGCGCGCCAGCTGAAATTTCCGGATGAGAAAGAAGCGGAAATCGGGCTGGCGCTGCAGGAAGCGCTGGCCAATGCCGTGAAGCACGGCTGCAAGAACGATCCCAACCTGACCGTGCAGTGCACCGTGGCTACGGAACCCTCCGGAGGAATGGTGATTGTGGTTCGCGATTCCGGGCCGGGATTCGACCCGGGCAAAGTTCCCAATCCCAAGGAAGAGGAAAACATCTTCTCCGACCACGGCCGGGGCATCTTCATGATCAACCAGCTCATGGATGAGGTGCGCTTCGAGCGCGGCGGCACCGAGCTGCACATGCGCAAGAGCAACAAGCCCTGAGCCGCCTGCTTCCAGCCCCTGACTTCGCCCCGGTTTTACGTATCCTTCGCGCATCGCAGGCGCTGCACCGCACTGCGGTTCGCCCGCGGAGCGCGGCATTATTTATAGTAGGGGCGACTTTCGCCGCGTTGCTCTTCATGGTATCCACTTCGCGATCGCGCGCTGCCGTTGTGCCGGCCACAGCCCGGCAGGACGTGGACCGTGTGGCCGCGCGTCCGGAGGTGCATAAGGCGCTCTCTTGGTTCCACGCGCACGAGGAGCAACTGCGCAACCAGCAAGTGGAGCTGGTGCAGATTCCCGCGCCGCCGTTTGGCGAATCCGCGCGCGGCGAATGGCTGCGAAAGCGTTTTCTGGAACTGGGATTGGAAGACGTGCACGTGGACGAGGTGGGCAACGTGCTTGGACTGCGGCGGGGCGCCCAGCCCGCCGCCGGACTGGTGGCCCTGACCGCCCACATTGACACCGTGTTTCCCGCCGGAACTCCGTTTGAAGTGCGCCGGGACGGGAGCCGGATGTTCGGACCAGGAATCTCGGACAATGGGGCCGGGGTGACCGCGTTGCTGGCTCTGGCGGGCGCGATGCAGGACTCCGATGTCCACCTGGCCGCGGGCATTCTCTTCGTGGGCAACGTGGGAGAGGAAGGCGAGGGAAACCTGCGCGGCATGCGCCACATTTTTTCTGCGTCGCGGTTCAAGGATGTCATTGCCTACACCGTGGTACTGGACGGCGCGACCACCGACACCATCGTGACCCAGGGGCTGGGAAGCCGGCGTTTTGAAATCTCCGTACGAGGCCCGGGCGGGCATTCCTGGAGTGACTTTGGCGCGCCCAACCCCATCGTTGTCCTGGCGCGCGTGATCGAGAAGCTGGGGCGCGTGCCGCTGCCGGAGGATCCCCGGACCACGTTGAATGTGGGCGTGATCGAGGGTGGTACTTCGGTGAATTCCATTCCGGAATCGGCCTCGGCGCGGGTGGACATCCGCTCGGCGGCGGTAGGGGAGATTGACCGCCTGGAGAAGGCGTTGCGCGAGGTGGTGGCCGAAGAAGCGAAGGCAAAATCGGCCCACGGCGAGAGGGTGCGCGCGGAGATCAAGATGATCGGCAGCAGGCCGGCAGCAGAGCTCGACGCGAACGCCCGCATCGTCATGGTGATGCGCGCCGTGGATGAACACCTGGGCAATCGCTCGCGCCTGCATCGCGCCTCCACCGATGCCAACATTCCGCTTTCGATGGGCCGCCAGGCCATCAGCATCGGAGCCGGAGGCAAGGGAGGCGATGCCCATACGCTGCACGAGTGGTATGACGCCACGGGCCGGGAACTGGGGCTGAAGCGCGCTTTGCTGCTCGTATTGGCGCTGGCCGGAATTCCGGAATGAAAGCCCATTCCGATCCCCATAGCGGCGGATGCACCCCGAAGATGACGGTCAAGAAACTCTTCGCGCAAGTTAGTCTGGGATTGCTACTTGTCTTTCTGGGTAGCACGCAAATGAGCTGGGGCGCGGACCAAGCTGAAGCCGCCGACTCGGCACCCGATGCCTTGTTCGTCAACGCACACATCTACACCGGGGTGCAATCCTCGGCAGGGGATGTGTCGCGCGCCGAGGCCCTGGCGGTGCGCGGCGACCGCATTGTTGCGGTGGGGCCCACGCTGGAGGTCATGGAGCTGAAGGGCGACAGCACCGTCGTGGTCGACCTCGAAGGTCGGTTCGTCCTGCCGGGCTTCAATGATGCACACGCCCACCTGGCGTCAGGCGGATGGGAAAAGCTCAACGTGAACCTGGTGGGTGCGCGCTCGCTGGAGGAAATGAAGTCGCGCATCGCGGCACGCGCCAAGACTGCGGCGGATGGCGAGTGGTTGATCGGGCGTGGCTGGGACCACACACTCTGGCCCGGGCGCAAGCTGCCGAGCCGCTGGGACGTGGACGCCGTTACCGGGGAGCATCCGGCGGTGTTCACGCGCGTGGATGGCCACATCGCGGTGGCCAACTCGGCGGCGCTGGCCGCTGCGGGCATCACGCGCGAATCCACGGATCCTCCGGGCGGGCACATTGACCGCGATTCCCAGGGTGAACCAACGGGCATTCTGCGCGAAGCCGCCCGCGGCGCCCTGGCCGCGAAGGTACCGCCGCCGTTGCAGGAGCAGCGCCGCCAGGCCATCGAGATGGCTCTGGAAGAGGCGGCCCGCTGGGGAGTCACTTCCGCACAGGACAACTCCTCCTGGGAAGATTTTCTCATCTACGAAGAACTGCAGCGGGAAGGGAAGCTGACGCTGCGCATCACCGAATGGCTCAACTTCCGCGATCCGGTGGCAACCTTGGAACAACAGCGCGCGCACCACAACAGCGGCGACGTGATGCTGCGCACAGGACTGCTGAAGGGAGTGCTGGATGGCACACTGGGTTCGCGCACGGCGGCGCTCGAAGCTCCTTATGCGGACGACCCCGCGAATACCGGACTGCCGCAGTATTCGTCGGAAGAACTGGCGCGCATGGTGGCAGAGCGCGTCGCGGCGGGATTCCAGATCGGACTGCACGCCATTGGCGATGCCGCCAGCGACATGGCGCTGGACGCCTTCATCGAGGCCGCCCAAGCGCAGCCAACGCGCGACCTTCGACTGCGCATCGAGCATGCACAGGTGATCTCGCCGGAGCAGTTCGATACGTTTCGCGAAGCGGGTGTGATTGCTTCCATGCAACCCAACCACTTACTCACGGATATGAACTGGGCCCCGGCGCGGTTGGGGCAGGCGCGGGCGCGATACTCCTATCCCTGGGCAGGGTTCCTGAAAAAAGGTGTGCGGCTGGCCTTCGGCACCGATTATCCCGTCGAGCCCATCAGCCCGTTCCGCGGGTTGTATGCTGCGGTTACGCGGAAGAACGAGGCCGGCACCGCCGAATACCACACTTCGCAAAAGCTCACCATCGACCAGGCCATCTTCGCCTACACGGCGGGCTCGGCGTATGCCGAATTCTCGGAACAGGAGAAGGGAACCCTGGCACCGGGCATGCTGGCCGATTTCGTCGTCCTCGATCGCGACCTTACGAAGGCATCGCCCAAACAAATTCTGAAGACCAAAGTGCTGCGCACCGTCGTGGGCGGGCGCACGGTGTATCAGGCGCGCTAAACCTGTGTCCCGATCTCTCAAGGCCCACGTCCTTCTTGTCCTGGTCACGGTGATATGGGGCACAAGTTTTGTCCTGATCAAGAACGCACTCCAGGACATCTCTCCTCTCCTGCTGAACACCGCGCGTATGGTCGTGGCGGCGTTGGCGCTCCTGGCCCTGTTCTGGCGTGAGATCCCCCGTTGCACAGGGCCAGTGCTGCGCGCGGGCGCTCTGGTGGGCCTGTTTCTTTATCTGGGATACGAGTTCCAGACCACCGGCCTAGTGCTGACCACACCGTCCAAGTCCGCCTTTCTCACCGGTATCTCCGTGTTGCTGGTTCCGGTGTTCCTGGCCCTGGGCTGGCGGCGCACGGTAAGCCGCTGGACGGCTACCGGTGTAGCACTGGCCTTTGTGGGACTGTACCTGCTGACCGTCCCCGCGGATGAGAGCGGTACCTTGCTGAACCTGGAGAGCATCAATACGGGCGATCTTTTGACGCTGGCCTGCGCCGTAGCCTTTGCCTTTCACATCATTACGCTCGGCCAGGCCATGCGCACGCACCACTTCGCGCAGATTGCCATTCTGCAGACTGCGGTTGCCGCGCTGCTGATGGCCGGGACGGTACCGCTGCTGGAGACGCCGTTCGTCACCTGGTCGCCGCGGGTGCTGTGGGCCGTGGCCATCACCGGGCTGCTGAGCACGGCGGCGGCATTCACCATCCAGGCTTGGGCGCAGCAGTTCACCCCGCCGACCCATACCGCGCTCATCTTCTCCCTGGAGTCGGTGTTCGCCTGGATTACTTCCTACCTGGCGCTGGGAG
>Ga0114945_10002583_pt1 | contig 10542 bp, 9 predicted proteins | sample OV2TP3_FD_87194 | JGI IMG/M metagenome (GOLD analysis project Ga0114945, IMG submission 87194) | Hot spring microbial communities from Beatty, Nevada to study Microbial Dark Matter (Phase II) - OV2 TP3 | ecosystem: Environmental > Aquatic > Thermal springs > Hot (42-90C) | place: USA: Beatty... | reverse complement strand
TCGTAGCCGAAGTCCGAGAGGCGCAAGGCCCTCATTCCTCCGAGAGGGCCCGCTGGGATTTCCAGGAGAGCTGGCGCAAGACGCCGCGCATCATCTGGACCTCGCGGTCGTCGGGCTGGGCCCGGTCCAGGAGCCGGCGGGAGGCGCGGGCCACCCGGTCCGGGTCGTTGTGGGCCAGATAGCCGATCTCCTCGAGGGTGGCCATGAGGTGGTCCACCAGCCCCTCCACCTCCTCGCGGGAGGCAGGGAGACGGGCCTCGGCCCCGGGCGGCGGGCCCTCCCCGAGGGAGGTGGCCTTCGCCATGAAGATCTCCCAGAAGACGACGAGGGCCGCCTGGGCGAGGTTGAAGGAGTCCCCGCCGGGCAGGGCCGGGATGAGGAGCCGCTCCTGGCAGAGGTCCACCTCATCTGTGCGCAGCCCCCTGTCCTCGGGGCCGAAGACGAGGGCGACGCGCGTCTGGCCCGCCCGGCTGAGGAGGAGAGGGGCCCCTTCCCGGGGGAGCATGGTGGGCAGGCGGCGGCGCCCGAGGCGGCGGGAGGTGGCCACCAGCCAGCCGCAGTCGCGGGTGGCCTCCCGCAGGGTGGCGAAGTGCTCGGCCGCGTCCAGGAGGGGCTGGGCGTTCATGGCCATGGCGCGGGCCTCGAGGCTCTTGGCGTCCCCGTGGGGGGCGACGAGACGCAGGCGCGAGAGCCCGAAGTGGGCCATGGACCGGGCGATTGAGCCGATGTTGCCGGCGCCCTTGGGCCGGACGAGGACGACGGCGAAGTCGGCTCCCTCTTGGGGCGGAGCGGGCGCGCACATCCCCGGGAAGGTAGCATGCCGCTCTAGCCGGGGCCAATTTCGGGGAGGTGGCCCGCGGGCCGCTCCGCCCTTGCGCGCGAGGAGCGGCCGGGCGAGGCTGGAGCCCGCGGGCCGCCAGGGGGGACCCTCCCTGGCCGCCGGAGAGGAGGGGCCGTGGACGAGCGGAGGGGCGCGGCGGCGCGGGCCTACCACGAGCGGACGAAGCACTCCCGCCAGAGCGTGCAGGCGGACGCCTTTTTCCTGGACTGGCCGAACCAGCCCATGCCCTTCAAGGTCTACACCGACCTTGAGCCCATCCCCCTTCCGCCCGAGCCTCCGCGGGCCGAGGCGCCCGCCCTGGCCTGCATGGCCGCCGCCGGAGAGGGAGGGCAGGCCCGCCCCACGCTCGAGGCCCTGGCGCGCCTCTTCTTCCTCATGGCGGGGATCACGAAGCGCATCGAGGTGGGGGGCCGGGCCCATTACTTCCGGGCGGCCGCCTGCACCGGGGCGCTCTACCACGTCGAGGTCTATCTGGTGTGCGGGGAGGTTCCCGCGGCGGGCGGGCGGGGCCTCTCCCCCGGGGTGTACCACCTGGCCGTCCACGACTACGCGGCCCGGCGGCTCAGGGAGGGGGACTTCCGGGCCCTCCTCGCCCGGGCGGCGGGGGAGGATTCCGCCCCCCCGGCCTGCTTCGTCCTGACCAGCACCTATTGGCGCAACGCCTGGAAGTACCGCGCCCGCGCCTACCGCCACTGCTTCTGGGACAGCGGGACCATGCTGGCGAACCTCTTGGCGGCGGCCGCGGCCCTGGGGGTTCCGGCCCGGGTGGCCGCGAGCTTCGCCGACGGGCCGGTGAACGCCCTCCTGGGCGTGAACCCGGATGAGGAGGCCGCCTTGGCCCTCGTGGAGCTGGGCGAGAGGGCGCCCCCCCCTCCCCCTCCGGCTGAGCTCCCCGAGCTCAGTCTCAAGACCATGGCCCTCTCGCCCGAGCGGGTGGACTATCCCCTCATCCGCGAGATCCACGCCGCCTCCTCCCTGGCCGACGGCCGGGCGGCCGCCGCCTGGCGGGAGGCGGCCTCGCGCCTGCGAGATGCCGCATCCCTCGCCGGGGGGGAGGCCCTCCCCCTCGCCCCCGCGGGGGCGGCGGGGGATTCCGTGGACGCGGCGATCCTCCGCCGGGGCTCGGCCCGCCGCTTCGACAGGGAGCGCTCCATCCGCTTCTAGGAGCTCTCGGCCGCCCTGAGGGCCGCCACTGGATCGATGCCGGCCGATTTCCTGCCGGGGGGGAGCCCCCGCCTGAGCGAGCTTTTTCTGATCGTCCACGCGGTCGAGGGGATTCCGCCGGGGGCCTACCGCTTCGACCGCGCGCGCGGGGCCCTGCTCCTCCTCAAGAGGGGAGACTTCCGCCGCGAGGCGGGCCGGCTGGGCCTGGACCAGCCGCTCGCGGCGGAGGCCGCCGTGAACGTCTATTTCCTGAGCCGGCTGGAGGAGGTGCTGGGCGCCCTTGAGGATCGGGGCTACCGCGCGGCCGAGCTCGAGGCGGGCGTCATGGGGGGGAGGCTCTACCTCGCCGCCTACGCCCAGGGCCTCGCGGCCACGGGCCTCACCTTCTACGACGACGAGGTGGTCGAGTTCTTCGGCCCCGCGGCCGAGGGCCGGGAGGTGATGTTCCTCGTCCTCTTGGGCCACCGGCGGCGGGGACGGGCGTTCCTCGCCTAGGGCCTCAGCCCGCGGGGCCGCCGGCGCGCCGGGGGAGGCGCCGCCGCTCGACAGAGAGCTCGACGGCGGCGGCCACGTCCGAGGGGCGGAAGCCGTCCATGCAGTAGTTGTGGCCGCGGTGGCAGCGCTCCCGCGTGAAGTAGAGGGGACAGGGGCTGCACTCAAGCGCGGCGTAGAGGGGGATGAAGGGGCTCCCCCGCGGCCCGGCCCGCGCCGGCGCCGTGGGGCCGAAGAGGGCGACGACGGGGGTGCCCACGGCCGCCGCCAAGTGCATGGGGCCGCTGTCGTGGCCGAGGAACACGTCCGCCTTCTCGAGGATCCCGAGCAGCGTCTCCAGGGGGACGGGGGGCCAAAGGAAAGCCGGGCCCGTGCGGCACTCCCGGCGGAGGGCGTCGAGGAGGGCCTCCTCTCCCGGGCCCGCGGTCGCCAGGACCCGCAGGCCGCGCGCTTGCAGGAGGTCGATCGCCTGGGAGAGCTGGCCCTGCGCCCACCGCTTGGGGGGCCACTTGGCGCCCGGGCTCACCAGGACCAAGGGGCCGTCCGCCCGGCCGATGCCCGCCTCGCCGAGCGCGCGCTCGGCGGCGGCCCGGATCTCGGGGGTGAGGCTCGCCCGCCATCCCCCGGCGTCGGGCTCGGCCCCCAGGGCGGCGGGCAGGGCGCTCATCGCCTCGGCGAGGTGCCCCCGCTCGTCCGCCTCGAACTCGTGGGTGTAGAAGTGGCCGAACCCCTCGGTCGAGAAGAAGCCGAGGGGGATCCGCCGCCGGAACCCCAGCCTGAGGGGAGCGCCGATCGCCCAGGCGGCGGCGGCGGAGTGGAAGAGCCCGCTGAAGTCCAGGATGAGGTCGTAGCGGCGGCGCCGCATCCGGAGGAGGCCGGAGCCCCACCGGAGGGCCCGGGCGAGCCTCCTTCCCCCGGAGAGGAGGAAGCCGCACGGCAGTGTCTCGACGGCGTCCACCCCGGGCAGGAGGCGAGCCAGGGGGGCCACCCCGGGCTGCACCAGGAGGTGAAGATCGGCCCCCGGAAACCGCCGCCGGAGGGAGCGGAGGGCCGGGGTGGTCATGAGGAGGTCCCCGATGGAGTCCAGCTTGATGGCCAGGATCTTGCGCACGCCCTCGAGCATCTCGGGGGAGGGGAAGGCGCCCCTTTGGGGGCGCCGGCCGAGCCAGCCGCTCGAGCGATGGATGAGGAAGGGAAGGGATCGGAGGGTCTTCCCGGCCAGGGCGCGGAGTCTCATCTCACGACGCAGGGTCCTTCTCCCGGGGGTTTTGGACGGGGCGTCCCCGCCGCCTTTTGGAGAAGTTACCCGTTTCCTCCCCCGAAGGGAAACCCAAGGAGCCGGCGGGCGGCGGGCCGGGAACGCCCGGGGTCCCGATTTTCCCAGTTGACAAATTGGGTTCATGGGATAAAAAGAACACAGACTCTCTTATTTAGCGATGCCGCGTCCCGGGCATGGACCAGGCCCTCGAGGAGGGCCCATGATTTACTCCCGCCCCACCGAATATGCCCTCCGCGCCTTGACCTACATGGGAACCCATCGGCCCGAGGGGGTGACGCGCGTTCAGGAGATCGCCCAGGCCGAGGACCTCCCGGCGCCTTTCCTGGCCAAGGTCCTCCAGCAGCTGGCCCGCTCGGGCCTCTTGACCTCGGTCAAGGGCCCCAAGGGCGGCTTCGGCTTCTCCCGGCCCCCCGACCAGATCGCCCTCATGGAGGTGGTCTCCGTGGTGGACGGGACCGAGGGGTTCAGCCGCTGCGCGGTGGGCCTCGCCGAGTGCTCGGACGAGATGCCCTGCCCCCTCCATGACGCCTGGAAGCCCCTCCGCGAGCGGATCAATCAATACCTCGCTGGGATCACCGTGGCGGACCTCGCCACCGCGATGAAGCGCAAGCGGGAGCTCCTCTCCCGCAAGGCGGGCGGATAGGGAGCCGCCCCCTCCCCCGCCGGGAGGCCCTCCGCCGTGGCCGACATGGCGCGCACCTTCCGCGAGGGGAACCTCCACGAGGTGGTGGAGCTTCTCGTCAACCCGGCCCGCTCGGGGCTTTACCTCACCCGCTCGGGCATCCGGCGCATCGCGGGGGAGATGGGCCTGAGGACCGGGGTCCAGACCCGCGCCCGCATGCTCGAAAACCTCTTCCGGGAGGCCGGCTCGGAGGGCCGGGCGGAGGAGCTCATCGCCCGCCTGGAGGGCGAAGCGGCCGCCTGGGTGGCCCGCTTCCGGGCGTGGTCGCGCGCCTGCCCGCCCGCCAAGGCCGCCTGGAGGGATTGGACCCAGCGCGCCCGGGAGCTGCGCCGCTGCCTCAAGGGCGCCCGGAAGTGGGCGCGTAGGATGCAGGCCGAGTCCCCGCCGGGCTAGCTGAGCGGCCTTTCCCTATCTTTCCCTGAGAAGTTGTTCGATGTGCACGCGGTCGGCCAGGGCGAACTCCCGCGTCCACCGGGCCAGCTCGCGGTAGAAGGGGGTCTCGGCCTCCTCCTCGGCGCTCGCCGTGAAGAGGGGCATCCAGCGCAAGAGGTGCTCGTCCAGGAAGCGGGCGGCGAGGGCGAGCTGCTCCCGCGCCCGGGGGGCGTCCTCCGCCCGCCAGGCGTCGCGCTCGGCCTCGGCCAGGTGGGCCAGGAACTCCAGCTCCGCGCTCAGGTGGTCCATGGCGACGAGGCCCCCCCCGCCGCCCGGGCGCCAGCCGCAGGCGCGGTAAAAGTCCGTCACGCGGTCGGTGGCCCGCGCGTTCAGGTGGCCGCTCTCATCCACGAGGGCCGCCTCGTAGGGCTGGCCCGAGAGGTGGAAGAGGTTGGTGAAGTCCACCCGCAGCGCCTGGAGGGCCGCGTCGTCCCTCGGGGGGCCGCCGGGAAGGAGGAAGGGGTAGTTCTCCGCGAGGAAGGCGAGCAGCCGGGCGTCGGGAGGATCAAGATGAGCGGCCGCCTGCACCCGGTAGATCCGTTGGCGCAGGTCCGCCTCCTCGGCGAGCTCCGCGGAGCCGGGGCGCTTCCGGAAGAGGGGGCTCATCCGGGGATCTTGTAGGCCTCGGGCCGGGGCGGGTTGGGGCGCGGGAACCAGAGGGGCCGCCTGAGCCCCCCGGGGCCGGGGGCGGGCCGGGTCATCGCGAGCCACTTCTTGTAGTGCTCGAAGCTCTTGCGGGTGTCGGCGCGAATGTCGCCGTAGCGGTCTGTCGGGGCGGCCTTCGTGACCTTCACCCGCTGGTGCCAGCAGTGCATCCCGCTCACCGGGTCGGGGTTGACGGGGAAGGTCAGGTTCTGGTTCACCCCGACCTCGCGCCACCAGATGCGCGAGGAGTCGGGGTCGGCGCTCTTGAAGGGCTCGGCCCCGTGGACCTGACGCATCGTGTACCGGCCGTCCCCCTCCTCCTCGAGGCGCACGAGCGCCGAGGCGAGCCGGGGCGCCCCGATGTCCTCGGCGAGGCGCCAGCGGCCCAGGTGGTGCGCCATGGCAACGATCCCGGGCTTGAGCGCCTCGGTGACCCAGCAGCGGGTGACGAAGTGGCCGATCCCGGTCTCGACCCGCACGAGATCCCCCGTCGCCACGCCCAGGCGGCGGGCGTCCTCGCCGTGGACCCAGAGCGGGTTGTTGTGGGTGATCTCGTAGAGCCACTTCACGGCCGAGCGCGTGTGGATGAGGGTGGGGAGGCGGTAGTTGGGCATGAGGTCGAACTCGTTCTCCTCCCGCTTGAGATCGCGCCAGTAGACGTGGGTCTTGGCGTAGCGGGGGATGGCCTGATCGCCCCATCCCCACTCGGCCATGGTGGGGCTGAAGAACTCGAGCTTCTTGGAGGGCGTGGCGAAGCCCTCCCGGGGCCTGCCCCCGCTCATGTTTCCGACGGGACGGCCGCCCCTTTTGACCGCGCCGGTCAGGGGGTCCACCTCGGCCCCCTCCATCTGCCCGGCGGAGAGCTCCTTCATGTGGACCTCGTAGATCCCCTCCTGGACCGCGAACACGCCGTACCTGCGCATGTACTCGAGGGGCGAGAGGCCCTCCCTGGCGGCGGCCTCGGGGAGCCCCGGCACGCCGTTTTCGAACATCCAGCGGTAGTACTCCTCGACCGTGATCTTCTGGCCCGGCCGGTAGGGGCTCTCGAAGAACCTGCGCACCCCGAGGGCGCCGTCCGGGTCGATCCGCCAGGAGAGCTCGATCAGGAACTCGTCCTCCTCCCAGACCTCGCCAGGGTTGGCCTCGCGGCTCGTCTCGAACCTCTCCCCCAGGCGCTCGCGCGCCACCCGCAGGACCGGCTGGCGGAAGCCCACCCAGCTCGTGGGGTGCGTCTCTTGGCTCTGGTTGTCGTGCCGCTCGGTGGCGACCCCCATGGGGAGGACGTAGTCAGCGAACCAGGCCGTCTCGCTCCAGGTGGGGGTCAAGGCCACGTGGCAGCCCATCCGCTCGGCGTCCTTCAGCATCTCCAGCCACATGAAGCCGTCGGGGTTGGTCCACACGGGGTTGTAGACACGGGTGAAGTAGACCTCCACCCGGTGCCCCTTGTCCTTCATGAGGTGGGGCATGAGGAAGCTCATCTCGAAGAACGCGAGGGGGTACTCGCGCGGGAAGAGGAGCTCGTTCCAATCCCCGGGCCCGGGGGCCGCGTTGGGGTGCTTGGGGACGAACTTGTGCCAGCTCGCGAGATGCGTCCCCCCCACTGTGCCGACCGCCCCCGTGAGGGAGGGCAGGAAGTGGAGGCAGCGGGCGACCTGCCAGCCGTGGAGGTTGCCCGTGGCCGCCGCGCGCCAGACGTGGACCGAGAGGCGCTTGCCCGCGCGCGCCACCACCTGGGCCACCTCGGCGATCTTCTCGGCCGCGACGCCCGTCTCCTCCTCGGCGTAGGCGAAGGAGAACTGGGCGTACTCCTCCTTGAGGCGGCGGATGAAGTTCTCGAAGGTGGCCTCATCCTCCGGATGGAGGGCCCGGAGGTAGTCCGCCCAGTTGAACCACTCGCGCACGAACTCCTCGTCGTACTGGCCGGTCTCCAGCAGGTGGCGGGCGATGGCCAGGAGGATGGCGCTCTCGGTCCCGCTGTAGGCGGGGAGCCAGTAGTCCGCCTTGGCCGCCGTGTTTGAGAGCCTGGGGTCGATCACGATGAGCTTGGCGCCCTGCACGTGGGCCTCGATGATGCGCTGGGCCGAGGGGTTGTAGTAGTGCCCCGTGTCCAGGTGGCTGCTGATGAGGAGGATCGCGTCGGCGTTGGCGAAGTCGGGCGAGGGGCGGTCGGAGCCGTTCCACAGGAACTGGCCGATGCGCGCGGATGAGCTGCACACGTTCGTGTGGCTGTTGTGGCCGTCCACGCCCCAGGCGGCCAAGGTGCGGAACATGAAGCCGTCCTCGCCGGCGCGCCCCACGTGGTAGATGACCTCGTTCCGGCGGCCCTCCTCGATCGCGCGGCGGATGCGGGAGGCGATGTCGTCCAGGGCCTCCTCCCAGCTCACCCGCTCCCACTTTCCCTCCCCGCGCTCCCCGGCGCGCCTCAAGGGGTAGAGGATGCGGTCCGGGTCGTAGACCTGGTTGAGCGTCACCCAGCCCTTGGCGCAGTTGCGCCCCCGCGAGGCGGGGTGGAGGGGGTTGCCCTCGATCTTGCGGATCTTGAGGTCGTCCTTGTCCACGTAGGCGAGGAGCCCGCAGCCCGCCTCGCAGTTGAAGCAGAGGGTGGGCACGAGCATGTAGTTGCGCTGGACCTTCCTCGGCCATTGGGCGCTCTCGTACTCGGTCCAGTGGTCCCACTTCTCCGGGGCGGGGTAGGAGGCGAGGGGGCCGTTCAGGTGGGTGTAGTTCCGCTGGCCCGCCGGCGCGGGCGGGGGAGCCTTGGCCAGGAGGTCGGGCCGGCCGAGCGCGGCGATGTCGCGCGCGCCTTGTCCGGCCTGGAGGTGGCTCGTCGTCATGCGATTCCTCAGGAGAGGGGGACGGCCTGCCCGGCCCGCACCCAGACCCGATCCCAGTAGTAGGCGCCGGCCGCCGCGAGGATCCCGGCGAGCGCCGCCCCGAGGCCGCCGAAGCCGCGCCAGGCGATCAGGAGGACGGGGAGGGCGCATCCGAGGGCGACCGCCCCTCCCCAGAATTCGGCCTTCAGAGGCCCGCGCAGGATGAGCTCGACCGCGCGCCCGTGGGCGGGGGAGCCGAAGCGGTGGGCCAGCGTGGAGAAGACAAGGATGAGCAGGTGCAGCAGGGTGAAGGCGAGGACCAGGAGCCCCAGGGCGAGGAGCGCCTGCTCCTTTTGCGCGATGGGGAGGAGGGTGGCGAAGAGCAGGAGCGCCGCCGCGCCCTTCAGGCCCGACAGCACCCCGATGTCGAGGGTGTTCTCGCTCCCCTTCCAGAGGTCGCGCGCCGAGGCCTGGGCGAAGAAAAAGCCCGTGTAGATCGAGGCCAGGACGCCCATGGCCGCGGCCGGCCAGAAGAGGGTCCCCATCAGGCCCCGGGCGCCTGCGAGCGCGGCCAGCACCCACAGGGCCGTGAGGAGCCCGTCCAGGGTGATGAACCAGGTGCCCCAGGCCATCCAGCTCCCCCAGTTGGGGCGGAGGAGGATGTAGAAGAAGCGCTCGGGGCGCTTCAGGTCGGCGACGAGGACGGCGCCCGTCGCGGCGAGCAGGAGCCCGCTCAGGATGGGCATCCAGAGGGAGAAGAGGGAGCTCTCGAAGCCGAACCGCCAGAGGAGGAGGCTCAAGACCAGGAGGCCCGTGCTCATCCCCTTCGTCATGAGGTAGAACTCGATGTTCTCCCCCCAGGGGACCTTGTGAAAGGTGTCGTAGACCGTCCGGCTCTCACCCCGCTTGTTCTCCCACGGGGGGATGGCCTCCTTGCGCTGCTCGTCCATTTCCCCCTGCTTGTAGATGCCCGACTGGGCGGGCTCGGTGGGGTCCAGGGTCTGGCGGCTCCCCTCGACGTAGTAGATGTTGGGGCGGGTGTCGTACTCGGGCTTGCGGACGGTGATGGGCTCGCGGGCGATGAGGCGCGAGATCGCCGAGGCGGGGTCCTCGAGGTCGCCGAAGACGCGGCACTGCGTGGGGCAGACGACCACGCAGGCGGGCTCGAGGCCCGACTCGAGGCGGTTCGCGCAGAAGTTGCACTTCTCGGCGGTGTTCGTGTTCTGGTCGATGAAGAGCTGGTCGTAGGGGCAGGCCGCCATGCAGGACTTGCAGCCGATGCACCAGTCCGGGTCGAGGTCCACGATGCCGTCCTGGCGCCGGAAGAGGGCCTTGGTGGGACAGATGTTCTGGCAGGGGGCGTCGTCGCACTGGTTGCACAGGACGGGCAGGAACTCCCGGCGCGTGTCCGGGAAGGCCCCCTTCTCGACCTCCTTGACCCAGCAGCGCCACACCCCGATCGGGATGTCGTGCTCGGATTTGCAGGCGATCGTGCAGGCGTGACAGCCGATGCAGGAGCGCAGGTCGATCGCCATGGCGTACTTGGGCATCGGGTTCCTCGCCGCGTGGGCGGGCTCCCCCGCAGGGGGATGGCGCCGCCCGGTGACGACTCCTTGCTCCTCCGCCGCTCGCCGGAGGAGTTTTGCTCACAAACCCGGCGTCCTTTGAAACCGAACGGGGATCAAAGACCGCGGAGCAGGGTTGTTGCTTTGCAACGGAACTCTCTTCCCCGTTCCTCGGATCGGGAAGCGGAGATCCGGTCGCACCGGCTTGGATCGGTTCTGCGATGGTGCGATGGTTGACTAGACTCCACCTCGGGTTGAGTGTCAACGTCGGGATGCAAGGTTTTCCGGTTGAAATTGTTATCGGAATACCCAACCCGATTAGACAGGCCAAGGATGAAAAATCTCCACTTGCCCGTTTATGCCGCCGCGGCGCGCACGCTCACCCTCGCGCGGCTGGCCGGCATCCCCTTCTTCTTGTGGCTTCTCCTCGAGGCGCCCCTCCAGGGTCCGCACCCGCGGGCGGGGAGCCTCCTCGCGCTCTACCTCTTCATCGCCCTCTCGGACCTGGCGGACGGCCCCTTGGCCCGGCGCGGGGGGGCCGAGAGCCCCGGCTGGGGAGGGCTCGACGCCCTGGCCGACATCGCCTTCAACGCCTTGAGCCTCTCGGTCGCCGCCTGGCTGGGCCGGGT
>Ga0114945_10002582_pt1 | contig 10545 bp, 6 predicted proteins | sample OV2TP3_FD_87194 | JGI IMG/M metagenome (GOLD analysis project Ga0114945, IMG submission 87194) | Hot spring microbial communities from Beatty, Nevada to study Microbial Dark Matter (Phase II) - OV2 TP3 | ecosystem: Environmental > Aquatic > Thermal springs > Hot (42-90C) | place: USA: Beatty... | reverse complement strand
CGGAGGAGAGCGGAATTTTTGGGATCACGATTCAGGACGAACCCGAAGACTTGACCGAGGAAACTTTTCTAAGCCCGCCCTCCGAAGGGAGAGACCGAGAAATGGTGTTCACCTACGAAAAACCGGGTGAATACCGTTTGACCAAAAAGTATTACATCGGAAGCGACCGGCCCACCATGGTACTTGAAGTGGCCCTTGAGAACCTTTCGGACCGGGAAAAAGAATTTCCGCTTGTGTTGAAATACCTGTTGGAGGTAGGACCTCCCGGATCGCCCGACGAGTCTCTGTCCAAGCTGGCACGGTACGCTGCAGAAGAAATTCATTTAACTAGCGCAGGGAAGTTGCGTAAGACGCCGCTTGTGACGATGGAATCTTTGGACTGGCATGGCTTGACGAAGAAATACTACGCTCTTTTGGTGAAGCCGGAAGAAAAGCTCACTAGGCAATCAACCCATTTTGAGGGAGATCGGTTGGTGAGCGAAGTTAACCTCACCCCGCTCCGTATAGGTTCAGGCGAAAAAAAGACCACCCGCATTTTAATTTATGCCGGCCCGCAAAGGTACGTCCTCCTCAAAGAATTCGGATTTGGTTTTGAGAAAATTCTTTCTGCGGGGGCGCTCGGTCTTTTAAAGACGATCCTTCTTGTGACGCTTAACTTTTTCAATCAACTGGCCCGGAACTACGGCGTCGCCATTCTCGTCGTCACCGTTCTGATCAAGCTCCTCTTTACTCCCCTGACTCATCTCAGCTTTGAGTCGATGAGAAAAATGCAGGCGCTCCAGCCAAAGCTAAAGGCCCTGCAGAAACAGTATAAAAATGACGGGGCGCGGCTCAACAAAGAGATGATGGAGCTTTGCCGGAGGAACCGTGTGAATCCTATGATGGGATGCCTGCCACTTTTTTTTCAAATCCCGATCTTTATTTCTTTTTATCAGGTCCTCTCCGAGGCCGTGGAGTTGAAGGGGGCGGGCTTTATGTTTTGGATCCACGATCTTTCCGAACCGGACCGCCTCTTTAGTTGGCCGGCGGCCCTCCCCTTTATCGGGAACTCTTTCAATCTTTTACCCGTGCTCATGATCGGGTCCATGCTCTGGCAGCAAAAACTCACTCCGCAGAGCGCGGCCACGCCGGAGCAGGAAAAAATTATGTATTTTATGCCTATCATTTTTGGCTTCGTCTTTTACTCCCTCCCTTCCGGGCTCGTTCTTTATTGGCTTGTGAATAACCTCCTTTCCATTTTCCACCAGATTGTGATTAAACGCATCCCCGTGATTCTTCATCACGAGGACCGCTGACCACAGCAAAATCCTTCTCACAATTTTAACACTGTAAATCCTGCGGATTTCTGCGTAGAATTTTTGTGTCCTTTCCGACGGACACCATGAAAAAATTCGCTAGCATTATCATCGGCGCAGGTCACGCCGGAATCGAAGCGTCTCTGGCCCTGGCCCGTGCGGGCTTTGAGACCCTCCTTCTCACCATGCGGCTTGATGCCATCGGGCAAATGTCCTGCAACCCCGCCATTGGAGGGCTCGCCAAGGGGCACATGGTCCGCGAAATCGACGCCCTCGGCGGCGAAATGGGAATCGCCGCTGACACTACAGGAATTCAATTTCGAATGCTCAATCGCTCCAAAGGCCCGGCCGTTTGGGGCCCCAGAGCCCAGTCGGACAAGAAGGCCTACCGCTTGCACATGACGGACAAAGTTAAAGATCAAAAAAACCTCATTTTGCGCGAAGCTCAGGCGACAAAGCTATTAGTCAAAGATGGCCGCGTCGTCGGTGTTCGAACTTCGGACGGGGAAGAATTCTTTGCAGAAGCCGTCGTGATAACCACGGGGACATTCATGCAAGGTCTTATACATATTGGAGATACGAAGAAGCCGGGAGGAAGAAGAGACGAGGCCCCTGCCGTGGGGCTTTCCGATTCGTTGAGGAAATTAGGATTTGAGGTGGTGCGATTTAAGACCGGAACCCCTCCCCGACTCGACGCAAGGAGCATTCATTGGGAGTTACTAGAACCACAACTTGGCGACGATCCTCCCGAGCCATTTTCTTTTCGGACAGGAGAATTGAACACGGATCAACTCCCCTGCTTTCTCACCTATACGAATTCAAAAACTCATGACATCATCCGCAGAAATTTACATCTCTCTCCTCTCTATGCCGGACGAATTGTTGGGATCGGTCCCCGCTATTGCCCTTCCGTAGAGGACAAGGTGGTTAAGTTTCATGATAAGGAAAGACATCAAATCTATTTGGAGCCCGAAGGCAGAGACACTATTGAGACTTATGTTAACGGGCTATCCATGAGTCTGCCAGCAAACATCCAGGAGGACATTGTTCATTCCATGAAGGGCCTGGAAGAGGCCAAAATCATTCGGTGGGCCTACGCCATAGAGTATGACTGTCTCCCTCCAACTCAGCTGAAGCACTCACTCGAAACTAAACGAATCGAGAATCTTTTTCTGGCGGGCCAAGTGAACTGCACATCCGGTTACGAAGAGGCCGCCGCTCAAGGTCTCATGGCCGGGCTCAACGTAATTCGGAAACTTGAAGGGAAGCGGCAGTTTGTCTTAGAAAGATCAGAGGCCTACATAGGAGTGCTGATCGACGATCTCGTTACCCGAGGCACCAACGAGCCTTACCGCATGTTTACCTCTCGTGCAGAGTTCAGACTTCTGCTTAGGCAGGATAATGCTGATGAGCGTCTGATGAAGTACGGCTTGGAGTTTGGATTAATCGATGAAGGAATCTACGAGGAAACGATTAAGAAATATAAAAGAGTTGCGTCGGAAATTGAACGGCTACGTAGCGTCAGATTAGCCGAGATTACTCTAGAACAGTGGTTGAGGAGGCCAGAGAATACTTACCAGCGGCTGTTGGATAAAGGTCTTGGCAACGGCCCGTTAAACGAGGCAGAGATTAGACACGTTGAATTTATCGTAAAATACGAGGGTTACATCAGCAGACAGCTTTCCGATGTGACTAAATTTCGAAGAATGGAAAGGAGATTAATCCCATCAGATATTGACTACTCCGCCATTAGAGGAATAAGCCGCGAGGCTATGGAGAAATTGACAAGAATAAGGCCTACATCTATAGGCCAAGCCTCCAGGATTCCGGGTATCTCCAGTTGCGACCTCTCACTGCTATTAGTTTTTATAGAAGCGAGATAAAGTTTAGTTGAAATAGCCCGTTATTCTTATTAGAATTGACCGCGCTTGTAAAAACCCAACTGTTTCACGTGAAACATTCCAACGTCTTTTCAGTATGTAATCAAAAAGGCGGGGTCGGAAAGACAACCACAGCCATCAATCTGTCCTCTGGACTAGCCAAACATGGATACAAAGTTCTTTTGATTGATATAGACCCTCAGGCAAACGCCACAAGCGGGGTCGGGCACGAAAAAGAAGGAGATTTTCCCTCAACATACGAAGTAATCATTGGCAGCACTCTACTAAAAGATGCAGTCAGGCCAACTGGAATTCCAAATTTAAGCATTGTTCCATCGAACTCAGAACTCGGAGGAGCTGAAATTGAACTTATACAAGTACATGAAAGAGAATTTCTGCTACGAAAATGTTTAGAAGAACTCGATGAGAGATTCGACTATGTACTTATTGACTGCCCGCCTTCCCTCGGCTTGCTAACAATTAACGCCTTAACGGCTAGTAGGTATATCCTAATCCCTTTACAGTGCGAGTATTATGCATTGGAGGGACTGGGACAGCTTATTCAAACCTATACCCTAGTCAATCAAAAGCTCAATGAAGAGCTGGAAATCGGAGCCATTCTATTAACAATGGCGGATTTTAGAACTAACCTTACCGATCAAGTTATTCGAGATGTTCGTAACCATTTTAATGATATGGTCTTAGATTCTGTTATTCCAAGGTCGGTAAGTCTCGGTGAGGCTCCCAGCTTCGGCAAGCCGGGGATTCTCTACGACTCCACCTCAAGAGGGGCTAAGGCCTATCTATCCGCAGTAAAGGAGTTTATACGGAGATTTCCGGTGATAGAAGAACCAAAGGCGGACACAGACACGGTTAGACAGGAGGAATCTCAATGAAAAAGGCGTTGGGGAAAGGACTCAGTTCACTCATACCCGATAGTTACGTTAAAGGAGCTTTTTCTAAGGAGGGAACGACCGGTGCCTCACCATCGGTCCAGGGTCTGGAACTAATTCCTATCTTGGAGATTGCTTCTAACCCCGAGCAGCCGAGAGAGAGCTTTTCTCAGGAAGGGATTGAGGAGTTGGCGGCATCGATCAAGGAGAAGGGCGTGCTCCAGCCTGTTGTGGTGAAGAAAAAGGCCGCCGGCGGAAAAGAAGGGGCAAGCCCGCAGAAATACGAACTGGTTTGTGGAGAGAGACGTTTGAGGGCCGCTGTATTGGCAGGACTAGAGAAAATCCCCGCTGTCCTCAAGGAAGTGGCAGAAAGCGATCTCTTGGAATGGGCGCTCATCGAAAATATACAACGCGAAGACCTGAATCCTTTGGAAGAAGCTCGGGCTTTTGAAAAGCTGGTGGCAGAGAGAGGGCTCTCGCAAGAGGAAGTCGCCAAGCGGGTGGGGAAAAATCGCACGACCGTGACCAACTCGATGCGTTTACTTCGTTTGCCGCAGGAAGTGCTGGGCTATGTCAGAGAAGGAAAGCTAGCGGCGGGACACGCCAGAGCGCTGTTGGGACTTTTTACTCACGAGCAACAGGCTCATTTGGCAAGAAGGATTGTGAAAGAGAATCTTTCAGTAAGACAGGTCGAGGACATCGTTGCCCGGAGCGCACGGAAGAGACGAGCTCGGGCCGCTCGGTTTCTTACGCCCGAGGTCGCTGATTTAGAGGCGCGTCTGTCTCGGCTTTTCGGGACACAGGTAAAGGTTTTTGCGACAAAGAACTCTTCCCTCGGGCGGATTATCATCCACTATTTTTCTTTGGACGATTTGGACAGAATTTTAGCTCAGGTGAATCTGCCCCCGGGCTGAGTGGCAGCATCCACAACCGACGATTAACCACAGAAAAGGTGTCTCGGCCCCTACATCCTGCCTGCTGTCAGCCGTTATTGGGGTCCGCCAAATTGGGTTGTACCCCGCATTGACAAGGGGGAGGGGGATGCATATAATTTCGCAATCTTCATCAATCCCAACAGAAGCCAAGTGACTACTTCCAAAGGAAAAAATGACGAAAGAGGCAACACTTGTTTTGATCAAACCCGATGGGCTTGCCAAGTCTCTGACGGGGAACATTTTGACACGACTTTCTGAAGCGAAGCTGGAAATTGCAGCAGCCAAGTGCGTTCGGGTCCCCCGTGAACTAGCAGAAGCCCATTACGCCGATTTGAAAGACAAACCTTTTTATCCCGCGCTGATCGAATACATCACGGGGAAGTATCATGGCCGCAAGAAAGTTATGGCGGTCGTCTACGTCGGAGAGGGGGCGATAAAGAGAGTTCGAGAACTTTCCGGCGCTACGAATCCCGAAGAGGCCGACCCCACCAGCATTCGCGGACAGTACGGGCGGATCACAACCAAAGGCGTGTATGAAAATGTGCTTCACGCTTCGGCCGACGCGGAAGATGCGGAGCGCGAAATTAAGCTTTGGTTTGAGCCGAGCGAAATCATCTTTCCTCTTTACCGCACCAAGACCATTCAAGTGACCGACCGTAAAAAAGTGTGGGCATGAGACGCAATCCTTGGCTCGTTTTATGGATCTTAGGGTGCTTGGTTTTATCTTCGAGCTGCGGTAAGGCGCCGGGAAAATCCGGGCCCCTTGAAATCAAGGTAGCGTTTTGGGGGAGCCCCGAAGAAGTCGACATTATCACCCACTCCATCGAAGGCTGGCAACTCGCGCATCCGGAGATCAAAGTTGTTTTTGAACACACGCCTTACACCGGATATGATTCCAAAATTTTGACCCGCATCGCCGGCGGCGCAGCCCCAGATATTATCGCGACCGAAGTGAACTACTTCGTCACTTTTGCCTCCAAGGGTGTCTTGGAAAATTTAACTCCCTACGCGGAGAACGATCTGGGCTTCCGTGTCTCGGATTTCTTTCCTCAGATCATCGATCGTTTTACTCTCAACGGAAGGCTCTACGCCATTCCACGCGATGTGGCGCCGTTTGCGTGCGTCTTCTATAACAAAACATTATTTGACCAAGCCGGGATCCCTTACCCCACCGACGATTGGACATGGGACGATCTGTTACGTATCGCCCGCACCCTGACCAAGCAGGACGCGAATGGCAGGACGCTTCAGTACGGTTTCTACGGGTGGGCGTGGCAAAATTTCGCTTACGGAAATAATGGCGCTTTGGTCGATGATCCCAAGAACCCCACAACGACGAAGATCGCCGATCCCAAAACGATTGAAGGGCTTCAGTTTTACGCGGATCTGGCAAATCTCTACCATGTGATGCCCACACCTACGGCTCTGGCCAACTTGGGGATGGGGGTGGACACAATGTTTGCAAGCGGTCGCCTCGCCATGTTTCTTTCGGGAATCTGGGAGACCCCGCTTTTGAGAAATTACAAATTCCAATGGGATGTCGTGATGTTTCCAAAAAGTAAGGATGGAACACGGGCCTTCGGCACCGGCGGTTCCGGCTACGCCATTCTTCGTTCTTCAAAGCACAAAAAGGAAGCATGGGAAGTTATCAAAGCTTTGACGGGAGAGCGAGGACAGGCGCGTCTTGCGGAGCGGGGCCTGGCTCAGCCGGCGCGGATCACGGTCGCTGAAAGCGAACACTGGGCCACTCATCCCGCACCCACCGCCAATAAACAGATGCTTAATGAGGCTGTAAAGTACATCGTCTTTGATCCCTTTCACCCGAGATGGCGCGAGATCGAAGCCAAACTCCTTCTCCCAACCCTTGAATTGGTTTTCACTGGAAAAAAGACAGCCGAAGAGGCTGCGCGTGAGTTAGAACCACGGATCAACGCCGCGCTTCAGGGTAACGTATAGGCTTCATCAGCCTGCCCGGAATTTATCGTCGTTTACACACCAACAGGACAAGAAAGGCATCTAGAATGACGACCATGGCAACTATGCGAGAGAAAAAAGATGTAGGCAGGAATCGGAAATTCGAATCCAAGTTTGGCTATTTTACCGAAGACGGGATGGAGTATGTGATTACCCGGCCGGACCCTCCGCGTCCTTGGGTAAACGTGATTTCCAACGGCGACTACGGACTTATCGAATCCCAGACCGGCGGCGGGTTTTCCTGGAGAGAGAACGCCCAGCTTTCTCGCATCACCCGCTGGGAGCAAGACCTCATTCGGGACAATTGGGGGAAATACCTCTATATCCGCGACCGGGACTCGGGCGAATTCTGGTCCGGCACATGGAAACCCTGTATGCCCAAGTTCGATTTTTTTGAAGTCCGACATGGTTTGGGCTATTCGATTCTGACATCTTCTTATAAGAAGATCCGGACGGAGAAGACGGTTTTTTGCGACACCAAAGAGCCCGTGGAAGTTTGGCGGGTGAAACTTACAAATGAGGATTCCAAACCCCGTCGCTTGAGTGTCTTCAGCTATTTCGAGTGGACCCTAGGCAATTCCAACGACAACCATCGAGAATTCCATAAAACTTTTATCGAAACCCGGATCGACCAAACGAATCACGCCCTCTACGGTTTAAAACGCCCGGCCCTCGTTCCCGGATTTATTTCAACGGGACTTTCCGAACGCCCGCTCGAAGCCTTTCACGCCGCACATCCCGCACCCGTCGCCTATGAAGGGGACAAAGAAGCTTTCTTCGGGCGTTACGGAGAACAGCATGATCCCGAGGCCGTCCGGAGGGGAAAGCTCAACAACACCCAGGGCAAATGGTGCGACTCAATCGCCAGCCTTCAGGTGGACTTTGATTTGAAAGCCGGCGAGACGCGCGAAGCTATTTTTCTTCTGGGCGCGACCCGCTCCCGGGAAGAGAGCGTCAAACTGATCCAAAAATACTCGACCGGCCAAGCCGCGCAAAAGGGTTTGGAGGAAATGACAGCACTCTGGCGGGAATTCGTCGAAGCCAGCCAGGTGAAGACCCCGGACGAAGCCATGGATTTTATGACCAACATTTGGATGAAGTATCAGACGATCTCGGCAAGGATCTGGGCGCGGTCCGGATACTATCAGTGTTCGGGCGGTTTTGGATTTCGTGACCAACTCCAGGACAGTTTGGTCTTTCTGCCGCTCCGCCCGGAACTTTGTAAAAAGCAGATCCTTCTTCACGCAGAACAACAGTTTCCCGACGGGACCGTCCACCACTGGTGGCATCAGGGCACTTCCATGGGCGCCGTTACCAATTGTTCGGACGATCTTCTATGGCTTGATTTCATTACACTCAATTACCTCGACGAGACGGCGGATGAGGGCCTGCTCGATCTCAAGATAAATTTCCTGCCTGACCCCAAGACCAAACAAGTCACGGAAGGCACGATTTATGACCATTGTTGCCGCGCCATCGACAAGGTATTTACGCGCTTCTCCCCACGCGGACTTCCCCTGATAGGCGAATGCGATTGGAACGACGGCCTGAGCCACGTGGGGATTAAGTGGAAAGGCGAATCCGTTTGGCTGGGGCAATTTTTCTACGGAATCTTGAAACGCTTCAGTGTGTGTGTGCGGAAACGGGACCCGAAGCGCGCGGACGATTATGAAAAACGCGCCGAGGCCCTCAAGAGAGCGCTTAATGATTATGCCTGGGACGGGGAGTGGTACATCGGGGCGACGCGTGATGACGGCCGGCCATTAGGAAGCAAAACGTGTGACCAGGGAAAAATTTTTCTCAACACCCAAACCTGGGCCATCATCACCGACACCGCCACGCCGGAGCGGGCCAAGATTTGTATGGCTTCCGCCGAGAAACATCTCTATCGGGAGTACGGCCCGCTTCTTTTAACGCCCGCTTACTCCGTGACCGATCCTACAATCGGTTATATTACGCGCTATGCGCCGTCCGTTCGCGAGAACGGCGGTCTTTACACCCATGCCGGAAATTGGGCGGTTCAGGCCGAGTGCATCCGCCGCGACGGCGACAAGGCCCACAAGCTTTACCGTAGTTTTAACCCCGTCCTGCGCGGCCTCAATCCCGAGTATTATTTCGTTGAACCTTATGTCACACCCGGAAACGTGGACGGCCCGGATTCACCCCATTTTGGACGGGGCGGTTGGTCCTGGTATTCGGGTTCCTCCCAATGGTATTACACGGTGGTGATGAACTGGATGCTGGGCGTACGTCCGGTCCGGGAGGGACTCCTTGTGGATCCGGTGATCCCCAGGGCCTGGCCCGGATTTTCAATGAAGCGAAAATTCCGGAACGCCGCTTATGAAATTGAAGTAAAAAATCCTAGAGGCGTAAATTGTGGCGTGAAAGAAGTTCGTGTGGACGGCGAACCACATTCCTCCAACGTTCTTCCTGCTTTCGGCGACGGCAAGACCCATCGCGTTGAGGTTACGCTCGGTTAAACCATAGGAAAATTTGGATGTCCTGAGGTGGCAGAGCCCTTTCTCTCGCGTTTCCTAATCCTTTGCCTTCTCGTTTTTTCAAGCTGTGCCCACGGAACGCCTTTGAAAATCAGGACGCTCCAACCTTCTTCCGGCTCTCTTCCCTCTTCTCTTTACGCGCTCGTTCCCGAAACCAGGAGCCTCCGCGCCGTCCCTCAATTCTTTCTGATCGATGACTTCAATGCAAAAGAGGCGAAGAATCATCTAGGGGAAGCTTGGGAGATCGAACCGCCTCCTTCGGGAAGGCTCCGGTTTGAACTCGCCTCCGTGGATTCCCTTCAGCAGAAACGCGGTAGCTCATTGGTCCTCAAGCCCGCCATCCCGGCAGGGAGTAAAGGAATTTTTAAAAGCTCTCTCCGAGGAAGCGATCTGAGCCAGTCCGAGGCCCTGGTCCTAAAATGCCGGATCGACACAACGGAAGAGAGCCCTTTTCCAGGCAAGGTCGAAATTACCCTCAAGGATTTCCAGTCGCGGGGGGATACTCACGATCTTACTTCATCCTGCTCTTCAACGGGGACCGAAGGGAACGGATGGAAGGAGGTTATTTTGCCAAGGACACTATTCCCCGGGATTGATTGGAACCAACTCAACGAAATTGCGTTTGTGATCAGCGCAGACGGCGAACGGCTCCGGACGCGCGTCCGTATCGACGAGATCGCGTTCTACGGCCGGGGGGACGTTGAGTTTGACTCGCAGAGGGACAACCTGATCGGTTTTCCTCGCGGGGCGCCCGTTAAGGGGAGGGTGGCCGAGCTTTTAGCCGAGACTGAGAGCGAACGGTTTCTCTATGAGATAGCGAAGGACACCTGGAAGTATTTTGAGAACGCCATCGACAAAAATACCCAACTGCCGGTTGATCATATTCGTGTGGGCGAACCGGGAGGGGTCGGCACGTACACGACACCGACAAACCTTGCCATGTACTTTTTGGCCTGCGTCGCTGCCCGAGAACTTGGCATCATCTCAAAAGGCGTTGCCGTGAAGCGAATTCGAAAGACAATGGAAACCTTGCGGATCATGAAAAGATGGAAGGGCTTTCATTACAATTT
>Ga0114945_10002581_pt1 | contig 10546 bp, 8 predicted proteins | sample OV2TP3_FD_87194 | JGI IMG/M metagenome (GOLD analysis project Ga0114945, IMG submission 87194) | Hot spring microbial communities from Beatty, Nevada to study Microbial Dark Matter (Phase II) - OV2 TP3 | ecosystem: Environmental > Aquatic > Thermal springs > Hot (42-90C) | place: USA: Beatty... | reverse complement strand
TGGAGCCGCAAGTAATCGGTCACGGCCATCGGTCCGGCATCGAGCTCACCCTGCTGCGCCAACCGTCCCAGTTGACGAGGCGTGACCTGACGGAGGGTGACGTCGTCGGCCGTAGCAAGTGTTGCATAAAACGGTGCGGCATTCAGGTAGGGGATGTGGCCAACACGCAACACGGTCAGGACTCCTCGTAGACGTGAATCGCGTTGTAGAGTGCATCGCGTTCCACCGGCAGACATCCCGCTTCACGAATGAGTTGAATCAACCGCTGCCGACTGAGTGTAATCGGCGAGTGGGCATCCGCGGCATGCATGATGCGCTCTTCGCCAATCGTGCCGTCAACGTCATCAGCGCCAAAGCGCAACGCCATCGCCGCGGTCTCCTCGCCCAACGTGACCCAGTAGGCTTTGATGTGCGGTATGTTGTCGAGGACTAAGCGTGCGATGGCGATCGTCTTCAAATCTTCAATCGCCGAGGCCTGTCGTGTCACGACGTTCGACGCCGGTCCTACTTGATACGCCAAGGGGATAAAGGAAAGGAATCCGCCGGTCTCGTCTTGGAGTGCGCGGAGTTTGAGCAAGTGGTCCGCCCGTTCTTCGTAGGTCTCAATATGGCCGTAGAGTAGCGTGGCATTGGAGGGGATCCCCAAGCGATGCGCGATCCGATGAATCTCTAGCCATCGCGGTGCGCCCATTTTGAACGGAAATAACTGCTTCCTGACACGTTCAGAGAAGACCTCCGCCCCACCACCAGGCAGTGCCGACAGGCCGACCGCTTGCAATCGCAGGAGCGCATCCTCGACGGTGAGTCGCGATTTTTTGGCGAGGTAATCAATTTCAACCGCGGTGAAGGCTTTGATCTGGACCTCGGGATAGCGCGTATGAATCTGACGGAGCATCTCCTCAAAATACGCGAACGTCCAGTCAGGGTGCAGCCCACCGACGATGTGGACTTCGCGCACCCCCTCGCACTTGGCGAGGATGTCCTCCATGGTCATCTCGTAGGCGTTTGGACGTCCGCGCTTCGTGGCGAAATCGCAAAACCGACAGGACAGCACGCAGATGTTCGTCGGATTAATTTGACGGTTGAGGACGAAGTGGGCGCGGTTGCCCCACCGTCGCTGTTTGACCTTGTGGGCGAGCTGTCCCAGCGTCAAGAGATCCTCAGTCTCAAACAACGCGACCGCCTCTGTTCGTGTGAGGCGTTCTCCGTTGGTTATTTTGTGAGCGACGGTTGCCAGCAGCTCGTCTGTGAGCGTCATCACTGTCACGACCAATACTCCTGCCAGCGATGATCCACTAATCGCGTGATGTCCTCGCGCATCACAATCGGTGTGGGATAGCCGGCCTTAAACGTCGCATCAATGCCGAGGACGCCACGATACACTGGCCAACTGCCGTTGAGCTCCGTCTGCGAAAAGAGGACATCGCGTGCCGGATCAAATCGAGTAAAGAGTCCCCACATCCAACTCTCGCGATCGTCGAGATCCACATCCATGCTCACCGCAGCCACGAGTTTCATCGGTTGGAGCCTTGGATGCTTGACGAGCGTTGCAATGACGGCGTGCCCCTCGCGCTCCACCTGGACCAAGAGCAGCACCTGCTCAACGAGCCTCGCCTGACGAATCCGCTGATCCAGAGCGGTGACCTCTGAGGCCGCCATCTCAGGAGGAACCTGGGAGGGTGCGTGGCCATTGCGCGTGGCATCCAAGACCATCTTGCTCCCTACGTTGAGCGTCAAGGAGGTGAAATCTAATGTATCAAACGGAACCCCGGGAAGCAAGAGGAAGTCCTCCGCGGGATCGAAGTGTGCGCGGATGGCACGCAGCACCGCTCGCACATCACGGACGTTGACATCGGCATCAACGATCACTAGACACTTGGTGAGGCTCATTTGGCCGGTACCCAGCAGTCCGAGCGCGGTCTTCATCCCCTCCTTCGCGTAACGTTCCTCAACAGCCACCGCCACCAAACTGTGAAATCCGGCCTCGTAATGCGCCCAGAGATCGCGCACTTCCGGATGGATGAGTTTGATGAACGGGAGCATCATCTCTTGCACCGCGTTGCCGAGGAATTTGTCTTCCTGTGGCGGTTTCCCGACGATCGTCGAGAGATAGATCGGTGCCGCGCGCCGGGTGATGGTCTTCAGATGACACACGGGAAACGGCGCTGGATGCGAATAGTGACCGAAGTGATCGCCGAACGGCCCCTCGTCAGCGCGCTCCGTGGGCGGGACGCTGCCCTCGAGGATGATCTCGGCGTCGGCTGGCACCAAGAGCGGCACCGATGCTCCGTGGATGAGTGGCACTGGCTTGCCACGTAAAAAACCAGCGAAGGCAATTTCATCAATGCCTTCGGGAAGCGGTGCCGCCGCAGCCAGTACCAGTGTCGGATCAGCGCCGATGATGATGGCGACGTCCAGCGGCTGTCCTAACTGTTCCGCGCGATGGTAGTGGAACCCCCCACCTTTTTGAATCTGCCAGTGCATGAGGAGACGATCTGGCCCCACCACTTGTAAGCGGTAGATACCGACGTTGCGCTGCTGCGTGGTGGGATCACAGGTGAACACGAGTCCACACGTGATGAACCGCCCCGCGTCCTCCGGCCAACACTGCATGATGGGGTAGCGTCCCAGATTGGGTGACTCGGTGGTGACCCGGTGCGAGCGATGCGAGACACGACGAGGCGCCATGCTGAGGACGCGCTTGGCGGCCGCTCGCGCTTGCCAGAGTTTCTGCAGGCTGGGAGGCGCGGTGGCCTCGATGAGTCGCCGAAACTCCTCCCCCACTTGCTGCGGATGACGCCCGAGCGCCAGCTCGATGCGCCGTTCACTCGCCAGGACATTGATGGCGAGCGGGATCGTTGATCCTTTCACGCGCTCAAAGAGCACTGCGGGTTCCCCGTTGCGCACCAGGCGACTGGCGATCTCGGTAATTTCGAACACCGAATCCACTTCCACCTGCACGCGGCGCAATTCGCCGCGACGCTCAAGGGCGACTACGAAACGCTGGAGGCTGGAAAATGGCACGTGACGCTGGGTTGTCGGAGATGGTGAAGCCGTCGTGCTAGTCAAGCGCCTCAGGCTTCCACGCCAAGGCGGTGTCATACCCGAGGAGACTCAAGACCCTGTTGGTGAACTGCTCGACCATGGCCTCGATGGTCTGGGGACGATGGTAGAACGGTGGTGTGATGGGCATGATGATCGCGCCCACGTGTGAGAGCGTGGTGGCTTGTTCGAGGCTGATCGTCGAGAGCGGCGTTTCGCGCAACCCGAGGATGAGTGTTCGCCGCTCTTTCAGGGCGACTTGCGCGGTGCGCGTCAAGAGCGTGTCGCCCAGGCCGCACGCAATCTTGCCCAGCGTCGAAATCGAACAGGGCAGAATGACCAGCGCATCAAATGGTGTTGAGCCCGACGCAAACGGCGCCGAGAGATCTTCGTCGGCAAAACTCCGTTTCACGTGCTCAGCCAGGTGATGCTCGGTCAATCCCGTCTCTTCTTTGAGGACGTAGCGTCCCCATTTCGTGAGGATCAGAAACTTGTCCCCTGGACAGCGCCTGACGAAATCCACACCAAACAGTGCCCCGGACGCGCCCGTCATGCCAATCACAATTCTCACGTGTTGGCGACTCCTGCGATGACCAATCCCAAGACGACAAAACCCAGAACTGTATTCACCTCAAAGAAGGCGAATTCCACTTCGTCGCGTTTCAAGTGCTCAATCAGCAGGAGCAGTCCCGCAAAGAGGAGCAGGCCAAAGGACAATCCCCCCCGGAGTTCCAGGCGATACAGGAACGTCAGCGCTAGGAAGGAGGCCAGATGCAATCCCAACGCCACATTGAGGGCGCGCTGATGACCGATGGCCACCGGTAAGGAATGTAAGCCCTGCGCTTTGTCGGACGCCTCGTCCAACGTGGCGTAGATGATGTCGAAGCCGGTCACCCACAAACAGGCAAACAGGGCCAGCATCCAGACGGGCGATGACTGCTGAAAATTCTGCGCCACCGCCAGCCAGCCACCGAGGGGGGCGATGGCCCACGTGATGCCCAAGCCGAGATGGGCCAAGAAGGTCACGCGTTTGAGATAGGGATAGATCACGAAGAGGATCAGGGGAATCGGTGCGTAGTACACACAGATGCGTCCTAAGAGCACGGCACTCCCTACATAGATGAGGGTGGCAATACCGACGAGGCGCCGCGCACCCAGCACACTCAGGCGGCCTGCGGGCAGCTCTCGATCGTGCGTCCGTGGGTTCTGCGCATCAATCCGACGGTCAATGATGCGATTCAGGCCCAACGCGACCGTGCGAGCCGCCGTCGCCGCGATGAGGATCAGGCTGACGACGCGCCACGTGGGCCAGCCATCCGCCGCCAGAATCGAACCGGCATAGATCAAGGGCAGTGAAAAGAGCGTATGTTCGAGCTTCACGAACTGCGCATACACTTTCAGGGAGTGGACGATCTGCTCTCTACGCATGACGATTCACGATGCACGCCTTACCCACCGTAATGCCACCCGGTATCGCGGAGGGTCAACGCCTCAACATCCTGACGCACACCAGCCTCTACGACTTCGCCAATCACGACCGCGTGATCGCCGCTGTGATTGGTGATCTCGCGGACCTCGCACTCGAAGAAGGCAATTGCCTCCTTGAGAATCGGAGCGCCGGTTTTACCGAGGGTGTAGGGAATGCCGGCGAGCTTCACATCCGCCTGGCCCTGGGCTGGCTTCACGAAATGTTCGGCCAACGCTTTCTGCTCCTTCCCCACCATGTTCACCGAGAAGACGCGACCCTGCTGCACCATGTCATGCGAGAGAGTCCCCTTCTTGACGCCTACAGCGACGAGCGGTGGCGTAAACGAACACTGCGTCATCCACGTCGCGGTGAAGGCGTTGACATGCTGCTGGTGTTTGACACCAACGATGTAGATCCCATGCGGCATCTTGCGCAGGACGGTCTTCTTCACCTGCGGATCCACTAGAGCGCCCCCAACGAACGCAGCAGGTCCGGCAACTCCTGGCGGACACACGTGAACACCGGCGTGTCGCGCAGGGTGTAACGGCTGGCTTTCGTCTCGCGGAGTTCCATCACCAGATCCAGAAAAACTGATGGCTTGTCGGTCTCAAACGCGACCACAAATTCCTGATCGTCCAATCCAAAGGAGTAGGTGGTGTGGAGCTTGACCGATTTGTATTTGTTCCCGACGACAATGTGCGCATCCATGAGCTGTTGCCGTTCCTCGTGCGACAAGCCGTACCACTCGCGCGTTTTGACGAAGGGGTAGACGAAGAGGTACTTCGCTTGCGCCGGCACGATGCGCAGCCGCTGATCTTGATGTTCGGGATCGAGTTTGTCCACGTAGGTGGAACGCTTCGTCATCGAGAGCAACGAGTGCGTGACGGTCGCATGGGCACCAAAGCTCGTCGCTAAACACTCCGCACTCATCGCGGTGAACTGTTCTGGCCGCTCGCCAATGCGCCACAGGAGAAAATCGCTCTGCGTTTTGAGGCCCAGCGTCGAGTAGGTAAAAATCATGAGCTCCTTCTGCCACCGCTCCACGACGTGCAAGAAGGCCTCGCCCCCGCGACGGCGTTCGGCACGCGGCAGACGGTACCACGCCGCATCCATCTTGTAAAAGAGGAAGTTGACCAGTTGGCGCGTGGTCTGGTTGCTGGTTGCTCGTCGCTGGTCGCTCGTCGCTGGCTGCTGGCTGCTCAGAACGGCCTGCTTGCTCATCAGATGAGCCTCGCGTAGTCTTCCACGTTGAGTTTCCAGACAGCGACGCCACAGAAGCGATCCCCTTCCGGACAGTACGGCTTCTCCCTGGCCCCCTGCCGCAGGGTGCAGGGAGCGGCGATGTGCTCGACGAGCTGCGGAGCTACGGCGTGCACTTGCAGCACTTCTTCACGGCAGGCGTTCCAAATTTCCTCCTGTGCCGTGTAACAGAGTCGCTTCGTCCACTTGTGATGCAAGCTCAACAGGTCGCCGGACTCCTCGAACCGAATCGGAAAGGCATTCGGCAGGAGGTACATCACGTATTCCTCGGCGACTCCTGCGTGCAACAACCGTGTGATCCCCTGCCAGACGACGTGCATGACCTCCTCGTAGTAGGCCTGAACCGCGGGATCGGATTTGATCAAGACCGGTGTCACGTAATCGGGACGATCCGCGAGGAGATGCCGCGCCAAAACTGGGCGCGACGCGGGGGTGGTGCGATGACGCTGATCTTGAGAGTCGGCGGTGTGACTGAGTTTTTTCTTGAACGTAAAATGCGGATGCACCATCGTCCGGGTGAGTTTGCTTAAGGTGCTGAGATTCAGCGCCTCAGCCAAGTAGTGATTCTTGGCAGGATTCATCACGAGATCAATGGCCGCGGCATCCGCCAGCTGCGCCTTGGTCAAACCCAAGACGGAACGCACCGCTTGTGCCATCGAGGCGGCACCGTTGACTTTGTAATCCACGAGCTTCGAGGTCAGCCCATTCAGGTCGCGGTCAAATTCCTCGAGAAATTCGCGCTTGCCCTGCTCGCTCATTTTGTCAACCAACTGGAGGAAGACTTGATACTCGAGTGTCTGATTGAGAGGCATCGGGTCTTCGGCGAGCTTCAAGAACTGCGGATCAATCTTGGTTACCTCTTCCATCATGCGTTGGACGACGAGCTTCTGCTCGAGTGGGCAATCGAATGTTTCACACAGCCGATGATACCGATAGAGCGTGAGGCCTGAAATCGTGTGGTAGAGATGGGCGTGCGTCGCCACCGGCAGGACGTAACGGGCGACTTCCTGCGCGCGTTTTCTCACCACCGAATGCCAGCGCTTCTCCTCGACGTCACGCCGAGGAAAGAGCCGGCGGTACTCACGCTCCACCAACGGCTCGATCAACTGAATCAGTCGCTGGTACGCCTCCATCTGGTGATGAATCGTCTCGAGGTAGACCGTGCGCGCAGGTTCCTCGAGCGGCGGAATGGTGAAGTGTTCTGGCTTGACTTCCACGTAGCGTTGACTGACTTGTTCCGAATTGTAATGCGGGTGACTGTGCAGGAATGACCAAATGAACTGCCGCGAAACTCGCTCCAACACGAACTGGAACGTCGCGTGCTGGATGGTGGTGTGGTGGCCGGCCTTGTAGATGCTCTCGGCGATCCGATCCCGCTGGGCCCGCGCCTCCTCGTCCTTGTGCACATCATCGGTCGAGATCACCCGCGGGGCGTAGCACGTCCGCGCGGTCGCAATGGCGAGGTCGTACGGATCCCGGAAGGCATTTTCGAGGCGGACAATTGGTTCAGGAGTCAGCGTGGTCACGTTTACGTCGCATCCAGCGGGATGATGGAGGTAGTGTAACAGAACCGCGGTTAGACTTCCAGGATTTTCGGCGCCTGCGTGAGGTTGCGACAGCCGGTGGGGGTGACGACGACCATGTCCTCCAGCCGCACGCCGCCGGCGTCGAGGTAGTAGAGGCCGGGCTCGACGGTGACGACCATGCCGGCTTGGAGAGTGTCTGACCGAGGACTAATGCGCGGTGGCTCGTGAATCTCGAGCCCCACGCCGTGGCCGGTGCCGTGGAAAAAGCCCTGCATCCGTCCGCCCTGCTCGCCGGTTGGAAACCCGGCCTGGGTAAAGTGGTCGAGGATCGCCTGATGCACCGCCTGCCCATTCACACCCGCCTTGATCATGCGAAATCCCATTTCCTGCCCCTCGCCCACCAGCTCGTACATGCGCTTGAGCTTCGGCGAGGCCTTGCCCTTGACGACGGTGCGCGTCATGTCCGCAAAGTAGCGCGTCCGCATGTGCTGTGGAAACACATCCAGCACAATCGGCTGGTGCGGCCGCAAGGGACCGGAGCCCTCGTGGTGCGGATCGCACGCCTGCTGGCCGCACGCCACAATCGTGTGCTGGGCGATGCAGCCGCGCTCCAGCAAGTGCAAGTGGATCACTTTCTTGATCTGCTCGGCGGTGAGGACTTGGCCTCCGAGCACCAAGGTGTCTTGCTCAATCGTGCTCCGACGAATCAAATCAATCGCCACCTCCACCGCCGCTTCGGTCGCGCGTTGGGTGGCGGTGATGTGCGCAATCTCCTCCTCAGATTTGAGCAGCCGCTCAGGAAAAAAGGGGTCAGGCCGGAACGTGACCGTCAGCCCTAGCTTCCGCAAACCCTCGACGTGCTGAATGCCGGTCGCGGCAGGCACCACGAGTTCCGTGACGCCGTGATCCGCGAGTACCCCCTGAATCACCTCGTACATCGAGGGCTCGTGCCTAAGCGTCTGCTTGCGCGCGGCGGCAAGCTGACTGTACGAGCGCACCTCATCCACGCGCGCCTGGGCTTTCGCGCGGTCCAACTCCAAGTCGCTCATGAGCAGAATGTTTCGCCCGTTGAGCTGGAGACAAATGAACGGATCCGGCGCGAGGAATTTCGTTGCGTAGTACACATCCGCCTCCAGCTCGCTCGCGGCCAAGAGGAGCAGCGCAGGGCTGCTCATGTGGTGGACTCCGCGGTGGCGTTGACGGGCAGCTCCGCAATGAAGAGGGTGCCGCGGTCGGGTTGGGAGGAGGCGCGGATGGTGCCGCCGTGGAGCTCGATGATTTTCTGAATGACGAACAGCCCAAGGCCCGTGCCTTTGACCGAGGTGGCCTTCGTCGTGAAAAAAGGCACGAACAGGCGTTCCTGTTCCTGCGGGGTCATCCCCACGCCGTTGTCCGCGACGGTAATTTGCAGGAAGGAGCGGTTGGCGTACTGGACGGTCGTGGCGCGGATGCGAATCTCGCCCTGGTACGGCGGGGCCTCGGTGACGGAGGTCCCGTGTTCGAGCTGGGCACGCCGGCGGCTGATGGCGTCACACGCATTGTCGAGGAGATTAAAGAACACGTCTTGCAGTTGCGAGCGACTGCCCACGATGGGCGGCAACTCCGGCGCGTACTCCTGGTGCAGTTGGATGGTCGAGAGCTCGTGTTTGTACTGCAGCATCTCGATCGCGCGCCGGAAGACTTCTTTCAACGTCAACGGCTCATGCTGCGTGGATGGCTTGGAATACTCGAGCAGCCCGCGGACGATCCGCGAACCCCGCTCGGATTCCTCCTCAATCACCTGGTAAAATCGGCGCAACTCCTCCACCAACCGCGTCGTCTCGGCGGGCAGCCCCACGATGTGACTGAGGACGCCTTCGAGTTGGGGCAGGATGTTGCGCCGGGCGTTTTGCGCCGCCAGCGAGAGGACCGTCAAGCGATTGTGAATTTGATGGCTCATCCCGGACGCCATCTGGCCCAACGTCCCCATCTTCTGCGCCTGCAGGAGTTGGACCTGGGCCTGCTGGAGTTCCTCAAACGAACGGGCGTTCTCGATGGCCAGGGCCGCCTGCGTCGCCAGCGTCGTGAACACCTTGAGGTCCATCGCGCTGTAGGGATTGTCCGACCGCTTCGGGCCCAGCGCGAGAAACCCCACGAGCTCGCCTTCCATGATGCTGGGCACCAGGACCGCCAACCCGAGCTGCGTGAGTTGGAGTGCGGTTTGTTCTGCGGCGCGCCCGTAGAGCTGCAACCGTCGCGCCTGCGCAGGGATGTTGGCGACGACCAACGGCGTGCGCAGCTCACGGAACCAGCGGAGGACCACCTCCTCGTTGGGCAACCGCTCACCGACGGCCACCTGGTGGTACTGCCGCTGCGCGACGAGGGGGTAGTGCGGCAGCCGGCGATCTTTGAGGAACAGCGCGGCGCAGTGCAACCGCGCTGTCCGAGTCACCACACCGACGATGAGGCGCAGCAACTGGCGCACGTCGCGCACGCGCGTCATGCCGGTGGACGCCTCGAGCAGGGTGGTTTGGTAGGCGCGCTCCTCGCTGAGGCGACGCTCTTCAGTCTTATGGTGGACGTAGCGGTAGACGAAGGGCCACGCGGTCGCGAGGAGCATGCCGGTGCCAATGAGCAGGGGCACGACCCACCAGCTCTCCCCCAGCCAGTCCTGCAAGGGTTCGCGCGTGCCGATCGCAATGGCCAAGGGCGTGCCAATGATGACCGAGCAGGCGCCCACCAACAGGGTCACCCGCAGCAACGCCACCGACAGCTCCAGGGGCCGGCGGCGGCTGAGGGCGTAGATGGTCACGAGGGCGTAGAGCGGAATGGCGTAGGTGCCGTAGGGATTCCACGGGATGAGCTCGATGTTGAAGGCGGGTAAGAAATTGGGCGCCCCGCCCACGTACGCAATCGCCGCTCCCCAGTAGAGGTATTGGAGTTGGGTGCGGCGAGCGCCGATGGCGTGACGGTAGGCGCGCAGGATGTGTCCCAGGCCGTAGACGGTGACCACCAGCCACCAGCCGACAAACCAGCGGTAGAGCAGGCCCGGCTCGATGTAGAAGCGAAAGGAAAATTTCGGCTGGACCTGCGGGATGAACCACGGACTGCCGTTGAGGAGGAGCCAGACCACGCTCATCCCGTAGCTGTAGCGGACCATCTGTGGGGTGATCCCCTGCCAGCTCAGCGAGGTGCCGATGAAATGCAGGAAGAGGGCGGGAATGAGGATGACGCCGATGTGACTCAGGCGCCACAGCCACAAGGCGGTGAG
>Ga0114945_10002580_pt1 | contig 10548 bp, 4 predicted proteins | sample OV2TP3_FD_87194 | JGI IMG/M metagenome (GOLD analysis project Ga0114945, IMG submission 87194) | Hot spring microbial communities from Beatty, Nevada to study Microbial Dark Matter (Phase II) - OV2 TP3 | ecosystem: Environmental > Aquatic > Thermal springs > Hot (42-90C) | place: USA: Beatty... | reverse complement strand
GCATCGCGCTGCTGGCCGCGTTGTGGGCGGCGCCGGCCGGGGCGCTCACCATCTACCGGATCGGCGGAGAGGGCCTGCCGCCCCCGGACCCGGGAGCGCCGTTCTCCTTTGTGCAATTGCCCTGGTCCGGGGTGGAGGAGCGCCGCCACGGACAGCTCCGGCTGCTGGAGGCCGGGCCGGATTTCATCCGGCCGCTGCGCCTGGACCCCGGCGTCAACCTGACCCCCACCCTCCTGGAGCGCGGCGGGGAGTTCTACGTGCTGGAGTGGACCGGCTGGGAGCCCAAGGTGCAGGACGACATCCTCTTCTTCGACAACGACCCGAACACCGCCTACCTGGGGGACGGCCACTTTGCGGTGCACGGGCCGGCGCAGAAGAACATGTTCTTCGAGTTCGGGGGGCCTTTCCCCATACGCCGCGTCCGCTTCTTCCCCCGCCAGCAGTTCATGAACGAGCGGTTCATCGAGCGGTTCGTCATCGGGGTCAACGACGGCGATCCCCTCAAGGACGGGACGCGCGAGTACAGCACCGGAGGAGGCTACGGCACGGCCATCCTGGACTTCGACATCGCCTTTGACGTCCGCGAGAACACCTCTCCGGTCATCGATCTGGAACTCCCGCCCGGCCCGGTGCAGCGGCTCTTCTTCCAGGCCCCCGAGAATACCCGCGGCATCTGGGAGATCGCCGAGTTCCAGATCTACGGAGACGGCTTTGCCCCGGTCGCCACCTATGTGTCCAACATCATCGACCTGGGCAGCCTGGCCAGCCTGGGGTCCGTGTCCTGGGGCGGCAGGCAGGACAGCGGGGCACGGGTGGAGCTGAGCATGCGCAGCGGCGACGACGAGGAGCCCAATACCTACTGGCGCTACACCTTTCGCGGCGACGAGCGGACCCGCTTCGACGCCAGGGGCAGGCCCCTGACCCTGGCGACCTATACGGCCCTGGAGCGGGGCGAGAAAGCCGGCGTCACCCACGACACGGAACACTGGGAATTCTGGTCGCCCCCCTATGAGTTCGCCGCGGCCCAGGGGGCCATGGCCGGCTCGCGGCCCCGGCGTTATGCGCAGTTCAAGGCCGATTTCACCTCGGCCTCGGGGGCGGGGGGGCAACTGGACTTTCTCCAGTTCGCCGTGTCCATTCCGCCGGTGGCCTCCGAGGCGCTGGCCGAGTGCACGCCGGTGCAGGCGCCGGCCGGGAAGACCGTGGGGTTCACCTACCGGCTCAAGGCGAACCTCAACGCCGGGGACCTGGGTTTCGACAGCATCGAGATCGACACCCCGGCCGAGCCGGCGGGCGTGGACGCGGTGCGGATCAGCGGCGCGCCCGTGCCCTTTGCGGTGACGCGGCAGGACGGGCGGGGATTCGCGGTGCACATCCCCCGCGTCGATCTGCAGCGGACCGCGGAACTGGTCGAGGTGGACTTCCGGGCCGGGATCTTCAAGTTCGGCACCCTTTTCCCGGGCCGGGTCTCCGACAGCACCCGGCCCCACGAGGTGGCCCAGGGCGTGACCCCGGGGGACGCGGATGAACTGGCGGACAGCGACGCCCTGCGGGTCGACCTGGAAACCCTGGAAGGCGAGGCCGTGCAGGACCTGCGGCTGGAACCGGCGGCCTTCACCCCCAACGGCGACGGGGTCAACGACCAGGTGCGCATCGAGTACAATCTGTTGAATCTGGCAGGGGGGGTGCCGGTGCTGCTGCAGGTCTACGACCTGTCCGGCCGGCGGGTGGCGCAGGTCTACCGGGACGAGCAGGCCAGCGGCCACGTGGAGCGGCGCTGGGGCGGCATTGACGACCAGGGGCGGGTGTTGCCGCCGGGGGTCTACATCCTGCGCCTGGAGGTGGAGGCGGACAAGGGCACGGCGGTGGGCGAACGGGTGGTTTCCCTGGTCTATTGAGCGAGGAGGGGGCATGGCTGAGATGCGCGCTGCGGCGAAGAGGGCGCTCGGCGCGGGGGCGCTGTTGCTGGTCGCCTTCCAGGGACAAGCCCAGGAGCCCGGCTACCGCCTGGAGAACGGCCAGGTGGTGGTCCAGGGCGCGGAGCACTGGAAGGACTGGCAGTTTGCCGCGGGGACCATCGAGCTGACCGCCGATGGCCGGGCGCGGCCGCGCTTCATGCGCCGCAGCGTCAACGCGGCCCTGGATATCGCCCAGTTCCTGCGCCTCCATCCCCCCCCTGGCCTGGCCGGCAAAAAGCCCGAGGAGATCTCGCTGCTAGACGCGGTGCGGGCCGGCTCCAACCGCGCGGGGGTGGTCCGCCTCCTGGACGGCGATCCGCAGACCTACTGGGAGCCCGCCCCGCCCGTTGCGGACATCGACCTGGCCTCCCAGTGGTGGTTCGAGGTGGACCTGGGGCGGTTCGTCTTTGTCAGGAAGATCGTCCTGCGCTTTGTGGACGAGGAGCTGGGCGACCCCTTCCTGCTGTTCGACGTCCTGGTCTCGGACGGGCTCAAGCCGGGCAATGTCCTGGCCTCGGCCAATCCCCAGTACAAGACGGTGCTGCGCACCCTCAAACGCAACAAGACCCAGCGGGTCTTTGCGGTGGAACTGGGCCCTTCGGCCAGCCTGGCCGAGGACAGGGGGGCTCTGGATCAGAGCGCGGGGGGCGGGACGGTGGGGGTGGGCGCGGGCAACGAGCTGGGCAGCCTGGGGGCCCGCTTCGTCCAGGTGGTGGTGACCGGCAGCGACTTTGCCCGCGGCCGCGAGATCTCCCGAGACGAGCACGCGCAACTGGGGGAGGCCGAGCGCGGCCTGGTCGAATACTACAAACGCCTGCCCGACGGCCGGGAGGCGGCGGTCAGGCAGGCGGTCTACGAACAGCTCGAGCCGGAGCGGCGGGGCAGCGTGCGCTACTTCCGCCGCGAGCGGCCCCGCCTGGCCGAACTGGAGGTGTGGACCGAAGGGGACGAGATCGTCAACGGCGCCATCGCGCGCGGCGGGTTCATCACCTCCACCCAGACGGTCAACGGCGCCGCCTTCACCGACGGCGACATCGACACCTACGCCAGCCTGAACCAGGAGATCGGCGGCACCATCAGCGCCGAGCGCGAGGTCTTCCTCGACCTGGGCTCGTTCTACTGGATAGACGCCCACCGGATGGCCTACAACCCCATCAATTACCACTCGTGGCGGTTCGCCAACTACCGGCTGGATTTCTCGGACGGGACGCGCGCCCCCGACGGCAGCCTGAAGTGGCGGGAGGTGGTGGACCGCGAGCAGTCCCTCGTCAAGGTGGTGGGCGAGGGCAACGACTTCGCGCCGCTGATGGCCCGGTTCTTCAGGCTGCGCTACACCCCCCGGCTGACCACCTTTCCGGCCAACCTGGGGGTGATCGCCGAACTGCAGCTCTACGGGGAGGGGTTCCAGCCGGAGGTCTTCCTGGAGTCCGGCCTGATCCGCCTGGGCGGCAGCCGCAACCTGCTGGCCATCGCATGGGAAGCGGACACCCCTGCGGGGACCCAGGTCCTGATCCAGACCCGCACCGGTGACGAGCTGGGGCAGGTGCTGCACTACTTCAAGAAGGACGGCACCGAGGTGAGCGAGGAGCAGTACAAGAAATTGCTGTCCCTCTTCAAGGGAGAGACCGTGGCCGAGGAGATACCCGGCAACGACTGGAGCGACTGGAGCGCCCCCTATGAGGATCCCCTGGGCAGCCCGATCACCTCGCCCTCGCCCAGGGAGTTCCTCAAGATCCGGGCGGTGCTGCGCTCGGTGGGTCCCCGCCTCCACGCCGCCCTCGGGAGCATCCGCCTGCGCTTTGCCAGCCCGGTGGCCCAGGAACTGGTGGGCGAGGTCGCGCCGGTCCAGGTGGAGGCCCTGGGGGTGGAGCGGCCGTTCTCGCTGTTCATCCGGCCGCGCTTCGCCCCCGGCGATCCGGGGTTCGACGAACTCCTGCTGAAGGCGCCGCCGGACATGCGCCTGGAGTTCGCCGGCCTCTACCGGGGCGGCGAGGGCGATTTCTCCGGGGCGGGGGCCGACCTGGACCGCCTGCGGGTGGATCGGGTCGAGGTGGCGCCCACCGGGCCGGACAGCCTGAGAGTGAAATTCGCCCCGATCGGGCCCGCGGCCGGCGCCCAGGTGCTGCGCCTGGACTTTGCCACCGCCCTCTATTCGACCGGAGCGGTGCTGGAGGCGGCCCTGCAGAACAGCGCCGCGGGGGAGGGGCTGTGGCAGCGGGTGGAGCCGGGCAATGCCCTGACAGCGGTGGCGGGCAACTCCACCACCCTGGTGGGCGCGGCCGCGCGCCAGGAATTGATCGCCGATTTGCGGGTGCGGCCGGCCCTCTTCACGCCCAACGGCGACGGGGTCAACGACGAGGTGGCCTTCGAGTTCTCGGTGGTCCGCGTGTGATTCAGCAACCCGGTGGAGGTGCGGGTCTACGACCTGGGCGGCCGCCTGGTGCGGCGCATGGCCCAGCAGCGCGCGGTGAGCACCGGGCTGCACGCGGTGCGCTGGGACGGCAGGGACCAGCAGGGGGCGCGGGTGCCGCCGGGGATCTACTATGCGCTCGTGCGCCTGGACGCCGATACCGAAGGGGCGAGCATCGCCCGCAACCGCGTCCTGCGCGCCGTGGCCGTGGCCTACTAGCGCATGGTCGCCGGCGCGCTTTTCCTGGCGGCCCTCCTGGCCGGCGGCGCCGCGGCCCAGGAGCGGGGCTACCGCCTGGCCGGCGACCAGGTGCTGGTCGACCGGCCGGAGCACTGGCGGCGCTGGGCCAGCCGCCCGGGGACCGTGGAATTCACCCCTGACGGGTCGGTCCGGGTCCGCCGCTGGCGCAAGCACATCAATGCCGGGGGGGGGGATATCGCGGAGTTCTTGCGGCTCAACCCCCCCGCGTCCCTGGCTGGGAAGAAACCAGAAGAGATCACCCTGCGCGACGCCGTGCAGGCCGGCGCCAACCCGGAGGAGGCGGTCAGGGTCCTGGACGGAGACCTGGACACCTGGTGGGAGCCCGAACCCCTGGAGGCGGGCGCGGACCTGGCGAGCCGCTGGTGGCTGGCAGTGGACCTGGGGCGTTTTGTATTTGCCGAGAAGATCGTCCTCAGATTCGCGGCGGCAGGACAGGGGGACCCCTTCCTGCTCTTCGACGTGCTGTTCTCGGACGGCACCCGGCCGGCCAGGGTGCGCGGGGCGGCCAATCCCGAATACCGCAGCGCCCTGCGGACCCTGCAGCCCAACAAGAACCAGCGGGTCTTTGAGATAGACCTGACCGGCCAGGACCCGGTCGTGCGCGGCGAGGGCCTGCGTTTTGTGCAGGTGGTGGTCACCGGCAGCGACCTGGAACGGGGCGCCGAGGTCTCCCGGGCCGAGCACCAGGCCCTGGGCCCCGCGGACCGGGGCGCGGTCGAGTACTACAAGCGGCTGGCAGAGGAGCGGGAGGTGGCGGTCAGGCAGGCGGTCTACGAGCAGCTCGACCCGGCGCGGCAGGGCAGGGTGCGCTACTTCCGCCGCGAGCGGCCCCGCCTGGCCGAGCTGGAGGTGTGGACCGAGGGCGACGAGCTGCTCATCGGCACGGTCCAGCGGGGCGGGAGCGCGGCCCTGCCCGGCGGGGAGGACGTCAATCTCCGCAGCTTTTTCGACGGGGACCTGGTGACCGACTCGAACCTGATCATCGGCAAGGTGGTGCAGGTGGCCGAGCCGGAGCGCAGCCTGATCTTCGACCTGGGGTCCACCTTCTGGGTGGACACCCAGCGCCTGGCCTATGGCCGGGGGCTCTACCGGGGGAGCTTGGCCGACTACCGCCTGGATTTTTCGGATGGCGCCCTGGCCGCCGACGGCAGCCTCAAGTGGACCCGGGCGGTGGACCGCCGGCAATCCCAGCAGAACGGGGTGCGCTTCGACGCCAACCGCTTCGCGCCGCTGCCGGCGCGCTTCTTCCGGCTGCAGTACACCCTCGGCAGCGCCGGGCACCAGACCGCCAACCTGGCCGAGATCCAGCTCTACGGAGAAGGCTACCAACCCCGGGTGGAGCTGGAGTCGGACCTGATCCGCCTGGGCGGCAGCCGCAATCTGTTGACCCTCTCCTGGGAGGCGGACGCCCCGCCGGGCACCCAGGTGCTGATCCAGACCCGCGCTGGCGACGACCTGCAGGAGGAGCTCCACTACTTCAAGAAGGACGGCACCGAGGTCAGCGAGGCCGAGTACAAGAAGCTCCTCTCCCTCTTCAGGGGGGAGATCACCGCCAGGGAGGTGCCCGGCAGCGGCTGGAGCGAGTGGAGCGAGCCCTACGCCGATCCCGCCGGCAGCCGGATCACCTCGCCCTGGCCCAGGGAGTTCCTCAAGATCCGGGCCACCCTGCTCTCCGCCGACCCCGGCGCGGGCGCCGCCCTCCGGCGGCTGGGGCTGCGCTTTGCCGACCCGGTGGCCCGGAGCCTGGTGGGGGAGCTGGCCCCGGCGCGGGTGGAGGAACTGGGGGCGCCGCGGGAGTTTTCGCTCTATATCCGCCCCGGGTTCGCCAGCGGCGATCCGGGCTTTGACCAGTTGCTGCTCAAGGCCCCGCCGGACATGCGCCTGGAACTGGTGGGGCTCTACGGCGGCAGGGCGGGCCTACTGGCCGGGGTGGAGGGGGTGGAGGTGGCGCCCAGCGGGCCGGACAGCCTGCGCCTGGTCTTCCCGCGGATCGGGCCGGCCGGCGGGGTGGAGTTGCTCCGCCTCGATTTCCGGACCGCGCTGTTTTCCACCGGGGCGGTGCTGGAAGCGGCGCTGCAGAACAGCGCCGGGGGGGAGGGACAGTGGCAGCGGGTGGATCCGGGCGATGCCTTTGCGGGGGTCCCCGGCAGTTCGCTGACCCTGGTGGGCGTGACCGGGCGCAAGGAACTGATCGCCGATTTGCGGGTGCGGCCGGCCCTCTTCACTCCCAATGGCGACGGGATCAACGACGAGGTCGCCTTTGAGTTCTCGGTGACCCTGGTGGGCGATTCCAGTCCGGCCGAGGTCGAGATCCGCGACCTGAGCGGCCGGCTGGTGCGGCGGATCGCCGCGGCGCGCGAAACCGGCGCGGGGCGCCGGCTCCTGCGCTGGGACGGGAGGGACGAGGGCGGCGGGCGGGCGCCGCCGGGGATCTACTGCGCCCGGGTGCGCGTGGCCACCGACACCAGGGGCGCCGGCGTCAGCCGCAACGAGCGGGCGCGCCTCGTCGCCTTGAGTTATTGAGGGGGTAGCCTATGACGCGGCTCGGGATTATCGCGCTGCTCCTGGCCGGGCAGGCCCTGGCTCAGGGGTACCGCCTGGCGGGAAACCAGGTGGTGATCGACAGCCCGCAGCACTGGCAGGCATGGCAGTACGCCGCCGGCACCCTGGAGTTCTCGGCCGACGGCCAGGTGCGGGCCCACCGCCTGCGCAAGCACATCAACGCCGCGGGGGATATCGTCGAGTTCCTGCGGCGCTACCCCCCCGTTGCCCTGGCCAAGAAGGAACCGGAGGAGATCACCCTGCTGGACGCGGTCCAGGCCGGCTCCAACCGCGCGGGCGCGGTGAACGTGCTGGACGGGGACCCGGGCACCTGGTGGGAGCCCGAGCCAGGCGCGGACCTGGCCACCCAGTGGTGGATGGTGGTGGATCTGGGGCGGTTTGTCTTTGCCGAGAAGATCGTGCTGAGGTTTGTGGACGAGGAGCTGGGCGATCCCTTTCTGCTCTTCGACGTGCTGGTCTCGGACGGCACCAAGCCGGCGCGGGTGGTGGGGGCGGCGGTCCCGGAGTACCAGACCGTCCTGCGGATGCTCCAGCCCAACAAGAGCCAGCGCGTCTTTGAGGTGGACCTGCGGGCGAGAAACCCCGAAGTGGAAGGCGAGGGGCTGCGCTTTGTGCAGGTGGTGGTCACCGGCAGCGATTTCGCCCGGGGCCGCGAGGTCGGGAAAGCAGCCTACGACAGCCTGGATGCGGCCGAGCGGGGGGCAATCGAGCACTACAAACGCCTGGCCGACGGCCGGCAGATCCCGGTGGAAGAGGAGATCTACCAGGACCTGCCCGAGGAGCGGCGGGGCAGCATCCGCTATTTCCGCCGCGAGCGGCCGCGCCTGGCCGAGCTGGAGGTGTGGACCGAGGGCGACGAGATCCTCAGCGGGGTCCTGGCGCGCGGCGGCTCGGCCAGCGCCCCCCTCCAGACCCTCAGCCTGGGCGGGTTCATCGACGGCGACCTGGAGAGTTTCTCCCGCCCCTTCGTGGGCGTGGTCTCGCTGGGCGGGGAGCCGGACCGCGAGATCTTCTTCGACCTGGGGTCGTTCTTCTGGATAGACGCCCAGCGGATGGCCTACGGGCCGTTCAGGACCTCGTTCGCCGACTACAACCTCGAATTCTCGGATGGCGCGCGGGCCCCCGACGGCAGCCTCAAATGGCAGGTGGCGGTGAGCCGCAGGCAGACCATACGCGGCGGCGTGCGCTTCGAGGGGAACCGCTTCGCGCCGGTGAAGGCGCGGTTCTTCCGCCTCAAGTGGACCCTCTTCGGCACCGGCACCGGCAGCGGCGGGGGCGGGGCGGCCATCGACCTGAGCGAGATCCAGCTCTACGGAGCAGGCGTCCAGCCCGAGGTCTCCCTCGAATCGGACCTGATCCGCCTGGGCGGCAGCCGCAATCTGCTGGCGATCTCCTGGGAGGCAGACACCCCGCCGGGCACCCAGGTGCTGATCCAGACCCGCACCGGCGACCAGTTGGGGGAGGTGCTGCACTACTTCAAGAAGGACGGCACCGAGGTCACCGAGGCCGAGTACAAGAAGCTCCTGACGATTTTCAAGGGGGAGACCGTGGCCCAGGAGGTGCCCGGCAGCGACTGGAGCGACTGGAGCGAGCCGTATGCCGATCCCGCCGGCAGCCCGCTCACCTCGCCCTCGCCCAGGGAGTTCCTCAAGGTGCGCGCCATCCTGCTCTCGGCGGATTCCACCGCCAGCGCCGCGCTGCGCCGGGTGCGCCTCGACTTTGCCGAGCCGGTGGCCCAGAGCCTGGTGGGGGAGGTCGCCCCGGCCCTGGTGGACACCCTGGGGGTGGAGAAGGAATTTTCCCTCTACATCCGCCCGCAGTTCGCCGGCCGCAATCCGGGGTTCGACGAGCTGCTGCTGGTGGCGCCGCCCGACATGCGCCTGGAATTCGCCGGGCTCTACAGCGGCCGGGGGGGCGAACTGGCCAGGCTCGAAGGGGCGGAGAGAACGGCCAGCGGCCCGGACAGCCTGCGGCTGCGGTTCCCCCTGATCGCCCCGGCGGCCGGCGTGGAGCTGCTCCGCCTGGATTTCAGGACCGCGCTCTACGCCACCGGCGCGGTCCTGCGGGCGGCCCTGCACCACAGCGCCGGCAGCGCCGGCTCCTGGCAGCGGGTGGATCCGGGCGACGCCACCGCGGCCGCGCCGGGCAACACCACCACCCTGGTGGGGGTGTTCGACAGCCGGCGGCTGATCGCCGAGGTGAAGGTGCGGCCGCCGGCCTTCACCCCCAACGGCGACGGGATCAACGACGAGGCGGTGCTGGAGTTCAAGGTCATCCGCGTGGGCGACGACAGCCCCATAGCCGTGCGGATCTACGACCTGGGCGGCCGCCTGGTGCGCGAGCTGACTGAACAACGCCCGCTGAGCACGGGGCTCTACGCCCTCCGCTGGGATGGCAGCGACCAGCGCGGGGCGCGGGTGCCGCCCGGCCTCTACTGCGCCCGGCTGCGCATCGACACGGACGTGGAGGGGGCCAGCGTCGAGGAGAGGGACATCCTCAGAGTGATGGCCGTGGTCTACTGAACCGTGCGGGAGGAGGGGCAGGTCTTGCAGGCGGGCCGGTTCACGCTCCGCGCTTTCCTCATCGGCGCGCTCCTGTGCCTGGTCATCGGCGCGGTCTTCCCCTACGCCCTGCTGGCCATGAACACGGCCGGCATGTCCTCCGACTACATCACCGCCGGGGCGGTCTTCCTCTTCTTCATCGCGGTCGGCCTGCTCAACCCCCTGCTCAAAATATTGCGCCGCTCCTGGGGGCTGACCCAGGCCGAGCTGGTCGTCATCTACGTCATGATGATCGTGGCCTCGGCGATCCCGAGCTGGGGGTTCACCGCCGAGCTCGTCCCCCTGCTCCCGGCGCTTTTCTACTACGCCACCCCGGAGAACAACTGGGGCGAGCTGCTCCATCCCTACGTGCGGGACTGGCTGGTCCCCCACGATCCCCAGGCCATCAAGTACTTCTTCGAGGGCCTGCCCAAGGGCGCCCCCATCCCCTGGGGGGCCTGGGCCGGGCCCCTGGCGGCCTGGTGCTCGTTCATCCTGGCGATCCACCTGATGATGATCGCCGTCATGGTGATCATCCGCAGGCAGTGGGTGGAAAACGAGCGCCTGACCTTTCCCCTGGTGCAGCTCCCCATGGACCTGGCCCAGGAGGGCCGGCCGGGGACCCTCCTGAGCCCGCTGCTCAAGAACCCCCTGATGTGGCTGGGGTTCGCCGCGGCCTTTGCGGCCCTGAGCACCCGGGGCCTGAACCACTATTTCCCGTTCATCCCGGCGCTGCAGTTCAGCCCCTACCTGCCCCTTTTCCATAATGCCCTCACCCTGCACCTGTTCATCAGCTTCACGGTGATGGGCCTGGCCT
>Ga0114945_10002576_pt1 | contig 10554 bp, 8 predicted proteins | sample OV2TP3_FD_87194 | JGI IMG/M metagenome (GOLD analysis project Ga0114945, IMG submission 87194) | Hot spring microbial communities from Beatty, Nevada to study Microbial Dark Matter (Phase II) - OV2 TP3 | ecosystem: Environmental > Aquatic > Thermal springs > Hot (42-90C) | place: USA: Beatty... | reverse complement strand
TCCCGCCAAGCGGACGGTCCTGAAAGTGACGCTGGAAGACGCGGTCGAGGCCGAGCGCATGTTCACGACGCTGATGGGCGAAGCGGTCGAGCCGCGCAAGCAATTTATCGAAGAGCACGCGCTCGAGGTCAAGAACCTGGACATTTAGCCATGTACGCGCTCGGCGAGAAAATCGTTCCGCGGGAGATCGAGCAGGAGATCAAGGACTCCTACGTCTCCTATGCCATGAGCGTCATCGTCGGGCGAGCGCTCCCCGATGTGCGCGATGGGCTCAAGCCGGTCCACCGGCGCATCCTCTTCGCGATGCAGGGGCTGGGGCTCGTCCCCGGGCGGCCGTACAAGAAGAGCGCGTCCGTCGTCGGAGAGACCCTCGCGAAGTACCATCCGCACGGCGACGCCGCCGTCTACGATACGCTCGTGCGCATGGTGCAGGATTTCAGCTTGCGCTACCCTCTCGTCGACGGGCAGGGCAACTTCGGCTCCATTGACGGAGATGCGGCGGCGGCGTACCGCTACACGGAAACACGGCTGCATGCGATCGCGATGGAGCTTCTGGCGGACATCGACAAAGAGACGGTGGATTTCGCCCCGAACTTCGACGGGTCGCTCACCGAGCCGCGCGTGTTGCCGTCCAAGCTGCCGAACCTGCTCATCAACGGCTCCAGCGGCATCGCCGTCGGGATGGCGACGAACATTCCGCCGCACAACCTCGGCGAGGTCGTCGACGCGGCGTGCGCGTTGATCGACGAGCCGACCCTGGAGCTGCCCAAGCTCATGCGGCACATCCAGGGGCCGGATTTTCCGACGGGGGCCATCATCTGCGGGCGCGACGGCATCAAGGCGGCGTTCGACACCGGCCGCGGCTCGCTGCGCGTGCGGGCGAAAGCGCAGCTCGAGCAGCTCAAGGGCAACCGCACCGCCGTGGTCATCACCGAGCTGCCGTATCAGGTCAACAAGGCGGCGCTCATCGAGCACATCGCCCGGCTCGTCCAGGAGAAAACCGTCGAGGGGATCTCGGATCTGCGGGACGAATCGGACAAAGACGGCATGCGGATCGTCATCGAGCTGAAGCGCGACGCGAACGACCAGGTCGTGCTCAATCAGCTGTACAGGCACACGCAGCTGGAGGCCACCTTCGGGGTGATCATGCTCGCCCTCGTCGACGGGCGGCCGCGCGTGCTCGGGCTGCGGGCGCTGCTGCAGGCGTTCATCGATCATCGCAAGGACGTGCTGATCCGGCGCACGAAGTTCGAGCTGCGCAAGGCCCAGGAGCGGGCGCACATCCTCGAAGGATTGAAGAAGGCGATCGCGCATCTGGACGCGATCATCAAAGTCATCCGGCAGTCGAAAAGCCCGCAAGAGGCCAAAGACGCGCTTATCAAGAAATTCGAGTTCAGCGATCGCCAGGCGCAAGCCATCCTCGAGATGCAGCTGCAGCGGCTGACCGCGCTGGAGCGCGAGAAGATCGAGGCGGAATCCCTGGAGCTCCTCAAGAAGATCGAGTACTACCAGATGCTGCTCAAGAGCGAGCGCAAGGTGCTCGATCTCATCAAGGAGGAGCTGCAGGATCTGAAGAAGCGCTTCGGCGACGCGCGGCGCACGCAGATCCTCGGCGAGGTGCAGGAGTTCAAGCTCGAAGATCTGATCGCCGAGGAGGATGTCGTCATCACGATCAGCCACACGGGCTACATCAAGCGGCTGCCGGTTTCCGCGTATCGCAAGCAGCGACGCGGCGGGGTCGGCGTCACGGCGATGGACACGAAGGAGGAGGATTTCGTCGAGCATCTCTTCGTGGCCTCGACGCACGAGACGCTCATGTTCTTCACGACCGCCGGGCGCTGCTACTGGCTGAAGGTGCACGAGGTCCCGCAGGCGAGCCGCTACGCGCGCGGCACGGCGATCGCGAATTTGCTGTCGCTGCAGAAGGACGAGCGGCTCTCGACCTTCGTGGCCGTGAAGGATTTCTCCTCGGAGAAGTTTCTCGTGATGGCGACGAAGCAGGGGACCGTGAAGAAGACGGCTCTCGACGCGTACGCGAATCCGCGCAAGGCGGGCATCATCGCGATCACGCTGGAGTCGGGTGACGAGCTGATCGAAGCCGAAATCACCGACGGAAAGCAGGAGCTGCTGTTGGTGACGCGGCAGGGCAAGTCCATCCGTTTTCCGGAGGAGCAGGCGCGCGATGTGGGCCGCTCCGCTCGCGGGGTGCGAGGCATTCGGCTGGGTAAGGGCGATGAAGTCATCGCGATGGTGATCGCCCGGCCCAAGGCGGAGCTGCTGACCGTGACCTCGCTGGGCTTCGGCAAGCGCACGCCCGGCGAAGAGTACCGCCTCCAAAGCCGTGGCGGCAAAGGGAGCATCAACATCAAGGTCACGAAGAGAAACGGAGAGGCCGTGGGGGCGAAGACGGTGACGGAGCAGGACGAGGTCATGCTGATTTCGCAAGAGGGCATGATGGTGCGCTGTCCGGTCAAGGATGTCCGCGTGACCGGCCGGGCCACGCAGGGCGTGCGGCTGATCAACATCAAAGGGAAAGACCGGTTGGCCTCCGTGGCGTGCGTCGTGCCGAAGGAAAGGGAAGAGCAGGAAGAGCCTCCGCAGCCGACGCTGCCGCCCGTTGTGGCTACCGAGGGCGCGCCGCGGCCCTCCGCGCCGACGCCGACGAAGTCCCCCAAGCCTCCGACCGAGCCTCCGGCCAAGCGGAAGTGATCGCGTCCCCATCGTCCAACGGTTAGGACACCAGCCTTTCGAGCTGATAATGGGGGTTCGATTCCCCCTGGGGACATTTAAATTGGGGACACAATACCTAATTGAGGCGCGGCCTTGGTGGAAATAAGTATTGTGTCCCCGAATGGGATGTGGCTGACGGGTGGACGGCTGATCACGCCGCGCGGCCTTGTGATCGGGGCGGTGGGAATCGCGCACGGCCGAATCGCAGCCATCCGACCTCGAGCGCCACAAGGGGCGCGCGTCGTTGATGTGGGCGGATGCTATGTGGCGCCGGGGTTCATTGATGTGCACGTGTGGGGCGAGCCGCAGCGCGTGGCGCTCGAGGCGGCGCGTCACGGCACGACGGCGTTTTTGACGACGCTGGGGCCGGCCTCGGAGGCGGCGCTCGCGCGTGCGGTGGCCGAGCGAGCGCACGCGTGCCCGCGCGGGGCGGACTGTTTGGGCCTACATCTCGAGGGGCCGTTTCTCAATCCGGCGCGCGGGGGCGTGTTGCCGCGGCGAGGGATGCGTGCGCCGACGGCGCGGGAGCTGGAGCGGCTGTGGCGCGCGGCGGGCGGGCGCGTGCGGCTGCTCACGCTAGCCCCCGAGTTGCGCGGAGCGCGCGAGGCGATCGGCTGGTGCCGGCGGCATCGGATCGTCGTGTCGCTCGGGCACAGCGACGCGGACGCGGCGATCTCGCGGCGAGCCGTCGACGCGGGGGCTGCGGCGGTGACGCACGCGTTCAATGGCATGCGCCCGTGGCATCATCGGCGCCCATCGCTGCTGGATGTCGCGCTGACGGACCCGCGGCTGATCGCGATGGTGATCGCTGACGGCGTGCATGTCAGCGCGACCGCGCTGCGCCTGCTGCTGCGCGCCAAGGGAGCGGCGGGCGTCGCGCTCGTGACCGACTCGGTGCGCGGGCAAGCGTCGTCGTGGAAGCTGCGCCGCCGCGGCGACGCGTATGTCAATCAGCGCGGAGTCCTCGCGGGCAGCGGGCTGACGATGATCGAAGCCGTGCGAACCATGGTGCGGCTTGGCGCAGCGAGCCTCCCCGAGGCGGTGCGCATGGCAAGCGAAGTCCCCGCGCGGCTGCTGGGGCTCTGGCGCGAGCGGGGCTCGTTGGAAGTCGGCAAACGCGCCGACGTGGTCGTCTTCGACAAAAACTTTCGCGTCCACTGCACGTTCATCAACGGCGACGTGGCTTATCAAGGAAGGATGTGAGGTTCGATGTGCGGCATCGTCGGATATATCGGCAGCGCCCAAGTCACCGAGACGCTCCTCAACGCCCTTGGATGCTTGGAGTACCGGGGGTATGACTCGGCCGGCGTTGCGATCCTCAATAGCAAAGGGCTCGAGGTGCGCAAGCGCGTGGGGAAACTGAGCGCGCTCATTGAATCGCTCAAGCAGCAACCGGTCCACGGACAGCTTGGCGTGGGCCACACGCGGTGGGCCACCCACGGCCCGCCGTCCGAAATCAACGCGCATCCGCACACCGACTGCACCGGGCGGCTCGCCATCGTCCACAACGGCATCATCGAAAACTACGCTTCGCTGAAAGAGCGGCTGCTGGCCGGCGGGCACACCTTTCGCTCGCAGACGGACACCGAGGTGATCGCGCATCTTGTCGAAGAGTTCGCGCGATCCGCTCCGGTGCATGAGGCGTTTCGTCGCGCGCTCAAAGAATTGCGCGGGTCGTACGCCTTGTGCCTGATTTCGGCGGATGAGCCGACGCGCTTATTCGGCGCGCGCCACGGCAGCCCGCTCATCGTCGGCGTGGGCGAGCGGGAGGCGCTGTTTGCCAGCGACGTCCCGGCGATCCTGGCGCGCACGCGGCGCGTAATCTATCTCAATGATCGCGACGTGGTGGAACTGGGCGCCGAGAGCATGCGCATCACCACGCTGGACGGCCAGGCGATTCGTCGCGTCCCCACGCGCGTGACCTGGAGCCTCGCGGCGGCGCGCAAAGGCGGCTACCCCCACTACATGCTCAAGGAAATCCACGAGCAGCCCGCGACGATCGCGCAGACGCTGGCCAACCGTCTCGATGCGGCCAAGCGCACCGTCACCTTTGATCGCCGCACGAAGGCCTTGTTGGATCGCTTGGATCCGCAAGAGCAGCTTGTCCTCATCGCCTGCGGGACCGCCTACCACGCGGCCCTCGTCGGGGAATACATGCTGGAGGAGGTCGCGCGGCTGCCGGTGGACGTCGATCTGGCCAGCGAATTTCGCTATCGCGGCCCGCTACTGAACCGGCGCACCACCATCATTGCGATTACTCAGTCCGGGGAAACCGCCGACACGCTCGCCGGCATCCGGCTGGCCAAGGAGCAGGGGGCTCAGGTGCTGGCGATTTGCAACGTGGTCGGGTCTTCCGTGGCGCGCGAGGCGGACGCGGTGCTCTATACGCACGCCGGACCGGAGATCGCCGTCGCGTCGACCAAAGCCTATACCTCGCAGCTGACGGCCTTGGCGCTGCTGACGCTGTATCTGGCCAAGCGGACCCATCGCATCCCCGCGGCGCAATGGCGCCGCCTCATCGACGGCGCCGCCCAACTCCCGAAGACGCTCGAGCGCGCCTTGGCGAGCGAAACCGCCATTAAACGGATGGCGTCGACATACGCCGCCGCGCGCAACTTCTACTACCTCGGTCGCCGGTATAATTATCCCAGCGCGCTCGAAGGAGCGCTGAAGCTCAAGGAGATTTGCCCGCTCATTCATGCCGAGGGCTACGCGGCCGGGGAGATGAAGCACGGGCCGATCTCCCTGATTCGCAAGGGGTGGCCCGTCGTGGTGTTGGCGCCGCAGTCGGCCGTGCACGAGAAGGTCATTTCGAACATCGAAGAGGTCCGCGCCCGCAGCGGCGAGTGCGTCGTCATCGCGTCGGAAGGCGACGCGGCGATCAAGCGCTACGCCGATCGCCTGATTACGATCCCGAAAACCGAGGAGTTCTTCTCCCCGATCGTCGCCGCCATCCCCCTGCAACTGTTCGCCTACTACGTCGCCGACGCCAATGGTTGCGACATTGACCAACCGCCCAATCTCGCGAAAAGCGTCACCGTTGAGTGAGCCGCGCGTTGGCGTGTTGTCGGTGGTCGGCACGCCGATCGGCAACCTCCAGGATCTCGCGCCGCGGGCAATTGAGACGCTGAAGACGGCCGACCTCATCGCATGCGAGGACACCCGGCACACGGGGATGCTGCTTCGCCGGCACGGCATTCAGACGCCCTGCGTGAGCCTGCACGAGCACAATGAGCGCGCGCGCACGCCGGGACTCCTTGAGCAGGTGCGCTCGGGCCGCTCCGTCGCCCTCGTCAGCGACGGCGGCACGCCGCTCATCAGCGATCCGGGCTGGTGGTTGGTGCACGAGGCGATCGCCGCGCAGGTGCCGGTTCGCTGGATTCCCGGGCCGGCGGCGCTGATCGGCGGCCTCGTGCTCTCCGGGCTGCCGACCGATCGATTTGTCTTCGAGGGGTTCTTGCCGGCGAAAGCGGCCGCGCGGCGCCGACGACTGGAAACATGGAAGGAGGAGGGGCGCACGGTGGTCTTCTACGAATCCCCGCATCGCCTGTTGAAGACCTTGCGCGATATCCGGGACGTGCTGGGCGACGTCCCGATGGCGTGCGCGCGCGAGCTCACCAAGATGTTCGAAGAGATCCGCCGAGGCACGGCGAGCGAGCTCTTCGCCCACTTCGAGCAGCATCCGCCGCGCGGCGAATTCGTCATCGTCCTCAGCCGGCGCCAGCAGGAAGAGCGCTCCCTCGCATGAACACGGTTCATCCCAGCGCAATCATCGGCAAAGGCGTGCAGATCGGGGAGGGGAATACCATCGGGCCGGGGTGCGTTATCGAAGACGGCGCGGTTCTGGGCTCGCGCAATCGTCTCTGGATGAACGTGTACGTCGGGCCGGGGACCACGATCGGCGACGACAATCAGCTCCACATGGGCGCGGTCCTCGGGCATCTGCCCCAGGATCTGGCGTTTTCCGGCGCGCCGAGCTTCACGCGCATCGGCCACCGCAATACCATCCGGGAGTACGTGACGATCCATCGCGGCACGAAACCGGACTCCGCCACGGTCATCGGCGACGACAACTTCTTCATGGCCAATGCGCACGTCGCGCACAACTGCCAAGTGAGCCATAAGGTCATCCTCGTGAATCTCGCCTCGCTCACCGGCTACTGTGTCGTGGAAGATGGGGCGCTGCTCTCCGGCATGGTCGGCTTGCACCAATTCACGCGCATCGGCCGCCTGGCGATGGTCAGCGCGCTCTCCGCCGTGAACAAGGACGTCCCGCCGTACATGCTCTGCGGCGGGCGGCCGGCGGTGATCCAAGGGATCAACGTCGTCGGGCTGCGCCGCGCCGGGATCGCCTCGGCCGCGCGCGAGGACATCAAGCGAGCCTACAAGCTGCTCTACCGCAGCGAACTCACTGTCCCCCACGCGCTGGAGGCCATCCAGCGCGAATGTCACACCCCTGAGGTTCAAGCGCTGGTGGATTTCATCCGGGTCTCGACGCGCGGTATCTGCGCGGGGCCTGGGACGCCGGAGGACGCCTCGGAATCCATTCTCCCTCGAAAGACCCTTCGGATTTCTTAGAAAAAGGCCTTGACGCTTTGGACGACCCTTAGGTAGAATAGCGGCGACCTTTAAATCACCGTCCTGAGAGGCGGGAAAGGCTCATGAACACAACACGCGTCGCGCAACAGAGAAGACCTCGCCATCCCGGCGGGGTTTTTTGTCGCCCGCACCCCTTCGCGCATTGAGATGGAGCCTCTGCGAGAAACAGCCAAGGTCATGGACGCCGAGGCCATCCGCCGCGCCACCACGCGGATCGCCCACGAGATCCTGGAGCGCAACAAGGGCACCGACGGCGTGGCCTTCGTCGGCATCCGCACGCGCGGGGCCATCTTGGCCCAGCGGCTCTCCAAGGAAATCGAGGCGATCGACCATCACGCCGTGCCCGTGGGGATTTTGGATATCACGCTGTATCGGGATGACCTCTCGCGCATCGCGCCCAACCCGATCGTGCGAGCCACGGAGATCGCCTTCGATGTGACGGATCTGCGGCTCATCCTCGTGGACGACGTCCTATTTACCGGGCGCACGATCCGCGCGGCCCTCAACGCGCTCAATGATCTGGGTCGACCCCGCGCCATTCAGCTCGCCGTCCTCGTGGATCGCGGCCACCGGGAGCTGCCCATCCGCGCCGACTACGTGGGGAAGAACCTGCCCACGCAGTTGCGCGAGCACGTCGAGGTGCGGCTCAATGAGCTGGATGAGATCGACGAGGTCGTCATCGAATCGCCCGCCGCCATCCGGGAAGGCGCCCCATGAGCACGACGGCGATCGGCCCGGCCGCCCAAACGTCACGGTGGACCAAGAAGGATTTGCTGGGGCTGCGCGAGCTCGCCGCCGAAGACATCCGCCTGATCTTGGACACCGCGCAATCCTTCCGGGAAATCTCGCTGCGCCCCATCAAAAAAGTTCCCGCGCTGCGCGGCAAGACCATCGTGAATCTCTTCTTTGAGCCGAGCACCAGGACGCGAACCTCCTTCGAGTTGGCGGCCAAGCGGCTGTCCGCGGACATCGTCAACATCACCCCGCAGCAGTCCAGCCTCTCCAAAGGGGAAACGGTTCTCGATACCGTCCGCAATCTCGAGGCGCTGAAGGTCGACATCTTCGTGATCCGCCATGCCGCCTCCGGGGTGCCGCATCTCATCGCTCGGCACGCGGGTGCTGCCGTCATCAACGCCGGCGACGGCGCCCACGAGCATCCCACGCAGGCCCTGCTGGATGTGTTCACGATCCAAGAGAAGAAGGGGCGCGTGGACGGCCTGAGGGTGTCCATCGTCGGGGATATCGCCCATTCGCGGGTGGCGCGTTCCAACATCTGGGGGCTCACCAAGCTGGGGGCTCGCGTGACCGTGTGCGGGCCGCCGACGCTGATTCCGCCGCACATCGAGAGCTTCGGCGTGGCGGTGACGCATGAGCTGGAGGCGGCGATCCGCGAGGCGGACGTGCTCATGGTGCTGCGCATCCAGCATGAGCGCCAGGAGGCGCTGCTCGTGCCGAGCCTGCACGAGTATCGGTTGCGCTACGGGATTACGCAGGAGCGGCTGGTTCACGCGAAGCCGGATCTGCTGATCATGCATCCCGGGCCGGTGAACCGCGGGGTCGAATTGGATTCGCGCGTCGCCGATGGGCCGCACTCGGTGATTCTCGATCAGGTCACGAACGGGCTCGCCGTGCGGATGGCGGCGCTGTATCTCGTCTCGGGGGCGCCGAAGGTCGATGAGGCGGAGGCGTGATGGCAGCGCTGCTGATTCGAGGAGGGCGCGTCATCGATCCGTCGTGCCGGCGCGACGGGCGCTTTGATCTCTTGATCGAGCGGGGAGTGATCGTCGCGGTGGAGCCCTCGATCCCGGCCAATGGCGCGGCGGTGCTCGAGGCGAGCGGCCAGGTGGTGGCGCCGGGCTTGATCGACGTGCATGCGCATCTGCGCCAACCGGGACGCGAAGATGAGGAAACGATCGAGACGGGGTGCTTGGCGGCGGCCCGCGGCGGGTTCACGACGATCTGCGCGATGCCCAACACGGAGCCGGCGATCGATCATCGCGGCGTCGCGGAGTTCGTTCAGCAGGAGGCCGCGCGGCTGGGCGTCATCGGGGTGCGACCGATCGGGGCGATCACGAAGCAGCGTCAGGGCCGCGAGCTGACGGATTTCGGGGAGCTGTTCGATGCGGGCTGCGTGGCGCTGTCGGACGACGGCAGCCCGGTCGCGGATAGCTGGCTGATGCGCCGCGCGCTCGAATACGCCAAGACGTTCAACCGCCCGCTCATGCAGCACGCGGAAGATCCCGCGCTGGCGGCAGGCGGGGTGATGCACGAGGGCGTCGTCTCCACGACGCTGGGGCTGCGCGGAATTCCCGGCGAGGCCGAGTCCATCATGATTGCGCGCGATCTCGCCCTCGCGGAATTGACCGGCGGATGGATCCATTTCGCGCACCTCTCAAGCGCCGCCTCCGTCGAGCTGATCCGCCACGCCAAGCGCCGCGGTGTCCACGTCACGTGCGAAGCGGCCCCGCATCATCTGGCCCTGACGCACGAGGCCGTGGGCGACTTTGACACGGCGGCCAAAGTCAATCCGCCGCTGCGCACCGAGCGCGACCGCCTGGCCCTCATCGAAGGCGTGCGCGACGGCACCATCGATTGCATCGCCACGGATCATGCGCCCCACACCGAGTGGGAAAAGGACGCGGATTTCGACGCAGCGCCGTGCGGCATCAGCGGGCTGGAGACCGCGCTGGCCGTGTGCCTCACGGCGCTCGTCGCGCCGGGCCTGCTGACCTTCAGCCAGCTCATCGAGCGCATGGCGACCGCTCCCGCGTCGATCATCGGCGTCAAGGGCGGCACGTTGCAGGTGAAAGCGGAAGCGAACGTGACCCTCATCGATCCCTCGGCGACGTGGACCGTGGACCCGCGGCAGTTTCTGTCGAAGGGCCGCCGCTCGCCATTTGCCGGGCATGCCGTGACCGGTCGAGTCACTCGGGTGCTCTATCGAGGCGTTGAGGTCGGCGCATGAGCCATCCGCTGCGGCCCGCGTGGTTGGCGCTCGAGAACGGCACGGCGTTTCGCGGTCGCGCAATCGGCGCCGAGGGGGAAATATTCGGCGAAGCGGTCTTCAACACGTCGATGACCGGCTATCAAGAGATCTTGACCGATCCGTCCTATAAAGGCCAAATCGTCTGCATGACCTATCCGCACATCGGCAACTACGGCGTCAACGAGGAGGACGCGGAATCGCGCCGTCCGTGGGTGGAGGGGCTGGTGATGCGCGAGCTG
>Ga0114945_10002572_pt1 | contig 10567 bp, 10 predicted proteins | sample OV2TP3_FD_87194 | JGI IMG/M metagenome (GOLD analysis project Ga0114945, IMG submission 87194) | Hot spring microbial communities from Beatty, Nevada to study Microbial Dark Matter (Phase II) - OV2 TP3 | ecosystem: Environmental > Aquatic > Thermal springs > Hot (42-90C) | place: USA: Beatty... | reverse complement strand
CTCCCGAACCCGACCCTGAACCTGCAATGGCTTCCCGGAAACAGCATCAAAAACGCATCCAGCCCCGCTTTACCTTTGAAATCCCAAACGCTGCGTGAGAAAAGATCTGTCAGTCAACCAGGTAGACGTCCTCCGTTCCCGAACCACTCCAGGACCGACGAGTCCGACGCATCGCCTCCTGGGCTTCCACGACTTTCATCCCCCTGCCAAGCGCCCTGATGATCCACCACAGGACCAGGAGCGCGACGAGAATGGCCCCTCCTTTGGCAAGGTTGAGATAGGTCTCATCTGTCCTTTCAGACCCCTCTCTTTTGATCGTCAACCGGTTTCTGTTTTTACCGTCCACGCCGACCGTTACGATCTCCCCGTCCTTGCCGCGTTGAAGGGTGATCAGCCCATCCTTTGACGCCGATGTCCTCACGGTGATCTCGTTCCCTTCGGGGTCCTTGAAGATCAGCGATTGAGGAGATGTCCCGATGCCAGGAGAAGCCACCTTCTTGCCGTCCGAGGTCAAGACCTGGACCTCTCTGGCGGGGGTTTCATCCGCCCCGCCCAGAGACATTGCCACCAAGACCGACAACAGGGCGCCCCGGATTCCAGCGCCGAGACGCCGATCCATCGGGAATGTGACGCCCTCCGGCTGCTTTCTTCGCACGATTTCGCGGCATACAGGCTTCTCTGTCATGGCTGCCCTCCAGAATGAATCGCGCCCACAGGGTGTGATGAATCACATCCCTACGGTTCCAGCGCCCGGAACACCTCTCTCTCCAGGTCCTCCGCGCTGAACGGTCTGGTCAGGACCCCCATCGCGCCCCGGCGAAGGGCCTCCTCTCTCACTTCAGGCGTTGAAACCCCGATCATCAGCACCGGCAGGCCAGGACGGACCTTCCTGACCTCCTGGAGGATTTCCAGGCCCTCCCTGTCTCGCAGCCGACGCCCCAGCAGGAGCAGGTCCGGGGCCTCCTGGCGCAGGACGGCAAGGCATCGGGAGGCCGTGGCCTCGCAGAGAACGGACAGCCCCCAGGCGACCAGACGGCATCCGACCTCATCCAGGATGTGGGGGTCGCCGTCCACCAGGAGGACATTCCCCGGAGGCCTCCGCCTTCGCCTCTCCAGCGGGAGGGTCACGGGATGGAACACGGTGGCCGTGTCTTCCCGGAGTCTGTCTTCGTAAGACGCGAGGACTTTTTTAGGGGTCATGGGCTATCGCCTCTGTTCTGCCTTCTGCTTCCGAGAAGTCAGGTAAGGAAACAGCCCCAGAAGGGCCGCCATCCCTCCTGTCGCAAGGGCCATGCTGTCGATCCCCGTCCAGGCGTTGATGCCCACGATCGCCAGGAAGACTGCCACGCCTGCCCCTCCATACTGAATGCTCATCCGGATGGGATGAGCCCTGAATGCCTCTCCAATCTTTGAGAACCTCTCCCCCGTCCCTGGATCTCCTGCCCCCCTCGACAGGATGAACCACGCAGGGATGGAGAGCACCAGGAGATCCTGGATGAGTCCCCTCACCTCTCCCCTCTGCAACTCCTCCAGATGCCCCCAGGGGGCCAGGAAGGCGAAACCGGCCAGGACCGGCCAGAGGTGGACATTCGTCCTTTTGGGTCTGACTTCCCGGCTTTCAGGCTGTCCGACCTCTTCCTGAAGGAGCGTCACGTGGTACCCGCCCTGGGTGGCCTCCAGCCGCACATGGCCTGTGGGCAGGGCCAGGAAGAACTTGCTCCCCTCCCCCACTCTGCTCTCCACCCACAGCCTGCCCCGGTGCAGCTCCGCCAGCTTGCGCGCAATGGTCAGGCCCAGGCCCGCCCCCTGGCCGGGCCGCACCTGGTGGAACTTCTCGAAGATCTTCTCCTGGTGCGCCTCCGGGATGCCCGGTCCCGTGTCCTCCACGCACACCTGGACAACCTTTTCCTTCTGCTCCACCCGGACCTCCACCTTCCCCCCCTCCGGCGTATACTTCACCGCATTGCCCACCAGATTGGACAGCGCCTGCACGACCTTCTCCCGATCTGCCCAGACCGGCGCGTCTGTCCCCGCTTCCACCGGTCGCAGGTCCACCCCCTTTTGAGAGGCCACTGCCCTCAGAGGCTTCACTACCTCCCGGGCGGCCTCTCGCAGGTCAAAGGCTGACTCCCAGATGATCATCTTCCCCGCCTCGATGCGGGACAGGTCCAGCATGTCCTGGATCATCCGGCTGAGGCGCAGCACGCAGTCCTTGACCTGGCCGGCCGTGCGCCTCTGCCGCCCGGTCAGGTCCCCCGCGATCCCATCGATGAGATTGTCCAGGTGGACCAGCGCTGCGGACAGGGGTGTGTTGAGGTCGTGGGAGACGGAGGCCAGGATCTCCGACTTGAGCGCGTCCACCTCCTTGAGCCTGGCGTTGTCCCGCGAGAGCATGAGGGCGTGCAGCCCGATGGCCAGGGCCAGAGACAGCAGCAGCCCGATGGTGTACTCCCGCTTCCAGAAGGGCGGCGCCACCTGAAACCAGTGCATCGCAGGCGTGGGATCGACATTGCGGTTTCGGTCTCGCGCCCGGACCTCCAGGGCGTGCGACCCGACCGAAAGGGCCTGGAACGTCTCTCGGGTCTGAGAGGAGAAGGACGACCAGTCTCCCCCATCCAGCCGATAAGAGTACTCCAACTCCCCTTCCGGCGTGCCGTCCTGCCCTCCCCACTCGAACACGACCTTGCCTGAGGCAGAGATCTTGGTGGGTGGATTCTTCAGGACGGTCTGAGGGGGCTCCCAGTCCACCTGGTAGGGCACGGCCCTCCCCTGCGATAGCTGCCCGGCGAAATCAGGCCGGGAAGAAGCAGGAGACCCCGCCAGGGCCGTCGAACAGAGCAGGGGAATCGCAAGCAACAGGATCGGGAAACCCGATGTTAGAGGGGAGCGCCCTTCTTCCCCACAGGTCTTAAATCTCACCGTCTCCCTGGTGCGCATCATGTCCTTGCCTCCTCATCAGGCGGATGCGATGGGTCGCGTCCACAGGATGTGATGAATCACATCCCTACAGTTCCAACACCTGAAATACCGCCTCCTTCAGGTCCTCCCCCTTGAACGGCTTGGCCAGGAACCCCTTTGCCCCTCGCCGGAGGGCCTCCTCCCTCTTCCCTTTCAGGGAGGTGATCATCAGCACGGGCAGGGCTGGATGCCTCGCCTGAAAGTCCTTCAGGATGTCCAGCCCGTCTCCATCCGGGAGCTGGATGTCCAGAAGGACCAGGTCGGGGACCTCCTGGCGGAGGGCCGCATAACAGCCCGCAGAGGTGGCCTCGCAGCGCACCTCCAGGCCGTAGGACCGCAGGCGGTCCCCTACCCCTTCGAGGATGCCGGGGTCGTCGTCAATGAGGAGGACCTTTTTGGAGGGCATTTGTGGCTCCTTCTTTCCCCAGCCGCTTTCGCCACGCCTCAGGCAGGAGGCTCTGAGAAAACGACTGTCTGGAGACGCCCTTCCAGAGGCCGATGCCGAAGCTGCGCCGGATGTGGACCGTCAGCGTCTCCTGCTCGCCGATGAGGGGATAGGTGTCCAGCACGATCCCCGCGACCTGCGCTGCCAGCGCCCCCACGGCGCACGGACAGCCCGGCGTGTCCTGGGAGACGCACAGGCCTTCCGGCTCATGGGGAGGGCAGGCGCAAGGGGGAGCGGTCTGCGGGTCGGGACTGACCTCATAGCGATAGCCCCTGCCCCCGCCAGGGTGCTGTTCCGGGGCCTCTATGAGGACCCCTGCCACCTTCCGGGAGTCCAGCCCGGATGTGCACCGGCAGTCCGGCCGGCCTGTCCTCCTGGCGCAGTCACAGGGGAGGCTGCGCCTCAGCAGGACGCGGATGGCGAAGACCTGGCTTAGCCTGTCTTTCTCAGAGAAGTCCCGGACGTCGAGATTCACGTCGTGGACCCCCTGAAGCTGGCGGATGCGCATGGGGGCCAGATACATCCCTGACAGGGGCTCGGGCAGAAGCTCCAGCCCCACGGCCCAGTAGAAACCCGCGCACAGCGCGACCAGCGCTCCCCACCCGACGTAGTAGGCGCGCGACAGGGACGGAAAGACAAATCCCTGCCCCAGGGCATTGGGATCTTCCCGCACCACACAGGTGCGCGCAATCAGGTCGTGCAGGCCCTGGCAGGTCTGATAGTTGACCAGGTAGAAGTAAGCGATCCCTGCCTTGAGGGACAGAGAAAGCGTGAAGATCAGGAGCCCGAAGGGGATCATGGGCAACCCCCAGAAGCTTCCTGATCCCAGGAAGAAGGGGACGGCCAGCACCCCCGCGCGCAACAGGGAGCGGGGCAGGGAGATGAGCATCCCGTCCTTCCCCACCACGTGCAGGCCCAAAAGCCGCTTGCCCAGAGTCTGCCCCCTGCCCACGCGGCTGTTGAGCGCCCCGCAGTAGCCCATCACGATCCCGATGCCCACCAGGACGCCCCAGGCCCCCATCCTGACGAACTGCTCCCTGTATCTCATCCACAGCAGGTAGCCCGCGCCCCAGACCACGGCCACGTCCAGCATGAGGGCCAGCATGCGTCGCCAGAAGCCTGCAACCGTCAGGGACCCGGAGGGGCTCAAACCGTCTAAAGGGGTTTCCATGCTCATCACGCCTCTGTAAAAAACAGGTAAGCGTTCACCCAATTTTAACAGGGATGCACAGGATAGACAGGATAGGGGCCTTCTGTCATCCATCAGCCCATCAGGGTGAAGAAGAACCGGCTCCCTTCCCCCACCTTGCTCTCCACCCACATCTTTCCCCCGTGCATCTGCACAAGCTTGCGGGAGATGGGCAGCCCTAACCCTGTGCCCCCTTCTTTGCGGACCTGGTGGAACTTCTTGAAGATGGCCTTCTGGTGCGCCCTGGGGATGCCCGGACCGGTGTCCGACACGCAGACCTGGACCCGCGATTGGACCCGTTTGGCCTCCACCTCCACGCGACCGCCTTCCGGCGTGAACTTCAGCGCGTTGTCGATCAGGTTGAAGAGCACCTGCTTGACCCGGTCCTCATCCGCCCGGACCTGGATCTCCTCCCCCTCTGCGCAGCGCAGGGTCACGCCCTTCTCCCTGGCCACCCCACGGAGGTTCTCCACGACCTCCTGGATGGCCTGGGTCAAAAAGAAGGAGGCGCAGTCGAGCCTGAGCCGCCCCGCCTCCATCCTGGACAGGTCCAGCAGGCCTTCGATCAGGCGGGTGAGCCGGTCCAGGCTGACCCTGGCCCCCCTCAGGGAGCGCGCCTGCCTGTCCGTGATGGGTCCCACGATGCCGTCCAGCAGGTTGTCCAGATACACCCCGATGGCCGTCAGGGGCGTCCTCAAATCGTGCGAGATGACCGACACGTCGTGCGATAGCCTCCGGTCCTTCAACACGACCTGTTTGGTCAGGAAGACCACCGACATTAGGAGCAGCACGCCGATCTCGGTCCACCAGGGGGTGCGAAGGGGTGGAGAAGGAACGGTAAAGGTGTGGGTCGCGGGCGTGGGGTCCACGTTGAAGTCCCGGTCGCGCGCCCTCACTTCAAAGGTGTGGGGACCTGCCGGGAGGGACAGGAAGAGGTAGCCCTGCTGAGGCACGAAGGGGGACCAGGGGCCTCTGTCGAGGCGGTAGGCGTACCGGAGGTCCTCGCCGGGCGTGTCGTGGCCTGGGTCCTGCCCGGCCCATTCGACCTGGACGATGCCGTCTGGAGTGATCTGGCCCTGCTGGAAGGTCAGGGCGGTCTCAGGGGGCTGCCGGTCGGGTTGATAGCGGACGGTCTTCCATCCCCCTGCGGGGGACGTGGCGTTGATCCAGACTGTCCCCTATTGGTCCTGAAACAGGCCCTCTGTCTCTTTGCGCAGGGCCGCGTCCAGGGCAGGGACCCAGTGATCCCCATCCCACCGCAGGACCCCCTGGCGATGGGCTGCCACGACCGCGACGCCGGAGTCTACCCCGGCGATGCAGGCGATGCCAACCACAGGCAGGCCGGAGCGCAGGTCGTAGGGGGTCCAGGTCTTCCCGTTGAAGTGGAAGACCCCCGAATTCCGCGTGCCTGCCCACAGGGACCCGTCCGGGGCCGTGTGCAGGGCCGTGATGGGACCGGTCAGGGCCTCCGGCTGAGTCACGGGCTGCCATGCCTTCCCGTCAAAGATACGCAGGCCCCGGCTCCCCCCGGCCCACACCTTCCCATCCGGCGTGCCCGCCAGGGCAGCCACGTCCCCGATGTCCCCCACCTCTTGATCCGGGAAGCGCTGCCACGCCCCGTTGAAGCGCAGGAGGCCGCCCGACTCCCCTTTCCCTGCGCCTTCAGACCCGAACCAGACAGAGCCGTCCGGGGCAAGGCAGGCGAAGCGGAGGGTGCGAGCCAAGCGGGGATGCCTCTGAATCTCCCACCTCTTTCCTGTCCACCGGCCTGTGGCAGCCATCCCCCGGTCAGACCCGCAGACCCAGACCCCGTCCGGGCCCTCCACCACCTGCGCGGGGGAATCCATCATCCCCTCCCCCAAGCCGTATCGCGTCCAGCCTGCGCCCTCCTGGCGCACCACCGCGCCGTCCTGCGTTAGAAACCAGAGGGGCCCGTCCGAAGACGAGCAGGCTGCGCGGAGACCCTCACAGGTCCTGTAATGCGCCTCTGTGCGGTCGAGCAGGAACAGGCCCTCCTCCCGGCTGGCCAGATAGAGCGATCCGTCTCTGGCCTCTATCAGGGCCAGGATGGGACCGAACAGGGGGGCGTGCGAGAGAAGGTGGACCTTCCGGGTCCCCCCTCGCAGGGTCGTCAGACACCCCTCTCCCCCGACCCAGACGGTCCCGTCCCGGGTCTGGAGGCGCGTCTGACCCTCTTCCTGAAGGGAGTCATCGGCTGGGACCTCCTCCTGCTGGCGCGTCCACTCCCACCCGTAGAACCTCCAGACCCCCTCCTGCGTGGTCACGTAGACGGCGCTGTCGGGGGCAACCTGGATCCGGTGGATGGGTCCTGCGCCGGGGCCGTCCTTGTGCGTGTAGACCCTCCAGGCGCCTCCGTTGTAGCACCGGACGCCGGTGTCCGCGCCCACCCAGATGGCCCCGTCCTTCCCCTCGGCTATGCAGCGCACCCCGATTCCCCTCGTCTCCGGGAAGGCTCGCCAGCGCCAGGGATCTTCAACGGGGTCGGGATGAGGAGGGGCGTAGGACCCTGCGAATGCCGAAAAGCAAAACCCCTGAACCGCAAAGAACGCAAAGAACGCACAGATAAAACGGGTCATCTCACCCACCCCCTTCCGGCGTCTCGATAGTGACCTCCACCCTCCGGCCCAGGACCTCCTCGAATGTCGCCTCGATCAGGTCCAGGTAGTGCTCCTCCAGCCACTCTGAGAAAAAGTGCGATGACACCTCCAGAACCACCCCCTGTCCGTCAAAGTCCGCGATGCAGGCAGGCTCGAACCAGGTCCTGTAACTCTGTCGCTGGATCCGGGTGGCGATCTTCTCCCGGACCTGGTCCCACAGGTCCCGGTAGGGGGACTCCTCAGATGCCTTACGACGGGAGACGGGAGACGGAAGACCGGAGACAGGTCCTCCCGTCCCCGGTCCCCGGTCCTCGGTCTCCAGGCCGGGGGTGGCGGTCTCCCTCTCCTGGGCAGCCTTCAAGGACAGCTTGTTAAGCGCCTGAGGCAGGTAAAACTTCACCCCGGCGAAGCTCCTGACCCATCCCTGCCCTGCGGCATACCTGGCCCCCTCCCCGATCTCTGTCAGGCTGAACCCCCCGGCATGGAGGGTGGCCACCTCCCGGACCCCGAAGCTAACCTGGGCCTCAGTGGGACGAAAGCCGAGGACCTGGCAGGTGGCCTGGACGATCTGCCGGGGGGTGGGAGGAGCAGGGACCACAGGACCACTGACCTGGGGCCTTGTGGTCTTGTGGTCTATAGTCTCGTGGTCTCTCCCCTCCCCCACCTCCTCTCTCTCCGGAGCAGGTGGCTGGTCGGTCCACCTGATACCGGAGTCACTACCCAAACCTGAGAGAGAGATTGGGTTTTCTAGTTCATGCTTAATTCTATCCATGGGGGGTGACAGTTTGTCACCCCTCCCCTGACAGACTGTCACCCCTCCCCCGTCAGGCTGACGCCCCTCCGGGGCAGACGGAAGACAGGGTGGTGGAACGCGACGGCCAGGAGCGTTTGGTTGGGTGGAGACCGATGACGGGAAAACCCTGTTCGATCCCGAGCCTTCGGTCTCCGGTCCCCGGTCCCCGGTCTCCGGTCGGCGGTCGGGGGTCCCCGGTCCCGGCTCCTCTGCCAGGACCGGCCTCCGGCCCTCAGTAATCCAGGCCGGCAGGGGGAGCAGCCGGAAGATGGTCAGTGAGCCAGGCTCCTCCTCTGTCTCGATCAGGTCCCGGTCGGTCAGGATGGACACGTGACGCTGCACGGAACGAATGGAAACGCCTGCCTGAGCCGCGATCTGGTCCACAGACGCCCTGCATACAGTCCCCCGCCCACAAAGGCGCAAAATGGCCCTGTAGACCAGCCTGGCGGCGGGTTTGAGCCTGGGACACGACATCACCGGGTCGGGGTCGATGGCATAGCCAAAGCGATACAAAGGCTGGCGCTCGGGCAGCGCCGGGTTGAGCAGGCGGATATGGTCGCTGTAGACCACCTGAGTATCCCTCCCTGAGTCAACGATGGGAAACGGGTTGACAGGTGGCCCGCTCCGCCGTACATTTAGAGCACACGGTAGGAGGAGCGGGTCTGTCCTGTCTTCTTCTGATCCTGGGCTGACGGTGGGCAAACACCGTCAGCTTTTTATTTCGGCTGTCCAGGCCCGCCTCTGGCGGACCTCCTCCACCCTGTCAATCAGGTCGGCCATCAAAAACGGCTTCTGGAGGAACCCGTCGAACAGACCCTCCCCAATATCGTCGTCTGTGGCGTGGCCGGACATGCCGATGACCGGCAGGTCCGGGTGCAGGTTCTTGACGGTCCGGCACAGGTCCACCCCGCTGATGATGGGCATCCGGATGTCGGTGATGACCAGGTCGGGCGCCCGCTGCCGGAGGACCTCCAGCGCCCGCCGGCCGTTGGGCACCTTCAGGACGGGATGTCCCGCCTGGGTGAGCATTGCCCCGACCGCGTCCAGCACGAACTTGTCGTCGTCCACGATGAGTATCTTCATGAACCCTCCCTCTGATGGGGTTTTCGTTTTCCCTCCTGCTTTCCGGTCGCTCCACCCCGCCAACGATTCACAGGATCGTTCCCCGCCACTGCTCCCGGCTCTGACGCTTTGCCTCCTGCCTTCTGCCTTCTTTTTCGATCACCTCCCTTCTGCTTCTCTGGCAAGGTCAGCTTCATCTGGACCGGTCGAGGAGCTCTTTCGGCCCTCTCCCGCTCCTTCTCCAGGGTGCTCTGGATCAGGCCCCTCATCCGCTCCGGGAAGATGACCCGAAAGCCCAGGTGCTCGGCGTCCCGATCGTCGATGCGAACGCCGGGGATGCGGGCGTAGAGATCCCGCTGCTTCTTGGATCGGACGGTCAGGCGGCAGAGGCCCTGGCCGATGGCGACGATTTGGGGAGAGCGTTTCATAGGGCCTTCTCCTTTGCCTACCTCCCCGCCACCCGGTTTCGGCGGCCCCCAGTGCCGCCGACCTACTTTTCTTCACGCGAAGAAAAGTAGGCAAAAGACGCGCCCCTCAAGCGCCGGGGAGGCTCGGGCGCGCCACAAGGGCATCGCTCCAGGAGACGGATCATCGAAAGGTTTCCACTGCGGTCCCCTGCTTCTCCTCGGCCCCGGTGGTTAGCCCTTCTGTGTCGCGCCTTCTTTTTCCCTTTTGCTTTCCTCTGCGATCTCTTCGATCTCTGCGGTTAATTCCCCGATGAGCGGATGGACAGGGAGCCGGTCAACCGGACGTCGTCCGGATGATCCATCCGGGTCAGCTCCCGGCGCAGCTCCTCGATGCGCAGGCGCTTCTGCTGAAGCTCCAGGTAGTGCACCGGTGGACGGCGCAGGCTGTCCTGCAGGAGGTCAAGCTCCATCACCTCGATCCGGTGGCGCAGGCTGCGGCGCTCCTCCGGGTCCACGTCCCGGCAGACGGTCAGCCAGGCGACCTGGCTCTGAGGCGCAAACCGGAAATGGACCTCCTTCCCGGTCACGCGCACCGGGGAAAAGGTCCCCTCCGGCGGCTCCAGGATGGGTACGCCGTCCTCCTCCACACGGAGGCGAAAGTCAGCCGTGAGCGTGCCGGACAGGAAACCCCCTTCCGGGACCAGGGCCGCGACGGCCTCCCATGCCTGGCGCTCCACCTCCACAGTCCAGGCGTGGATGGGACGATGGGTGTCCTTCACCCTGGCTCGGTCGGGCAGGATCTCCCCATTGGGTCCGAATTCAAGAGTCCGACCCTCGAAGCAAATCAAAAAGACGCTCGGACCGGCGTCCAAAAGCAGGGCCTCCCCCTCCACCGGCGTCCTGGAGTCCCGCCACTTGCCTTTGAAGATCAGAAGGGCCTCAGTCTCGATCTCCCGATAATCCGCGTAGGCGGCCTCCTGCGTGCCCATCAGGTGGTGGACCGCGCGCCACAGGCCGATGTTGGAGATGGGCACGAAGGCCAGGGTACACAGGATCAGGCAGAGGAAGATCGGACCCTCCCCTGTCAGCGAGCCG
>Ga0114945_10002571_pt1 | contig 10569 bp, 10 predicted proteins | sample OV2TP3_FD_87194 | JGI IMG/M metagenome (GOLD analysis project Ga0114945, IMG submission 87194) | Hot spring microbial communities from Beatty, Nevada to study Microbial Dark Matter (Phase II) - OV2 TP3 | ecosystem: Environmental > Aquatic > Thermal springs > Hot (42-90C) | place: USA: Beatty... | reverse complement strand
CGACGCCCCGACTGGCACGACGGTGCGGCTCGAGGGGCTCCGTCGTCAGTTCAGCGTGCCGGCGGTCGAGCGGTTCCTCCGCGAGTCCGTGCCGCTGCGCGCGAAGAAGTTCACCGTGTTCGTGAACGGGAAACGACTGAGTACGCGAGCGGTCCCCGGTCGGATCATTCCATTCAAACAACTGACGTACCACGGGGTGATTGAAGGTGAGTTCGTCATCGCGGCGAACCCGCGTGACGTCGAGGTGCCCGGCGTCGAGTGCCGTGTTCGCGGTGTGCTCATCCGACGGGAAGCGTTCGGCCTCGACAGTGCGTACCCGTCGCTCTTTCGGCGACTCACGGGCAGCGTCGAAGCGGAGTTCCTGCCGGTGATCGCGCCGCGGACCGACTTCGTTCGCGACGACCCCGTATTCCTCTTGTTCTGGAAGATCGTCCGCACCGCGCTCGAGCGCATCCTCCAGGGGATCGCGATCGAGCGGGACAAGCGCGAGGAGGAGAAGCTCCGATACGAGCTCCGCGAGGCGGTCGAGGAGCTGCGACGAGCGCTGAAGTGTCACCCGGAGCTCGTGCCGTCCGGCCGGTCGGTCGCGGCGCGCGCGCAGGTTCGGAATGGGACGGTGATGGCGGACACGATCCCGGAGGAGCACGCACCAAAAAAGACACCTGAAGTCTTTTCCCCGGACATGGGTGGCGGGTCGGCGACACCGTCGCCTACCGGATCGCAGTCACCGGAACCATCGGACGCAGCGGTACGCCGCCCGGGTGCCGGCTCCCCGCCGACCTCCGTGACGCGCAGCCTGCGCATCGCGAAACTCGGCGTCACCGTCGCGTTCACGCACCTCGGGGCAGATGGGCCCGAGTCGCTGGCGGAGGGGAACCTCATCTACATCAACGAGGACCACCCGACCTACCAGCACCTGAAGCGGCGGAGCGACTTCCTCCACCTCCACCTCATGCGCCTCCTCACGCAGGAGGTCGTGCAGCTGAAGTTCCCTGCGGCTGCGGTGCGCGACGCCTTCGCCGCACAGTCGGTGCTGCTTCGGGATGCGCTCGTGCGGGAGGGGAGGAGGAAGGGTCGGTGAACATCTGTTGTATGCGTCGCGTCATCCTCGTTCACGGTTGGGACGGGTACCCCGAGGAGGGGTGGTTTCCGACGTTCAAGCAGGAGATGGAGGCGCAAGGGTTCGTGGTGATTGTTCCCGTGATGGAACCCGCGGATGCTCCGCAGCAGGAGAAATGGGTGCCACAGCTCGCGGGAGTCGTCGGCACGCCGGACGAGGACACGTACCTCGTCGGTCATTCGGCTGGATGTATCACGATCCTTCGGTACCTGGAAGGACTGCCAACGGGAACGAAGGTCGGCGGTGTGGTGCTCGTGGCGGGGTTCACGGACAATCTCGGATTCGAAGATCTGAAGAACTACTTCACGACCCCGATCAATTGGGATCGTATCGTCACCCATGCGGATGGGTTCGTTGCGATTCACTCGACGAACGACAAGTACGTCCCGCTCAGCCACGCGGACACGTTCAAGCGGTTCCTCGGGGCGAAGGTCGTCATCCTCAAGGATCGCGGGCACTTCGCGGGAAGTGACGGGACGACCGAGCTCCCGGAGGCCCGCGACGCGGTGCTCAAGCTCGCCGGACTCGCTGGGTGACCGAATGCGCATCCGCTATGCGTTGGCTTCGAACGTGGAGTGGTCGTTTTGTCATCGGCGCCGTACTCGGCGCCATCATTGTGCTGGGATGGATTCGACGCGAGGCACATATCGCGGAGACGCCGGCCGTGACGAGTGCATCAGGGATCAGTGAATCAGGGGACGCCCTTCCCCCCACGCCCCCTTCCGGGCCCGAAGCTCCAGGCCGGAGGCCCCTCCCAGAGGGAGGTGGGGAAAAGAATAGTTTCTCCCCATCCGAGATGGAGGGGGAGAAACAAGAGGATGAACCACTCAGCACTCTTCCCTCTTCACTCATCACTCTTTCCGTTCCGTTTGTTTCCCAAGCCCCATTTCGTGTTTGGGACCTCCCATACAAGGAACTCTGCGAGGAAGCGTCTGTGTTCACCTTACATCTCTGGAAGCAGGGGAAGCGGACGCCACCTGCGGATGAACTCGATCGTTCGCTCAAAGACATCCGAGCATGGGAGACCGAGCACTTGCGGATGTGGGATAATACGACCGCCGATGAGACCGCACGCGTGTTGCGTGAGCTGTTCGGACATGCGAACACGCGAGTTGTTCGGAATGTAACCATCGCGGATATCAAACGGGAGCTCGATGCCGGGCGACCGGTCATCGTCCCCGCTGCCGGGCGCGAGCTCTCGAGCCCGTACTACCGCCCGCCCGGCCCGCTCTACCACATGCTCGTCATCATCGGGTACGATGACCGTACAAAGGAGTTCATCACGAACGATGTCGGGACGAACACGAAGGGCGCGGGGTTCCGGTTCACGTACGACGACCTCTACGGCGCGATAGGGGACTGGGACATCGCGCGCAGCGCACCGGATACCTCCCAGAAAGTCATGATCGTCGTTCCGTAGGGGCGGCCCTACGTGGCCGCCCGCGGGCGGGGATGTAACCCCGCCCCTACAACTATGGAATGGTTCGTCATCATCTTGCTCCCAATCCTTGCCACCTTCGCGTACGCAGGTGTCCGCGGGGCGCCGTGGGTTCCGACATGGCGTCGTGATGTCGAGCGGTTCCTCAAGCTCGCGCGGCTCAAGCAAGGGGATCGGTTCTACGATCTCGGTTGTGGTGACGGGCGGCTCGTGCGCGCCGCCGCGGATGCGGGCGCGATCGCGACCGGCTTCGAGTGCTCACTCCTCCCGTACGTCCTCGCGAAGCTTCGTGTCGGTCGGCGCGGGTCCGTTCGGTACAACGATTTTTGGAACGTCAATCTTTCGGACGCCGACGTCGTATACTGTTTCCTCATGCCGAAGGTGTACACGAAGCTGAAGGCGAAGATTGAGCTGGAATGCCGCTCGGGCACGCGCATCATCCTCTACGTGTGGCCGATGGAGGGGTGGACGGTGGATGAAAGAGATGATACGGTCGGCGCGCCGAAGCTCCACCGGTATGTGATGCAGCGATGAGCGCTGTCAGTATGACCAATGCCGATCAACCGCCTGAGCGACCAGACGGAGAACGGGTTCCTCCGCCCGCCGAGACACCGGTCGCTCCTGAGCCCGAAGGTCCGCACGAGCTCTGGGCGCAGGAGCGCGATCCGTTTGATGATTTCCTCGCTCAGATTGATGAGAGAGATGAGCGGAAGAAGCCGGATGATGCGGAGCGCGCGGAGATGGATGCGCGGCTCGAGGCGCTCGGCGACCTCTTCGCGGGTGCGACGGCGCGGTGGCACCTCGACGGGGCTACGAACATTTCGTTGCTCGTCGGCGATTATATCGGCGTTCACAAGGACGTAGACATTTCGATTGATGCGGACGACCTCGATGCGCTCGAACCGATGCTTCGTTCGCGCGGCTACGGTTTTTTTCTCTCCAAGCTCAAAGATCCCAACGATCCGAAGAGCGCGCGTGTACTACGGCGTGTCGGCGCGGATGCGGTGCGGCGCGCCGGAGACCATGTGACGCTCGCGGCGATCGATGCGCACGGGAAGGTACGGGAGGATGCGCCACTGAATTTTATTGATGTGCATCTCATGGAGCACCTGCCCGATGGACGCGTGCGCGGGGTTGGTGAGCTCGGGTCGCCCATTCCTTCGGAGTGGTGCATGGGGATCCCGACGGAGTTTCATGGTCGCACCATCCAGCGATCGCACCCCGCGAAGGTGGCGTACTACAAGCTCCACCAGACGAGGTCATACGATCGAACCGATCTCGAGAAGCTCGCGAAGTCTGGGGGGCTCACGTCGGATGATGTGGATGGTATCGCTGTGGTGTTCGAGCGCGATCTCGAGAACCGACGTTCGAAAACGAAAGAACTTCTCGTTCACGTTGCCGAGCGCCTGCATCGTGGATCATCCGCGGAAGAGGTGCTCGAAGCGTTCCGTCAGGAGCCGTTCCTCGCCGCTGACGCGAAACGGTGGAAGCAGGTGGAGCCGCAACTTCGGGTACTCGCGGAGCGTATCGCTGCGGAGGGGAGTGATCCCGTTCGTGTTTCCACGATCGCAGAGGAGGTGCTCGGTATCGAGCGCAGGCATGTTGAACAATTGCAAAAAATGGCGCAACTCCGATCGTGGGTTGAGGAGCGAGATGTCCTAGATACGATTCGGCGGGAGTTTTTGGAACCGTAACGGTTATGCGGAATGAATTCGAAGCGAAGTGCGTGGTGGAGAGCATCGCGGATGCACGGCAACGACTCGATGGGAGCAGGCATCACAGGCACAGTGGATCGGTATCAATTTTCTGCGCTCAACGCAGGTAAAATAGATCACGTTTTACCAAACGTATACTGGACTTTACAAAAAGTATGACTTGATGTATGATGGAATCGCATGCAGGTGGTTGAGCGGAAATTGATGCAGGAGATCCGAAAGTACCTCACCTCTCCTGAGGCCGTCGTGGTCACGGGTATGCGTCGCGTTGGGAAAACGACGCTCATGGAGCAGGTGCAAGCGGAACTCCGGGAGCAGCACAACATCTCCAACATCCTTTTCCTTGATCTCGAAAATCCCGCGAGCCAGCGGTACTTCGACGAGGAAAACTACGATGCCATTTGGTATACCTTCGAGAAGCTCGGCCTCCGTTCGACCGAGCGTGCATTCGTGTTCCTCGACGAAGTGCAGTACGTGGCCGCGATCCCATCGGTCGTCAAGTACCTCGCCGATCACCGCGACGTGAAGTTTTTTCTCACGGGATCCGCGAGTTTCTACGTCAAGAACACGTTCACACAATCACTCGCGGGGCGGAAAGTCATTTTCGAGCTCTTCCCGTTCGATTTTTCGGAATTCCTCGCACTGAAGGGTGTTCCCGATCGCATTCCGGAGGTGGTGGGGAATGCAGGACTCCATAGTCACTTCACGAAGTGGTATCGGGAGTACGTTGAGTTCGGCGGCTTCCCGGGCGTCATCGTGAAGGAATCGCATGAAGAAAAGCAGAGAGCGCTCGATGATATTCTCACGTCGTACTATCAGAAGGACGTCCTCGCCTTCGGTGACTTTCAAAACAATCAGGCGGTTCGTGATCTCATCTTCCTCCTCCTGCAGCGCGTCGGGAACAGGGTCGAAGAACAGAGGCTCGCATCAGAGCTGAAGATCACTCGACCGACGGTGAAGGACTATCTCGCCTTTCTTGAGGCGACGTACATGTTCCAGTTCATCCGTCCGTTCTCCAAGAGTCCCGACGTAGAAATTCGGAAGGCGCAAAAAGTGTACTGCATTGACAGCGGACTCGTGCAGCAATTCGGGAAGGTTGCATTCGGTTCAGTATTCGAGAATGCCGTGTACCACCAGCTCCGTCTGCGATGCAAACGCGTGCACTACTACCAACGAAAGAGCGGCGAGGAGATTGATTTCATCACGGATGAGCGATCGGCATACGAGGTGAAAATGAGCGCTACTCTCAAAGATCGCGCGGTACTGGAAAAACTCGCGGGCGATATCGGTACGCGCGAAGCGAACGTCGTCTCCTTCGAATACGTACCAGACGTGAATCCGGTATACGGATTTCAACTGTAGCCGCCCCGCCCACTAGTATGAGAATAGCCATCACCACGAACGACACCGCGCTGACGTTCATGCGGCGCGCGGGGTACGGGCTGCAGAAGGAGTCGGGCGGGGAGATCGCGTTCGTGCGTCGCGTTGGTGGTGGGATGTTCCCGAGGTACCACGCGTACGTCACCGAAGTCGAGAGTCGAGAGTCGAGAGTCGAGAGTCGGCGAATGCTCCAGATCAACCTCCACGTGGATCAGAAGGCGCCGACGTATGGGAGGAACGCTGCGCACAGCGGGGAATACAGCGGGTCGCTCGTCGAGGAGGAGGTGATACGGCTTCGCGCGCTTGCCACGTCGTCATTTTCGACTGCGCCGAAACCGCCGGAAGAGAAACGGGGGTTCTGGGGGCGGCTCTTCAGCTAGCAAGCACAACCTAGCATGCAGCGGGTGCAAGAACGGGAGTCGATCGTGTTCGTGGGCGTGTTGAAGAACCAGCGGGACCTTGAGCTCTTACGCACCGAGCGATGGTACCGAATCCCGATGCGGTACGCGCCGTCTCGGCGATACACGTACCTCGCGTTCTACCAACCCGCTGTGTTTGGGAGACGCGGAAAATGCATTCGTTACTACGCGCGCGTGCTTGGACGTCAGATTAATCGGAGGATCCGATTATTGCCACGGGAGCCGGAGCACCCGCGGGCGCGTGAGCCGTACGTTTGCATTCGCGTCGGGAAACTACACGTCTTACGTCATTCCATTCGGAACATCATCCCTCGACGCGTGACCTTCGGGTTCACGACGCTCCACCGCCTGCGGACGGCTCATGATCTGCTGCAGCTGTACGAGGTCGCGCCGATTGAGCAGATGGTGGATGATGGATTACGACGCGCAGGAGTCGAGGCCATCGCGCAGCCGGTGATCAGCGACGGGAGGCGGCGATGCCGGTTGGATTTCGCGGTGCGGTGCAGGCGCGGGGCGATCGCAATCGAGTGTGACAACCGTGCCTCGCACCGCAGCCCGAGCCAGCGGGCGCGGGACCGCAGCAAAGACGCGTTCCTCCGACGTCTCGGCTGGACGGTGGTGCGCCTATCGGAACACGCCATTGTGTCCGATCTCGCGGGATGTATGGATCGCGTACGAGCGGTGATGCAGAAACTCGACTGATATGAATCCCTCCGCTCGCGACCCTCACACGCATGGTGCGGATGGTCGTCCCCTCACGGATGAACAGCGGCGTATCATGTGGGAGGACGGTACCGAGGCACCGTTCACCGGGAAGTACTGGGATGCCCATGAGGTCGGCATGTACGCGTGCGCGGCATGCGGGGCGGAGCTGTTCTCATCCGATGCGAAGTTCGATTCCGGGACGGGCTGGCCGAGTTTCACCGACCCCGCGAACCGTGAGCGCGTGACACTCGTCGGGGATACGGGCCACGGTATGCGTCGGACGGAGGTGCGCTGTGCGAGGTGCGGTGCGCACCTCGGCCACGTGTTCGACGATGGTCCGAAGGATCGTGGCGGAAAACGCTACTGCATCAACTCGGCGTGCCTGAATTTGCGGCGGGAGTGAACGTATCATTGCGAGATTCCTCGGCGTGACATCGGAATGACGAAGTATGAGCACCGTTGAAGACATCAAGTCCAAGATCGATCTCGCGGACTACCTCCGCGAGCAGGGGGTCCAGCTCAAGCCGGCGGGGTCCAGCCTGAAGGCGTGCTGTCCGTTCCACAACGAGAAGACGCCGTCGTTCATGGTGAACCGTGCGAAGCAGGTGTACCACTGTTTTGGATGTTCGAAAGGGGGCGATCTCTTCACGTTCGTGCAAGAGCGCGAGGGGCTCGAATTTGGAGAGGCACTCCGACTCCTCGCGGAGCGCGCAGGGGTGAAGCTCGAAGCGCGTGATCCGAGACTTGAAGGGAGGAAGACCCGATCGCTCGGCGTGCTCGAGCTTGCCGCGAAGTGGTTCCACCACCAGCTCACGAAGTCTACAGTCGGGGAAACCGCTCGCGCGTACGTCGCGAAGCGGGGCATCGCGGCGGAGACGGTTGAACGATTCCAACTCGGGTACGCACCGGACGCGTGGGATACGTTGAGCACATTTTTGGTTCAGCGGGGGTTCACGGCACAGGAAATTGTTGAGGCGGGATTGGCGATCGCCAGGCGTGAGGCAGGAGCCGTGAGCCATGAGCGACACCTCAGACCTCAGACCTCAGACCTCAAGTCTGGTTGCTACGATCGGTTTCGGCATCGCCTCATATTCCCGATTCACGATGCGATGGGGCGCGTGGTGGGGTTCACCGGACGGATTTTGGAAGGTGGGAAGACGAGCGGCCCCGTAGGGGAAACCGTCGCGAAGTACGTGAACACGCCGGAAACCGCGCTCTACAAGAAAGGTGCGATCCTCTACGGCCTCTGGTTCGCACGCGATGCGATCCGGAAGGAAGGATTCGCCGTGCTCGTCGAAGGGCAGATGGATGTCATCGCATGTCACGAGCATGGCGTGGAACACACCGTCGCGGTGTCCGGGACCGCGTTGACTCCGGAGCAGCTCCGGCTCCTCAAGCGGTATACGACGCGCCTCCACCTCGCGTTCGACGCGGATCCCGCCGGTGAGGGTGCGGCAGCGCGGAGCATTGACGTAGCGCTCGATACCGGCTTCGACGTGCGGGTCATCCGCATGCCGGTCGGGTCGGACGGGAAGTCCATCGCGAAGGACGCCGACGAGTGCATTCGGAAGGATGCGGAGGCGTGGCGGCGGGCGGTCGCCAGCCCCATTCCCGTCCTCGACCATTTTCTCGACCGCATCCGAGAGCGATATGATCTCAGAGAGCCAATCGCCCAGCGCGATGCAGGACGCCTCATCGTCCAGCACCTCGTGCATGTCGCCGATCCGATCGAGCGTGCCGCGTGGGTTCGTCGGAGTGCGGAGGTGATCGGCGTCCCCGAATCCGCAGTGCTCGAGTCGGTTGCCCGAAGTACGCCGCGGAGCGCGCCCCCCGCATCGCCCTCGACGGTCACCGCACCCGATGCTCCAAGCGACCCACTTGCGCGTTTGAGTGAACGATTTCTCGCACTCTGTCTCCGGTTCCCGAAGGATGCGGCGACGACGATGACGTCGGTCCCGGTATCGGCGATCCCGGAGTCACACCGACAGTTGTACGAGGCGATGTGCGCCGGGTACACTAGAGGACAGTCCACCACAACGCCCGTGGATGGCTTCGTTGACCGCTTGGAGCTCCTCGCGGACCGTGAGTTCGCTGAGCTGCCAGATGAGGCGATTGTCCAGGAGATCGCCCACTGCGCTCATGCGCTCCGCCGCCATCACATCACCACCGAGCTCCGACGTCTCGCGCACCAGTTGAAGGTACTGGAGCGATCGACCGGTCACGCGGCTCCCGCGGGGGAGGTCACCGCGCTCGAGCGGACATTCCACGCTCTGACGCAGGAACTCGCCACGCTCAACTCGTAGGACTTCGCTCACGGACGAACGGCACCGGGAGTGCTGTTCGGTTTCTGTCGCGCGTACCCGCTTGCTATGGCGACGAAACGCGTAGGAAGGAAATCCTCAACGGCGAAGCGACCATTCCGACGACCGGCCGGTCGGAGGTCGGCTGCGTTCGTCGCCAAGCCATTGCCGAAAGCCCCGCCGGTCGAACCGCCGCTCGCGGCGATGGCACTGCTCACGCAGAAGGGGAAGACGCGAAACTTCGTCACCGAGACGGAGCTCCTCTACGCATTCGGCGAGCTCGAGGAGCACATCACGGTGTTCGAGGACTTCCTCGACGAGCTCACGCGCCTCGGCATCCAGGTCGTCGAGACCGGCGAAGGCGTGCTCGGGAAGCGCGCGGAGCTCCAGCAGGCGCTCGGGAAATCGAAGGAGGGGAAATCGCGAGAGAAACCGACGGAGATCGCTGAGCACCTCACCGCAGACTCCATCCAGATGTACCTCCGCGAGATTGGCCGAGTGCCGCTGCTCACGCCGAAGGAGGAGATCATCCTCGCGAAGCGGAAGGACCGTGCGGATCGCGAGGCCGCGAAGAAGCTCATCGAGGCGAACCTCCGGCTCGTCGTCTCGATCGCGAAGAAGTTCGTCGGGAAGCAACTCTCGCTCCTCGATCTCATCCAGGAGGGGAACATCGGGCTCTTCCGCGCGGTCGAGAAGTTCGACTACAAGAAGGGGTACAAGTTCTCGACGTACGCGACGTGGTGGATTCGACAGGCAATCACCCGCGCGCTCGCCGACCAGTCCCGGACTATCCGCATCCCGGTGCACATGGTCGAGACGATCAACAAGTTCCAGTCCATCGAGCGCCAGCTCATCCAGGACCTCGGACGCGAGCCGATGCCGGAGGAGATCGCTTCGGAGATGGGCGAGGCGATCGAGAAGGTGAATCACATCATCAAGATCTCGCAGGACACCGTGTCGCTCGAGACCTCGGTCGGCGAGAGTGATGAGGATTCGACGCTCCAGGATTTCATCGAGGACATGCGGACGGTGACGCCGGACCGCGCGGCGGCGCTCCAGCTCCTGCGCGATTACGTGAAGAACATCATCAAGGAGCTCGGACCGCGCGAGCAGAAGATCCTCGACATGCGGTTCGGGCTCACCGACGGCGTCCCGCACACGCTCGAGGAGGTCGGCCGCGAGTTCGACGTCACACGTGAGCGCATCCGCCAGATCGAGGCAAAGGCGCTCGAGCGCATCCAGACGATGCAGCAGGTGGAGAAGTTGAAGGATTACTGAAGCACGGGTATGGTTGCAGCGTGGATCGCCGCTCCGCTCCGCGGTAGCTCAACGGTAGAGCAGTGCCCTGTTAAGGCATTGGTTGTAGGTTCGAATCCTACCCGCGGAGCGGAGCGGCGATCGGTAGCCCCGACGCTCCGATGGACCGTCGGGGGTCGGTTGTAGGTTCTGCGCCCAAGGCGCACCCGCCTCTGGCGGGGAATCCTACCCGCGG
>Ga0114945_10002570_pt1 | contig 10570 bp, 8 predicted proteins | sample OV2TP3_FD_87194 | JGI IMG/M metagenome (GOLD analysis project Ga0114945, IMG submission 87194) | Hot spring microbial communities from Beatty, Nevada to study Microbial Dark Matter (Phase II) - OV2 TP3 | ecosystem: Environmental > Aquatic > Thermal springs > Hot (42-90C) | place: USA: Beatty... | reverse complement strand
TGCGGCTCGACGCAGGTCGAGCGGCGCGCGATCCGCGAGTCGGCGATCGGCGCCGGCGCCGGCCAGGTGTACCTGATCGAGGAACCGATGGCGGCGGCGATCGGCGCGGACATGCCGGTGGCGGAGGCTACGGGCTCGATGGTGGTGGATGTCGGCGGCGGCACCACCGAGGTGGGCATCATCTCGCTCGGCGGCATGGTGTACTCGGGCTCGGTGCGCGTCGGCGGCGACAAGTTCGACGAGGCGATCATCAACTACATCCGCCGCAACTACGGCATGCTGATCGGCGAGATGACCTCGGAGACGGTCAAGAAGGAGATCGGCTCGGCGTTTCCCGGAAGCGAAGTGCGCGAGATGGAAGTGAAAGGGCGCAATCTCGCGGAGGGCATTCCGCGCAGCTTCACCATCAGCTCCAACGAGATTCTGGAGGCGCTCACCGAACCGCTCAACCAGATCGTGTCTGCGGTCAAGACCGCGCTCGAGCAGACGCCGCCCGAGCTGGGCGCCGACATCGCCGAGAAGGGCATGGTGCTCACCGGCGGCGGCGCGCTGCTGCGCGACGTGGACCGCCTGCTCATGGAGGAAACGGGTCTCCCAGTGATCGTCGCCGAGGATCCACTCACCTGCGTCGTGCGCGGCTCCGGTCAGGCGCTGGAAAAGATGGAGCGCTTCGGCACGATCTTCACCAACGAGTGACTGAAGGGGGCCGACCCCCCTTCCCGAGATGGAGCACACACCGCCGCCGTTCTTCAAGCGTGGTCCGGCTCCACTCGTTCGGCTCGCGTTTTTCGCCCTGCTTTCGCTCGCGCTGATCGTCGTCGACGGGCGCTTCCGCTTCGGCGAGGGGCTGCGCAGCGCGCTTGCGCTCGCCACGCAGCCGCTGCAGGCCGCCGCGACGGCGCCGGCGTCGCTGGCAAGGCGCATTGCGGCGTATTTCTCCGGCCAGTCGGCGCTGCGCGAGGAAAATGCCGAGCTGCGCGCGAGGCTCATCGAATCGTCGCAGGCCGCGCAGCGCAACGAAGCCGCGGCCGCCGAGGCGGCACGGTTGCGGCGCCTGATCGGCGCCGCCGAGCGCCTGCCGGGCGGCGCGCTGGTGGCCGAGATCCTCTACGCCGGGCGCGACCCGTTTTCGCGCAAGATCGTCGTCGACAAGGGAAGCCGCAGCGACGTGCGTGCCGGGAGTCCGGTCGCCGACGAGGCGGGCGTACTCGGGCAGGTGACGCGGGTCCATGCGTTGTTCTCGGAGGTCACGCTGCTCACCGACAAGAACCAGGCGATACCGGTCCAGGTCGTGCGCAACGGCCTGCGGGCGCTTGCCTACGGCGCGGGGTCTTCCGGCCTTCTCGAGCTGCGCTTCCTCGCCGCCAACGCCGACGTCGTGAACGGGGACCAGCTGGTGACCTCGGGACTCGACCGCATCTATCCGCCGGGGCTTGCGGTTGCGACCGTGGTGCGCGTCGAGCGCGACACGAGCAACGCGTTCGCGCGCGTCTACTGCCAGCCCGCCGCGGGCGTCGAACGCGGACGCTACGTGCTCGTGCTCGGCATCGGAGCGGCGCCCGCTGCGCCTCCGGCACAGGCGGCGGAGGAACGGGAAAAACCCACGTCCAAGACCCGCCGCACGCGCCGCAAGGGATCCGATGGCACCGGATAAGCCCCAGCACATCCTGCTTCCCGTGCGAGCGGGCACGATCGTCATCGCCTTCGCGGTCGCGCTGCTGCTCAATTTTCTGCCCTGGGGGGATCCTGCCCTGGCGCCGGATTTCGTCGCGCTGGCGCTTGCGTTCTGGTGCGTGCACCAGCCGCGGCTGGTCGGACTGGGGGCTGGCTGGCTGCTGGGGCTGCTCACCGACGTCGGCAACGGCGTGCTGCTCGGACAGCATGCTCTGTCCTACTCGCTGCTCGCATTCGGTGCGGTGACGCTCTCGCGCCGCATACTGTGGTTTACGCTCTGGGGCCAGGCGCTGCACGTGGGCGCACTGCTCGTGCTTGCGCTCGCCGTGGGCGCTGCGGTGCGACTGGCTGCGGGCGCCGAATTTCCCGGCTGGAGGCTCCTCGTCGGGCCGCTGGCCGGCGCCCTGCTGTGGCCGGCGGTGACCGTGGTGCTCCTCGCGCCGCAGCGGCGCCCGCTCGAGGTCGATGAAACCAGGCCGATCTAGCGCGCAGGCGGAATCGATCGTGTCGACCCCGGTTGCCCCACTGAAGGACCACGAACGGGAGTTGCGCGAGTTCCGGCTGCGCGTCGCGATCGCCGGCTGCCTTGTGCTCGCCGCGTTCGGGCTGCTGTTCGCCCGCTTCTTCCAGTTGCAGGTGCTCCAGCACCACTCGTACGCCTCGCGGGCCGAGGAAAACCGCATCGCGATCGTGCCGCTTGCACCCAACCGCGGCCTGATCCTGGATCGCAATGGCGCGGTGCTGGCGCGCAACGTCTCCGGGTACACGCTCGAGATCGCCGTCGCGCGGGTCGCGGACCTGGAGCGCACCCTGGCCGAACTCGGCGAGGTGGTCGAGATCCAGCCCCGCGATCGCAGCCGTTTCCGCAAGCTTCTTGCCGAGACGCGCAACGCCGAAAGCCTGCCGATCCGCACGCGGCTGACCGACGAGGAGGTCGCGCGTTTCGCCGCCAACCGCTACCGCTTCCCGGGGGTCGAGATCAAGGCGAGGCTGTTCCGCCAATACCCGCACGGCGACACCGCCTCGCACGTGATCGGCTACATCGGCAGGGTGAGCGCCCGCGACCAGGAGCGGTTCGAGGAATCGAGGGTCGAGGCCAACTACCGCGGCACCGATTTCATCGGCAAGGCGGGCGTCGAGGCGAGCTACGAGGCGGAACTGCACGGCACCACCGGGTTCGAGCAGGTGGAGATCGATGCCGCCGGTCGCGGAATCCGCACGCTGTCGCGCACGCCGTCCCACCCGGGAAACAACATCACGCTGACGATCGATATCCGCTTGCAGGAGGTCGCGGAGCGCCTGTTTGGCGAGCGGCGCGGCGCGCTGGTCGCGCTGGAGCCTGCGAGCGGCGCGGTGCTCGCGCTCGTGTCGCGGCCCGGCCTTGATCCGAACCTGTTCGTCGAGGGGATCGATGCGGCGAGCTGGAGCGCTTTGAACAACTCGCCCGACCGCCCGCTCAACAACCGCGCCATCGCGGGCCTCTATCCGCCCGGCTCGACCTTCAAGCCGTTCATGGCCCTGGCGGCGCTCGAACTGGGCAAGCGCACGCCGCGCAGCGCGATTCAGGATCCGGGCTATTTCCTGTTCGGAGAACGGCGTTTCCGGGATTCGAAACCGGGCGGGCACGGCTACGTCGACCTGTACAAGTCGATCGTCGCGTCCTCGGATACGTTCTACTACCAGCTCGCGAACGACTTGGGGATCGATGCCATCGCGCGGTTCATGGATCGGTTCGGGTTCGGCGCCCGCACCGGGATCGACCTGGAGGGCGAGGCCGCCGGCGTGCTGCCCTCGCCGGAGTGGAAACTGAAGCGCTTTCGACAGCCCGAGCAGCAGAAGTGGTACCCGGGGGAAACCATCTCGATCGGCATCGGCCAGGGCTACAACGCCTACACGCCGGCGCAGCTCGGGCTCGCGGTCGCGACGCTGGCAAACGACGGCGTCATGCTGCGTCCGCGGCTGGTAGAACGAATCGAGAATCAGCGCACCGGCGAGCGCCGAGCCCTGGAGCCGCAGCTGATCCGGAAGATTCTGCTGCGGGCGGAGAACGTCGAGTTCGTCAAGCGGGCCATGGCCGGGGTCAACCGCGAGGGCACCGGGGCGCGCGCCTTTGCCGGCGTGCCGTACACGAGCGCCGGCAAGACCGGAACGGCGCAGGTCATCGGCATCGGGCAGCACGAACGATACGACGAGCGCAGGGTTGCCGAGCGCCTGCGCGACCATTCCCTGTTCATCGCCTTCGCACCGGTCGAGCGGCCGAGGATCGCGCTCGCCGCACTGGTCGAAAACGGCGGCTTCGGCGCGCGCGCCGCCGCCCCGCTTGCGCGCGCCGTGCTCGACTACTATCTGCTCGGCAAGGTGCCCGAGGTGCAGCCGCGCAAGCCCGCCGCAGAGCCCGAGCTCGAGGAGGAAGGCGACTGATGGCGGCGGGGCAACTGACGCTCCGGCGCGCCGCGCTGCGCCTGCGCGAGCGAATCGACGGGCCGCTGCTCGTCACGGCGCTCACGCTGGCGGGCATCGGCCTGATGACGCTGTATTCGGCGAGCTACGACGCGCCGGCACGGGTGAATGCGCAGATCGCCAATCTGGGAATCGCGCTCGTCGCGATGTGGGTCGCGACCCGCATTCCGCCCGAGGGCCTGCTGCGGCTGGCGCTGCCCGCGTACCTGATCGGCCTGGTGCTGCTCGTAGCCGTCGCGCTCTTCGGCGACGTGGTCAACGGCGCGCGCCGCTGGCTACATCTGGGCTTCGCGCGCGTGCAGCCCTCGGAGATCATGAAGCTCGCGCTGCCGCTGATGCTGGCGTGGTATTTCCACCGCAACGAGGGCGTGCTTCGGCTGCGCGACTTCGCCGTAGCCGCGCTGCTTCTGCTCGTCCCGGTGCTGCTCATCGCCCGGCAGCCCGATCTGGGCACCGCGGCGCTGGTCGGGGCGGCCGGCTTCTACGTGATCTTCTTCGCCGGCATCCGCTGGCGCGTGCTCGCCACGCTTGCGCTGCTCGGCGCCGCGAGCGTGCTGCCGCTGTGGGGCCTGCTGCACGAGTACCAGCGGCGGCGGATCCTGACCCTGCTCGACCCGACGCAGGACCCGCTCGGCGCGGGCTACCACACGATCCAGTCGACGATCGCGGTCGGCTCGGGCGGCGTGCTCGGCAAGGGCTGGCTGCAGGGAACGCAGGCGCACCTGGAATTCATCCCCGAGCGTCACACGGATTTCATCTTCGCCGTCTTTTCGGAGGAGTTCGGGCTGCTCGGCAACGCGGTGCTGCTCGTTCTCTACGCGCTACTCGTCGGCCGCGGCCTGATCATCACGCTGCGCGCGGCCTCGCTGTTCGCGCGCCTGGCGGCGGGTGCGCTGAGCCTCATGTTCTTCACCTACGCGTTCGTCAACATGGGGATGGTGGCCGGAATCCTGCCGGTGGTGGGGGTGCCCCTCCCCATGGTGTCCTACGGCGGCACGGCGCTCGCCACGCTGTTTGTCGGCATCGGCATCCTGATGAGCATTCACAACCATCGCCGGCTGGTTCAGACCTAGCCGCTGTTGCGCGGCAGCAGCGTACGAAACCGACCTTCGCATCGTGAAACGATACGCGCTTAACTGGCTGTAAATTCTTGTTTATCATCCCCTATGAGCCGGATTTATCCGTTATTGCTCCGCGCCAACGGCATGCGCTAAGGTGGTTTTGCCGCAGCATTTTTCATCAACCGTCGAGCAAGGGAGCCGAGATGGGCAGTCGTGAGCAGGAAATCGCGGAATTGAACAGGGACTGGGCCGAGAACCCGCGCTGGGCCGGCATCAAGCGGCCCTACGGGGCGGAGGACGTGGTGCGCCTGCGCGGCTCGCTGCACGTGGAGCACACGCTCGCACGGCGCGGCGCCGAGAAGCTCTGGCGCCTGCTGCACGAGATGCCGTTCGTGAATTCCCTGGGCGCGCTCACCGGCAATCAGGCGGTACAGCAGGTGAAGGCGGGCGTTCCCGCGATCTACCTTTCGGGCTGGCAGGTCGCAGCCGATGCCAACGATTCGCTGCAGATGTATCCCGATCAGTCGCTGTACGCGGTTTCTTCCGTGCCCACGGTCGTCAAGCGGATCAACAATGCGCTGACGCGCGCGGACCAGATCCAGTGGATGGAAGGCTCGGGCGAAGTGGATTATTTCGCGCCGATCGTCGCCGACGCCGAGGCCGGATTCGGCGGGGTGCTGAACGTATTCGAGCTGATGAAGGCGATGATCGATGCGGGCGCCTCCGGCGTGCACCTGGAGGACCAGCTCGCGAGCGTCAAGAAATGCGGCCACATGGGCGGCAAGGTGCTGGTGCCGACGCAGGAGCACGTGCAAAAGCTCGTCGCCGCCCGCCTCGCCGCGGACGTGAGCGGCGTGCCCACCGTGATTCTCGCCCGCACCGACGCGGAGGCGGCCGATCTGGTCACCTCCGACGTCGACGAGCGCGACCGGCCGTTTCTCACCGGCGAGCGCACGGCCGAGGGTTTTTACCGCTCGCGCAAGGGCTTCGAGCAAGCGCTGGCGCGCGGGCTCGCCTACGCCGAGTACGCCGACCTGGTGTGGTGCGAGACCGGCACTCCGGACCTCGCCTTTGCGCGCCGCTTTGCCGAAGGCATCCAGAGGAAATTCCCGGACAAGAGGCTCGCCTACAACTGCTCGCCTTCGTTCAACTGGAAGCGCAACCTGGATGACGCGACGATCGCGCGGTTCCAGCGCGAACTCGGCGCCATGGGCTACCGGTTCCAGTTCATCACCCTGGCGGGCTTCCACGCGCTCAACTACGGGATGTTCGAGCTTGCCTACGGCTACGCGCGCAACAACATGACGGCGTTCGTCGAACTGCAGCAAAAGGAGTTCGCGGCGGCGGAAAAGGGTTTCACCGCGGTGAAGCACCAGCGCGAAGTCGGCACCGGCTATTTCGACGACGTCACGCAGGTGATCGCGGGCGGAAGCGCCTCGACCACCGCCCTGCACGGCTCGACCGAGGACGAGCAGTTCTTCGACGAGAAGAAGAAGACCAAGCTCGCGGCCGCCTGAGCGCGGCGTGAGCGAGCCGGCGAAGATCCTGCCGATCCACGAGGCGCGCGCGGGCCGCGCCTCGGAGATCGCGCGCGCGATCCGCGCCGGGTTCGACCGCCATTACCGCCTGTTCCGCCAGGCCGCGGTGCGCGCCAAGGCGCTGTTCGAGCGCGCCGACTGGCGCGCGATGCAGGAACTCGCGCGCGAGCGCATCGCCATGTACGACCGGCGCGTGCAGGAAGGCGTGGAGAGCGTGCTGGCGCGCTTTCCGGAGGCGGAGACCGACGAGTCGCTCTGGCCCGCGATCAAGCTCGCGTACATCCCGCTGCTGCACGAGCACCGCCAGCCCGAGCTCGCCGAGACGTTCTTCAATTCGGTCGCCTGCCAGGTACTGCACCGGCGTTATTACCGCAACGAATTCATCTTCTGGCGCCCGGCGGTGGCGACCGAACATCTCGAGGGCGAGGAGCCCGCCTACCGCAGCTACTACCCGCGCAGCGCAGGCGCGGGGCTGCGCACCACCCTGGAGCGGATCGTGCGCGATTTCCGGCTCGCGAATCCGTTCGAGAACCTGCACCGCGACCTGCGAAGCGTGGTCCACGCGCTGCGCGCGCACTTCCCGCGTCCCGCCCGGGCGCGTCCGAGCCTGCAGATCCAGGTGCTGGGGTCGCTCTTCTTCCGCAACAAGGCGGCCTACATCGTCGGCAAGGCCACCAACGGCAACGTCGAGCTGCCGTTCGCAGTGCCGATCCTGCAAAACGAGAGGAAGGAGCTCTACCTCGACACGCTGCTTGCGGACCAGGACGCGCTGCTCGTTCTGTTCTCGTTCGCACGCGCCTATTTCTTCGTCGACATGGAGGTCCCGGCCGCCTATGTATCGTTCCTCCGGCAGCTCATGCCGAAGAAGCCGCGCGCCGACATGTACATGGCGGTGGGCCTGCACAAGCAGGGCAAGACGGTGTTCTACCGCGACCTTCACTACCACCTGAAGCATTCCTCGGATCGATTCGTGGTCGCGCCGGGAATCCGGGGCATGGTGATGCTGGTGTTCACGCTGCCGTCGTTTCCGTACGTGTTCAAGGTGATCCGCGATCACTTTGCGCCGCCCAAGGACCTCGACCCGGCGACGGTCAAGCAGAAATACCTGATCGTGAAATTCCACGACCGGGTCGGGAGGCTCGCCGACACGCTCGAGTATTCGCTGGTCGCGCTGCCGCTCGAGCGCTTCGACCCGGCGCTGGTCGATGAACTGAAGGCCGAGGCTCCCTCGAACATCGAGTTCGAGGGCGACCGGCTGGTCTTCAAGCACGTCTACATCGAGCGCCGGATGCAGCCGCTCAACCTCTACCTCGAAGAAGCGCTGCAGGACGGCGACGAGGCCCGGATGCGCAACGCGCTCGTCGAGTACGGCAACGCCATCAAGGATCTCGCCGGCGCCGGCATCTTCCCCGGCGACATGCTGCTCAAGAACTTCGGCGTGACGCGCCACAACCGGATCGTGTTCTACGACTACGACGAGATCGCGTACATGACCGACTGCAATTTCCGCCGCATTCCCGCGCCCCGCACGCCGGAAGAGGAGATGGCCGCGGAGCCGTACTGGGCGATCGGGCCGAACGACGTCTATCCCGAACAGTTCGAAAGCTTCCTGGTTTCCGCGCCGCGCGCGCGCGCGTTCTTCCTCGAGCACCACGCCGACCTCACCACGCCCGAGTTCTGGCTCGAGAAACAGGCGCACATCCGCGCCGGCATCCAGGAGGACGTGTTTCCCTACCCCGCGTCGGCCCGCTTCAAGCGCTAGCGATCAGCGCCTCGGGTTCGCGCCTCAGAACGCCGCTCCGAGCGCGTCGCGCAAATGCGCGAGCGGAATCAAGAGCACCTGCAGCGCCACCAGCAGCACGAGCGGGGACAGATCGACGTTCGCCACCGGCGGCAACAGCCGGCGGAGCGGCCGCAAAAACGGACGGGTCAGCAGATCGAGCATCGGCGCGAGCGGCGAATACGGACTCACCCACGACAACACGACCTGCACGATCACCGCAAACACCAGGATGTAGACGCTGTAGCGCAGCAGATCGACGAGCGCCACGCCCGCCAGCATCGCCGCCGCAATGCCGGGCGCGGAGCCGAATTCCCAGCCGCGCAGCGCGTACGATGCCCACAGCGCCGCCGCCTGCAGCAGCCACGCGGCGGCGAGCGTTGCGAAATCCAGGCCGGCGATCGCCGGGACGACACGGCGGGCGGGAAGCACGACCCAGTTGCTCACCGCGATGACGAACGCGCCGAGCGGATTGCGGAACGGGACCCGCAACCACTGGAAATGGAACCGCAGGAGCAGCACGAACACGAAGAAACCTGCCGCCACATCGACCAGCAGCTGCCCGATCTGCGAAAGCATTCAGTCGCGGCCCAGTTGCTCCCCGAGCTCGGCGCCGCGGCGGCTGGCGGCCTCGAGCGCGCGCCGCAGCCGCTCGGCGAGCCTTTCCTCCGCGAAGACGCGCAGCGCGGCTTCGGTGGTACCGCCTTTCGAGGTGACGCGCTCGCGCAGCACCGAGGCGGGCTCGCCGCTGCGCGCCGCGAGCTGTGCCGCGCCCAGCACGGTCTCGAGCGCGAGCGTGCGCGCGGTCTCGAGCGGCAGCCCGAGCGCCGCGCCCGCAGCGGCGAGCTGTTCGATGAACCAGAACACGTATGCCGGACCGCTTCCCGAGAGCGCGGTCACCGGATCGAGCAGCGTTTCGGCCTCCACCCACACGGTCTTGCCGACCGCCCCCAGGATGCGTTCCGCGCTCGCCCGCTCCTCGGCGCCGACCTCGGGCGCCGCGTACAGCGCGGCAACGCCCGCACCGACCAGCGCGGGCGTGTTCGGCATGGCGCGAACGAGCCTGCGGTGCCCGCCGAGCCAGCGTGCGATGTCGGCAAGGCGCACGCCCGCCGCGATGCTGACGACGAGCTTGTCGCGCACAACGTGCGCGAGCGGCGCGAGCGCGGTCCGCATGTCCTGCGGCTTCACCGCGAGCACCAGCACATCGGCGGCCCGCGTCGCGTCGTCGGCCCCGCCGCTCGCGTGTACGCCGTACCCCGTCGCGAGCGCGGCCCGCGCCGCCTCGAGCCGCTCGATCACCGAGAGCGCGCCGGGAGCAAAACCCCTGGCGAGCAGGCCGCCGATCAGCGCGGTGGCCATGTTGCCGCCGCCCAGAAAGGCGATTTTCACGCCGCGTCCCTGTGCGGCTGGCGCAGTCCGAACAGGGCGGTTCCGATGCGCACCAGCGTCGAGCCTTCGGCGATCGCCGCTTCCATGTCGTCGCTCATCCCGAGGGAGAGCGTGTCGAATGCAAGCCCCTCGGCGCGCAGGCGCTCGTAGATCTCCCGCACGGCGCGAAAACGCGCGCGCTGGATTCGCGGATCGCGCGTCGGCTCGGGGATCGCCATCAGGCCGCGCAGGTGAAGGCGCGCAAGCCGCGCCACCGCGTGCGCGAGCGCGGAGGCGTCCTGTGGGCCGACACCGGATTTCGAGCGCTCGCCCGACACATTCACCTGCACCAGCACGTTGAGCGGCGGAGCCGCGGCGGGCCGCTGCTCCGAGAGCCGCCGCGCCGTGCGTTCGCGCTCGATCGTGTGCACCCAGGCGAAACGCTCCGCTGCGAGCCGCGTCTTGTTGCTCTGCAAGGGACCGATCAGGTGCCATTCGAGCGCCCGCGCACCATCCGGACCCAGGCGGCGCTCGAGCGCATCCATCTTTTCGAGCGCTTCCTGGACGTAATTCTCGCCAAACGAGGTCTGGCCGGCCCGAAACGCCTCCTCGATCCGCTCGGCGGCGTGCGTTTTGGACACCGCCAGCAGCCGCACCGAGGCGGGATCGCGCCCGGCCGCTTCGGC
>Ga0114945_10002568_pt1 | contig 10576 bp, 9 predicted proteins | sample OV2TP3_FD_87194 | JGI IMG/M metagenome (GOLD analysis project Ga0114945, IMG submission 87194) | Hot spring microbial communities from Beatty, Nevada to study Microbial Dark Matter (Phase II) - OV2 TP3 | ecosystem: Environmental > Aquatic > Thermal springs > Hot (42-90C) | place: USA: Beatty... | reverse complement strand
GTGGTGGCGGGCGGGCGCTCATGTATAGGGGACCTGCGATTCCGTTAACGTGGCGGTGCGGCGGATATAATCGAGCTATCTTGCACAGATTGTTGCCAAGGGTTGTTGCGGCCGTTCTTGTGTTGCTCGCGGTGGCCGTGGGAACAGAAGCCCAGCTTGTGCCGCAGACGGCGCACACGCTGGCCGTCCTTCCTTTTGAAAACATCTCGAATGCACCGGGGCTGGAGTGGATCGGGGAGTCGTTTCCCGAGGTCCTGGGCGGGCGCATGGCCTCCCCTGCCCTGTACGTGGTGGGACGAGAGGCGCGGCTGGTGGCGTTCGACCGTTTGGGGATTCCCACGGGAGGAAGACCCTCGCGGGCGACGCTTTATCGCATTGCGGAGGAACTGAACGTGGAGTACGTAGTGCTGGGCCGGTACACGTTCGATGGGCGAACGTTTACGGCCCGAGCGCAGATTTTGGACATGAAGCAGTTGCGGATGAAGCCGGAGGTGAGCCAGGCGGGGCCGCTGGTGAAGCTGCTGGAAATCCAGAACGGGCTGGCCTGGGAGTTGTTGCGCACGCTGGAGCCGGACCTGGCGATTTCGCGCAACGACTTCATCGCGCTGGCGCCGCCGGTGCGGCTGGACGCCTTCGAGAATTACATACGCGGCCTGCATTCGACCTCCCGGCCGGAGAAGATCCGCTACCTGCGCGAGGCGGTGCGGCGCAATCCCGTCTACCACGAAGCCATTCTGGCGCTGGGCAAGCTGTTGTTTGCCTCGCGCGACTACCGGGCATCTGCCGGGTGGCTGGCGCGCATCCCGCGCAGCGAGGGGCTGGCGCTGGAGGCGCAGTTCTTTCTGGGCCTGGACCACTACTACACGGGAGAGTTTGAGCGCGCGCAAAGAGCCTTCGAATTTGTGGCCTCGCGCCTGCCGCTGGACGAGGTGCTCAACAACCTGGGCGTGGTGATGGGCCGAAGCGAGCAAGCGTCAGCCGCAGCCTTTTTCCGCAGGGCGGTGGCCGCCGACTCCGACGATGCCGACTATCGTTTCAATCTTGCGGTGGCGCTGGAGCGGGGTGGCGACCGCGCGGGCGCTGTGCGGGAGCTGGGCGAAGCCCTGGCAAGAAAACCAGAGGACGCTGAGGCGCGGGAGTTGTTGCAGTCTCTGACCGCCGGCAAGCAGCCGCCCGCCGGGTCACCGTTGGCGCAGAAAAGCGCGGCGGGGCCCAGAAAGCCGCTGGAGCGCATCAAGTTGAACTATGACGAGGCCTCCTATCGGCGGCTGGCGCTGGAAATCCGCAACCAGAACGAGCAACGCCTAGCGCGGGAACAGCCCGCGGCCCATGCCCGTTTCCATGTGCAACGCGGCCGGGCTCTGCTGGAGCAGGGATTTGTTCAGGAGGCGGAAAAGGAGTTTCGCGAGGCGATTCTGCTGGATCCCACCGGTGCGGGCGGGCACGCAGGACTGGCGGAAGCGCTGGAACGGTTGAGCGACCCCGCCGCGGCGCGGGCGGAGGCGCGGGCCGCGTTGCGCCTGGCGCCTTCCGCCAACGCTTTCCTGGTGCTGGCACGGCTGGATTTGAGAGACAATAGTGTGGAGGCCGCGGCGCAAAACGTAGAGCGAGCCCTGGGCCTCGAGCCGGAAAACGAAGAGGCCAAAGAGTTGAGGCGCACCCTCGAGTTGCGGCGCGCGGAGAGGACGCAACCCGGTACCCAGCCATGAACGCCAGGCAAGACATTTCGCGAGCGTCACGCGCACTGCGCGCGCTGGCCGTGGTGTGCGCGCTGCTGTTCCCGGTGGCGCTGCGGGCGGAGGTGATGAAGGTGGTGGTGGACGGCATCATCCATCCCATTACCGACGAGTACATCGGGCGCGCGCTGGCGGAGGCGCAGAAGGCCAAGGCCGAAGCGCTACTCATCGAGCTGCGCACGCCGGGCGGCCTGGAAAGCTCGACGCGCACCATCATCGAGAAGATTCTGGCATCGCCCGTGCCGGTGATCGTCTACGTTTCGCCAAGCGGGAGCCGCGCGGCCTCGGCGGGCTTCTTTATCCTGCAAGCGGGAGACGTGGCGGCGATGGCGCCGGGCACCAATACGGGCGCGGCGCATCCGGTGCTGCTGGGCGGAGGCAAGGTCGACGACACCATGAAGGAAAAGATGGAGAACGATTCGGCCGCCTTCATGCGCGCCTTTGTGGCCAAGCGCGGCCGCAACGTGGAGGCGGCGGAGAGCGCGGTGCGCAAGTCCACGTCGTTCACGGAGCAGGAGGCGCTGGAGAAAAAGCTGATCGACTACGTGGCCACCAGCGAGCAACACCTGTTCGAACAGATGAAGGGCAAGGCGGTGCGGCGCTTCGACGGCACCACGACGACGCTGGACCTGGCCGGGCACCCGGTACGGCCCTTCGAAATGACGCTGAAGCAGCAGGTGCTGTCGTTCATCATGGACCCGAACGTGGCCTTCCTGCTGTTTTCCATCGGCATGCTGGCGCTGTACGCCGAGTTCAACCACCCCGGCGCGATTCTCCCGGGGGTGATCGGGCTGATCTTCGTGCTGCTGGCGCTGTTCGCCTTCAACATCCTGCCCACGCGCTACGCGGCGCTGGCGCTGATTGTGGTGGCGTTCGCCCTGTTCGCGCTGGAGGCCAAGTTCACCAGTTACGGGATCCTGGGCGCCGGCGGCGTGGTGTGCATGGTGATCGGAGCGCTGCTGCTGGTGGACACGCCGGTGCCGGAGATGCGCATCCGGTTGTGGACGGCGCTGGCGGTGGCGCTGCCCATCGGACTGATCTCGGTGTTTCTGATGACGCTGGTGATTCGCGCGCACCGCAGCAAGGTGGCCGTGGGCAACGAAGGCCTGCCCGGCGAGCTGGGCGTGGCACGAACGCCGCTGGCTCCGCGCGGCAAGGTCTGGGTGCAGGGCGAGTTGTGGGATGCGGTCTCCACTTCGGCGGTGGATGCAGGCGAGAAAGTTCGCGTGCGCCGGGTGCAGGGATTGCAGTTGGAAGTGGAACCGGAGCAGGGGCCGGGAACAGCGCAGTCGCCGACGCCGGGCTCCTAGGCGGGATGGCGGCGGCCACCGCAGCGTCCGCGCTGCCTTTCGGAACGCACCACCTTCGATTCTCTGATCCGATTGCCGCCAGGGGCGCACGTTTTTCTGCGATACTTTAAGAGTTGGATTCGAGGAGGTTCACCATGACGGGTATCAACATCGCGTTGGTGGTCATCGTCCTGTATCTGCTGAGCTCGATCAAGATCCTTGCGGAATACGAACGCGGCGTGATTTTCCGGCTGGGGCGGCTGCTGGACCGGCCGAAGGGCCCGGGCATCGCGCTGGTGTTTGCGCCCATCGACCGCATGGTGCGGGTGTCGCTGCGGCAGGAAGCCTTCGACGTGCCGCCGCAGGACATCATCACGCGCGACAACGTGACCCTGAAGGTGAACGCGGTGGTCTTTCTGAAGGTAGTGGACCCGAACCGCGCCGTGGTAATTGTCTCCAATTACCTCTACCAGACTTCGCAATTCGCGCAGACCACGCTGCGCTCGGTGCTTGGTGAAGTGGAGCTGGACGAGCTGCTGGCGAACCGTGAAAAGCTGAACCTGCGCATTCAGAGCATCCTCGACCAGCACACCGACCCCTGGGGAGTCAAGGTGGTCAACGTCGAGGTCAAGCAGGTGGACCTTCCCGAAACCATGCTGCGTGCCATGGCCAAGCAGGCGGAGGCGGAGCGCGAGAAGCGGTCCAAGATCATCCACGCGGAGGGCGAGTACTCGGCGTCGCAGCGGCTGGCGGACGCCGCGAAGGTGCTGGCCACCGAGCCGGCAGCGCTGCAACTGCGTTACCTGCAGACGCTGACCGAGATTGGCGTGGAAAAGAACACCACGGTTGTGTTCCCGTTGCCGATCGACATCATCTCCGGCTTGACCAAACTGATCCACAAGGCGGGGGAGGAGAGGACGTAACCGCCGAGGTTCCGGGGGGAGCGGATTTGGCCTTTTCGCCCTATGATGGGCGCATGAACTTCTCCGACACGCTGGTGGATGCGCAGGAAGAGGAAGTGACGATGGGCACGGGAAAAGTCCTGGGGCTGTTCTTTGGGCTGACCGTGGTCTGCGCCCTGTTCTTTACATTCGGCTACAGCGTAGGGCGCAAGTCTCCGCCGCTGGCGGAGGCGGCAACGGTTTCCGAACCGAGCGACAGCGCGGACGTGGACAAACCCTCCGCGGCGCAGGCCCAGGCGGCGGACATGACCTTCTACCAGTCCGTGGAGCAGAAGGAGCCGCAGACCACACTGGCGGCGGTCCCGGAGGAGAAGGGCGCGGCAGCGCCCGAAGCTGCGGCTCCGGCGCCTACCGTGATCACGCCCAGGGTTCCAGCGGGCTTCGTGGTGCAGGTGGCGGCGCTGAGCAAGCTGGAGGACGCCGAAGCCATGGTGAGCGTCCTGCGGCAGAAGCAGTACCCGGTCTTTATCGTGGGACAATCGGCGTCCGACAAGTACATCCGCGTGCAGGTGGGGCCCTTCCCCGATGAGAAGGCGGCGGAGAGCATGCAGGCCAGGCTCTCGCGCGACGGCTACAAGGCCATCGTCAAGAAGTAGGGCCGGCCGGCGCCGGACTTTCTTTTGCCCCTGGTTATCCGGCAGCTCAAAAAAATTGTGAATCATATTGACACGAGTCAATTTCTAATATATAGATGAAGGGCGATATGCGAAAAGCGGAAGCCACATTGACGCAGACCCTGGCGGCGCTGGCTGATCCCATGCGGCAGCGCATCCTCAAGGTGCTGAAGCAGAAGGGCTGCTGTTCCCTGGGCAAGCCGGAAGGGATGTGCGCCTGCGACATTGAGGCGAGGGTGGGGCTCTCGCAGCCCACGGTTTCGCACCACATGGCGGTGCTGACCAAGGCCGGCCTGGTGGAGGCGGAAAAGCTCGGACAGTGGATGTGGTACCGGCGCAACGAAAAAGGACTGGCGGCTTTCCGGGAGGCGCTGGCCAAGGAGTTGTGAGTTTTTTTCGGCACGCATATCGACACTTATCAATCTCAAAGGAGACACACCCATGGCAAGCAAAGTGCACGTTTCGCTGGACGTAAACAACCTGGAGGAGTCCGTGCGGTTCTATGCGGCGCTCTTCAACATGCAACCCACCAAGGTGCGGCCGGGCTACGCCAAGTTCGACGCGGAAACGCCGGCCGTCAACCTGACGCTGAACCAGGCGAAGCACTGCTGCCTGCAGGGGCTGAGCCACCTGGGCGTGCGGGTGGACAAACTGGAGGAGATCGCCGAGGCGCGGGCGCGCCTGGAAGCGGCGGGCTTCCGAACGCTCGAGGAAAAGCAGACGACGTGCTGCTACGCGCTGCAGGACAAGATCTGGGCCAAGGATCCCACGGGCTATCGCTGGGAAGTCTACGTTTTTCACGGCGATGCCGAAAAGGGGGAGACGCAGCCTGCGGGCGTTGTGCAAGAGTTCGTGGAGAGCGTGTGCTGCCCCGCTGAGAAACGCTGAGGCGGACGAGAAACCCGGGGGCCGCGTGGCGTCCTAACGCGAGAAGTTGTTGAACAGATCCGACTGGACGAGGGCCTGGAAACGCTTTTCGTCGCTCTCGAAATGGAGCTTCACGCGGCCGCCGTCGGAGTTGACGGTAAGGTTTTCCAGCGCTGTCTTTTCCGCGCCCGTGGCGCTCATCTTGCGGAACATCATGCCGGCCTGGATGAGCGAGGAGAGGGTAGCAGCGGAAAAGTTATCGGAGGTGAGGATGTCGAGGTCGAAGTCCACGCCGCTGTCGAAATCCATGACATAGCGGGAGCCCAGGAGGCGCTTGCGGACAGATTCGAAATCGGCCAGCCGGGCGGCTTCGCCCAGAGAGGAGCGCAGCATGTTCTGGGTGCCGGCGGCATCGAGCACGCTCCAAAGAGCGCCGGTTTCCACGGAAGGCATCAGGTCGGTGATTTGGGAGTTGGCGTTGAGGCTCGGTCCCTGGCCGTCGCGCGTGTCGAGCGCGGCGCGAACGGCGGTGGAATCGCCAAAGAGAAGCGTCCAATCGTCGAGGAAGGCCATCTTGACGGTCTCGCCCATGGGGTAGACGTCTGTGCCGCGATACTTCTGGGCGCGCAGCTTGCGCTGGCGGATCTTTTGCAACACGGCCTTGGCGGGAAACTGTCCCTGGGCGATGCCCACAATGCGCAATCCGCTCTTGGGGGTGCGGAAGGACGCGAAGGTGAGCTGGTCGAGATCGGCATCGGGGTTAATGCCCACGCCGCGCAAGGCAGCCTCAAACTGCTTGAGATGTTCGGGCAGGGCGCGGGCCTTGAGCGCCAGGGCCGAGGGCGATCCCCCAAGCTTGCGATAGTCCACGGAGATGATCTGCTGCACCTCGGCGGGGATGACGCCGCGCGGCGCAGTTCCCAGAGCTGCGGCGGCGGCCGGGAGAGCGGCCAAAAGACAGAAGAGGACAGCGGTGATTGAGCGGTTCATGTCCCAATTATAGACGCAACGCAGCGGCCAACCGTTGCTTGGGGCGGCACGCATGCCGGCCTCGGCTGACGCAAAAGACCTCCAGGAGTACAATGCCCGCGATTCCAACGGATCCGGGAGGCATGGTATGGCCAATCTTCAGCTGGTGGTCCATGCGGAGCAAGTACCGCGGCTCACCACGACCGAGGGCGTTCCTCTGCGCGAGGACGTGGCTTACAGCGACCACCGCGGTGCGGACAAAAAGGGCGTCCGCAAGGAAGTAACGAAGAATCTTGCCAAGCTGCAGGCGGCTCTGGCCAAGGTGCTGGAACCGGAGGAGACCGTGCTCTATGCGGCGCGGGCGCTGGCGCCCATGGGATGGTTCGAGCAATTTGCGTTTGGCTGGTACTCGGTCTACGCAGCGGCTACCACGCTGGTCTTTACCGACCGCCGGATGCTGCACTTCCTGGTCAATCGCAAAGGGGAGTGGAGACAAAGCCTGCGCGCCGTGCGCTGGGGAGACGTCGAGTCCGGCGAGGCCAAAGGGTGGCTGGGCGGGACGCTGGAGCTGAAGTATCGCAACGGCAGAAAGGAAAAGTACTGGCAACTGAAGCGGCGAGAGGTGCGTAAACTGCAGGTCCTGGTTGCCAAGCTGCTTGAGACCGGCGCGGGAGCCGGCAGTACGGCACAGGAGATGCAATCCCTGTGTCCCGAGTGCCACGCAGCGCTCATCCCGCGCCAGTACCAGTGCCAGAAATGCGGCCTGGTTTTCAAAGATGAGAAGACGATGATCAAGAGGTCACTGCTGATCCCGGGCGGCGGCTATTTTTACACCGGGCAGACATTCCTGGGCGTAATGGACTTCATGGCCGAGGCCTATCTGCTGGTGCTGCTGCTGCTGTTCGTCGTGCTGACCTTCGCGGGAGACCAAACTCCCCCGGAGCCAGGTGAAGAGGCATTGACGACCGCGGAGGCGCTGGCAACGACGGTGGTTGTGGCGGTGATTTTGGGCGTCGAAAAACTGTTTACCATCCACCACGGGATGCGGTCCATCCGCGAGTTTATCCCTACGGGGCGGAAGGAACCAGTGATGCCCAAGGCGTTGTGAGAGATGGTCAGAGTCTGGTTCAGCTTTTCAAGGCGGCGGCCTTGCGGCGCGTCTCACCCTTGAAGCCTTCGTCGTTCAGAGAGCCGAGGTTGATTTCCACGTTGGCCAGGGCGGCGGAGATGGCGGCCTCGGCCAGAGCGCGCGACGCCTGGAGATCCGAGGCCATGTTGGAATTGGTAATGGGGCCGAGGCGGTGGGCGATCTCCGCCACTTCCCTGGCCCGTTCGGCGACGCCCAAAGGCACGAGGGTGGCATTCTTGAGGGCCAGGGCGATGACGGCGTCGCCGTCGTCCGCGCCGCGGGTGCGCTTGTAGGCCGCCATGACGGCCTGAAAGGCTGCGGCATCCTCTTCGATGGCTGCCTTCAACTCCTCGCGCAACTGGGCCAGCCGGGCGATGGCTTGGCTGAGCGGTTCCTGGTGCTGCAGGTAGGCCTGCTTGCCGCGGGACATGGCCGCCACCATGTGCGCCAGCGCAGCGGCCATGGCTCCCGCGGCGGCCGCGGCGGATCCGCCGCCGGGGGTGGCGGTGGGAGCGGCCAGTTGCTCGAGGAAGGGCTCCACGCCAGCGCGCAATCCTCCGACCGCGGCCTTGCCGCCCATGATCGCCGCCAGGCGGTTCTCCAGAATGAGCGAGGAATCGAAGTTTTCGATCTGCAGGAAATATGCGGCGGCATCTTCCAGGGCGCGCTTGGGGACGAGGCCAACGATTTCGCTGCTCAGGGGCTGCACGCCATAGCGGGCGGCCTCGCGCTGTACGAAGTCAAACACGCGCGCCATGGGAGTTTGCTCAAAGTCGGTGAGGTTCATGGAGACCTGCGCGAGATTGCGCACGGAGAATCCGGCGGCTTTGACGAAGCGCAGCCCGCCCGAGGAAAAGCGCACCGCCTTGGCGACTTTTTTGGCTACATCCAGGTCGGCGGTATTGAGATAGATGTTGTAGGCGATGAGGAACTTGCGAGCGCCGACGGCGACGGCGCCGGCGGTGGGATGCAGCTTGGGCTCGCCGAAATCGGGACGGCGGGCGGGGTTGGCGGCGATTTCGTCGCGCAATCCCTCAAACTGTCCGCGACGCACGTTCTCCAGGTTCTGGCGCTCGGGGAGGGCGGCGGCGGCTTCGTAGAGATAGACGGGAATGTGATAGCGCTCCCAGATCTCGGCGCCCACGCGGCGCGCGATGGCGACACAATCGTCCAGGGTGACGCCCTCGATGGGGACAAAGGGAACAACGTCGGCGGCGCCCATGCGCGGATGGGCGCCATGGTGCGCGTTCAAATCGATGAGCTGCGCCGCCTTGCCCACGCCGCGAATGGCGGCTTCGGCAATCGACTCGCGGTCGCCGACCAGGGTGATTACGGAGCGGTTGTGATCAGCGTCCATCTCCCGGTCGAGCAGATGGACCCCGGGAACCTTCATGGCCTCGGCAATCTCGTCAACCTTCGCCTTGTCGCGTCCTTCGGAAAAGTTGGGGACGCACTCCACCAGGGTAGACATAGGAAAGAAGCATAGCCGCCGGGCCTGCCGGGCCGCAACCGAGGGAACCCTTACTTGAACCAGTGATATCCCACGAGGAACTGGACGGAGTTGATGCCGGGGTTGCGGCCAGCGAGGCTGGAATTGGAGTGATGGAGATAGCGAGCGGCGAGGCTCCAGGCCCGCTTCTCCCGGGTGAAGACCAGCATGCCAGCTCCGACCTGGGGGGTGAAGTTGAAGAAAGAGGTGCCTGCGGGAACGTCTCCGCTGGAGAACAACAGACCGCTTCCTACCTCGACATAGGGCACAACCTTCTTCTTCCGGCTGGTGAAGTTCCACTTGAACATGGGAGGAGTGATGGCCGCTCCGTAGACCGTGCGGCCCTGGAAGACGACGTAGACGGGCACCAAGTCGGCGACGACTTCCATCTGGCCGCGCAGGAAACCGGGACCGTGCGCGCCCGTCATGACGCGGCCGATGCGCAGGCCGGCCAAGAAGAGGCGGGTGTCGTTGATCCCCCCGGGCACGGAGGTGCCGCCGGCCGTCCAGACCCCCATCTCCCAGGAGCCTTTTTGCAGGGAAGAAGCGGCCAAGTTTTGCGAATGAGCGGCGACACCGGCGCTGAGCAGTAAGAAGAGGAGAAGAGGGCGCATGAGGTTCTGCCGGGTGCGTGGCATCCGAAAGACTAATGAATCTAGCAGGCGGGGAACCCCGGAAGCGAGAACTTTTTTGCTTCTGGATTTACTCGAGGGGAGCGCACGTCACGACGGGATGAGGACGAGTCGCAATGAAGCAGCCGGCGCCAGCCCAAACTCAACTGGCGACTTCCCGCAGGTGGGCTTCGTCGACATCAAAATTGGAGTACACGTGCTGCGTGTCGTCGTGCTCCTCGAGGGCGTCCATGAGGCGAAGAATCTGGCTGGCGGCCTGGCCCTCAAGCTTGATGTAGTTCTGGGGCACCATGGAGAGTTCGGACGCCGCAACCTCAAGGCCGGCTTTGTGGATGGCCTCGAGCACTGATTCGTAACTGGCGGGATCGGTAAAGATCTCCCAGTTTTCGCCGTCGTCGCGTAAATCCTCTCCGCCGGATTCGAGCACCAATGTCATCAGAAGGTCTTCCTTGGCGGCGGACTTGGGCACGACGATGTACCCCTTCTTGTGGAACATCCAGGCCACGGAACCGGCTTCGCCCATGCTGCCGCCGTTCTTGCCAAAAAGGTGGCGGATTTCGCTGACCGTACGATTGCGGTTGTCTGTGGAAATCTCGGCCAACACCGCGACACCACCCGGGCCGTAGCCCTCCAGCACGAACTCTTCGTAGACGGCGCCGGGCAGCTCACCGGTGCCGCGCTGGATGGCCCGCTTGATGTTGTCCGCGGGCATGTTCTCCGCCTTGGCGGCGGCGATGGCGGTGCGCAGGCGCGGGTTCTTGTCCGCGTCCCCGCCCGACTTGGCCGCCATGGAGATTTCGCGGATGAGGCGGGTAAAGGTCTTGCCGCGCTTGGCATCGAGCGCGCCCTTCTTGTGCTTGATGGTGGCCCACTTGGAATGGCCGGACAT
>Ga0114945_10002567_pt1 | contig 10586 bp, 7 predicted proteins | sample OV2TP3_FD_87194 | JGI IMG/M metagenome (GOLD analysis project Ga0114945, IMG submission 87194) | Hot spring microbial communities from Beatty, Nevada to study Microbial Dark Matter (Phase II) - OV2 TP3 | ecosystem: Environmental > Aquatic > Thermal springs > Hot (42-90C) | place: USA: Beatty... | reverse complement strand
CGGCGTAGGCGTTCGGCTGCTTGAAGTCTTTGGTGGCAGCCTCAGCCTTCAGGCTGCTCGTCGCAAGCCAGACAAGCACCAGCGCTGGATACCCCACGACCGTCACGCAGAGTCGCATAACCACCTCCAAAACAATGGAGCGGATGCCCCTCTTTTCTCCACGGTGAAAATGCTACGCCGGACGTGCCACAAATTTCAACAGCTAAAGTGGGGGATAGTGTTGACAGACCCTGTACGGTCGCCTAGCCTGAGCCCGTCGCTCTTGAGGATTCCATGCACGATTTTCTGGACCAGGTCTTTGTCTATCATCCGGCTCCTTGGATCGACCGGAACTGGGCGCGGATCAGCGGCCTGCCCCTGGAAGACGTCCGGTTTCAGGCCGCGGACGGCACGGCGTTGTTCGGCTGGTACGTTGAGGCCTCTGGGGCTCCGGGGGTGTTGCTCTGGTGTCATGGAAACGCCGGCAACGTCATCCATCGCCTGGAGAACCTCGCGATGCTGTACCGGATGGGGCTCTCCGCCTTCCTGTTCGACTATCGCGGGTACGGCCTCAGTGCGGGAAGACCTTCCGAGCAGGGACTGTATCAAGACGCGCTGGCCGCCTATTCCTATCTCACCACGACCCGCCAAATGACTCCCCGACGTGTGGTGCTCTTCGGTCGGTCGCTCGGCGCGGCGGTGGCCGGAGAGGTGGCCAGCCAACGGCCGGCCGCCGGGCTCATCCTGGAATCCGCCTTCCCCTCGGTTGCCGCGCTGGCCCGGGCGCACTACTACGGATTGCCCGCGCATTTGCTGCTGGTCGCCCGGTTCGACCTGGCCCGGCGTCTGCAGATGATCCGCATTCCGATCCTGGTCATCCACGGCAATCGGGACGAGACCGTGCCGGTTCACCTCGGCCGCCAGGTCTTCGAAGCGGCGCACGGGCCCAAGGAGTTCTATGTCGTGGACGGCGCGGACCATAACGATCTCTATGAGATCGGTGGAGCGGACTATTTCCGGCGGTTGCGGCGATTCGTGACGGAGGTGACATAGTCGGCGCGTTGCGGTACGATCGCGGACCCCTGGCCCTGATTCTCGTCGGTCTCTGGAGCGCCATTCTTCTGGAGCCTCCGGCGCGGGCCGATCAGTCGCCAGAGCCGTACCTGGCTGAACTGATCCAGCGAGCCACCGAGCTTCGACTCTCTGAAGAACGGTACTGGCACGTCCTGCTCCACTACCAGCCGAACCTCTCGGGGGGGTACACCAGCCAGGCCGGTGATCCCGGGTTCTTCCTGTCGCCCCACGGCAAGACCGACCCTCAAGCCGAGTTGACCGCCACCCTCGCACAGTTCTTTTCCGACGAGCTGGTGGGCCGCTCTCGACAGCCGGCGCAGTGTGCCTTCGTGGGTCGCTACCAGTGGCTCAAAGCGATGCTCGCATTCGATGACCGCCGGCTGCCTCCCCAGCGGTGCGACCGGCTGGCGGCCTGGCTCGAAGCCCTGGACGCCCGGTCGATCACGCTGATCTTCCCCTCGGCATACATGAACAACCCGGCCTCCATGTTCGGCCACACTCTCCTGCGGATCGATCAGAAGAACCAGACCGAACTGACCAGGATCCTGGCGTACACCGTCAATTTTGCCGCTGAAGTGACGACGCGACACGGTGTGGCCTACGCGGTGCTGGGGCTGACCGGCGGCTTCAAAGGCTACTTCTCGACTCTGCCGTACTACATGAAGGTGCAGGAGTATGGGGACATCGAGAATCGCGACATCTGGGAATATCGTCTGAACCTCTCTCCTCAGCAGCTCTCCCGGCTGCTCTGGCACGCCTGGGAGTTGGGGAACACGCATTTCGATTATTACTTTCTGAAAGAAAATTGCAGCTACTACATCCTCTCCCTCCTCGAGGCGTCGGTGCCGGAGCTGCACCTCACGGATCGGTTCCTGCTGTGGACGGTTCCCGCCGACACCGTGCGGGCCATTGCCGAGCAGCCCGGGCTGATCGGCGAGATCGTGTATCGGCCGGCGCGGACCACCCAGATCCGGCAACAGTACGCGGCCATGTCGAATGAGGAACAGGGCTGGCTCCACCGCCTCGTTCGTGAGCCGGCCGCCGCGCGATCCGACCAATTCCTCCGGCTCAGCCGGGAACGGCAGGCGTTCGTCCTGGACGTGGCGTCTGAGTACCTGCGGTACAGGAGCGTCGTCGACGAAGCGAACGCGCCGCGTTACAAAGAGTCCAATCGCGCGGTCCTGTCGATCCGTAGCGGGCTCAAGATCCCTTCCAAGGAGTACAAGATCGTCCCGTTCACCTTGCCGCCGGAGGAGGGTCACAAGATCCACCGGCTCGGAGTGAGCGGCGGTTGGCGACAGGACGACTTCTTTGAAGAGGTGAATGTCCGGCTGGCGTATCACGACCTCCTGGACCCGGAGCGCGGCTACACCCCCGATGCCCAGATCGAGCTGATGTCGGTTGCGCTGCGCCACTACCAGCGACGCGATCAGACCAGGCTGGAGCGGGTGACCCTGGCCAATATCATCTCGCTGTCCCCGATGGATGGCTTGTTCCGGAAGCCATCCTGGAAACTCAGCGGCGGTCTGCAAACGGTCCGAGGCAATCGCTGCCGGTTGTGCTCCAACTTGAACGTGAACGGCGGGATGGGAGCCGCCGTGGAGTCGCGATGGATCAGGCGCGAGGTCTATTTCGCGCTGGCGGAACTCGATGCCAATTACAGCCGGGCCTACGCCGAGGACCACCGGGCCGGGGGCGGGGGCACCGCCGGCCTGCTGGCGGATGTCACGGAGCGCTGGAAAGTCCTGCTCTCCGCCAGCTACCTGCGATTCCCCTTGGGCGACCGGTCCGACACGTTTCGCGCTTCCTTCCACCAGCGCTATACCGTGCAGAAGGACCTGGCGGTTCGGGTCGAGTTGACGCACCGAGACCCGCAGGACAACGAAGCGCTGGTGCTCCTGCACGGGTACTTCTGACCGCTAGCCCTGCTTGGCCTTCAGCAATTCCCGCGCATGGCGGAAGACGGCGTGGAACATCTCCCTGGTCAGCTTTCCGGTGAAGGTGTTCTGCTGGCTCGGATGGTAGGACGCAACCAGCGTCACGCCCCAGGGCAGCCGATGCACGGCCCCGTGGGCGAACCGAGGAGACGGAACCACACGAGGATGATCGAGCTCGCGGCACGCCTTCAGATACTGCTCGAACGCGATCCGCCCCAAGGCCACGACGACCCTCACTCGTCGAAGCGACCGCAATTCTTCCCGAAGGTACGGGCGGCAATTGGCGAACTCGTTGAGCGCCGGTTTATTATCGGGCGGCGCGCACCGCACGGCGGCGGAGACGTAGCAGTTCAGGAGCCGTAACCCGTCGTGGCGGTCTCGGGAGTGCGGTTGATTGGCGAATCCGAACCGATGCAGCGCTTCGTAGAGCCAGTCTCCGCTGCTGTCTCCGGTGAAGATGCGCCCGGTTCGATTGCCGCCATGCGCGGCCGGAGCGAGACCCAGCACGAACAGTCGCGCGGCCGGATCGCCGAACCCGGGTACCGGCCGAGCCCAGTAGTCCCATCCCGCGAAGCGCCGGGGACGTTTGGATGGGAGGGCCACCCTCTGGCGGTGTGCCACGAGGCGCGGGCATTTCGTGCACCGGATGACGCGAGCATTCAGCAGTTCCAAGTTCGGCATGGCGATGATGGTAGCACACGGCGAATGGAAAAGGTCTTGCCGGTCATCCGACTTCCTGCTAGCATAGGGACGTATTCACCCTATGCCTGCCTTCTACACTCTCCTCATTACCCTGTCGATCGCGATTCCCCTTCAGGCCCAGGCCGAGCCTGCTCCCCTCTCCCCACTCCCGCAGCCATCAGCTTCCGCGCACCAGTCGGGAACCGAGCAGAGCGGGACCGCGGCGGCCGTCGCGAAGCCTGAGCCTCCTGTCGAAGAATTGACCGGCCCGGTGAAGCCGCGCGAGCGGGACGGCGCCCCGCTGCCGGAGGAAGCCGAGGTCGCTCCTGACGTCGAGGATCGCCTGGTGATTCTGCCGGAGATTCAGCGACAGGGCGAACGCCACTTTCTGAGCTCCTTCAGACTGCCGGAGAAACTGACGTTCGCCAACCAGGCGGTGCCGTTGGATTCCTGGCAGGTGCGCGAACGGGTCGAGTACGAGTTCTACCAGTTTCTTGCCGAAGAGGGCGAGAGCATCATCATGGCCAAGCGCACCGGTCGGTGCTTTCCTCCCGTAGAGAAACAACTGGCCGAGGCCAGCTTGCCGGACGACCTGAAGTACATGCTGCTCGTGGAAAGCAAATGCATCGCGGCCGCCTTCTCAAAGGCCAAGGCCTCGGGGCCCTGGCAGTTCATCGGCTCCACCGGCAAGCGGTATCAGCTCCGGACAAACCAGTGGCGGGACGACCGGCGCAATCTGGAGATGTCCACCGAGGCGGCGATCAAATACCTCAAGTACCTGAAAGAGTACTTCGGAGACTGGTTCCTGGCCATGGCGGCGTACAACACCGGGGAGGAGCGCATCAAGAAGCTGCTCAAAGAACAGCGGGTGAGCGACTACTGGAAACTGCACTACGTGCGCGAGACGATGCGGTACATCCCGCGGATCATCGCCGCGAAAGAGATCTACTCCCAACCCGAGAAATACCTGGGCCTCACGAAGAAAGACCTGTACGTGCCCCTGGAGACGCAGACCGTGACGGTCAGCGTCCGGGAGCCGCAGCGTCACCTGGCCAGCATCGCCGAAGAGTTCGGAACCTATTTTCTGGAGTTGAAGATGTTGAATCCGGAAATCCGGAAAGAGTACCTCCCCAAGGGAGTCCACCAGATCAGGGTTCCGAAGCAGAGCTGTCCGCTCCGCTGCTTCAAGCAGGACAAAACGCCTTGATCTCGCCTTGCCCGTCCGCGCAAGGGAGATTGATGGTCCCGCCAGCACGCCGCATGCCGCGCATGGACATCGACATCCGGTCCCGGCGTCTCCGCGCCGTCCTCCGGGGCTTGCTTCGCGCGGGGTTGAAGGCGGTCGATCCCGCCGAAGCGGTTCGCCGTAGCGTCCGGCGCCGGGGCCCGCTGCTGCAGGTCGGGGCGGTGACGTATGACCTGCGCCGGTACGAGCGGATCATGGTGGCGGGCGCTGGCAAAGCGACGGCTGCGATGGCGGCCGAGCTGGAGCGGATTCTCGGCGATCGGCTTCAGAGCGGCGTGGTCGTCGTGCCGCACGGCCATCGAACCGCGCTGCAGATCACCGAGGCCCTGGAAGCCGGTCATCCGCTCCCGGACCAGGCGGGTCTCCGAGCGGCTCAGCGCGTGCTGGCATCGGTCGGGAAGCTGACCCTGCATGATCTGCTCTTTGTGCTGCTGTCCGGCGGCGCCTCAAGCCTGCTCCCGGCCCCAAGTCCGCCGGTGACACTGGGGGAAAAGCGGCGGGTCACGCAGTTGCTGTTGGGATGCGGCGCGACGATCCAGGAGATCAACACGGTCCGCAAACATCTTTCGGCGCTCAAGGGCGGCCGGCTCGCCGCCGCCACTCCGGCTCGGATCATCAGCCTGATCCTGTCGGATGTCATCGGCAGTGATCTCGGCACCATCGCGTCCGGCCCCACCGCTCCGGACCCGACCACCTATGCCGATGCCCATGCGGTGCTCCGCCGGTACGGCCTCTGGGAGAGGATTCCGATGCGAGCGCGTGCTCACCTGGCCGCCGGGATGCGCGGAGCGGTGGAAGACACGCCTAAGCCGGAGGCCCAGGTGTTCCGGCGGGTCCACAACGAGATCATCGGGAATAATGCGGCCGCTGTGGCGGCCCTCGCCCAGACCGCTGCGGACAGCCGCCTGCGGCCGCTGGTGCTCTCCACCTCGCTGACCGGCGAGGCGAGGGAGGCCGCCAAGCTGTTCGGGGCCATCGCACGGGAGATCCACCGCTTTGGGCGTCCCGTGGCCCGACCGGCCTGCGTCATCGCCGGCGGAGAGCTGACCGTCACGGTGCGAGGTCCGGGACGAGGGGGACGAGCACAGGAGTTCGCGCTGGCGGCAGCCAACGAGATCGCCGGTCTCTCCGGGATCTGGATCGCGGCGTTCGGGACAGATGGCGCCGACGGCCCAACCGACGTGGCCGGAGCGGTCGTGGACGGTGGAACTGTCAAACGGGCCAAGCATCTTCGTCTGGATCCTCTGGAGGCGCTGCGGCGGAACGACGCCTATCCGTTCTTCAAGAAGGTGGGGGGCCACATTCGAACCGGTCCGACCGGGACGAATGTCAATGATCTGTACCTGCTGATCGCTGAGAGCAGCGTGCTCGGCTGAGAGGAGCGACATGCCCGATCCATTGGTCCTGTCATTACAGTTGTGCTCGGACCCCAAGCTCGTGGGGGGCAAGGCGGCGGGGTTGGGACGGCTCCTGCGGCAGGGCTTCCGCGTGCCAACGGGCGTGTGCCTGACCACGCGCGCGTACCAGGAGACCGTCGGGCATCTCGGCTGGAATAAACCCGACCGATGGTATCACCTGTACCGGATGTCCGAATTGGCCCGCGGACCGATCCTGGAAGAGCGCCGTCGCTTCGTGGAGTCGCTGACACTGCCCGCCGAGATTCTGGAGCAACTCTTCAACGAGTTGGATCGCATCCGGGCAGAGGCGACGACTCCGTCGGCGGATGACACCTTGTGGGCTATTCGCTCTTCCTCCTCGGACGAGGACGCCGAAGATTTCACGTTCGGCGGCCTGTACCGGACGCTCTTAGGCGTCCCGCTTCAAGCCGTGCCGGCCGCGATCGTCAAGTGCTGGGCGTCGCTGTGGACCGATTCGGCCTTCGTGTATCCGGGCCGGGACACCAAGCGCCGGGAAGCACCATCCATGGCCGTGATCCTCCAACCGATGCTGGCGGCACGTGCGGCCGGTGTCGCCTACTCGCGCCATCCGGTCTCGGGGCAGCCGGACTGCGTGGTGATCAACGCCGTGTTTGGCCTGGCTGAGCCGCTGGTGGCGGGATTGGCCACCCCCGATCACTACGTGATCGCGGTGGACCCGAAGTCGGATCGCACCTCCATGATGATCCAGGAACGGCAGGTGGTCGAGAAGAGGACCGCCCGCCGGGCCACGCCGGCCAGCGTGGGAGATCAGCCGGTCCCGGAAGCGGACTGGAAGGCTCCCGCGCTGCACGAGCCGGAAGCACTCGCGCTGGCCAGCCTGGTGAAAGAAGTCGAGCGGGCCGAGGGGAGACCGGTGGACGTCGAATGGGCGGTGACGGACCGACAACTCTGGCTGCTCCAGGCCAGGCCCATTCCCCCGACCGGGGAGCTGGGCAGCATCTGCTGGTCGCGGGCCAATTTCAAGGAAACCTTGCCGGAGCTGCCGAGCCCGCTGGCCCTGTCATACATGCGTGAGTTCATGGAGACGAATATCATCCGGCACTATCGGGAAATCGGCTGCCGCATCCCCCGCGGCATGTCCTCCATCCAGATCCTGCGCGGCCGGCCCTACATCAACGTGACGTTGTTCCAGCTGGTGATGGCCCAGCTCGGAGGCAACCCTCGGTTGATCACCGAGCAGATGGGAGGGGAAGCCCCGATTCCGTCCGGGACCTCACGGCTGCCGCTGTGGAAGCTGGCGTGGGCGCTGCTGCAACTGGAGTGGCGGATCTGGAAGGCCTCCTGGCAGGCCGAGGCTTGGTTCGCCAAGCTCAAGAGTCTCGGGGAAGAGTTATCGGACATGGCGCTCGACCGGCTGGCGGAACCCGTGCTGCTCGAGCGCCTGGCATGGCTGAACCGCTTGGTGCAGGCCCACGACCTGACCTTCGCCATCGTCAGCGGCGTCTCGCGCGCGCTCTATGTCCTGGAGGCGGTGCTGGAGCGCCGGCTGGGCAAGGACTGGCAGTCGCTGCTCAACGCCTCCACGCAGGGGTTGGGGACGATCGTCAGCGCGCGGGAAGTCACCTGGCTGGCTGAATTGGCCGAGCTGGCAAGACAGGAATCGTCCGTGCGGGAGTTCCTCCTGGCCGAGCCATGGGAACCGAACCAGTTCCACGTCAGGCTGGTCGGCACGCAATTTCTTCGGGCTTTGGACAGGTTTCTGGCCGAATACGGCCATCGCGCCATCGGGGAATCGGATGTGATGGCGCCCCGCTTCTCTGAAACGCCGGCCTATCTCCTCGGCATCATCCGCGGCCATCTTCACGCGTCCGCCGCCCGATCCGCGGCCGACCTCCGCAGGGAGCAGGAATCGGCCCGCCAGGCGGCGCTGCGCCGGATCCGGCGCGCCTTCGGCGTGCGCCTGCACGAACGGCTGTGGTTCGCCTGGTGGTACCGAGACCTGTGCCGGTACCTGGAATTACGGGAGACGAACCGGCATCACACCATGTATTACGTCGCCGGCATCCGCCGCCTGCTGTTGAAGCTCGGCGAGAAGCTCGTGGCCTGGGGCGTGGTGGGCGCGCGGGATGACCTCTTCTACCTCACCGCGGAGGAGATCCGCTCGCTTATCGCCGATCCCACGCGCGACTGGCGTAGCACGGTGCTCGCGCGCCGGGCCGAGCGGGCCATCCATGCCGCAGAGGCCGCGCCGGACGCGCTGAACCTCGCCAAGGCCACGATCGACGGAATGAGAAAGAGCGAGACCCCTGGCGACTTCTTAAAAGGGCTCCCGATCAGTGCGGGATACGTGGAGGGTCCCGTCCGGCTGGTGGACTCACCGGAGGACGCCGTGCGGGTCAACAGCGGCGACGTCATTGTGGCATCGGTGATCGATCCGGGTCTGACGCCCCTCTTCGGCGTGGCGGCCGGTGTGGTGGTGGAGATGGGCGGCATGTTGTCGCACGGCGCCATCGTGGCGCGCGAGTACGGAATTCCGGCCGTGGCGAATGTGCGCGATGCCACGCGACTCTTGCGGGACGGGGAGCGCATCGCGGTGGACGCGGCGCGCGGGGAGATCAGGAGAGTGGGTCAGAAAGAATGAGAACGCTCAGTGCCCCGGGAGCGCTTGGCCAGCCCAGCCGGGCTTCGACGCGAATCCCTTTCCGTAGCGGTCATAGAGCGGGAAGAGCTGATACGCCTTGCAGTCGGAAGGTCACCACCCGCCTGGCCGGATCGATGCCCGATTCCTGATGAAAGACATACCGGTAATACGGGCTCTCCGGTCCGCCGATGTGTTCCAGAAAGTGTGCCCGCTCGTCGTCCGGTTTCAACATGAGTCGGTCCGTACGAAGCGGAGCGGTGGGGTTGTACGTGGTCCGGACCTCCTTGCAGTGCTGTTCCCACTGGGCGTTCGACCAGGCCGCACCGCTGACCGGAAAGGCCTCGGCCGTCTGCGCCACAGCCGCCAGAACGAAGAGCGCAAGCCATCGGCTCATAATCGCTCGATCACGCGCCAGCCTCATCTTCTTGTTCCAGCGGGTCAAGGGCCGAAACCGGCTCTCCGTTGCTCTCTCTCGCGACGGGCAACCCCCGCTGCATCCTCAGATCCTCAATCCTGTTCAGAGGCTTCTCCAGTTGCCGACGCCTGGTCGTCGTCAGGGCCTCATATTCCCGTTGTGCATCTCCGATGCGCTTCCCGACGAGCTCGAGCTTTCCGAGAAACTCATCCCACTGCTTCTTGAACACCCCGAGCAACGACAGAATCTCGTTCGACGTTTGCTCCAGCGCAAAATTGTCGACCGCTTTCCGAATCACCGCCAGGATGGCAAAGAGCGTGAGCGGGGAGCAAAAGACGACACCGCTTCTGATCCCGTCGTCCAGAATCGAACCGTCCTGCTCGTGAATGAAGGCGTAAATCTGCTCGTTGGGAATAAACAGGAGGACGGTATCCACTGTGTTCTGTTCGGGATTGATGTAGTCCCGCGTGGTCACCTCTTTGATCCTGGCTTTCACGTCCCGCAGGAAATCTCCCCGGAACTTCGCCTTCTCCACTTCGGACTCGGCTTCAAGGTACCGGAGGTAATTGTCCAGGGGGAACTTCACGTCCATGTTGAGCTTGAGTTGACGGGGCAGGAGAAACGTGAAATCCGGCCGCGAGCCGGTCCCCGCGATCGCTTTTTGCTTCACGTAGTTCACGTTTTCAACGAAACCGGCCAGGCGCAACACGTCCTCGGCCATCCGCTCGCCCCACTGGCCTCTCGCCTTCGTGCTGGCAAGAGCTTCTCGCAGCGTCCCGGTCATTTGCATCAGGGCGGCGGTCTGCTCGTTCGTGTGCTTCAGGTGGCTGGCCAACTGACCGAACTGTTCCATCCGATCCTTCTCGAGGCTGGTCATGAGATCGGACACCTTCTGCAGCTCCGACACCATCTGCTGCAACTGCTGATCGATCAGCCCCTTCTTCTCCTGCAACTCCTTGACGGTGATCTCGCGCTCCGACTCGAGTTTGGTCTTGGCCAATTTCAGAAATTCTTCCGTGGATCTCGACAGCGCCTCCAGGGACAGGTTGCCAAAGCTCGCCTTGATGGAATTCATGATCGTGTCCAGCTGGACAGTGCGCTGTGCCTCGCTCTCCCGCAGCAGCTCTTCCGCCAGTTCCCGCGCGCTCTTGGCTTGCATGAGCCGGAGAGCCAGCGCCACGAACAGACCGATCGACACGCCGACTGACAGCGAGACCAGGACCGCCGTCCATGT
>Ga0114945_10002566_pt1 | contig 10587 bp, 18 predicted proteins | sample OV2TP3_FD_87194 | JGI IMG/M metagenome (GOLD analysis project Ga0114945, IMG submission 87194) | Hot spring microbial communities from Beatty, Nevada to study Microbial Dark Matter (Phase II) - OV2 TP3 | ecosystem: Environmental > Aquatic > Thermal springs > Hot (42-90C) | place: USA: Beatty... | reverse complement strand
GACGAGCGCTGTGTTCCCCCTGATCATCCCGAGAGCAACTACCGGATGGCGCGCGAGACCCTGATCTCCAACGTCCCTATTCCAGAAGAGAATGTTTACAGGATGAGGGGAGAGAACGCGCCTTCAGAAGCCGCAGAAGAATACGAACGGGCGTTGCGCGGGTTCTTCCGCCTCTCCGAACGTGATCTTCCCCGCTTCGACCTGATTCTTTTGGGTTTGGGAGAGGACGGCCACGTGGCCTCTCTTTTTCCGGGTAGCAGGGCCCTTTCCGAGACGGGTCGTCTCGTCACGGCTTCTTTTGTGGAGCACTTGAAGACTCCTCGCCTGACCTTGACACTCCCAGTGTTAAACCATGGCGCTCATATTTTTTTTCTCGTTGCGGGGGAGAATAAAGCCCATGTTCTGAGAGATGTCTTTCAAAAGAGGGATGGCTCGGAGAATCTTCCTGCGCGACGCATTGAACCCCATGACGGGAGGCTCCTCTGGTTTGTGGATGACGGGGCGGCGGAACAGTTTTGAGAGGGATTCGGATCAGAGCCGTCCACGGCTTTGGGGAAAAAAATTTTCAAAATACGGGGAACTTTTAGCCTCTCAAAGTGGTTTTAGAATTAAACCGTATTCCACGGTAACTAAAAGGGAGGGTTTTATGAGGAGAATGTGTGTTCGTTATATGTTGGCCTTGGTGGCGGCCGCTTTCTTGCTTACACCCGGTTTGAGCTTTGCCCAGGCGAATCCCTGTGCGGCCAAGAACCCCTGCGCGGTAAAGAACCCTTGTGCGGCACAGAATCCCTGTGCGGTGAAAACACAGAAAAAGGCCGAGACGGGTAAGGCCGCTAAGGGTAAAAAGAAGGCGGAAAACCCCTGCGCTGCCAATCCTTGCGCCACAAAAAAGTACTAGGCCAACGCGCCTTCCCCTTTCTTTAAAGGGGATCCAATAGAAAGGGTCCGCCCCTTGTTCAGCTCTGCGCCCCACTAGGCCTATTAACCTTCGCCTAGAGTTCCTATAGACTCGTCACGAGTTCCCACTCAAGGCAGAGGCAGAAAGGAAAATTCCTATGGCGGTGATGGCGCAGAGACAAGAGGCCGATTTCATCTTCTATGATCTCGCTAGGAGCCTTTGCCCGGAGTGCCGTAGGCTGCTCGATGCACAGGTCCTGATCCGTAACAATAAGGTTTTCATGCGCAAGCGCTGTCCTGACCACGGTCAATTCGACGGGTTAATCTATAGCGACGCAGAGATGTTCGCTAGCGCGATGCGCTATAATAAACCCGGAAGTATTCCGCTCCGGTTCAGCACTGATGTTAAGGACGGGTGCCCGTTCGATTGCGGCCTTTGCCCGGAACACAAACAGCACGCTTGCCTCGGCATCATTGAGGTCAACACAGCTTGCAATCTGAATTGCCCGGTCTGTTTCGCCAACGCCGGTCCCGGGTACAATCTGACACTTGCCGAGGTGGAACGGATGCTGGACCGGTTTGTCGAGTGCGAAGGGGTGGGCGAGGTCATTCAGTTCTCAGGGGGAGAGCCCTCCATCCATCCTGAAATTATCCCGATGCTTCGGGCAGCGAAGCAGCGGCCGATCAAGTACATTATGCTCAATACCAATGGTGTACGGATCGCAACGGACGATAGATTTCTGGCTGAGCTGGCCGAGATCGGGCCGACGATCTATATGCAATTCGATGGGTTGACGTCTGAGACTTCAGTGGCTCTCCGCGGCGAGGATCTGATCGAGACAAAGAAGAAAGCGCTCGACCGGCTCGCCTCGGTAGGCTTGAATGCCGTCTTGGTTGCGGCAATCGAGCACGGCGTCAACGAGCATGAAATCGGCCCGCTTTTGAACTTTGCTCTAGACCACCCCGGGGTCCGAGGGATTGTTTATCAACCGGTGACCCACACAGGGCGCCATCCGAGCTTTGACCCGCTGCAACGAATGACAATTCCTGACGTGGCTAAAGCGCTCGTGCACCAGACCGGTGGTCAGTTCGTTGTTCAAGATTTTATCCCGGTACCCTGCTGCTTTCCCACCTGCACCTCTGTGACCTACGCGTATGTCGAGGAGGGAAAGGTGACCCCACTGCCCAGGCTTTTAAACGTGGAGGATTACCTGGACTACCTCAGCAATCGAACGATTCCAGATCTCTCGCAGGAAATTCTTAGAGCGCTTGAGGGGCTCTGGTCCGCCTCGGCGGTCCCGGGAACGCAAGCATCGGAAAAGCTCCTAGCTACAGCCTGCTGTAACCTGGATTTCTCAGCGCTCAGCAAGAATCTTTTCCACCGCTTCTTCATGGTGATGATCAAGGACTTCATGGATCTCTACACTTTCAATGTGAGGAGCCTGATGAAGTGCTGTGTCGAGGTCCTGGTACCGGACGGGCGGATGATCCCTTTCTGCGCCTATAATACGGTAGGCTATCGGGAGCAGGTGAGGGAACATCTGCGGGCCCGAAAAGGGGCGGACCGGTGAGCGAGAATGTCTTGAGCGGCTTCAAGGCCTGCTGTGTCGACCTGTATGGGAACCCAGCCGTTACATGGCTGATGGGCGATTCATTCCATCCCGGCGGATCTGCCGTCACGGAGCGTCTCGGCCGCCTGGCAAGTCTCAAGCCATCCGACCTGGTGCTAGACGTGGCTTGCGGAACCGGATCGAGCGCAACATTGTTAGCGAAGCAGTTTGGATGTAGGGTCGTGGGAGCGGACCTTGCTGGCTCTTTGGTTTTTCGTGCTCGTGCTGCTGCGGGCCGAAAGAAACTCGACAGGCTTTTGGACTTTGCGCTGGGTGACGCCGAGGCATTGCCATTTCAAGACGCTTCTTTTGACGCGGTATTTTCTGAATGCGCCGTCTCGACCTTTCCGGATAAGGATGCGGCGGCCAGTGAGATGGCGCGGGTGCTCAAACCAGGCGGGCGGCTGGGTTTTACTGATGTGGTACTGGACCGCAAGGAGGTTGCCGGGGACCCTCTGGGCTGGTTTTTCCAGGTAGCTTGCATTAGCGATGCCTGCTCGACTGGAAGGTACCGAGAGATTTTCGCGTCTGCCGGCTTTTCTGGCTGGCAGGAGCAATTGCACCCCGAGGCTCTGACCTTGCTGCTGAATCAGGTGCGGGCGCGCCTGCTTACTTTAGAGGTGGCAAAAGGCCTTCAGAAAGTGGATCTGACCGGTTTCGACCTCACCCCGGCCAGACAGATTCTTAGGAGGGTGGAGGATTGGATTAAATCTGGAGGAGTAACCTACGGGATCTTTTTGGCAGTTAAGGAGGCTCCGCATGAATAAACCACGTTTTCATGTCTGACCCAGCACCTGGGCAATACTCCCGGCAGGAGTGGTCATAGTGGTTATCTGGTTGGTCCGGCTCTGGACTGGATAGCCGATGGTTAGGCAGGATCCAATACAGAGACCCAAGAGATTCGGAATCGGGCTTGGACTCTTCTCTGGCCTCATCGGGATGCTTTGCTGTGTGACGCCAGTCGTGCTTGTACTTTTTGGCTTGACCACGGCGACTGCGGCCGTCAGCCTCGCAACCCGATGGTACGCGGAATATGCATGGCACCTCCGGGGAGCGGCGGTGCTCTTGGCCTCAGCAGGAATCATGCTCCATCTCAAAAGGCGCAACGCCTGCTCCCTGCGAGGGGCACGGGCAAACCTCAACCTTATCGTAACAACGTTTCTCATCGGCGTGCTCACCTATGGGGCTCTTTACTGGTTCACGACCTGGCTTGGGAGACTAGCCGGATACTGACCCAGGCCGGTGCGTGGGCTCTAAGAACTTTGGTTTTAAGGTGTGCTGGATTAACAGGATGGGAGTCCCGAAATAACTGATGCCCTTCGAAATCAACGAACGGAGGTGAAACTCATGGCGAAGAAGGTCGTTGTCTACAGCCAACCCGGCTGAATGTTTTGTAACAGGACGAAGGAGTTTCTTTCGAAAAAGGGAGTACTATTCACAGAGCGTGACGTGTCCACTGACGAGAAAGCCCTCGCCGAACTAGAGAACCTGGGCTACAGCACCACTCCTGTCATCCTCATCGGGGATGAAGTGGTGGTTGGGTTCGACCAGAAGCGGCTGGAGGACCTCCTCAAGTAGGAAGGGGAGTGGCGTTGATGGCATTGCCTTGTATGAAAGCTATTGTTGGGGGTAAAAGAGACATGGTCTACGACGTGATGGGAAAGAAAGTCAGGTGACTTCTGACCAAGTGAAAGGAGCTAAACGATGGATTCCTATAATCATGATTCTTTCGGCCAATGCGATGTAGGCGCACCCGATTTCCGCTCTGTGGGAGAGGTCGGGACAAAGGCGCCCGACTTCACCCTGGCCAGTCTTGAGGGCGAGAGAGTTTGTTTGTCTGATTTCCAGGGTAAGAGGCACGTGCTTTTAGAGTTCGGGAGCATCACCTGACCCCCCTTCGTGGGGGAGGTTCCTCCACTGACGCAGCTCTATGGCAAGTACCAACCCAAGGGCTTTCAGTTTTTTATCATCTATGTCCGCGAGGCTCACCCGGGAGAGAACCTTCCGCACCATACTTCATGGGAGCACAAACTTGCCCATGCGAGAAAACTCCGTGATTTGGAACGGGTTAAGATCCCGATCCTTGTCGATGACCTTCAGGGGACTACGCACAAGGCCTATGGTCTTCTTCCCAATATGGTCTATTTAATCGACCGCGATGGGACCGTAGCTTACAAGTCCGACTGGACGGATGCGGCCGAATTGGATGGCATGTGTGAGAGCCTCATTCGCCTGGATGAGCTGAAGGCGCAGCAGGTTCCCATTATCCGCAAAGGCTGCTCTGAAAGGCTCCATTGGATAGCCATGGACCCCGCTCTGCGCGAGCGGGTCTATCGGCGCTCTGGAGAGAAGGCCATTAAGGATTTCTTTAACGCCAGGGGTTATCTTCCCTATGCGACTGATGCCGAACGGGCCAAATCAGGACTATCCTGAATACCCTGTGTCACCGGGAGATGCTGTAATCAGTGGACAAGAGTTGATGAGAGCCTCATTGAAGAGGACTTGGCCAAGAGCAATAAGGACCCCACCGAAAAGGACCGGAAAGCTCTCAGGGAGCCCTTGCTTTTAGAGAGGTAAAGGTTGATGATAAACCCGAAAGGGGGAGAAGAGAGATGAAGAAGTTATTTCTGTTCATTCTGCTCTTGAGCGGGATATCAGGGACCAGTGCGGCAGCGCCAGGCCCTGAAGGTGTTATCTCCAGGGCTGCAGTCGCGGGTACCAACTACTGTCACTTGAAGTTTCCGGCGATTCGTGAGGACACTTTATTTTCGGATCGTCCGGTCCTTAAGGACGCGAGGAACGGCGATATCATCGACTTCTACGGACCTTGCGACCATGATCCTCTGGGCAAGGAAGAAGTTGCATCCCAGAGGGCCTACTATCATCTACAGCAGGTGGAAAAAGCCAACCAGGACTAAAGATATGGCGAGGGGGCTTGGGGGAGGGTTGGACCCCCCAAGCCCGGATGCTTGCTTTGCGCCGCTAAAATCCGGAAGTCAATCTTTCCATTCAGTTTGAATCTCCTCTCAGCTGCGACCTACGGTATAGTCCCTAAAGCAGATCTTGTCTGGGGCCTATTAATGGGCTAATAGTCAAAGGCCCGATCCAAAAGCAACTTTGGCAATGGAGGATGAGAAAATGCCTTACATCGAGACTATTCGGGAGACCGAGGCGACAGGCAAGATCAAGGAAGTCTATGAGAAGAGAAAGGATCATCACTCAGGCAAAGTCTCTAACATCGCGAAACTCTTTAGTCTCCGTCCTGATCTGTTGGAGGCCCAGCACAACTTCTCGCGGGCCATCCAGTTTGGCGGCTCCAGCCTAGGGGTCAAAAGGGAGGAGATGATCTCCGTTTTGGTCGGATCTCTGCTCAAGTGCAGCTATTGAACGGTTTCTCACGGGGAGTTTCTCCGTAAAGAGGTGGAGGGAGATTATGACCTCGTCATGAGAATCGCGCACGATTACCGTAATGCAGGCCTGGATGAGAAAGACACGGCCATGTTAGAGTATGCTGAAAAGATGACGCTCAACCCCAGTGAGATCACGGAAAAGGACGTGCAGCGCCTCAGGGATGTAGGCTGGAGCGATAAGGAGATTCTGGACATAGCTGCGGTGACGAGCTACAGAAACTTCATTACTCGCATGGCCGACGCCCTTGGCGTAGAACTCACAGAAGATTATAGAAGACTGCGTAAAGACTACGTGGGCTCTCTCATGGTGGGAAAAAGCTTGCTCTGAACGAAGACCAAAAATAAGAAAATGAGAAAAGGACCATGAGGAAGAAAGTCGAGCAGAGTTTTTGCACTCTAAAAACCGAGTAAAGGAGGGTTTTATGAGAAAGTCCGGTTTGTACGTCACTTTTTTGGTTTTCTTCCTTGCTTTCGTGAGCGGGCCGATGCGGGAAGCCGAGGGCAGGACCTATTTCTCCTATATATCCGATTCGCCCAGCTCTTCCGTGGTCTATTGGGTAGCCAAGGAAGCCGGGATCTTCAAAAAGCACGGTTTGGACATTGAGCTGATCTTCATCAACGGCAGCACGCGCGGCATCCAGAGTCTCATATCGGGGGACGTTCCTTTTACGAGCGCCGTCGGAACCGCAGTCATCAACGGCAGATTGGCCGGGGGCGACATTGCGATCATTAACAGCCTGACCAACACCCTTCCCTACTACATCTTCGGAAAGGCCGAAATTAAATCTCCGGAGGATCTTAAAGGGAGATCCGCGGCCATGCATATCCCTGGGACGGCGGCGGACTTTGCCCTGCGGCTCGCCCTTAAAGGGGTTGGCCTTTCTCTCAAGGACATTAAGGGAGTCACGGTTGGCGGCGGCCCGGCGCGCGTTGCGGCCGTCGCGAGCGGACAGTTGGACTTCACCGTGGGACCCGAGGGAGAAAAGATTAGAGGAGAGCAGGCAGGCCTCAAGGTCGTTATAGATATGGCCAAGCTCAACATTCCCTTTCAGTTTACCTGCACCGTAGCCACAAGGAAGATGATTCGGGAAAACCCGGACGCGGTGCAACGGGTGGTCCGGGCTTTGGCCGAGGCAGTTCACTACTACAAGACCAACAAGGAAGGGACCATCGGGGTCATGCAGAAATATACCCGGGGGCAGGGCCGTGGTTTTCTAGAGCCGGTCTGGCAGGCGCAAAAGGCGCTCCTGGTTGAAGACACCTACCCGACCATGGAAGGGCTGAAGAACACATTGGAAATTCAAGCGACCTTAGATCCTAAGGCGGCCAAGGCGAAAGCAGAGGATTTCGTTGATCTCCGCTTTGTGGAAGAACTCAAAAAGACAGGTTTCGTAGACAAACTCTATGGCCGGCGTTAGGTGAACCCATCTATTTCTGCAGCAAATAAACCTCTGTCTTGGGGTAGTGGTCTACCCAGCCGAACCAAAAGGAGGGGGTTGCGGGCAGGGCCTTGAGCTTTTTATCTTTCCACGGTCCTTGAATCGCTTGGCCAGTGAGTCCCTCCCACACCGAACCGGTGGCATCATCCACAAGGGAGAACCCTTTTTTGTTTGCCAGTTGAGCCCTCTTGAAAGAAACAGTCTTAGCGTGGATCTTTCTTTCGAAGATTACGCCGGTCGCACTCTCCGTATCAAAGACAACCAACAGAGGGATTCCTTGAAAGGCATCGTTGATGACAGACTGCCGACTCAGCATCGAGAAGGGGTAGGCCTTGGCCTTGTCGTTGAGAACGATTCCCAGCACGTATTCCTTGGGGTGGATCCTTTGGTCCGACAGTCGCGTGGGGATGATGCCGGTGTCGGCGGAGCGGTAATAAGACTCATAGGGATCCCTAAGAGAGCCGAAGAGGGAACTCCGTCCGCTGCTCAGGACCCGCGATTGGGGATATAGCCTTCTCCACGTATCCCACTTGGTGAACATGGACTGAATGGGTATGAGCTTCTCTCCCTTCATAGGGCCGGTAACGGCTGCGCCCACAAGATGGCTCCAAAGGCTATCTGTCTGGTGATCGTACATGATCAAAGAGTTCGCGTGGAGCTTCCCTGAGACCCCAAAGGTCAGCTCCTTGCCTCGGATCCTACGGTCATACACGATGGCCGTATAACAGAGAGGTCACCAGGTGACCGCGATTGGGATGCCACCGACCTTATCGTTGACGATTTCATGACGGCTCAAAGTAGGCACAGGATAGGCCCGGCTGTCGCCAGAAATTTCCACACCCACTATGAGATCCTCGGCCTTTAGCCAGGAGGCCTTGGTCCCATCTTCAAAAGACGGGTTAAGAATAGTTGGGATCGCGTCTTTAGGGAGGACAGTGACAATCTCCTCAGGTCGGAGATCTGCAGCCCATGCAACCGGCCCGTTCAGCAGAGCCCAAAAACAGAAAAACAAACAGAAGGTCCCTGCCTTCCACGCACGGATGGGGTCAGTCAGTATGGCCATGTGAGATCGCCTTTTCTTCTAGATAGAACCCCTACTGAGAAAAAAAGTTCCCCCAACAGGCTATGAGAGTTTTCTGAGTTCCTGCAAGATCTGCTCGTTCGTCGGCCTTTGGGTATAGTCCACCTCGACGAACTTCCAGCGGACAATCCCCTTTTTGTCGACAACGTAGGTGGCCGGATGGGGCCACCCGCGACCATCAGGATTAAAAATGCCGTAGCGGTCGATGACCTTGTGTTCTTTGTCCTCGAGCAGAGGAAAATCCAACTCACTGGCGGGGAACCTCTCCTTCAGCTTCTGGACAAACTTCTTCGAAAGCTCATGACTGTCAATGCTGACCGCGAGGATCTGGACCGTTTTTTTCTCTTCCGTAGTCAAGAGACTTTTCAGCTTCCCGAGCTGCTCCGTGCAGTACGGTCACCAATGACCGCGGTAAAAGACCAGGACCACGTTTTTCTTCCCCCGAAAATCAGACAGGGAGATTCTCTTGCCGTCGATATCCTCAAGGGTGAAGTCGGGAGCTGCAGCTCCTACCTTAACCCTGTTGAGGTCTTCTGCCGGGAGCTTATGACCTTCCTTCGGCCCTAGCTGCGCCGCGATTCCATTAGCCGAGGGTAAGAGGAGACTTGAAAGAACAGAAACATAGAACAGAATTTTCCACATTTTGCCGTGCGACCTCCGGTTACTGTACTTTAAACTAGCTGTAACCCCATTAGGTTCCCAAAAGTTACCTATTTCCTGTTGTCAGATAAAATTAGAGCTAAAGGACTAGGGGCCTCCTCCCGGCCCCCTCACCTAACAGCAGCTCCAGTTAGCGGCCATTTCCCCGAAACTAAAAGCCCATGGCAAAGAGCAGGGCTGAACGCACCTCAAGCATCTTTTTTGCACTAATGGTCGTAATCAAAGAGCCGACTCTGCTTTTTGAAACTGTCTGGATGTGATCGAGATTCACGGCACAGTCTCGAGGCATACCGTCCGCTTTGGTTAACAAGACTTCAGTGGGAATATCACGGATTGTAGATGTGATCGGGGCTACAGTAACCTCCCCGAGGAACTCAATAGCCGAATCCCTTGTAAGGACCACAACGGGCCGTTTCTTGTCGGGCTGGGAGAATCTGTACCACCTGACCTCGCCTCTTCTCATCAGTCAACCCACACCTGTTCTGATTCCCAATCGCTGAACTCGCCCCGCTCGACGGGCTTGCGGCTATAGCCTTCGCGATGTTTCCGCTCCAATTCTGTTGTGCGGACCTTTCTGAGAGCGGATCGGAGCGCGTCGCGTGTGAACGCGGATCGGGTTGTGCGGAGCCGTTTCGCAGCCTTATCCACTGCCCGCACGAGATCATCATCTAAGGTCATCTGCACGGTCCTCATAATGGCCTCCTCACGAGTATCGTGGTACTTATAGCTATAATAATACACATTTGAACCTAAAATCTACCCGTTTAGCAAGTCAAGCCGCCATTTTTCACCTACTTTCGTCCTTCTCTAGTTTCTGCCCCGGGCCGTGCGCCAGCGCAGCGCGTGATAGGAGAGGAAGCGGAAAAAGCTCGGCATTATCCCTTTAAAAAGGCAGGCCGAGGCAAGCCAAAGCGGCAGGACCGTCTCAAACTTCCTTCTCTCAATGGCTCGAATGACTGCTTGTGAGACCTGCTCCGGCTTAAGAATCAGGAATTCGGGTATCCATACCCCGGCGGCTATCTGATCAATGAGCAGACGCATTTTGGTTCTAACCGGTCCAGGGCAAACCACGGAGACATGGATCCCCAGGGGTTTAAGCTCATGGTAGAGGCTTTCGCTTAAGCCGATCAAGGCGGCTTTGGTAGCGCAATAGGGGCCCATGTTGGGCGTGGCGATCTTTCCCGCAACCGAAGAGATATTGACGATATGGCCGGAGCGTCTCTCGATCATCGAGGGAAGCGCTGCCTTGATGCAATAGGCCGCCCCCAAGAGGTTTGTCCGCACCATTCCTTCTACGGCATCCAGGGGAATATCAACAAAGCTCTGGTAGATGCCGAAGCCGGCATTGTTGATAAGGATATCGATTTTGCCGAACTCGGACAGGACCTTTTGAATTAGATCATCGACCTGCTCAGGATCGCTCACATCGCAGACGTGGACCGCCGAAGACGGACTCATCTGCCTCATCTCTAGGAGTGTCTCCTGAAGTT
>Ga0114945_10002562_pt1 | contig 10606 bp, 8 predicted proteins | sample OV2TP3_FD_87194 | JGI IMG/M metagenome (GOLD analysis project Ga0114945, IMG submission 87194) | Hot spring microbial communities from Beatty, Nevada to study Microbial Dark Matter (Phase II) - OV2 TP3 | ecosystem: Environmental > Aquatic > Thermal springs > Hot (42-90C) | place: USA: Beatty... | reverse complement strand
GAAGTACTACCTCCTCGCCCCCGGCCCGACCCCGCTCCCGCCGGAGGTCCTCCAGGCCCTCGCCCGCCCGATCCTCCACCACCGCACCCCGGAGTTCGAGGCCCTCTTCGCCCGCGTCCGGGCCGGACTCCGGGAGCTCCACGGGACGCGCGGCGAGGTCCTCGTCCTGTCCGGCTCGGGGACCGGGGCGATGGAGGCCGCGGTCGTCAACCTCTGCTCCCGCGGCGACCGGGTGATCGTGATCCGCTGCGGGAAGTTCGGGGAGCGGTGGGCCGAGATCTGCCGGGCCTTCGACGTCGAGGTCCTCGCCCTCGACGCCCCCTACGGCGAGAGCGTCGCGCCCGAGCGCCTCGCCGCCGCGCTCCGCGAGCGCCCCGAGGCCCGGGCGGTCTTCGCCACCCAGAGCGAGACCTCCACCGGCGTCCTCGAGGAGATCGAGGCCTACGCGGCCCTCACCCGCGCCCGCGAGACCCTCCTGGTCGTGGACGCCGTCTCGAGCCTCGGCGTCGTCGCCTGCCCGATGGACGCCTGGGGCGTGGACGTGGTGGTCTCGGGTTCCCAGAAGGGGCTCATGTGCCCGCCCGGGCTCGCCTTCATCGCCCTCAACGACCGGGCCTGGGCCCGGGTCGAGCGCGCGGACCTGCCGCGCTACTACTGGGACCTCGAGGGGGAGCGGGGCTGGCAGGCCAAGGGGCAGACCCAGTTCACCCCGCCGGTCTCCCTCCTCATGGGGCTCGATGTCGCCCTCGGGCTCCTCCGGGCCGAACGGCTCGCCGACGTCTACCGGCGCCACGAGCGGCTGGCCCGGGCCACGCGGGCCGGGGTCGAGGGGCTCGGCCTGGGCCTCTTCGCGAGGGCGACCCCCTCTCCCGCGGTCACGGCGATCGTCGCCCCGCCGGGGATCGACGGCGAGGCCGTGGTCCGCGCCTACGGCGAGGCCCACCACATCACGATCGCGGGCGGGCAGGGGGAGATGAAGGGGAGGCTCTTCCGCCTCGCTCACCTCGGCTACGTCGGGGACTTCGACGTGATCGTGGCCCTGGCGGCGCTCGAGCGAGTCCTGGCCGGGCTCGGCCACCCGGTGGACTACGGGGCGTCGCTCCGGGCGGCCCAGAAGGTGTTGGAGGAGGTGGACCAGTGAGCGCCAAGCGGGTCCTGGTCACCGACTCGCTCCACGACGCGGGGGTCGAGGCCCTCTGCCGGGAGGGGCTCGAGGTCGAGGCCGTCCCGACCCTGCCGCCCGAGGAGCTGGCCCGGCGACTTGGGGGGGTCGCGGGGCTCATCGTCCGGAGCGCCACCAAGGTCACCGAGGAGGTCCTCCGGGCGGCCGACGCCCTGGAGGTCATTGGGCGCGCCGGGACCGGGCTCGACAACGTGGACGTCGAGGCGGCGAGCCGCCGCGGGGTCGTCGTCATGAACACCCCGGGGGCCAACACCATCGCGGCGGCCGAGCACGCCTGGGCCCTGCTCCTCGCCCTCGCCCGCCAGGTCCCCCAGGCCCACGCGTGCCTGAAGGGCGGCAAGTGGGAGCGCGAGCGCTTCCTCGGCGCCGAGGTCTACGGCAAGACGCTGGGGATCGTCGGCCTCGGCCGGATCGGGACCGAGGTCGCCCGGCGGGCCCAGGGGTTCGGCATGACCGTGATCGCCTACGACCCCTACCTCACCGAGGAGGTCGCCAAGCGCCTGGGCGTCGAGCTGGTCGAGCTGGAACCCCTGCTCGCCCGCGCCGACTTCGTCACCCTCCACATCCCCCTGACCCGGGAGACCCGCGGCCTGATCGGGCGCCGCGAGCTCGACCGGATGAAGCCGGGGGCGCGGCTGGTCAACTGCGCGCGCGGCGGGATCGTGGACGAGGCCGCCCTCGCCCAGGCGATCGCGGCGGGGAAGGTGGCGGGGGCGGCGCTGGACGTCTTCGAGGAGGAGCCGCCCTGGGGCTCGCCCCTGCTGGAGCTGGACCCGGTGGTCGTGACCCCGCATCTCGGCGCCTCCACCGAGGAGGCCCAGACCCAGGTGGCCCGGGCGATCGCGCAGCAGGTGGCGGACCTGCTCCTCCGGGGGGTCGTGCGGAACGCCGTGAACGCCCCCAGCGTGGACCCGGAGCTCCTCCAGGAGCTCCGCCCCTACCTCGAGCTGGCCGACCGGCTCGGGCGCTTCCTCGGCCAGTTCGCCGAGGGGCGGATGGCCGAGGTCCAGCTCCGCTATGCCGGCGAGGTCGCCGCCCTGGCTACCGGGCCCCTGACCGTGACCTTCCTGCGCGGCCTCCTGGCGGCGATCCTGGAGGAGAACGTGACCGACGTGAGCGCGCCGGCCCTGGCGCGCCAGCGCGGGCTCCGGGTCACCGAGTCCCGGACCCTGGTGAGCGAGGACTTCGCGAGCCTCCTCGACGCCGAGCTCCGGACGGACCGCGGGGCCTGGCGGGTCGCGGGGACCCTCTTCTACCGCCGGGAGCCGCGCATCGTCCGGATCAACGACCTGGCCCTGGAGGCGGTGCCCTCGGGGTGGATGCTGGTCTCCTCCAACGTGGACGTCCCGGGGGTGATCGGCCGGATCGGCACCCTCTTCGGGCGCCACGGGATCAACATCGCCGGGATCCAGCTCGGCCGGGAGCGGCCGGGGGGGCGCGCCGTCTCCGTCCTCAACCTCGACGACGCCGTCCCCGACGCCGTGCTCGCGGAGCTCCGCGCCCTCCCCGACATCCTCTCCGCCAAGCTCATCAAGCTCTAGACACTCGGAGGGGGCGTTGCCCCCCTTCCGAGCCTCTCCTGGGTTGGGGATCCCCCTTCTCCCCGGCGTGATCAGCGCAGCGACCCCTGTGCCCCAACCGGCGGCAGCGGGAAGTCGCCGCGGGCGGACTCGTAAGCGCGACAGGCGCGCAGAACCAAAGCATCGGCATAACGAGGCCCGATCACTTGCAGACCCACGGGAATGCCTGCCGAGGTGACCCCGCATGGAATGCTAGCTGCTGGCTGCATGGTCTGGTTCCACCACGAGGTCAGCCGTGGCGCCTCGTCGAGCTCCTTGGGCACTCCCGGCACCGGGGGTGCTGAGGCGTGGAAGGTGGGAGTGATCAGTAGATCGTAGTCGCTGAAGAAGAGATGCATCATCTGCCCCAGCGCCTCACGACCGGCCAGCGCGTCGAAGTACTTTTGCGTCGTGATGGTCTCGCCTACCTTGGCGAGCTCCAGTAGAGGGGGATCCAGGAGAGCGCGCTGCTCTGCCGACATGTTGCGGACGAGGCTGGCCACGACGACCACCCACTGGACCGAGTGGATGTGCCTGAAGGGCTCGAGGTTTGGGGGCCGGACCTCTTCGACATGGGCGCCCATTTCCGCAAACACCTGCGCGGCCTTTGCGACGCACGTCGCGATGTCGGCCTCGACCTCGGCGATGCCGAGGTCCGGACTGTAGGCGATCCTGAGCCCCCGAACACCTTCATTGAAGCCGATCAAGTAGTCGCGGCCAGCGTGCGGCAAGGCATGCCAGTCGCGCGGGTCCGGCTGGGCAATAACCGTCATGAGAAGAGCGGCGTCTTCCACCGTGCGCGTGATCGGCCCCACGTTCGACAAGGTACCGAATGCTGTATTCGGGTACGCCGGGACCCGGCGGAATGTGGGTTTCAGGCCGAAGGTGCCCGTCCAGCAGGCCGGGATCCGTATGGATCCCCCGGCGTCGGTGCCGATGGCGAGAGGCCCCATGCCCGTGGCCACCGCGACGGCGGCACCCCCGCTACTCCCCCCGGGACTCCTGGTAAGATCCCACGGATTCCTCGTGACGCCTGTAAGAGGGCTCTCGGTCACGATCTTGTAGCCGAACTCCGGCGTGTTCGTCTTTCCCAGGATGATCGCCCCCCGCTCACGGCAACGGGCCACCGAGGGAGCGTCCTCATCCCACGGCTGATCCGGATCTACGGTCCGCGACCCAAACAACGTGGACATGCCCTTGGTCAGCAGGAGATCCTTGATAGAGACGGGGACACCGTCCAGCGGCCCTCTTGGTTCGCCGCGCATCCAGCGAGCTTCGGATTCGAGCGCCTGCTTGAGAGCACCTTGTTCATCGACCACTCGAAACGCATTCACTTCGGGATTGAAAGTCTCGATCCGCGTGAAGACCGCTTTGAGGAGTTCTACGGGGGACAGGGCCTTCCGGCGATAGGCTCGAAGAAGCTCCATGGCGGTCAGGTCACAAAGAGCGCGTTTCATTTCGGGTCACGCCTCACATTCGGCCGGCACGACGCCGAAATTCATCACGACATCGACACCGTTGTCCGCCGCGACACGACCAAGGAGGACGTCAGACACCACCCGCTGGTTCGCGGGGTCAACCCGCACCCGACCGCGCGGAGCGTCGAGTGAAATCTTGCCCAGTGCCGCCCTCACCTTCTCGAGCTCCGTGCTCCCCGCTGCCGCGACAGCGGCGCCGAAGATTCGGGCCGCAACATACGTCATTTCGTTGTGCGGCAGAATCGGCGCAAAGCCGCGCACCCGGCGAGGGTCGAACTCCTTGTATCGCTCGGTATATGCGGCTCGAAACCGCCTGTTGGCCTCCGTGTCGATGCCGCTCATGAAGTACGGCGCAACGTAGAGAGCCCCGACCGAGCCACCGTCAGTAGCGAACGCAATTGACTCGTGCATGATTCGCGTGACGAACTGTGGCTTCATCCCGAAGCTGTGGTACTGCTTGATGAACGTGATCGGATCATCCCCAATGTCGCCCCATACAATACCGGGCTGCGCGGCCTTGGCCTTGTGCAAGGTCGGGCCAAAATCGCGCGTCCCGAACGGAAGAAACTCCGACCCGACCACCTTGCCACCCACCCTTCCGAGGGCTTTGTCGATCCGGGAAAGGACCGGTCGGTTCAGGGCCAGGTCAGAGGCGATGAAGTAGAGGGTTTTGCCGATGTTCTTTTCGAGCCACGGGATGAACGGCTCAACGATCTGGCTCGGTGACAATCCTGTCGCCACCAGATTGGAGTCACATCTGCCCTCATCAAAGTTCGGATGGAAGACGAGCTTCTTCGCCTGCTTCGCAACCGAGAGCGCCGCCTCGCGTTCGAAGGGAAGCACCATCCCCAGCACGGCATCTACCTTGTCGCTGAGCAGGAGCTTTCTGGCCTTGTCAAGGGACACCTTCGTCGACGCCTGGGTGTCTTCCACCACCACCTCGATCTTATGACCCCCGATCCCGCCTTGGGCATTCATCTCATCGACCGCAAGCCGCAGACAGTTGAGGTTGGACTGACCTACGAAGGCCAGTGCGCCGGAGATCGGGGAGAGAAACCCGAGCTTCACGACATCGGCGGCGCGGAGCACGTAGGGGAATCCGAAATCCACTGCGGTTGCCATCGAGGTCACAGCGAGGGTTTTGAGCGCTGTCCGTCTCGTCACACACCGGGTGTCCATGGCGTCCTCCTTCCCGTAGGAATTGTGGGGTCTAGATTGCCAAGTACTTCTTCAAGACCGCCTCGTCCGTGAATTCCTCAGCGGTCCCCTTATAGGTCCCCTTATAGGCGATCGTCCCCTTTTCCATCACGGCGCAGCGATGCGACACGGCGAGCGCGAGATCTACATTCTGCTCCACGAGGACGATGGCGCAGCCGGTGCTCCTGGAAATTCGGGGGATCAGATCACACAGCTGCTGCACAACCGTGGGCTGTACGCCGTCTGACGGTTCGTCCATCAGAAGGAGCCGGGGGCGCCCGCAGAGGGCCCGGCCGAGCGCGAGCATCTGCTGCTCGCCCCCGGACAGCGTGCCCCCGTCCTGGTATAGGCGCGTCTTGAGGAACGGAAAGTACGCGAACACCTCGTCCGGAATTCGCGGCCTCCGATCTCCGGCCGGCCGGGTGCCCAGGAGGAGGTTCTCCTCAACGGTGAGCTTGGGGAAAATGCCTCGCCCCTGTGGGACATACGCCACCCCCAGGCGAGCGATCTGGTGGGCGGGAAATCCGAGCAATGACTGCCCCCCGAGATCCAGGGCCCCGCGCATGGGCGGCAACAGGCCGATCACCACGCGCATGAGCGTAGACTTCCCCGAGCCGTTGCGGCCAAGGATTCCCACCACCTCCCCGGCGCGCACTTCGAGGTTGATGTCGTGGATCACAGACCCGAACCCGTATCCGGCCGAAAGGTCAGCGATCCGAAGCATCCCTCAAAGGCCTCCCCAGATACACGTCACGGACCCGAGAATCCTGTGTCAGATCCGCAAATCGCCCCTCGCAGATCACTTGGCCCTGGTGCATCACCAAGGTTCGACAATCCAGCCGCTCCACGAAGCCCATGTTGTGCTCGATGACGATGGTGGCGAAGCGACCCTTCAAGCGCTGAATGAGGTCAGCCATGGTTCGGCTGCCCTCCACGGTCATCCCCGCGGTAGGCTCGTCCAGCAGCAGGAGCTTCGGCTGACACATCAACGTCATACCGATCTCAAGCCACTGCCGTTGACCGTGGGAGAGTGCTTCAGCGATCGTATCCGCCTGGGGCAAGAGCCCGATCGTTTGCAATGCCTCGCCGATATCTGGCAGTCCACCGCTCGAGTTGGCAGCCACCCCCAGCCCAGCAACGAGCAAGTTGTCACGCGCCGTCATCCACTGAAACGTGCTGGCGCCTTGAAATTTCCGGACGATTCCCCGGCGCGCGTACTGGTGCATGGGGCGGCCCACCATCTCCGTCCCCGCGAACCGGATAGTCCCGGCCAACGGTTTCAGGGCACCGGAGAGGAGATTGAGGAGCGTGCTCTTCCCCGCGCCGTTCGGCCCTATGATGCACACGAGTTCGCCAGACTCGACAAGGATGTCGACATCCTGCACGGCCACGACTCCGCCGAAATTCATGCGCAGCCCACAGGCAACCAATAGAGGCTCGGTCATGCGCTCTGCCGTCGGAGGAGGGTCCGTCGACCACCCAGCATCGCCTGGATCTGCCGGCCAACGCTGATCACCCCATCCGGGAAGAAGAAGACGAGAAGCACGAACAAGATCCCCAGGATCAGCGGCCACAGACCCGCCGCGATGCTGCTGATCTCCTGCTGCAGTCGGGTAACGGCGAATGCGCCAATTACCGGTCCGAGCAGCGTGCCTCTCCCACCGGCTGCTACCCACACGACGACCTCCGTGGACAGAAGGGGGCCGACTAAGTCGGGCGCGACGAAGCCGGAGACGGCGGCGAAGACAGCCCCGGACAGGGCGGCCAACACCGCCGACACCACGAACGCAATGAGGAGGTGGAGGTCGGTGTCGTGACCCAGGCTGCGGGCCCGGTATTCATTCATCCGTATCGCAGCGAGGATCTTCCCGTAGTTCCCGCGACACGCGAGCCACAGACCGAGGTACACCATCGTCACGAGTGACAAGGCAACGAAGTATTGTGACAGGTGGTCCGACAGCTCTAGACGTGCACCGATGAGCTCGATCGCGAAGGGCGGAACTCCAAGGAGACCGGCGTCGCCACCGGTCAAGGCAGATGAGCTCAAGGCTATCTGCGTGCTTACCAAGCTCAACGCAATCGTCACGATGGCGAAGTATTGCAATCGCACCCCGGCAAAGATCAGGAAGGTGCCGACCACCAAAGCCAGCGCGGCGGCCATGCCAAGCCCTGCGAAAAGGCCGGCCAACGACGAGGCCCCGACCTTGATGGTCAAGATGCCCATGGCATAGGCCCCGATCCCGAAAAAGGTGGCATGGCCAAGCGTCAGCACGCCAGCTTTGCCCCAGAGATAGTCGAGGCTGAGCGCAAAGATGGAGAAAAGCATGATGTCACGCACCACCGTGATCCCGTACGTCGAGGCCCACAGCGGATACAGCATGGCGGCGAGCACGAGGGTGCCGAAGGTTACCAGGACTGCGCGTTCCCCGCGGTTGATCGGGTCCTGCCGGAAGAGGAGCGCCAGCCTCATGCGCGGACGCAGACCGCGTTACTTCTTCCCCAGTAGCTCGTGCGCGAAGCTGAAGCCCGGGATGAGGCCCCGAGGCCGCAGGCGGACCAGCACGATCGCCGTAATCATCACCAAGGCGAAGGCGAGCGACGGGTGCATCGGATAGCTCAACGCCGTTTCGAGCCCGCCAATCAGGCCGCTTCCGGCAAGCACCCCAGCAATCGTGCCGGTCCCCCCGACGATGACGACGAAGAACGCCCGGCCGAGATAGAAGATCCCTAGATTCGCCTCGACCGACGCCAGGGGAGCAATCAGAACCCCCGCGAGGGCGGCGAGGGCCGCGCCGGCCATGAACGCGAGCCGGCTCACCCGGCGGGTATTGATGCCGAGCGCCTCGGCCATGTCGCGGTTTTGAATGAGCGCGCGCAAGTCCAGGCCGAACTGGGTGTTACGGAATACCACGAGACAAACGGTGATGATCACGAACGAGAACGCGATGATGAAGACCCGGTAGGCGGGGTAGTCGACCCCCAGCACAGGAAGCGTCCCTCTAATCGGGTCGTAGATGATCTGCGGTCGCGATCCGAACGTCAGCTCGATGCCCTTTTGCAGAATTAAGCTGATGCCGAGGGTCGCCAGGATCGTCTCGAGCGGCCGAGTATAGAGGCGGCGGATGACGGCGGCCTCGATGAGGATCCCGACCAGAGCCCCGGCAACCGGAGCCAGCATCAATGCGAGCCAGAAGGCGCCGACCCACGGCGCGGCCTCCAATCCGCTAGCTCGCGCGGCGTATCCGGGAATCAAGGCAAGCCAGAAGGCGCGGGTCCACGGACGCCCTCCCGCCGCGAGGAAGAAGCTGAGGCTTTGGATATACGCCAACGTGTAGGCACCAATGGTCATAAACTCGCCATGCGCAAAGTTGATGATGTCCATCATGCCGAAGATGATGGCGAGACCGATGCTCACGAGCGCAAGAATGCTGATGAGCGTGAGCGCATTGAGAATAGCGAGAACGACGGCCTCCATCTCTTAGGTCCGCTTTTCGAGCCGTAAGACGTTGAGCTTGGGCTTCGCCTCGGCCCGGAGATCGGCATCGAGCAACAACTTGTTTTTAAAGGTCGCGGCCAAGCGTCCCAGATGTCGTTCGGCGTCCCGCATGTGCGCCTCCATAAGCCTTCGTACCTTCTCCTTGTCTCTGTTCGCGTACGCTTCCAACAGCGCGCGGTGCGCCTTCACATTCGCCCGCCCGAATTCCCAGTTGTCGCGGAGCACCGCCTTCTCTATCACGACAAGCTGGCGGAGCATGGCGTTCATCACGTAGCACATGAACTTGAGGAACTCGTTGGGATGGGCGTCCGCCAGGATGTCGTGAAAGCGTAGATCTTCTTGACGCTGCTCTAGGCTTTCCTCGAAACTTGATGGCCGCCGGCTGCTGCGATCGATGCTCCGCTGCATCGCTTCAAAGTGGACGTCCGCCAGATGATCCACCGCCCCGGCGGCCAGTTCCGGTTCCAATATTCGCCGCACGAGGTATATGTCCCGGTAGGTGAGCCTCTTGAAATAGAAGTAGTTCTGCAACAGTTGGAGGGTACGTTCGAGTGGCACCTCGACGAGCGTGGCACCCCCATTGGGGCCGGTACTGATGCTGATGAGCCCTTGCACCTCCAGGGACTTCAGCGCGCCCCGTATCGTGCCTTGACTGACGCGAAATAGTTCCCTGAGCTCCCGCTCCTTGGGGAGCTTGTCCCCCGGCTGGAGTCTTTCCCGGACGATCCAGCGTTTGATGTCCTCAACGACGAGGTCCGGCCGCTTCGGATGCTTCAGCTCCTGACTGGCTGGAAAAGTTGTCAGAATCATCAAGAGTATTTAATATACTAAATACTCCGTTGTCAAGCCATATTTCCCCCGACTGGTCAAGCGCGATCCGCCGAATCCCTCCGAGCCGTAGCGGGCCGCGAAGCGCAGGGCGGTGCCGCGCCCCGAGCAGCCCAACGGAGTTGGGCTGCGAGGCTAACCCCCCGCCCAGGGGGTTCCAAGGGGGGCTCGCCCCCTTGGGACTTGGGGTGACAGCGAGCGGAGCGAGCGCCAGAGGGGCGGAGCCCCTATGGGGAGCGCCGTGAGGCCGCCAGGCCCCGCGGCGCGACGGGATGGGGGGGCCAGCGGCGACGCCCGAGCGAGCTGGCCCGTCGAGGCGAGGAGGTTGAGCGGAGGCGGGGCGACCCGGCGCCCCGCAGAAGGGGGGGCGGGGCCCCCGAAAGTCCGGCCGGGCTGGGGCGTTTCGAGTGGCGTTTCCCGGCATGCTCCTTTACAATAGGCAGGGTTTGGATACGGACCGATGAGCGCGATCGAGCGACCGGGCTTTTCGACCCAGCTCCCCAAGGGGGTCAAGCTCTACCTCCCGGACGAGGCCGCCCGGAAGCGGCACGTCGAGGAGCGGCTCCTCGAGGTCTTCCGGCTCTGGGGCTTCCGCGAGGTCATCACGCCCAGCTACGAGTACTTCGACGTCCTGGCGGTGGGGACCGACGAGGCCCTCCAGGAGCGGATGTTCAAGCTGGTGGACCGGGAGACCGGGCGGATGCTCGCCCTCCGCGCCGACATCACCCCCCAGCTCGCCCGGATCGCCGCCACCCGCCTCCGCGACCGCCCCAAGCCCCTCCGCCTCGCCTACGTCACCAACGTCTTCCGCTACGAGGAGCCCCGGGTCGGCCGCCACCGGGAGTTCTACCAGGCCGGGGTGGAG
>Ga0114945_10002561_pt1 | contig 10606 bp, 8 predicted proteins | sample OV2TP3_FD_87194 | JGI IMG/M metagenome (GOLD analysis project Ga0114945, IMG submission 87194) | Hot spring microbial communities from Beatty, Nevada to study Microbial Dark Matter (Phase II) - OV2 TP3 | ecosystem: Environmental > Aquatic > Thermal springs > Hot (42-90C) | place: USA: Beatty... | reverse complement strand
GATGGCGGTTCTCAAATTCCCGCGCCACGACATCAAAAGTGATCGCACCCGATGCCAGATGAAAATGATCTCCTAAATATTCCTGGAGGGATTTGAAGATGTGCTCATAGAATTCCCGGTCTTTTCCCTGCGCCATGAATCTGCGGGCGTTCTCCAGGGCCTTCTTGGCCTTGCCCGGGGCCTGCAAACGTCGTCGGTAACGGACATCGGCCTTGAGTTTCTGGTTTCGCCGATACACGATCTCCAGAGCCGCCCCACCCAAAACAAGGACCAACCCCGCCGCGAGAAGGAAAGGACTTTTGTAAAAACAGGAATCGACCCGACGCCATTTTCCGGGCTGCTCTTTGATAAAGACGATATCCTGTCCCAGCTTTTCCTCAACCAAAGGAGGCGGACTCTGATCGAATCCCACCACCTTAAATTCTTCTCGGGGTGAAGACTTGACCTTGATGGGAAAAGGGCCCTGCGTCACGGTCTGATAGGCCTTCTTTGCCTTATCAAAATAAGTGAAACGGATGGCGGGGATCTCCGTAATCTTTTCGGATTTAGGGATCAGGACCTGCTCTAAGGTCTTTTGTCCGGCTTGGTCTTTGATCTGGGGTTCGTAGAGTTTTAAATTTTCGCTTTCTTTTAGGGACGGCATGCCCACCGCGGGCCAATAAGCGTCTCCGATCACCTTCATCCGCAGGGTCAGGGGGTCTCCCACGTCCACCTCCGAAGGGGATACAGAGGCTTCAAAGGAAAATGTCCCGACCGCTCCGGAGAAATCCGCTGGTTTTCCTTCCTCAGGGAAAGACAAAACCTCAACCGGCAATTCCACCGAGGAAACGGTCATGGGGCGTTTTTCATGGTGATCAAAGAACCCCTCAAAAAAATCATCCTCAAACAAGCTGTCAAATCCGCTTCTCGGGAATCTACGCCTTCCTGAGCTTTCAAAAAGGATGTTGCACCCGAGTTTCCCTGGCCCCAGCGTCAAAGAGCCGGAGCTCGTGGGATAAACCGCGGTATTGAACTCAATCACCTGATAACGGCTCTCGCCCATCGTAGCCTGGTATTCTTTGGGTTGTCCATACTCTTTAGCGAAAAATCCCTCGTGCTGGAATTGGGGATACTGAATGTCCCTGACCGCCAATCCTTGGATAAAGAGTTTTATCGTCACCGGCAATCTTTCATAGACGTAGACTTGTTTTTTGGGAATCTCCATGATGAGGAAAATCCGCTCGTTTAAATTGGTGCCGGTTGATTCAGCCCCGGTCCCGGGAGAGCCGGCTTTAGACGCATCCACCACCTCAAGATCAATGGGCTGGGAGGTCAGCGTCTGACCGGCGACGTTCGCTTTGATTGCCGGAATCCGGAATTTTCCCGTCTTCGTGGGAAATAAATTATACATATACCCCACTCTCGTTGAGACCTGTCCGTTGATGATGGAGATCCGCGAGGAGGGGCCTAAATATCTGGCTTCCAGACCATCGATCTTTGGCAGTTCCGGCGGGCCGTCCGGCTTTGCGCCCTCAAAAGTAAGGGTGAGAAGAATTACGGATCCTAAGTCGGTTCTCGTTGTATCCACCGAGGCTTCAAAGCGGATCTCCTGGGGGATTCCAAGCCAGGCTGTCATCACCACAGCCAGCATGCTCAAAGCCGTAACTTTTAAGAATATCTGCAATTTCCTCAACAACATTTTTTACCAGTCTTTCAAAACCGGATGAGCCTTCTGTCCTTTGAGACGCATATTGAGCAGCCCCCGGGGTTCTTCCTTTTGATGATAATCCTCCAGAAGCATCTGGGCTTCGTTCTGTGACAACTCTTGGGGATGAGTTGGCCGTTCACCCGCAACATGTCTGGACAAAGCTGAAGAGGGGCTTAACCCTGAATCGTCTCGTCCTGACGGGACTGGTTCGTGGGTCGTTTCTGTGGAATTTGGCTGATTCTGGAGCCCCTCCTCAGGTTGATTCTCAGGTTGATTCTCGGATTGATTCCCAGACAAATTCCCACCCTGATTCCCGGATTGGTTCTCGGATTGACTCCGAGACCGATTCTCGGATACGTCCTGTTGTTGCTTTTCCTTTTTGGCTCTAAGGCGCTCCAACTCTTCTTTGACCAACTGATAATTGAATTGTGCATCTTGGTCTTCTGGATTTAAGCTCAAAGATCTCTCATAATGGGATAGGGACTCTCCCAAAGATTGAATCGCGGCGGTCAGATCACTATTCTCCTTGACGATTCCGGATTGGTACAAGGCGTTTCCCAGATTATAGTGGGCCTTCTGCTGGAGCCGGGGATCTTCGCTTAAAAGCGATTTCTGAAAATGCGGGATGGCTACGCCATATTCCTCGTTTTTATAAAGAGCGGCCCCCACATTAAAATTAATGAGGGGCGAGTCCTCGTCTTTGTTAAGGGCCGATTCGTACTTGGCCAAGGCCTCGGCGTACTGGCCCTGACGGTACAAGACATTGCCTTGTTTGACATCCGAGGCTTTTGAGCCGGCCCATGCCGTTTGTCCCGTCAGGACAATCCCAATGAGGAAAAGGTATTGAATCATGTTTTCTTGCGTGTCCTTATACACGTTTCCAGCATCAGCGCCAGCAGCGCCAAAGCCAGGGGGATTTGAAACCGTTCATGATATCTTTTTTCCCTCTTTTCTTCTATGTCGCGCTTTTCCATTTTAGACAAATACCGGTCGTAAATCAAATCCAGTCCGAACTCCGCCCCGCTGGCGCGCACATACACGCCGCCCGTGACCCGGGCAATCTCAGAGAGGAGATTTTCATTGAGCCGGGACTTCACGAAATTTCCCTGATCGTCCTTAAGGAAACTCAACTCTCCCGCTTCGCCTGGAATACGAATCAGCTCCCCTTCCTGGGTCCCCACGCCCACACAAAAAATTTTAATCCCTTCTTTCTGGATCTTGCGCGCCAGGGAAAGCGGATCGCCTTCCAAATTTTCGCCGTCGGTAATCAGGACGATCGCCTTATAAAGGCCTGGCGTTTTCTGATAGGCTTGAAGGGTTTCCTCAAGGGCCTTTTCCAAATTCGTGCCTCCCTGAGGAATCGTCTGAGTGCTTAAATCCTCCAGGGCCTGAAGAAACCCTCCGTAATCCACGGTTAAAGGACAGACCAAAAAGGCCGTGCCCGAGAAGGCCATCAGACCTATCCGATCCCCTTTTAATTTTCTCACCAGATCTTTGATGCCCAGCTTGGTGCGCTTAAGACGGTTGGGTTTCACATCTTCGGTGAGCATGCTTTTGGAGGTATCCACCAGGATCATGATATCCAATCCCTGGCGTTTGATGGACTGCCATTCGAATCCCCACTGCGGCCTTGCCAGGGCGAGCATGCTGAAAATCAGGACGACGACCAGGAGCATCTCTTTTAAGATGACGTTTTTTATCTTTAGGTTTTCGCTAAGGCTGGCCACGAGGTGACGGTCCGCAAAGCGCTCGGTCATCCTCTTTTTGCGCTGGAAACCCCAGAACAAAAAAAAGCCAAATAAAATCACCCCCCATAGCCCATAAAGCATGGGCGCTTGGCCGAATCGCATTTCCATTCAAGGAATCCTTAAAAAAAGAGTGCGTGATAAAATGACTTCTGACACAAGGCAAATCAATCCCACCATCAAAAAGGAGCCAAAAAGCTCCTGATATTCCTTATAACCAGTCTCTTGAATCTCAGTCTTCTCCAGGGCATCGATCTCTTGATAGATCTGTTTCAGCGATGGGGTGTCGGTGGCTCGAAAATATTGTGCGTCGGTAATTCTTGCAATCTCTTGCAGGGTCTCTTCATCCAGGTCCAGGGCGACATTCTGATAAATTTTGCGGCCCCAGACGTCTTCCACGGGAAAAGGGACCAGCCCTCGCGAACCGGCGCCGATCGTGTAGACCTTGACATTCATCGTCTTGGCGATTTTTGCGGCGGTTTTCGGGTCCATCCGGCCGGCATTGTTCATTCCGTCGGTCAACAAAATCACGACCTTGGATTTGGCCTGACTCTGTTTCAATCGATTCAAAGAAGAGCTAATGGCGGAACCAACCGCTGTCCCGTCTTCCAAGACCCCAAGTTCGATGCGTTCCAGATTGGTCAAAAGCCAGTCGTAGTCCGTGGTGAGCGGACAAACCGTGTAGGCTAAACCCGCGAAGGCCACCAGCGCCAGACGATCATGGGGCCGCGCCGCAACAAAGTCCCGTACGACACTTTTCACCACCACCAGACGATTCACGCGCTGGCCGTGGATCGTAAAATCTTCCGCGGCCATGCTTCCCGAGCAGTCGATTGCCAGGACGATGTCGATGCCTTCCATTTTGTGGACGGTCTCCTTAAGGCTTTGCTGGGGTCTGGCCAAAGCCACAATAAAAAAAATCAAAGCCAACAATCTCAAAAGCCAAAGAAAATATCTGGATTTGACCTTCCAGCCCGGGGGAATCCCCTGCCAGAGAATCGCGCTAGAAAAACGAAGACTCGGAGATTCTTGAAAACGATCATTCCAAAAAATCAAAAGGCAAGCCAAAACAATCAACGCAAGAATCCAGGGATCTTTAAAGGTCATGGCTTGGTTTGGTCTCCTGAATGAGCCTTTCGACCAGGATAAGCCCTTCTTCCAAATCTTCTAGAGGAGGATGATGCTTGGCGAATTTAACGAGGTCGCAACAGCTTAAAAATTCACCCAGAAGGCTCTTTTGGGATTCGTTGAGATCATGAGCTACCTTAAGCTGCCATAAAAATTCCGGCGTTGTCATCTCGGTGGCCTTGATCTGGAAGCGGCCTTCGACATACTGGCGAAGGATGTCGGATAACTGCGTGTAAAATTCTTTGATCTTCCCTTCTTGGGGGAGATTATTTTTTTTAAGATCCGCAAGACGTTCCAGGGCGGTCTGCCAGGGGGGCTGGGAAACCAGAATTTTAGAAGGTCGTCTCCCTAAAAAAAATCGTATTAAATAAAAGACAGGCCCGCACAGAAGACAAAAAGCGGCCAGCAGGAATAAAGGGAGGAAATCGGATGGCAAATCAACGGGCGGTTTGATATCCCGAATGTCAGGCATCTTTAATTAACTACCTAAAGCGTCTTCTTCTTAGAAGGAAGAACTTGGCCAGCTGTCCCTCATAAGGAGAATCCGTTGAGACGTCAATGTGATCAACGCCGACCGATTGGAATAAGCGATTGCGTTCCTGAAGACGCAAAAGGGCCTTTCGGCTGTATTGTTCTCGGAGGTGAGCATCCGCGGAATCGATAAGGACCATCTTGCCGGTTTCGGCGTCCTCCAACTGCAGCAGTCTGCAATCGGGCAGTTCGTATTCTCTGGGATCGTTCAAGGTGATGGCCACCACATCATGACGTTTGTTGGCCACGGCCAGGGTCTTTCTAAAAGAGGTTTGAATCGAAGGGGCAAAAAAATCAGAGATGAGAAAACTCACGGTCCGGCGGGTGGTCACCTTGTTGAGGTACTCTAAAGGCCCGTTGAGATCCGTCAAGCGTCCTTGGGCCTGCCCTGAACCATCACGGTGCAGGGCCTGGAAATACAAAGCCTCGCGGATGACCCGCAGGACATGGCGCAGCCCTTTGCGCGGGGGAATGAACTTCTCGATGGTGTCGCTAAAGATGACCAGCCCCACTTTGTCGTTGTTACGGATCGCCGAGAACGCCAGAACCGCCGCAAGCTCGGCGGCTAGTTGGCTTTTCAACTGCCGTACTGTCCCAAACTGACAGGACAAAGAACCATCCACCAAGATCATGACCGTCAGCTCCCGTTCCTCCACAAACTTTTTGACGTGCACCGTGCCGCTACGGGCGGTGACATTCCAGTCGATGGTGCGGATATCATCGCCGATTTGATATTCGCGTACCTCGTCAAACTCCATGCCGCGGCCTTTAAAAACGCTGTGGTACTCTCCGGCAAAGACATCGGTGACCAGGTGGGACGTTGTGATTTCAATGCGGTGGACTTTTTCGAAGAGGTCTTTGGGGATCATGGCACCGGCAGCTCATCAAAGATTTTCTGAATAATATCCTCCGATGTCTTTTCTTCTGCCTCGGCCTCATAACTGATGATAATCCGGTGACGCAAAACGTCCTTGCCGATGGTTTTGACATCTTGCGGGGTGACATACCCGCGGCCCTGAAGAAAGGCATAGGCCTTGGCGGCAACGGTCAGATGCACCGTGGCGCGTGGCGAGGCGCCGTATTGAATCAATCCTGTCAAATCCGGGAGATGATAATCTTCGGGTTTCCGGGTGGCTTCCACAATCTCCACGATGTATTTTTCAATCTTTTCATCAACGTAAATCTCATCCACCACCGGCCGAACCCGGAGAATATCCTCTGGAGCGACAACTTGATTCACCGGAATTTTCTTATCGGTGTAAGACATCCGGCGCAGGATCTTCAACTCTTCGTCTTTCGTCGGGTAAGTCACCTTCACTTTGAGCATAAACCGGTCCACCTGGGCTTCGGGCAAAGGATAGGTCCCCTCCTGCTCGATCGGATTTTGGGTCGCTAAAACCAAAAAAGGATCCCCTAAGACAAGGGTCTCTTCGCCGATTGTGACCTGGCGTTCCTGCATGGCCTCTAAGAGAGCGCTTTGCACTTTGGCCGGTGCGCGGTTGATTTCATCCGCTAAAATGATGTTGGCAAAGACCGGACCCTTTTTGATCTGAAAATTCCCTGTCCTTTGATCGTAAATCAGGGTGCCGATCAAATCGGCAGGCAGCATGTCGGGTGTGAATTGGATCCTTTGAAATTTAGACTGGATGGTGGCGGCAAGCGTCTTGACCGCGGTGGTCTTGGCCAGACCGGGAACGCCCTCGATTAAGATATGACCGTTGGCCAGAAGCCCCACCAGAAGCCGTTCCAGAAGAGGACGCTGGCCCACGATCACCTTCTCGATTTCCAGCAAGATGGCCTCTAAAAGGCTGTTTTCCTTTCGCACCTTTTCATTAAGAAAAGAGATTCCTCCCTCTCTCATGGCGACTCCTTTTCTTTTTCAAACTTCTGGATCGCCGGGTCCTGTCCTCGTCTTTTGATTTCTCGCATCGGGGAACCCAAGGCCTTGATCTCTGAGATTTGGACACACTCCTTTAAGCTCCCATCATAAAGGTATACGAGGCCTGTTTTCTGGTCAAAAAAACCTGTAAAACCGCCGTAGGTCGCAAAAGGAACCACACCTTCAAGGTTAGCCCCGGCTTCCGCTTTTGGAGATTTTAAATAAAATGCCAAAGATACCCCCAGAATCACAAGCACCAGAAAGAATAAACATAAAGATCTCTTCATCGCTTCCCTCCTTTTTGTGTATGTCCTCTTCACAACATCTTTTTCCCTAAGATGGGGGATATTTTAATGCCAAATTTTTTAACCGTCAAGCAACCCCCTGAAAGGGGTTCACTCTAAAAAGATATCAATACGGCTGACTTTTTGATCGCGAATCTGGCGGGCAAAGGGGTGAGGGATGATCGTTGACGAAACCGTGATGGTTTCCCGTTGATTGGGAAAAGTTAAAACAATCTTGCGGATCTCGGCTTTACGAGGCCCAAAGGTATCGAGTCTTTTGGGATTATGATAGACCACCAACATCGACCCTAGCCAATGAAAGGCATAACTGTTTGCGGGAAGCCCCAAGTTTTCCCATTGGCGTCTGTGCTTATTGAAATAATCGATCTCGGTTTCTTTTTTGGTGAAAAGCCACGCCGCCAACACTGGACGAAACGACAGACACAATTCTTTGCTTTGGTTCAGCTCGAAGGGCCGCAGCCCCACATTCATCAAGAGCCATATCGAAAGGACCTCTGCGGTTGATCCGCTCAAACGCGCGACAAACCCGCATCCGTGCAAGGATGGCTCCTCATGGACACTGCTGACGATGAACGAGGAATTCTCCAAGATGCTGCGTCCATATCGCTTTGAATTAAAGAAAGGAACCAAGACATGCGGCAGATCCTCGTAAAACTCCTGATACAATCCCGCCTTTAAGGCTTCTAGGAGGAATTTATATTCCATATGCAGCCATATGGATTCATTTTCCAGCCAGCCCCGTGGGAAAATTTTTGTGCGGCCGATCTCCTCAGGGCACGCTGACAAATCACAATTGACCTTGTACATCTTCAACGCAGAATCAAACAAAGGACTCTGGCGGATCTTTAAATAAAGTTTTTGGGCCTTTACAGGATCTCGCTCGAGTCGAAGCGCGTGAACAAAACCCTCCAAGAAAAGCGGGAGGCTATGGGCTTTAAATTTTAGCGGACGCACATACGATTCATGGGGACTTCCCGGACTTTCATGGTGCGACTTATGAAGCCCCACCCCGCCTTGGCGGGGTGGGGCGGAATCCTGCCCGCCCCGGCTTTCGTGACAAGCGGGCCGGGGAGTGAGTCCCACCCCACCGATTTCCAGCGGGGTCGGACGAATCGAAGGATCCTTCGGTTCATATTCTGTAACTTCATGAATAAAATAAGCGGAATAGAGGCCCTCATCATCTTTGGACAGCCGGATCGCCTTGTCGGTTTTCTCCACAACCAGATGAAGAAATCTTTTGATGTCAGAAAAGGAAATATCCTCATCTTCTCCCTCTATGCCCCAACGGATCCGCTGGCGGTAATGTTCTTTTAAATCGTTGGATTTCACCCAAAAAGAATGGCCTTCGGATTCCACGGCCAAAAGATGCATGAGCCCTGTCATAAATGAGACCAGTTCCTCAAAAATTTTTACGCTGCCTCGATCATCAACGCCCAGCCGATCCAAGGCATCCAGCAAAAACACACACAATCTTTTCAGCTCAAAAGTTTCGCAAGTCGAAGAACCCAACAAGCCGGGCAGGCCGTTTAAAGCATCGTACCAATTGGGCTTATCGGCCTCCATCTCTATGCCGATTCCGCTGGGATCTAATGTGGCGACCTTATTGGCGACCAGAGAAAGGAGCTTAACCAGACCATTTGTGCAATAAACCGGCCCTTCTCCGCTTTTGGTCCTCAGCTGATTTCCCTTAAGTCTAAAGGGGATCTCCTTCGAGCCATCAGCCACGGAATGATACTGTCGAACCCCCAGGGGGGTTAAGATATACCGCTCTTGCCGGGGCCGGATATAAAAAGAATCCCAGAAGAAATGAAATACTTTTTTCTTCAACAAAAAATTCTCCAATTCTTCCGGCTACACGGCCAGGAAGCTTTCGATCAAATCGAGATTGTACGTCCAATGGTCTGTCCAATAACCGTCGGCATGTTCCGCCACTTCATTTTTGTGGCAAAACCCTAAAATCTTTTCAAGAAATTTTTGCTGATCGATTTTAAGAGAGATCTTATCCTGCATAATCTTTTTTAAGAGCTCTCCGGGCTGAAAGCCTTTAACTAAAATCTCTTTGATTTGACGGTAATTCTCTTCCGGCACACATTCCTTAAGGACGGGCTCAACCACTTTGGGGTCTTCCAACGAGAACGTCATGCCCTTAACAACAAGCGGATTATATCCATCAGCCTTCAGGAGATTAAGAAAGCTGATGATATGCTGGTCTTTGACCTCGGGGTTAAAGGATATGTCGTTACGGCGATTCTGGTTGATGTCCCGGTAATTGCCGTTCCCCTGCGAAAAGTAAGTCGGGCTTAAGACAAAAAAATTGTAATCCCGCTCGGGATCACCGTGCTTGCGACTGTAAACGTTAAACACCGTATGCCCTTCCTGAGTCTCCAGGGAAACCGGAAGCCCTCCCCGCAGAACATTGTCCAGAAAGCTATTGGCTATATAATGATCGAAAGTCCTCAATGCGCTGTTCGTCAGGGCAAGGTTCCTGATCTCTTCAATCAGCCGCCGGTTACGGTCGGATTTCTTCTCAATAAACCCCTTTTGTGTCACCTGATCAATGATTTTCCGCACCGATGAGGCCTCCTGAACATGCCCGATCACCGAAACGATTTCGTGGCTGGCGCCGGGACCTAGCTGGAACTTTTGGAAGCTCATGGCGCAGGGGGTACGGTTGGAGGTCTTTTGCTTTTCGGGGATGAGAAATCGATTCTGCTTTAAAAAAGCTTCGGGAAAACGGAAATCCTGGCAAGCTCCGAAAATCAGAGAACTCTCGACAACCGGTTGCAAAAGCTGTGGGGCCTTCGCGGTTGTATCAAAGCTAAAATAAAAATTGGCCTCGGTAATTCGCGTCAAGATGGGTTTATCGCTGACTTCGACTTTCAGATGAAAAACCGGAGCCCGTTCTTTAAGATGATCCACCGCCATCCAGGCCTCCAGGGTGCGCGACATGTGCTTCAGAAGCCAGTCGGTTGCGCCAAAAGGAACGATCACCGGCAGGCCATCGATGAGCTCCATTGAGTATTCTTTTCTAGAGATATTTTGAATGCTCACACGCCGTATTAAAGCAGCGTAAGGTACTTCGGGGACCGTAAAATACTGAACGCGAGTCACCAACCCGAAAGAAGATATAATTTCCTCAATAATCGTTAAATCATAGGTGGTGATTAGCATTCTTTGGGTGACGCCCGGGATGCCGGGGGATTGGAAAGGCTCGTGAAAAAAAAGGGTCTGGGAACCACTTTTAACTTTTAAAAATGTACGGAACCCCTGTAAGGAAGTCCATTGGTAGGCCTTATTAGCCGGCTGGAATTCCAGGATGCTTTTATCTTTG
>Ga0114945_10002557_pt1 | contig 10620 bp, 12 predicted proteins | sample OV2TP3_FD_87194 | JGI IMG/M metagenome (GOLD analysis project Ga0114945, IMG submission 87194) | Hot spring microbial communities from Beatty, Nevada to study Microbial Dark Matter (Phase II) - OV2 TP3 | ecosystem: Environmental > Aquatic > Thermal springs > Hot (42-90C) | place: USA: Beatty... | reverse complement strand
TGGGGTGCACACGGATCTCGGCCGAGTCGAACATCTTGATGCCGAGGATGTCGAAGTCCTTCGACGGCCCGGCGCCGACGATCTCGGTGAAGCTGCAGATGCCGATGCCCATCAGCTCGCCGCGCTTTCTCTTCTCCGCTTGCTCCCTGCGCAGCCCGGCGTAGTCGACGATATCCATCGCTTTTTTCAGCGCCGCGGGATAGTTGCCGCTGTCGTACTCCCAGCCGAGCGCCGACCTGTAGGGAAACTGCCCCGGCTGGATGAAGTTCTTCAGGCGCAGCTCCGCCGGGTCCATGCCGAGCTTGCGCGCCAGCACGTCGGTGACGCGCTCGATCGCGTGCACCGCCTCGGTGACGCGGAACGAGCAGCGGTAGGCGACGCCGCCCGGCGGCTTGTGCGTGTAGACCGCGTCCACCTCGCAGAAGGCGTGCTGCAGCGTGTAGGAGCCGGTGCAGATCGAGAACAGCCCCGCGGGGTACTTCATCGGGTTCGCCGAGGCGTTGGTGTAGCCGTGGTCGGCGACCGTCCTGATGCGCAGCGCCTTCATGCTGCCGTCCTTCGAGGCGCCGAGCGACACCTTCATGTGGTAGTCGCGCGCAAAAGAGTCCGCCTGCAGGTTCTCCATCCGGTCCTCGATCCACTTCACCGGCTTGCCGATGACCACCGTCGCCGCCACCGCGATCACGTAGCCCGGGTAGACCGGCACCTTGCCGCCGAAGCCGCCGCCGATGTCGGGCGAGACGATGCGGATGCGCTCCTCCGAGAGCCCTACGTGGCCCGCCACCAGGGCGAACACCGTGCGCACCGCGTGCGGCGCCTGCGTGGTCATGTAGACCGTGAGCTTGCCCTCGGCGCCGTTGAAGTCGGCGACGCAGCCGCAGGTCTCCATCGAGGCGACGTGGATGCGCGGCACGTAGACGTCCTGCTCGGCGACCACCTCGCAGGCGGCCAGCGCGCGGTCGGTGGCGGCGCGGTCGCCCGCCTCCCAGTGGAAGGCGAGGTTGTCCTGCTTGCCTTGCTTGTCCTTGCGCAGCACCGGCGCGCCGGGCGCGATCGACTTCATCGGGTCCAGCATCGGCGCGAGCGGCTCGTACTCGACCTCGACCGCATCCGCGCCGTCAGCGGCGATGTAGCGCTCGGTGGCGATCACCGCGCACACCTCCTGCGCCACGTACATCACCTCGTCGATCGGCAGCACCATCTGGGTGTCGCCCGAGATGGTCGGCATCCAGTGCAGCTTGTACTTCTCCAGCGTCGGCCCGTCGATCACCGCCAGCACGCCCGGGATCTTGAGCGCGGCCGCGGTGTCGATCTTCTTGATCTTCGCGTGCGCGTAGGGGCTGCGCACGATGTCCATGTACAGCATGCCGGGCAGCGTGATGTCGTCCACGTAGTTGCCCTTGCCGCGGATGAAGCGCGGGTCCTCCTTGCGCTTCATGGAGTGACCCATGCCGCAGATCTTGGCGTCGGTCCTGGGAGCGGCCATCACGCGCCTCCGGCGAGTTTGGCGGCGGCATGCTGCACCGCCTTGACGATGTTGAGATACCCTGTGCAGCGGCACAGATTCCCCGAGATCGCCTCGCGGATCTCCCGCTCGCTCGGGCTCTTGTTGCGCTCGAGCAGCGCGCTCGTGGTCATCAGCATGCCCGGGGTGCAGAAGCCGCACTGCAGCGCGTGCTTCTCGGTGAAGGCCTCCTGCACCGCGTGGAGCTTGCCGGCCTGCTCCAGGCCCTCTACGGTGGCGACGCTGCAGCCGTCGGCCTGTACCGCGAGCACGGTGCAGGACTTGACCGGCTGCCCGTCCAGCAGCACGGTGCACACGCCGCAGTGCGAGGTGTCGCAGCCGACGTGGGTGCCGGTCAGGCGCAGGTTCTCGCGGATGAAATGAACCAGCAGCAGGCGCGATTCGACCTCGGCCTCGCGCGCGGCGCCGTTCACGGTGACGCTGATCTTGTGCATCGCCATGTCAGTTCCCTCCCGCACGCTCGAGCGCCGCGCGCAGCGCGCGCACCGCCAGCACCCGCGCCATCTCGCGCTTGTACTGCACCGAGCCGCGCCGGTCGGCGCTCGGCGAGCCCGCCTGCGCGGCGAGCCGCGCGGTCTCGGCAATGGCCTTCTCGTCCAGCACCTTTCCGGTGGCGAATTTCTGCGCCTCGAGCGCCTCGAGCGGCGTCGGCGCGGCGTTGGTGAGCGCGATGCCGGCGCGCTCGACCGCCCCCTTCGCGTCGAGGCTCAGCTGGACCGCGATCGCCGCCACGGCGTAGTCGCCGGTCTTGCGCTTGAGCTTGCGGTAGGCGCTGCCGCTGCGCGGCGGCGGAACGGGGAGGCGCAGCTCGACAAGGATTTCGTCGGCCATGAGATCGGTAACAAAAAGTTCCTTGTAAAACCGATTCGCGGGGATGGCGCGCTCGCCCTTGGGCCCGCGTGCCACCAGCTCGGCGCCGAGCGCGATCATGATCGCCGGGTGGTCGTTGGCCGGGTCACCGTTGGCGACGTTGCCGCCGATGGTGCCGCGGTTGCGCACCAGCGGGTCGGCGATCAGCGGCACCGCGTCGGCCAGCGCCCCGTACTTCGACTTGACGAGCTCGGAGCGCTCGAGCGTGCACTGGCGCGTGCCGGCCCCGATGCGCACCGCGTCCTTCTCCTCCCTGATGTACTCGAAGCCCGCAATGCGGCTGATGTCGACCAGGTGGCCGAACGAGCCGAGCCGCAGCTTGAGCGTCGGCAGCAGGCTCATGCCCCCCGAGAGCAGCCTGGCGTCGTCCTTGTAGCGCGCAAGCAGGCCGACGGCCTCCTCCAACGTGCCGGCGCGGTGGTAGTCGAACGGTGCGGGAATCATCGGTGTCCTCCTGTGTTCATGCGGCCGCGGCGGCGAGGAACTTGCTGCGGCAGCCCGCGCAGCAGAAGTAGTAGGCCACGCCCTTCACTTCCGCGGTGTGGCGTGCGCCGGCCACGCTGACCGTCATGCCGCAGATCGGGTCCACCGCTTCGGCTGGCTTCTCTTGCCTGATGACGGGCCCGCGCGGCGCCTTGCGCCGCCGCTCCACGATCTGCGCCATCACGCTGAGCGCGATCTCCTCGGGGGTGCGCGCGCCGATGTCCAGGCCGGCAGGTGCCGCCACGGACTCGAGCGCGGCCTCCGGCACGCTGCGCGAGCGCAGCTCGCGGCGCACCTGCTCGAAGCGCTTGCGGCTGGCGATCACGCCGACGTACGCCGGCCGGCGCGCGAGCACCGAGTGCAGCACCTCGAGGTCGTCGTCGCCCATGGTCGCGACCAGGACGTGCGCGCCCTCGGGCAGGGCTTCCGGGACGAACGCCTGCTGCACGCCCTGCGCGTCCGGGAAATCGGCCGCGGCGGCGTCCGGGTGGACTACGTCTACGCGGTAGCCCATCGCATGGGCGATGCGCGCCAGGCAGCGCACCGCCGGCGAGGCGCCGAAGAGAAAAAGGCGCGGCAGGGGCAGCACGGGCTCTACGTAGATCTCCACGGTGCCTCCGCTGTCGCAGGTCATGGCGAGCGGGATCATTCCGGCGCGCGGCGCGGCGGAGGTGTCGGGCGAAAGGCTGAGGAATCTCGACTCGCCCTCGGCGATGGCGTGCCGCGCCTCGCGCACCACCGTCTCGCGCGTGCAGCCGCCGCCCGCCCAGCCGTGATAGCCGCCCGCCTCGGTCACCAGCGCGGTGTCCCCCACGCGCGCCGAGCTGGGCGGCTCGCGCCGCACCACGGTGACCAGCGCGAAGCGCTCGCCCCGCGCGGACAGGCTCGCGGCGAGCGCCAGCAGTTCGGGTCGCATGTCCTCCCCCCAGGAGATCCCGCTGATGGTAGCGCGTACACCGGCGGGCGGCGGGAATTCCCGCGTGCTGCACTGCGCCACGGTGCCGCGAGGGGCCGGCTCGATCCGACTGGCGTTCACTGCCGGATCACTTCTTCAACGAAACGGCGCGCAGCCGGGCTCAGGCGCCGGCTGTTCCACGCGGCATAGACGTCGATGTCGCCGCGCATGCCGCCCAGCCTGGCCACGGTGACCCCGCTTCGAACCAGAGGGGTTTCGCTCACCGCGTAGACGGAAACGCCGATGCCTGCGGCTACGAGGGCGAAGATGACTTCGCTCGACGGGGCTTCCTGGACGATGTTCGGCCGCAAGCCGAGGCGCAACGCATTGTCGACGAGGATGCGCCGGAACGCCGCCCATTCATGGGCCGACCCGATGACCATTGGCTCGGCCAGCAGTTCCCGGAGGTTGATGGCGCGGCGGCCGGCCAGGCGGTGCTCGCTCGGCAGCACGGCGACGCTTCGCAGGCGGGTGGAAACGCAGCACTCGATGTCCGGCGCCGAAAATCGCCCGAGGACGAATCCGACGTCGATGCCCTCGCCCGAGACCAGCGAATCCCTCTGTTGATCCGTTCCGACGCGCACGAGCTCGATCTGGACGTAAGGATTCGCCTGACGGTACCGCTGGAGCGCTGCCGGCAAATGGCCGCCGAACGCGAAGTCGATGTAGCCGATGACGAGCCGGCCCACCTGGCCGTGCTCCGCCATTCGCGCCATCCGCTCCGATTCGTCCAGCTGCTCTAGCACTTTGCGGCCCAGGTTCCGCAGCTCGTCCCCGGGGGCGGTCAGCGTCACGTTCCGGCTGTCGCGCGCGACCAGCCGCAGCCCGAGCGCCGACTCCAGCTGACGTATGGTCCTGCTCAGAGCGGGCTGCGAGACGTGGAGCCGCTCGGCGGCGCGACGGAAATGCAGGGTGTCGGCCAGCGCGAGGAACGCCTGCAGGTGCCGAAGCTCGTATCGCCTCACCGTTCAATAACGTGCACGCATTGATTGCTCGGAAAATTATATCAATCACGCATTGATCGCAGGTATACCCTGAGGGCCGATCCCTCTCAATCTGCAAGGAGGAGCCATGGATGCCTTGTCGAGATTCGCGCACCGAACGGTGATCGCGGCAGCCGCGCTGTGCTGGGTCGCCTCGGCCGCAGCACAAGGCAAGGCCCCGATCGAAGTCAAGATGGGCTGGCAGCCGACCATGAACGGGGCGCGCTACTTCATCGGAGTGGCCGAAAAGATGTTCGAGAAGGAAGGGCTGCGCCTCTCGCTCACCAAGTTCACCGCGGGCCCGCCTTTCTTCGCCGCGTTCCAGTCCGAGAGCATTGATATCGGATTCATGGGCTTCCAGCCGGCGACGACCGGCATCGCCCAGGGCATCCCGATCAAGGTCGTGGCGATCGAGAACGACGCCGCCGGGGCGGAGGGCCTGGTCGCGCGCGCCGACTCCGGCATCAAGTCCCTCGCCGACCTGCGCGGCAAGTCGGTCGCGACCAAGCGCGGCTCGTCCGCGCACACCGCGCTGCTCCGCGGGCTGGAGTTCGCGAAGCTCTCGCCGAACGACGTCCGAATCGTCGACATCGATGTCACCGCGCTCATCCCGGCGTTCACCAAGGGCGACGTGCCTGCCGCGTGGTACTGGGAGCCCTGGATGGGTTTGCTCAAGCGCCAGGGCGGAGTGCTCATCGCGACCGACCGGGACGTCGGGTTTCCGGTGGGAATCCTGTGGGCGGCGCGCGAGAAGTGGCTCAAGGCCAACCCGGAGGCCATGCAGCGCTTGCTCGCCGTGCTCGATGCCGCCGCGGCGCGCATCAAGCAGCAGCCGAAGCAGGCAGCCGCCGCCGTCGCCAAGGAGCTCGCGCTGACCGAGGAGCACGTGCTGGAGGTCTTCACCAAGGGAGCGAGCTGGCCGAGCAACGCCGAGTCCCTCGCCGCGACGTATCCCTACACGATGGATCCGCGCAGCATCGCCGCGGGCAAGGGCATCGCGGGCATCATGACCGAAAACGCGGAGTTCCAGAAAGCGGCGGGGATCATCAAGGCGGTGCCCGACTACAAGCAGGCGATCGACTCGAGCCACCTTGTAAGGTACGCGAAGAGGAAGTAGCGTCGGGGAGCGATGCCGGGCGCCGAACACGCACGAATCCAGGTCGAGCGCCTTTCGCATCGCTACAGCCGCAACGCGGAAACCGTCTCCGCGCTGGAGGACGTCAGCCTCGCGATCGCGCCCGGCGAGCTCGTGAGCATCGTCGGGCCCTCCGGCTGCGGCAAGACGACACTGCTCTCGATTGTCGCGGGGTTCATCCCGCCGACCGCGGGCGAGGTCCGGGTCGCGGGTGCGCCGGTATCCGGCCCCGGGCGCGACCGCGGCGTCGTGTTCCAGAGCTTCGCGCTCTTCAACTGGCTCACGGTGCAGGAGAACGTCGAGTTCGGGCCTCGCATGCGCGGGGTGCGGGTCGCCGAGCGCCGGGAGCGGTCGGACCAGCTGCTCGCGCTGGTAGGATTGACGCGGTTCAGGAATCGCTTCCCCTACGAGCTCTCCGGCGGCATGAAGCAGCGCGCCGCGATCGCCCGCGCGCTCGCCAACGACCCCGAGATCCTGCTCATGGACGAACCGTTCGGCGCGCTCGATGCCCAGAGCCGGGAGATGATGCAGGAGGAGCTGGTCAGGATCTGGCAGAGCTCGGGCAAGACCATCCTCTTCGTCACCCACTCGATCGACGAGGCGATCTACCTGTCCTCGCGCGTCGTCGTGTTCACGTTCCGCCCGGGCCGCGTCAAGCACGTCCTCCAGGTCGACTTCACGGGCGACCGGTTCGATCCGCACATCCGGACGGGGCGCGACTTCATCCGGGCGAAGGCGTCGATCCTCGACATGGTGCGCGAAGAGACCCTCAAGCAGTTCAGCGCCGAGAGCCAGGCCTGATGTCGTGGCGACTCTTTCGCCTGAGCGCACTCTCGGTCCTGTGCGTGCTTGCGCTCTGGGCAATCGTAACGGAGGGCGGCTGGATCGACAGGCGATTTCTGCCCTCACCCACCGACATCGCCGTGCAAGCCGCGGTACTTGTGGGGCAAGGCTACATCGGGACTCCGCTGCACTCGCACTTGCTGGCGAGCCTGGCGCGAACGTTCGTCGGTTTCGCCGTTGGCGCCTCGATCGCGGTGCCGCTGGGCCTTGCGATCGGGTACAGCGAGAGGTTGCATGCCTTGATCACCCCTTTTCTCGCCGCGCTTCGCCCGATACCGGTCATCGCCTACATCCCCCTGGTGATCCTCTGGTTCGGGATCGGCGAGTTCTCGAAGATCCTGCTCATCTCGCTCACCTCGTTCCTCTACGTCACGGTAAACGCTGCAGCCGGAGTGCGCTCGGTGTCCGCCGATCTCATCCGCGCCGCCCAGAGCCTGGGGGTAAGCGAGCGGCAGCTCTTCATGCACGTCATCCTCCCGGAATCCCTGCCGTACATCTTCGCGGGCCTCAGGATCGGCGCGGCGGTGAGCTGGGCGGTGGTGGTCGCCGCGGAGCTCGTCGCAGCGCAGAGCGGTCTCGGCTACATGATCATGGACGCCGCGACGTTCTTCCGCATTCCCGTCGTGTACGTGGGCATCATGCTGATCGGCCTGATCGGCTTCGCGATCGAGCGCGTGATCGCGGCGCTCGAGCGCCGGTTCGTGCACTGGGGCAACCGCTAGAGCCGCATGAGCCACGGCACCGCCGCCCGGGAGGGCTGGAACGCCGAGTGGTCGGAGGAGCTGGAGCGCGACTACAACCTGCGCGAGGCGTTCCCGGACCACCCGCGGTACTTCGCCGACTGGCGCGGGCGCAGTGCGGCTGCCCGCGCCCGGCTCGCTGCGGCGGTTGGCTTGGCCTACGGGCCCGGGCCGCGCCAGAAGCTGGACCTTTTCCGCGCTGCGGGCAGGCGCGTGCCGCTGCTGGTCTTCGTCCACGGCGGCTACTGGCGCACGATGGACCGGTCGGACTTCAGCTTCCTCGCCGAGCCGCTCGTCGCCCGCGGCGTCTCGGTCGCGATCCCGAGCTACTCGCTGTGCCCGCAGGCCACGCTCGACGACATCGTGCAGGATGTCCGCGCCGGCTTCACCTGGATCGGCGCCCACGCCGACAGCTATGGCGTGGATCCGGAGCGCATCCACCTGTCGGGATGGTCGGCGGGGGCCCAGCTCGCGGCCATGCTCGTCGCGGGGCTGAACGGCGCGACGCAGGCCCGCAGCGCGTTCCTCCTGAGCGGCATCTACGACCTGCGCCCGATACGGCACACGAGGGCGAACGACGATCTACGGCTCGATGCGCCGGCGGCGGCGCGCAACAGCCCGCTCCTGCTGCGGCCGGGTGCCGTAACGCGGCTCGCCGTGGCCGCGGGAGCGCTCGAGACAGCGGCGTTCCGGAAGCAGTCGCGCGACCTCGCCGCCGCTTGGGGCGCTCACCTGCCGGAGGTGAGCGCGCACGAGATCGCCGGGGTGCACCATTACGGGATCGTGTCCGAGCTCGGGGACGCGGGCAGCGTGCTCTTCGGTTTGCTGCTTGGCCAGATCCGCTCGTAGCGATGAGGACGGAAACGCGCCTGACGCAACCCGCGGGCCGGCAGGTGGTCCAACGAGGATGGCAAGACACTCGCAGGAGGTGCTCATGTCGCCCGGAAGCTACGGTTTGGTGACGCTGTGCGCGCTCGGCGCGCTCGCCCTCCCCGCCTCGGCCGCAGACCCGAGCCGCGCGCAGGAGATCCACCAGCGCTACCTCGAGGAGCGCGCCCTGTGCGCCGGCAAGTCCGGCGACGAGCGCAAGACCTGCCTGCGCGAGGCGGGTGCAGCGCAGATCGAGGCGCGCCGCGGCACGCTCGCGGAGGAGAACGCCGACTACGCGCAGAACCGCCTCGCGCGCTGCGCCTGGCACAAGCGGGCGGAGGAGCGCGAGTACTGCGAGCGCCGCATGCGCGGCGAGGGCAGCGTGAGCGGCAGCGTGCAGGAAGGCGGCATCCTGCGCGAGCTCACCGTGATCGTGCCGGCGCGGTGATGGCGGTCAGGCTCAACCACACCATCGTCCGCTCGCTCGACCGGCGCGCAGCGGCCGAGTTCTACAGCGAGGTCCTCGGCCTGCCCGCGCCGGTGAGCTTCGGCCCGTTCCTCTGCGTCACGGTGGCCAACGAGGTCAACCTCGACTTCCTCGACGTCGATCCCGGCACCGAGATCACCATGCAGCACTACGCCTTCCTCGTCTCCGAGCCGGAGTTCGACCTGATCTTCGGCCGCGTCAAGGCGCGCGGCCTGAAGCACTGGGCCGATCCGGGGCGCACGCGCGAGGGCGAGATCAACCGCCACGACGGCGGGCGCGGGGTCTACTTCCAGGACCCGAGCGGGCACCTGCTCGAGATCATCACCCGGCCCTACGGCGGCTAGCGCAGCTTCGCCCGCTCCTCGGCGATCAGCTTCTCGCCGTCCACGCCGCGCGCCGCGAGGTCCTGCAGGAAGCGGGCGCGGCCCTCGCCGAAGTCCTGCTTGCGCTGCGCGAACGCCTCCGGCGGCATGGCAACGCATTCCTCGTGGTCTGCCGCCACCTGCAGCGCGATGCGCGCCTCGGTGCACTCCTCGGCCTGCCTCACGTTCGCCTTGACGCCCGCCTGGCAGGCGCGCGAGGCATAGCCCGCGTAGGCGGGGAACTTGTGGACCGCGGCGCAGAATCCCTTGAGGTCGTCCTTCGCCAGCAGCGCCTCCACCCGGGCGATGATGCTCGCGCCCTGGCGCATCTCCTCGCTCGGCTCCTCGCCGAGGGCGGGCGAGGCCGCCAGCGCCGCCGCGAAAAGGAAGGTCGGAATTGCGATTCGCATGTGCTTTTCCCGCAGCGAGGAAGCGTCATTCTGCGCCAGTTCGGGTAGTCTACCGGCCTCTCGACAACCGGAACCCCTGAAATGCTCTCGTCCGCAGCCCTTCGCACCGGCCTCGCCCTGCTTCTCGGCGCAACCTTCGCCGCCTCCGCCCTCGCGCAGGCGAAGAAGGCGCCCTCGACCTACGCGCCCGAGTCGGGCCAGCCGGGCAAGGACGTCGTCTGGGTGCCCACCCCGCAGGCGCTGGTCGACAAGATGCTCGACATGGCGAAGGTCACGCCGCGCGACTTCGTCATGGACCTGGGCTCGGGGGACGGCCGCACCGTGATCACCGCCGCCAAGCGCGGCGCGCGCGCGCTCGGCGTGGAGTACAACCCGGACATGGTGGAGCTCTCCAAGCGCAACGCCGAAAAAGCCGGCGTCGCCGGCAAGGCGAGCTTCGTCAAGGCCGACCTCTTCGAGACCGACCTTTCGCCGGCGAGCGTCATCACCATGTTCCTGCTGCCCGACATCAACATGAAGCTGCGCCCGAAGATCCTCGAGCTCAGGCCCGGCACGCGCATCGTCTCCAACACCTTCGACATGGGCGAGTGGAAGCCGGACGCGACCGCCGACATCACCGGCGAGAGCTGCGAGACCTCCTGGTGCAAGGCGCTGCTGTGGATCGTGCCCGCGAAGGTGGCCGGCAGCTACCGGCTGCCCCAGGGCGAGCTCGAGCTGAAGCAGCAGTTCCAGGACCTCTCCGGGACCCTGCGCACCGCGGGCAAGGCCTTCGTCCTCACGGGCCAGGTGCGGGGCGAGGACGTCAGCTTCACCGCCGGCGGGAGGAAGTACAGCGGCAGGATGGACGGCGGGACGCTGACGCTGCGCTGAGCGCCTCGCGCCGTGCCCTGGGAGGAAGCCGAAGCGGCGCTGCGCGTGGCGCTCGCCGCGCTCGGCGCCTTCGCGGCGCTGCTCTCG
>Ga0114945_10002556_pt1 | contig 10623 bp, 13 predicted proteins | sample OV2TP3_FD_87194 | JGI IMG/M metagenome (GOLD analysis project Ga0114945, IMG submission 87194) | Hot spring microbial communities from Beatty, Nevada to study Microbial Dark Matter (Phase II) - OV2 TP3 | ecosystem: Environmental > Aquatic > Thermal springs > Hot (42-90C) | place: USA: Beatty... | reverse complement strand
TGCGCGATCAGCCAAGCGGCGGCGTCCATGCTGGCGGGTCACCTGGAAGGGAAGACGCTCGAGGAAACTCGCCGACTGGCGGACGCCATGAAGGCGCTGATGCGGGGGGAGGCCGTCGACGACAGCGTCGATCTCGGGGATTTGGAGGCGCTCACCGGCGTGCGGAAGTTTCCCGTCCGTGTCAAATGCGCCGCGCTGTCCTGGAACATCGTCGAGCAAGGCCTGAACGACTACGAGGGACCCGCTCGGTCTAGCACCCACGCATGAGAAAGGAAGGACGATGGCGGTAACCGAGCAACAGGTCATGGGGGTCCTCGAGCCGATTGAGGATCCGGAGCTGCACTTAGGCATCGTCGATCTGGGACTCATCTACGGCGTCGATATCACCCCGCAGCCGGAGGGAGATGAGGTGAAGCTGACGATGACCTTCACGTCGCCCTTCTGTCCGTACGGGCCGCAGTTGAAATCCCTGGTGCAGCGCGCCGTGGCGACCGTGCCCGGGGTCAAATCCTCGCTAGTGAACATTGTGTTTACGCCGCCCTGGGACCCCCGGACGATGGCCTCGGAGGAATGCAAGATCGCGCTCGGCTTGGGATGGGATGAGGGAACTGAGGCGGGACCGGAACTTGAAAGCCAGCGCTAATCCTTTATGATCTCACCGAGAAGTCCCCTCATGGTCAACACGAGCCCGCCGCGCGGCCGCACCGTCCCGTCGCGTCCGCTGCTCAAGAGGCGGCGGCCGATCGGGCGCGTGGCGTCCATACGGGCGCACGTTTCGCCCTGGCGCGAGCCGCTCTGGCGCGGGGTCACGGCGAGCGTCCCGGCGTATAACGAAGCGGACCATCTCGCGGAAACGATTCGCAGCCTGAAGGCGCAGACCGTGCCGGTGGATGAGATCATCGTCGTGGATGACGGCTCGACCGACGGCACCGGCGATGTCGCGCGGGCGGTACATCTTGCATTGGCGAGGGCTCTGTCGCATTCCGTACTTGCGATCCATGGTCGCCGTGGCGATGTGGGATGCCACCGTCGCGTCGGTGGCCTATCTGCTGATCCTGCCGCTGTTGGCCCTGACGGTGAATCCGTGGTTTCTCTTGGGGTATGTCATCGACGCGCCGGCGACGTTGGTGCCCGTCCTCCTGCAGGCCACGGCGCGGCGCGAAGTCGGCACGGCGCTCGGCAGCCTGCCGCATTTTTTGGTGTTGCGGCTGGCGAATGGCTTCTTTTTCCTGGAAGCGTGTTGGTCCGAGCTGATCGCGCGCCGGCCGCTGCGCGTCTATGAGAAGGGACACTGATGAACGTGGAGCTGCCTGGCACCGGCATCGGCGGGTTGTTTTATCTGCTGACGGCGCTCTTGATGCCGGTGCCGGAGGTGTGGCACACGGTGCGCGGGCGAAGCACTCTGCGGCGATGGCGGCGCGTCGCCACTCAGACCGGTTTAGCCCTCGGCATTCTGGCGGGATTATGGATGACCGCGCTGGTCCTTCAATGGTGTCTGCCGACTCCTGCGATCAGTTCCTTGAGGCACGCGAACCGGCAGGCGGCGCATGCGCTCGGGGTCACCCCGACGTGGCTGACCGTGTTGACCCTCGTGGGAGTGGAAGGACTGCACCTCGTCCTTCGCTGGAGCAGCCGGAGGCGTTAAAAGGACAACACGTGCGTGCCCCCATCCGGCAGCGGAACATCCAGCGCCGTGATGGGAAATGTGGCCACGTGGACGACGCCTCCCAGCTCATCCAGCAGCGCGTACCACGCCCCTTTGGCCACGCTGGACAAGACATTCTCTCCGCCAGCGACCCCTTCCTGCGCTTCGGTGAAGAGCTCAGTCCATCCGAGGAACAGATTCTTGAGGCCGAATCCCAATTTCCCCATGGCGCGCCGGCCATAGCCCACCTCCGACGTCCACGAGCCCGGCGTATACTCCTTCGTGAAAGAGAGCGTGTGCTTGGCCGGGGTCTCGGCATGACCGGCTGGTTGAGCGATCAGCACCAGACCCACGATCCCGAGCGTGGCATGCCACCTCATCCGCATCCTCCTTCCGTGTTGGCTTACTGCAAAAAGAGCCATGTGGCGACGGTCAAATAGGTCGCTGTGCTGATCAGATCCGCGAAGAACGTGATCAGAGGTCCTGTGGCGGTGGCGGGGTCGATGTGGAGTTTCTGAAAGATGAACGGCTCCACCGATCCCATGAGCGAGGCGGCCGTCATGGACGCGAACATGCCGCTGCCCACCACGAGGGAGAAGCGCCAGCCGAAGCGATCGCCGTACAGCAGATGCGCCCCGGCGGCCGCGCCCAGCCCGTAGAGGAGTCCCAGCAGGACGCCCACGAAGGTTTCTTTGATCACCAGCTCGGAGAGACCGAGCGAGCGCACTTCGCCGGTCGCCATCCCGCGCACGACCGCCGTGGCGGTTTGCGCGCCCACGTTGCCTCCCATCGCCGCGATCAAGGGCATGAAACTGGCCAGCCCGATGACTTGGGCCAAGGTGCCCTCGTAGTGCTTGACCACCCACCCCACGAAGAAGTAGCCGCCGCACGTCGCGATCAACCAGGGGAAGCGAATGCGCGCAATATACAACGGCGGACGAGTCAGCAGGCGCGCCTCCACCATCCCGGCCATCTTCGCAAAATCCTCTTCGGTCTCCCGCTCGATGACCTTGAGCACATCCCCCACGACGACGATGCCGATCATGCCGCCGGCCGCATCCACCACGGCGGCAGAGGTCAGCTTGTATTTTTGGAAGATCGCCGCGGCTTGCTCTTGGTCCATCATCGGGGCGAGTTTCTGGATCTGCCGATCCATCAGCTGCCCCACCTGCATGTCCGAGGGCGCGACGACCAGGCACTTCAACGCGACCTCGCCTGCCAGCGACCCGTTGTCTCTCACGTAGATGGTGTCCAGATAGAGCTCTTCGAGATGCCGCAGCCGCGTGTTCGCTTGGATGTGTTCCAGGGAGCGCCGCACGGTCCAGTGTTGGTTGACCGTGACGAAGCGCCGGCGCATCAAGCTGCCGACCGACTGCACCGGGAAATTAAGATGCTCCTCGACTTGGCCGGCCTCTTCGCGCTTCATCAGTTCGAGAAAATGGCGCATCATCCGAGGCGAAAGGCGCCGCACGAGCCGCGACGTAGTCGAGGGATCGAGGTCGGCCAGCAACGTTTTAATGTTGGACTCTTCGAGGTTCAGGAGCAGGCTGCGCTGCTCTTCCACGTCGAGCTCTTCGAAGAGCAAGGACTGCAGGCGGCGGGGGAGGAGTTGGAAGACGACGACTTGCTCGGCGGAGGAGAGCGCGCGCCAGCCGTCGGCGAGGTCCACCGGATCCAGGTCCACCAACAGCTGCCGCAGCGCTTCCAGATTGCGCGCGGCCAAGAGTTCTTTCAGCTCCGGCAGGACGAGCGGCAGCACTGAAAATCGTGGCATCGAGATCGCGCCTCAACGCATGAAAGGCCCCATTATAACACAAGAGGAAAGTTGCTCCTGAAAGCGAACGTGTTATAGTAAGCGCGGGTGGGTCACTCGTGTCGTGTCGCGCGGAGGGGGGCATGGCGAAACGGATCCTCGTCGTCGACGATGAGCCTGGGATTGTGAACCTCGTGACGTCGTTGCTGGCCGGCAAGGGCTACGACGTGTCTTCCGCCGGCGATGGGGAAAGCGCCTTGCGGCAGATCGCGCAGGCGAAGCCGGATCTCGTCCTCCTCGATGTCATGCTGCCGGGCATGGATGGCAGCGCCGTCGCGGAGGAGCTGGAACGCCGCCCGGGGACGTCGGATCTGCCGGTCGTGTTCCTCACCTCGCTCGTGGCGGGCGACGAAACCCGACGCACCGAGCACCGCATCGGCGGACGCCTCTTCCTCTCGAAGCCCTTCGTGTTAGCGGATCTGTTGCGCGTGATCGAAACGGCACTGAGGCCACGCGCGTGAGCCAAGCCCAGCACTTCCTCTTCCTCAACCTCGTCGTGGTCTGCATGCTGGCACCGCTTCCCGCCACCATGGCGGATCCTATCGGCAGTCCGGCGAGCAGCCTTCGCAAGGGTCAATGGATGTTCGGCCTCGGCAGCGGCGGCGTGCTCGGCCGGGGGGCGAAAGGGGCGGGCGATCCGGAAGAAGGGTTGTATTACATCGAGCACGTCCGCGGCTATGGGTTGACCGATTGGTTGAGCCTCTACGGAAAGGTCGGGTGGGCGTATCTGCGCGTGACCGATGGGACGTCGGCGAGCGGGGCCCATGACTTCGGCAGCAATCTCCGCCTAGGCGCGCAGCTGAAAACCCGGCTGTGGCACCATGCGAAACATCAGTGGGAGTGGAATGGGAGCGTGCAATACCTGTGGGTTGGCGCTCCGCATCGCCGCGACAAGAATCAGGGCAGGTGGCAGGAGTGGCAGGTGGCGACGACCACCGCCAAATCGTTGGGACGGCTGAAACCGTACGCGGGCATCAAATGCTCGCTCGTCAACTTTGACGTTAAACTCCGCAAGGCCGGCGAAACGGTCCAACGCGGCACCTATAAACAGGACGCGTGGCTCGGCCCCGTGCTGGGCGCCGATTATCTCGTCGGGGAGGATATCATCGTGAACGTCGAGAGCGCCTACCTCGATGGCGCTGAGGTGACCGTGGCCGTCGCGCACGCCTTTTAAGGGATGCGATGCGGTATCTGCTCCTGGGCCTGCTCAGCGCGCTTCTCGCGGGCGGATGCCGAGAAGAACCGCGCGGCGCAGCGAGCGCTCCGACGTCGCAGCCGGCCTCCTGGCGCGTGTGCTTTTCCCCGCGAGGCGACTGCACGCGCCTGATCATCGAGACGATCGCCGCGGCCCGCGCTGGCATCCTCGTGCAGGCGTATTCGTTGACGTCGCGGCCTATCGCGCAAGCGCTCATCGACGCGCATCAGCGAGGCGTGAGCGTGGCGGTGCTCCTCGATACGAGCCAGCGCACGGAGCGGCAAGCGCTCGCGGCGGTCTTGGCCGAGGCGGCGATTCCCGTCTTCATTGACGCCGCGCACCGCATCGCCCACAACAAGGTGATGGTCATCGATGACGACACGGTGATCACCGGCTCCTTCAATTTCACGCGCTCAGCCGAGGAGGCCAATGCGGAAAACCTCCTCGTGATCCATGACCGAGCGCTCGCTCAGCGCTACAGGGACAATTGGGATCTGCATCGCCGCCATGCCGCCCCCTATCGCGCTGTTCGCAGCACCCCTTCGTAAGCCGGCGATTGCCAATCGCAGAAATGCCCCCGTCCTTCGCTGGGACAGGGGCATTTCTTGTTTGGAAAACGGCGCCGCGGCCGATGCCGCGCGCGGATTACAATTTCACAACGTTGGTGGCCTGCGGCCCTTTCGGACCTTGGGTGATTTGAAACTCCACCGACTGGCCATCCTGAAGGGATTTGAAGCCTTCGCCTTGGATTGCTGAGTGATGAACAAACACATCCTTCGAGCCATCCTCGGGGGTGATAAAGCCATACCCCTTCTGATCACTGAACCACTTCACGGTGCCTCGCGGCATCCTCACGTCACCCCCTTCGGTGCTCCAACCCACACAATGTCTTGCAGACGAAAAACGCGCCCTACTATACCGGTCGCCGCCGCGCACGTCAATCAAAAGTTCTGCGCGCTCGTGCTCCTGGGGGTCATGGCGATGGGCGGCTGCGCTGCGCCCCATGCCCAGATGGCGGTCAACGTGGCCGTCAGCGATCTGCGCGCCCAGCCGCGCCCCCGCGCGGTCGCCGACGCCCACGATCCGCTTCAAGAAACTCAGCTCCTCTACGGCGAGCGGGTGCGTGTGCTCAAAGCCGTGAATGGGTGGGCGTCGGTCGAGGCGATCGAACAACCGGAGTGGACGCACGCGAAGCGATGGCAAGGCTATCCGGGATGGCTGCCGCTGGCATCGCTGTCGGTGTGGGATGCGCTGCGAGCCCCGACCATTGTCGTGACCCGCAAGTGGGCGCGGGCCTGGCGGGATCCGTATCAGATGACGCCGCTGCCGTGGCGACTTCCATTCGGCACGTATGTGCGCGCGACGGACATGGGAGGGCAGCTGTGGCGAGTAGAATTGTTGGATGCCACGATGGCGTGGATGGCCTATGCGGATGCCCGAGCCCTTGGCGAATTGAACGCGCTGGCGCCGGCGCAGCGACGGCGGCTCGTGGTGAGCCACGCGCAGCAGTTCCTCGGCGATCCCTATGATTGGGGCGGCCGCTCACCGACCGCGCCGCCGGCGAGCGCCGTGCCCTCCGCCCCGGTCACGGGAGTGGATTGCTCGGGCCTCACGAGCCTGGTCTATCGAGCGATCGGGGTGGAAATCCCTCGCGATGCGCACGAGCAATTCTTGCGCGCGCGACGCATCGCCGCGCCGCGCATCGGGGATCTGCTGTTTCTCTCCGAGCCGAATCATCCCAGCCGCATGGTCCATGTCATGCTCTATGCGGGAACCGGCGATGTCATTGAAGCCCCCGGCACCGGATTCACCGTCAGGCGCATCGCGCTGGAGCAGCGGCTGGGTCGATCCGTCGAGCAACTCGCCTCCGGCGAGGTGGTGAAGGAGCAATCCGTGTTCTTTGGGACCTTCTTGGATTGATGGCGAGAGGGCAGCGATGAGCCACTGGTGGCCCGCGGCTCTTGTAGTGTTGATGGTGGGCGCGTTGCTCTTTCTTTCCCGACAACCGTGGCTCGGCCCGCTCTTTCGGTACATGCCGCTGCCGCTGTGGTGTTATCTGCTGCCGGCGCTCGGAGTCCATGTCGGATGGCTGCCGCGCGAAGCCGCACAGGCCTCCTTCTATCGCCCGCTGATTCAGGGCCTGCTGCCGATCGCGCTGGTGTTGTTGCTCCTCGGCGCGGATCTGCCGGCGATCCTGCGAACCGGGACGCAGGCACTCCTGGCGGCCGTGACCGGGGCCGCGGGCGTGCTCCTCGGTGCTGTCCTTGGCGTGTGGATGATGCAAGGCATGCTTCCGGCGCAGGCGTGGAAGGGCGCGGGGGCGTTGGTTGGCACGTGGACCGGCGGCACGATGAACCTGCTCGCTCTGCGCGCGCTGCTTGAGACTCCCGAGTCGGTCTTTGCGCCGTTGATTCTGGTCGATGCGTTGGTCGCGTACAGTTGGATGGCGCTCTTGGTGGCCGCTTCCGGATCGCAGTCGGCGCTCAACCGCTGGCTCCGCGCAACAGAAATGGAAATCCTCTCAACACCACTGACGAGGCGGGTCCTACTGCCACGGGCCAGCTCCATGGCCTCAGCGCGGGGGATGCGAGATGTCCAACAGGCGAGCCCCCCATCCCCCACCGCGTTCGGCCTGTCTGCCGTGCCCACGGCACAGGCAGGCATGGGGCGCCCCGGTCCGCGTCACCCGCCTCTGAGGATGTTGAGAGATCTTCTCTTGTGCCTGACGGTGGCATTGGTTGTTTTCTGGAGTGCGCGATGGATCGCTGGGCGTCTGCCGACGACCCTGTGGATTAACTCAGCCGCGGGATGGACCGTCTGGCTCGCGACCACGATGGCGTTGGCCCTCGCTCTCCTGCCGTCCTTGCGCAATTTCGGAGCGCATGGGCCGCTGCTGGGGTATCCGTGCCTGTATGTCGTCTTGGCCGCGACCGGCGCTCAGGCCAGTCTGCGAGCTTTCTTTACCACGCCCGCGTGGGTTGCGGTTGGCTTCGTGGTCATCGTGATCCACGCGGGGCTGTTGTTATGGATCGGCCGGTGGCGGCGCGTGCCGATGGGCATCCTTGCGACGGCGAGCCAAGCCAACATCGGCGGGGTCGTGTCAGCCCCCATGGTAGGGGCGGTGTATCATCCTTCGTTGGCCCCGCTCGGCGCGGTGCTGGCGATTGCGGGCAATGCGCTCGGCACCTATCTCGGTGTCGCAGCGGCGCATCTGTGCCGTTGGCTGACTCGAAGCTCGTAAACAACGGTAGCCACCCCGGAAACAATTTGTTATGATGTCTGCCATGCAGACGATCGATGGAATGGCATCGTTCGGGCGGTACGCATTGGTGCCGCGCGAACGAAGCGGTGTCGCACATTCCACCAGGACGGGCGCGTGAGCATTCACCGCAGCAAAAATCCCGTGATCGCGCGAGCCTCCGCTCCTTCGACGGATGTCCTCCACGTCATCTTCCACGAACTGCGCACGCCGCTTTCCTCCATTCAAGGCTACGCCTCGCTCTTGCTCAGCGGCGAGCTGGGTCCCGTGGCTCCGCAACAGCGCGAAGTCATCGAGCGCTTGCGCGATCTGACCGGCTACCTCACCTCGCTCATCACTAATCTGAACCAATGGGTGAAGTTGGCGGAGGGGCCGTCCCAGATCAGCTGGGAACCCGTCGACATCCTGCAGCTGGCGCGGTCGGTCTGCGACCATCTCCAAGGCGAAGCGAAACACAAAGAGGTCCGCCTCACGATGACCGCGCCTGCCCAGCTGCCAACGCTCTGGGCCGAGCGAGCCGGATTGACCCAAGTGCTCATCAACCTGCTGACCAACGCCATTAAGTTTACGCCGGCCAAAGGCGCGGTGACCGTCTCGGTGCAGGAGGTCCGTCGGGCGGTTCGTCTGACGGTGAGCGATACCGGCGTGGGGATTTCCCGCTCGGCGCGACCGTCGCTGTTTCGAGAGTTCTACCACGAAGACCGACCCGAGGTGGGCGCGGTCGGAGGCACCGGACTGGGACTCGCCATCGTCAAACGCATCACCGAGCGTCATCACGGGACGGTGACGATGACCAGCCGGCCCAAGCGCGGGAGCACCTTTCAGGTGACGCTGCCTCGGCATACGGATCAGGAAGTCATGCAGGAGATTTTAGAGCAATTGCTCCAATCCGCGCGCCAGCGCCACGAGCACGTGACCGTGCTGCGCATCGAGGCGAAGGCCGCGGCCGATCCGACCAACGGGGTGAGCCTGACGTTCTACTCCCAGCTCCATCGGCTGGTCCAAGAAACGCTGCGCGCGGATGACCGCTGCTTCCAAGTGAAAAGCGATCGGGAGCTGCTGATGGTCGTCGTCGCCCGGACCCATTTGGAGGGGGCCCGCCGGATGGCGGCTCGCTTGGTCAAGCGCATGAACGAGGACGCGCTCTTGCAGCGCATGCCCGGATTCCAACTGAAGATCGGGATCGCCGCGTATCCCACGCACGCCTCCCGAGCGCCGCAATTGCTGAAGGTCGCGCGTCAGCGCATGGTCCTCATGCAGGCGCATTAAACATGTCGTTTGAGGAAACGTTTTTTCGTTTCTTTCGACAATCGAAAACAACCGATACTCTCGCGGATGCCTCGTCGCTGGCGGTGCCGAGCCAGACGAAGCGGATCGCCGTGATGAACCAAAAAGGCGGCTGCGGCAAGACGACGACGACCGTGAACCTCTCGGCGTGCCTGGCCGAGCTCGGTTGCCGCGTGCTCTTGGTCGATCTCGATCCCCAAGCGCATGCGACCCTCGGCTTGGGCCTGCGGGGGGATGCCTTGCCGCTGACGGTCTACCACGCTCTGCAACCTCAAGGGATTCCCCTGACCCAGATTCTCCAACCGACCTATCATCCCAACCTCAAGCTCGTGCCGGCCAACAGCATGGCCTCCTCGCTGCAGGTGGAGCTCGTGGATCGTCCGGGGCGCGAGCGGCTGTTGGCGCCCTGTCTGGAGAGCGTGGCGCACTGGTTCAATTTTATTTTCCTGGACTGCCCTCCGAGCCTCAATGTCCTGTCGCTCAATGCCCTGACGGCGGCCACCCATGTGCTCGTGCCGATTCAGACGCACTATTTTTCGCTCGATGGCATGCGGGAGCTGTTCAAAACGATCGAACTCGTCCAGGCGAAGTTTAATCCGCAGCTGCAATTGCTGGGGATTCTGCCGACGCTGTACGACAGCCGCACGCGGATGAATCGGGCGATGCTCGAGTCTTTGCGCGAATATTTCAAAGAAAAAGTCTTCCAGACGACGATTCATCTGAGCTCCGCTTTGACGGAATGCCCGATGGCCGGGCAACCCATCACGCGCTATGCCCCGCAGTCTCGGGGCGCGCAAGACTACCGGCGTCTTGCGGAAGAGGTGTTGCGTGCCTATGGCTGAGCCCGCGCCGCCACCGCCTCCCAGGCCGCTTCCGGGCGCTGCGTCAACGGCCCCTCAGGCGCCCAACCCCAGCAAGCTCTTGGATCAACTTTTTACTAAACGGCCCAACCAGCCATTGGTCGCCGGTCACGCCCTCTTTCGGACCACCACGCCCGCGCCTGCGGTGGAGAGCGCGAAGGACGGCAAGACGCCCTCCCCCGCGCGCCGTCTGCCCTCCTTGAGCCGGCTCAAACCGTTGACGATGTTGTGGAAATCGATCGGCCGCCCCCGCCGTCACGGAGCCGTCGTCGGCATTGATTTAGGCAGCAGCGCCATCAAAGTCGTGCGGGTCGAGCGGAATGGGGGTGTTCCGCGCGTCGTCGGAGTGGCGTGCGAAGAGTATCCGCCGCGCGCCGAGGGGCGCGTGCAAGAGGACGTGCTGGAGCAACGATTGCGCGATCTCAAGCACCGGGGGCTCCTGGATGGGCACGTGGTCCTGGGCTTTACGAATGCGCGGGTCATGGTGGAGCTGGTGACGATGCCCAAGATGCCGCTGGCCGACATCACCCGCGCGGTGCTCTGGGAGGCCAAGGAGCGTCTCTC
>Ga0114945_10002555_pt1 | contig 10625 bp, 15 predicted proteins | sample OV2TP3_FD_87194 | JGI IMG/M metagenome (GOLD analysis project Ga0114945, IMG submission 87194) | Hot spring microbial communities from Beatty, Nevada to study Microbial Dark Matter (Phase II) - OV2 TP3 | ecosystem: Environmental > Aquatic > Thermal springs > Hot (42-90C) | place: USA: Beatty... | reverse complement strand
TTGCTTTCATTTACAGCAGATTCTGACTCAAACCGAGGCGAAAAGATGCACAAACTTTCAGCGTTTTTGGCCTGAGCAAAATCCTGACCCGTGTTGTACACAAAAAACTTGATCATCGAGTGTTACAACTTTGTTCCGCTTTCGCAGGGATTTCTCGGCGAAAGTGAGCGTTACTTGTTACACTTATTTTTGCGTGAGCCCTTACCACTGCACCGTGAAGTGCCCCAGGGGGATCGACGTCGCGGGCATGATGTATGGATTAAAGCGCTATTCGCTGTGGAGAAATCGGTTCAAGCGGGGCCTGATCGGGCCCGATTTCTCCCGGCGGTTCGCGAGGAGGATCGCGAAGACCGGGAGGTCGTTTGAGCCGGGCCTGGCGCCCGCGTTCCTTTTCAAATCCGGCGTCCGGGGTCTCCTCCAGGAGGCGTGGACGGCTGTGGCCCTTTTGCGCAAGGGGAGGTTGTCTTTAACGCCGTCCCGGATCAGGCGGCTCAAGAATTTCAGGCGGATGCTGGGGAGGATCATCCCGGTGGGAGGGTTATCTTGAAAGCGTATGCCTACTTTCCCGGCTGTTCTCTGGAGAAGATAGCGGTCGGCTACCACCTCTCCGCGCTGGAGACCGCCCGCGCCCTGGGCGTGGAGCTCAAGGAGCTGGAGGACTGGAACTGCTGCGGCGCCACGGCGTATTCTCACGTTGACGAATTGCTGGCGTATACGCTGTGCGCCCGCAACCTGGCGATGGCCGAGAGGGAGAACTTAGACCTGGTCACCCCCTGCAGCGGCTGCTACAAGAACACGTTCTTCGCCAACGCCCACCTCAAAAAAGACCCGGACCTGGCGGAGCACATCAACTTCGCCCTGCAGGAGGACGGGCTGCACTTTTCCGGGACCGGAGCGGTGCGGCACCTCATCGAGGTCTTCGTTCACGACGTGGGTCTGGAAGAGGTCCGAAAGAGGGTGTCCCGCCCCTATCGCGGGCTGCGCGTCGCGCCCTATTACGGGTGTCAGATGGTCAGGCCGAGAAAGGACCACGAGGAGGTGGAGCAGCCTCAATTTTTTGAGGATCTGCTGTCCGCGATGGGGGCAACGCCTATTGACTATCCCTTCAAGCTCCGCTGCTGCGGCGGGTCTCTGATTGTGACGAACCGGAGGGCGGCCCTGAGCATGGTGCGCCATCTGCTGCAGGACGCCCTGGATCACGAGGCCGAGGTGATTGTGACGGCCTGCCCTCTGTGTCAGATCAACCTGGAATGTTACCAGAGGCAGGTCAATCGAGCGTTTGGCACGAGGTTTTCCGTGCCGGTGGTGTATTTCACGCAACTTCTGGGACTGGCTCTGGGCATCCCTCCCGAGCCGTTGGGGATCGGGACGGAGTTTGTCTCCCCGGCATCTGTCTTGCCCGGTGGTTAGAAAGAGGAGGTGACGGCGATGACGGAGGCAGCTGAACAGGCGCAGGGGCGCAGGGTCACCATCGACCCCATCACCCGGCTGGAGGGGCACGGGAAGATAGACATTTTCCTGGACCCGAAGGGCGATGTGGAGCGCGCCTACTTCCAGGTCCCCGAGCTGCGGGGGTTTGAGGTCTTCAGCCGGGGGCGCCCTGCCGAGGACATGCCGCAGATCACCAGCCGCATCTGCGGGGTGTGCCCCACGGCCCACCACGTGGCCTCGACCAAGGCCCTCGACGATTTATACAGGGTCGATCCGCCTCCGGCGGCGAAGAAGGTCCGGGAGCTTGTGTACAGCGCCTTCATGCTGGAGGATCACGCGCTCCACGTCTACATCTTAGGCGGCCCCGATTTTATCGTGGGGCCGGACGCCTCCCCGGCGGCGCGAAACGTGGTGGGGGTGATCCAGAAGGTCGGGGTGGAGGTCGGCAGGAGGGTCATCTCCACGCGCCGCCGGCTGCGCGAGTTGATCGCCTCTGTCTGCGGAAAGGTGATCCATCCGGTCTTCGGGTTGCCGGGGGGGGTAGCCAAAGGCGTCGCATCCGAAGACCTGCCCGCTTTTCAGGCGCTGGCGAAGGACGGTCTGGAGTTTGCCCTCTTCACCCTGCAGGTGTTCCGGGACGTGGTCCTCAAGAACGCGGATTACGTGAATCTCATCACCTCGGACGCCTACACGCACAGGACCTACTACATGGGCATGGTGGATGGGCAGAACCGGGTGAACTTCTACGACGGCCAGGTCCGCGTCGTGGACCCCGGCGGCAGGGAGTTCGCCAGGTTTCCGGCGCAGAAGTACCTGGACTACGTGGCCGAGCGCGTGGAGGCGTGGAGCTACGTCAAGTTCTGCTACCTCAAGCCGGTGGGCTGGAAGGGGTTTACCGACGGCCCTGAAAGCGGGGTCTATTCCGTGGCGCCCCTGGCCCGCCTCAACGTGGCCGACGGGATGGCCACGCCCAAGGCCCAGGAGGCTTACGAGGAGTTCTATGCCACCCTGGGCGGCAGGCCTGTCCACCACACCTTAGCCAACCACTGGGCCAGGGTCGTGGAAATGGTCTACGCGGCGGAGCGGATGAACGAGTTGCTCAACGACCCGGAGATCGTCAGCGCGGACCTGAGGACGATCCCCACGGAGACGCCCACGGTGGGGATGGGCGCGGTGGAGGCGCCTCGGGGCACGCTGTTCCATCACTATGAGACCGACGAGAAGGGGCTGATCCGGAGGGCCAACCTGATCGTGGCGACGCAGAACAACGCGGCGCGCATCGCCCTGAGCGTCGAGAAGGCGGCCAAGGCCCTGATCCACAACGGGCGCGTCTCCGAGGGTCTGTTGAACAGGATAGAGATGGCCTTCCGCGCCTACGACCCCTGTCACGGCTGCGCCACTCATGCCCTTCCCGGCCAGATGCCTCTGCTGGTCAGGGTCCACGACGCGGGGGGCTGCGTGGTCCGGGAGGTCAGGAGATGAACGCCCCTGAGCGCAAATGCCTCCTGCTGGCCCTCGGCAACGACCTCCTGGGGGACGACGGGGCAGGTCTGTTAGCGGCCCGGCTCCTGAGGGAGGAGTTTCAGGACGAGGTGGAGGTCGTGGAGTCGGGGGAGGCGGGGCTGGCGCTCGTGGAGATGATGGCGGGATACGAGCGAGCCCTCCTTTTAGACGCGGTCGTGACGGGCCGCTGTCCCCCCGGCACGGTGCTGGAGTTTTCGCCGCAGGACTTTCGGAGGGTCGTCGCGCCCTCCCCTCACTACGCGGGCCTCCCGGAGGCGCTCGACCTGGCCGGGCGGCTGGGGATCCCCTTTCCGAAGGAGGTCCGCATCCTCGCCCTGGAGGTGGAGAATCCCTGGGCGTTTCGGGAGGGGTTGAGCCCCCCCGTGCAGAAGGCCCTCCCCGCCTTCGTGGAGAGGGCGGGGCAGACGCTCAGGGGCTGGAAGGGCCAGGGGTGACGCGCAGGTGGGTGGTGCAGGGACAGGCTTCCGTGCCTGTCTGGCTCGAACGGATGGGGCACGGCGAGCCAGGTCGCGCCCCATCCGTTTCTATGCACGAGGAGAGCGGGCGGTATGAGCGCGCTCGACGAGGAACGCCCCTCCGACGCAGACCGCGCGGGTTCGGGCGGGAGGGGAATAGAGGCGCAGGAGGAGCGGCTCAGGATGATCCAGGGCGACCTGAGCGAGGCGTATCGGCGTCTGGAGGAGCTGGAGAACGCCAAGGCCCAGTTCGTGCTCACGCTCACCCACGAGCTGCGGTCCCCGGTGGCCGCGATCCAGAGCCTGTTGAAGGCGATGCCCTTCGCCGGGGATCTGCCCGAGAGGGCGAGGGACCTGCTCAGGCGCGCGGACGAGCGGGTGATGGCGCTGGTGGACCTGGTGAATGATCTCCTCGACCTGGCCAAGGAGCGCCACGATTTCGGGGCCGCGGCAGAGTCTCGCCCCGTGGATCTCGGGGAGGTGTTGCAGAGGGTGCGCGCGGCCCATCAGGGACGGGCGGACGAAAAACGGGTCCGGTTGGAGTTCGAGGGATTGAAGGCCGATTCGCGGGCGCTGGGGGATCCGGAGGAACTGGAACGGCTTTTTGGCAATCTCGTCGGAAATGCCGTCAACTACACGCGCCCCGGTGGACAGGTACGTGTCCGGATTACGGTAAGCCCGAATGAAGCCGTGGTGGCCGTTCAGGACACCGGCATTGGAATCCCCCAAGAGGGCCTTCGGCGGCTGTTCGAGGAGTTCTATCGGGCGCCGAACGCCAAGAGGATGCTCCCGAACGGCACCGGCCTGGGCCTGGCCATCTGCAAGCGCATCGCGGAGGCGCATCACGGGGAGATCGAGGTGGAGAGCGAGGAGGGGGTCGGGACGACTTTCACCGTCAGACTACCTCTCGCGGCGGGGCGGGGGGCAGACCCGCGAGGACAGGGATTGGGGGAAAGGGGAGGGCATGCGACTGTCGGAGGTCCTCCGGAGGCTTGAGGCAGAGGAGATCGTCCCCGCCTCAAACTACGACGTGGAGGTGCGCAACGTGTGCGCATCGGACATGTTGAGCGATATCCTCGCCACGGAGAAGATGGACTTTGTGATTCTCACAGGGCTTACGACGGTGCAGGTGATGCGCACCGCGGAGATATCGGAGGCCATCGCCGTCGTCCTGGTGCGCAACAAGCTGGCGACGATGGACACGGTGAATTTTGCGAAGGCCAAGGGCATCCCCCTGGCCCGGTGCCGGTTCCCCATGTTCGAGGCATGTGTCCGACTGGCGGACCTGAAAAGATGACCCATGGATGACTATGCGGACCTCTCCTTAGTCAGCGAGCTGGTCTATCAGCTCAAGGCCCGCGACGCCATGCGGCGCGACCTGATCTCGTGCCGTCCCGACAGCACGCTGCGCGACGTTCAGGGCATCCTGAGGGCCAATCAGATCTCGGGCGTGCCCGTGATCCAGGGCGATTCGCTGGTGGGGATCGTGAGCATCGAGGACATCCTCAAGGCCTTAGACAGCGGTTACATCGAGGAGCAGGTCGAGAAGTGGATGACCCGGAAGGTGGTGACGGTCCAGGCGGACACGCCGTTGAACCGGGCGGTGGACTGCTTCGAGCGCCACCACTTCGGACGCCTGCCGGTGGTGGACCGGGATGGGAGGCCCGTCGGCATCATCACCCCGGAGGATATCGTCTATCGCCTGATGGTCGAGATGACGCGCATCGCCGAGGACATAGAGCGCCGGCACCAGGAGCTTCAGGCCAGGGTGAGCGAGTTTGACCTTCAGGCCGCGGTGGTGAAGCGGGAGTTCTTCATCAGGGCGGGGGACTACGAGAACGCCGGGGCCTCGTCCTCGGCCCTGAAGGCCGAACTCCACCGACGAGGGGTCGAGCCTTCCATCGCGCGGCGGGCGGCCATCGCCCTCTACGAGGCGGAGACCAACATCATCATCCACTCCATCGGGGGGAGCATCGCGTTCGAGGTCTCGGGCCGGAGGCTGACTGCGGAGGCCGTGGACTGGGGGCCGGGGATCCCCGACGTTGAACTGGCCATGACCCCCGGCTATTCGACGGCCAGCGAGTTCGTGCGCGCCCTGGGGTTCGGGGCGGGCATGGGCCTGTCGAACATCCGGAGGTGCGCGGACCGCTTTCACATCGAGTCCGTCCTGAACAAGGGGACGACGCTGCGCATCGAAGTGGACCTTAAAAAGATCGAGGCCACCGATGACACTGACAGAGAAGCCACCGATGACACTGACCGAACTGATTCAACACCCGGAGCTGCGGATCACCCCCCTGACGGGGCCGTTTCAACGCCCGATTGAGGGGGGCTACGCCTCGGACCTGCTGAGCGACGTGCTGGCCAATGCGCGGCCGGGGGGCCTCTGGGTGACCCTCCAGACCAACCGGAACGTGGCCGCGGTGGCCAGCCTGCAGGAGCTGGCGGGCGTCCTGATCACCAGCGGCCGCCGGCCTCAGGAGGACCTGCTGGAGGTCGCCCGTGACCAGCGGGTGAACGTGCTGAGCACGTCGCTGAGCACCTACGAGGTCGTGGGGCGGCTGTATGCGCTCGGCGTGCGCTGAGGGGGGATCATTCCGCTATTGCGATTATAAGACCTTGTGACGTGCGAACCGTTTTGGGGAGGCTCTGTCTCCCTTGAGGCGGAGCCTCAAGTCCTGCGTTGCCAGGCAGAGCCTGGCAACGAGCGTGGGGGCAGGGGATTTCAAAGATACGGAGGTGAGGAGGTGGCTATGAAGACGTGCGTGCTAGAGCGGTCTGAGGTGGCGGCGTTCTTCGAGCGGGTGTTGAAGGGACACGAGGTCGTGGCCCCGGTGGAGAAGGAGGAGGGGTTCTACGTCTTCGCGCCCGTCCGGAAGGCGGAGGAGGTTGTTCTGGATTACGTGACCACGCTCCTTCCGCCCAAGAAGGCGTTCTTTCCGCAGCGTCAGACCCTGTTCCGGTTCAGGCTGGGTGGCGACCTGCCTGAGATGGAGCCGGTGATCGACGGGCGTCCGCTGGCGCTGGCGGGGGTGCATCCGTGCGACCTGGCGGGCATCCGGATGCTCGACTGGGTGTTCGCGCGGGACCACCCGGACGAGCACTATCTGGCGAAGCGGCGGGCGACCACGATCATCGGCGTGGACTGCCACCCGGATGAGCACTGTTTCTGCGCGGCGGTGGGGACGGCGGCGCCGGGGGAGGGCTTCGACCTCTTCCTGACGCCGGTCGAGGAGGGATATCTGGTCTCGGTGGGGACGGCGAAGGGGGGCGCCCTGCTGGAGGCCTGCGCAGGGGCGCGGGGGGCGACTCCGGCGGACCTGGCCGCGGCCGGGGAATGGCAGAGGGAGAAGCGGGAGAAGGTCTCGCGGGGTTTTGAGACGGAGATTTACAACCTCCCCCTGGCGTTTCAGCGCGGCGTGGGCAGCCCGGTCTGGGAGAAGGTGGCCGGGCCCTGCCTGAGCTGCGGGACGTGCAACTTAGTCTGCCCCTCCTGCTTCTGCTTCGACGTGGAGGACGTGATGGACCTGGACGGGGCGGGGGGGGCGCGGGAGCGGGTGTGGGATGGGTGCCAGCTCTCGGAGTTCGCCCGCGTGGCGGGGGGCGGCAACTTCCGGGGCAAGGTCTCACAGCGTCTGAGGCACCGGTTCTACCGGAAGTACGAGTATCTGATGACGCTCTACGGGGCGGCGTTCTGCACGGGGTGCGGGCGCTGCGGCCGGTCCTGCCCGGTGGACATCAATGTCGTGGACACGATCAACGCGCTCGTGATGGACGACCAGAAGGAGGGGGAGGCCCATGTCAGCATTGCTTGAAGGGACAGCAGTAGCTCACCATGGACGGGAGTCGATCTACCTGCCCCGCCTGGCCCGGATCGCGTCGGTCGAACAGATGACGGGCACGGAGAAGGTCTTCGAGCTGGAGCAGGAGGGGGGCCTCGGCCACCGGCCCGGACAGTTCGTGGAGGTCTCAGCGCCGGGGGTGGGGGAGGCGCCGATCTCCATCTGTTCGTCGCCCACGGAGGGGCCGGGGTTCCGCATCTGCGTGCGGCGCGTGGGGGCGCTGACGACCTACCTGCACGGGCTGCGGCAGGGGAGCTGGGTCGGGCTGCGGGGGCCGTTTGGCCACGGGTTTCCGATGGAGGAGGCCGAGGGGATGGACCTGCTGTTCGTGGCGGGGGGCATCGGGATGGCGCCGATGCGGTCGGCCATTCGCTACGCCCTGGACCGACGGGACCGCTACGGGGAGATCACGGTGATCTACACCGCCCGGTCTGCGCCGAGCGCCGGCTGAAGGAGAACGTCTGCCTGTTAGAGAAGGGGTTGACCTGCATCGGGCCGGTGACGCGGGCGGGGTGCGAGGCGCTCTGCCCGTCCTTCGGCCACGCCTGCTTCGGGTGCCGCGGGCTGGTCAGCGAGCCGAACCGGGACTCCGAGGCTCAGCTGCTCCAGGCCCACGGCCTCACGCCGGAGGAGGTGGCGGGGCGGTTCGACATCTACACGCACGGGGGGTATCCCGAACGGAAGGGGGTGGCGGCATGAGCGGAGTGAACGTGCGCGTGGAGGTGGAGCACCTGACGCGGGTGGAGGGGCACGGGAACATCGTGCTGGACGTGAAGAACGGCGAGATCAAGAAATTGGAGTGGACCGTGGTGGAGGCCCCCAGGCTGTTCGAGGCGATGCTGCGGGGGCACCGCTGGGACGAGATACACCACATCGCGTGCCGGATCTGCGGGATCTGCTCGGTGAGCCACACCTGCGCGTCCCTGCGGGCGACGGAGGCGGCGATGGACATCCCGATCTCGGACCAGACCCTGAAGCTACGGAGGCTGATCTTTCACGGGGAGATGATCCAGAGCCACGTGTTGCACGTCTACCTCTTAGCCGCCCCCGACCTGCTGGGCGTGGGGAGCGTGTTCCCGCTGATCCAGACCCACCGGGAGGTGGTGCTCCGGGCGATGCGGATGAAGAAGCTGGCCAACGACATCTCCCACGTGATCGGCGGCCGGCACGTGCATCCGGTCGCGCTGATTCCGGGGGGGTTCTCGGCGCTGCCGAAGCGAGAGGCGCTGGAGGACCTGCGGGAGCGGCTGGAGGCGTGCAAGGCGGACGTAGAGGCGACGGTGGACCTGGTGAAGACTCTGAAGCTCCCGGACTTTGAGCGGGAGACGGAGTACATCTCCCTGCGCATGCCGGAGGAGTACGCCTTCTACGAGGGGCTGATCTATTCGAGCGACGCCGGGCCGGCGCCGGTGGAGCACTACCGGGAGGTGACCAACGAGTTCGTGGTCCCGCACTCCACGGCCAAACACGCCCGGTGGCACCGGAACTCCTACATGGTGGGGGCGCTGGCGCGGGTGAACAACAACTACGGGATGCTCCGGCCGGAGGCGAAGGCCGCCGCCGAGGCGCTGGGGCTCAGGACGCCGTGCTTCAACCCGTTCATGAACAACGTGGCCCAGGTGGTGGAGGCCGCCCATTGCGTCTATGATGCGATCGAGATCCTGGACGAGCTGTTGCAGGAGGGCCTGCGGCAGGAGGCGTTCAAGGTGGCGCCCAGGGCGGGGCGGGGCGTCGGGGTGGTGGAGGCCCCGAGGGGCATCCTGTTCCACGAGTACGAATACGGGGACGACGGCCGGATCGTCCGGGCCAACTGCATCATTCCGACCAACCAGAATCACGAGAGCATCGAGGACGACTTCCGGGCGCTGGCGCCGAAGATTCTGGACCGGCCTCAGGATGAGATCAGGCACACGCTGGAGATGCTGGTGAGGGCCTACGATCCGTGCATCTCCTGCTCGACTCACTACCTGGATGTGACCTTCATATAAATGCGAATTACGAATGACGAATTACGAATGACAACATTCGACATTCGACATTCGACCTTCGCACTTGGGAGAGGGGAGGAGATGGGGGCAAGGGTGATCGGCATCGGGAACCCTCTGCGGGGGGACGACGGGGTCGGGCCGGCGGTGGTGGAGGCGCTGAAGCGCAGGGGGCTTCCCGAAGGCGTCGAGGCCGTGGACGGGGGACAGGCGGGGCTGAGCCTGGTCGGGCTGATGGAGGGCGCGGATCGGGTGGTGCTGGTGGATGCGGCGGAGATGGGGGCGGCGCCGGGGGCGTTCCGCGCCTTCGGCCCGGAGGAGGCGCTGGTGTCCAGGGAGATCCTGGGCTGCGGGGTCCACGAGGCGCGGGTGGGCGCGGCGCTCCGGGTGGCGGAGGCGCTGGGCTGTCTCCCCCCGGAGGTGAAGGTGGTGGGCGTGCAGCCGAAACAGATGGGCTGGGGCGTGGGGCTGAGCCGCGAGGTGTCCCAGGCGCTGCCCCATGTGGTGAGGGCCGTTCTGGAGGCCCTGGGGTCTTCCTGCGGGAGCGGTATTCGAGAGGAGTAAGGCGATGGCTGCGGAGAGGATCTTTATCGTAGAAGATGACGTGGACATGGTGGAGGCGCTCCGGCTGCCCCTGGAGGCGCACGGCTACCGGGTGTCCCAGGCAGGGAGCGCCAGGGAGGCGATGGGGCGGATCGGGGAGGTGAATCCGGATCTGATCATCCTCGACGTGATGATGGAGAGCGACACGGCCGGGTTCCAGATGGCCTATCAGCTGCGCAACCCGGCGTCGGACGCCTCCTATGCGCGCTATTCCAAAGTGCCCATTCTGATGTTGACGGCGATCGGCTCGGTGAAGCGCATGAAGTTCTCCCCCGAGACGGACGGGGATTTTCTGCCGGTGGACGCCTACTTAGAGAAGCCGATTCGGCCTGAGACGCTGCTGGAGCGGGTGGCGGCGCTCCTCAAGAAGGGCGAACGCGCATAGGGAGGGCAGACGGTGGCCTCCGAACGGGATAGGACAGGGCTGATTCCGATCGAGCGCGAACTCCGGGAGCGCCTGGCGTGGTTTATTCGCCTGAGGTGGATGGCCGCCGCAGGGATCTTCCTGGGGGGGTGGGTGGCGACGACCTGGGTGGCCGTCGCTCTCTCTGCGGTTCCGATCTACGCGGTCGGGGCGTCGGTCATCGGCTACAACGGGCTGTTTGTCATCCTCTACCGGCGTTTCGAAAGCCGGCCCGTGCCCCCGAAGACCTATCGGGGCTTTAGAGTCGTTGCACAATTAGGAGGAGGTGGCAGCTAAGCGACGGTCAATGTGGCGGTTGACCAGCCCAGCAATCAAACGGAAGATGCCGCTGTAGGCATCGCGAGCATGGCGATAGACCTGG
>Ga0114945_10002553_pt1 | contig 10637 bp, 8 predicted proteins | sample OV2TP3_FD_87194 | JGI IMG/M metagenome (GOLD analysis project Ga0114945, IMG submission 87194) | Hot spring microbial communities from Beatty, Nevada to study Microbial Dark Matter (Phase II) - OV2 TP3 | ecosystem: Environmental > Aquatic > Thermal springs > Hot (42-90C) | place: USA: Beatty... | reverse complement strand
GCGACGCGAAGGCGCGGTGTCGCTCGTCGTCGACAACCTCTTCAAGGTTAGGTCTCCTCCTCGCTCCTGGCGCTGCTCGCTTCTCGGCCCGCCGCGGCTCACGAGCCTACCGGGATGTGCTCTTAGAGCTCATGGAGGGTTCTTAGAGGCGAACTCGGTCTTGTAATTCCACGCTGCCCTGGCGCGGTCGGCCTTCGAGCCGAAGATCCAGTCCGCGAAGTGGTCTTTCCCGCTGAGCGTTTTGAGGGAACGATAGGCGCAGAATCGCATCCAGGGATCGTCGCCCTCGAGGGCCAAGAGGAGCGCCGACACGGCCTCGGGGCCGCCGATCGCGCCCAGGGCTAAGGCCGCTTCCGCTCGCCCTGCGGAACGCTTGGGATCGCGGAGGACCGAGGCAAGATACGGCACGACCGCCTTGGATCCCGTCCGCCCGCACTCCAGGAGCAGGCTCTCCCAGACCGGAGGACGGACCATGATCCGGACCATCATCAGGTTGAATTGATCCTCCGCGCGCCTTTGGGCTACGGCGGTCTCGTTCCTTTGCGTCAATCGAAGAAGATCCTCCGCCCGGGCGGCATCCCATGCCCCCACCCTTCCTCCGACTTGGGCGAGGGCGAGGAGCGCATCGTCTCCATAGAAATGGCGCTTGCCCGCGGCGGCTTCCCGGCAGATCGTGACGGCGACGTCCGGTTTGCTCCACTCCAGCAGCTGCAGAGCGATCCCGGCGAGATCGGAATCCCTCAATCTTTCCTCAAGATAGGCTGCGTCGCATTTCCCCTCGCGATCGAGCATGCGCAGCGCGTGTACCCGAACCTCGATCTCGGATCTCAGCTCCGTAGAGATGGACTTGGCCCGGGCGACTCCGTCCGGCCCCATGCCGACCAGGGTTTCGACGAGGACGAACCATGTCGCCCGGTGGAAGGAAGAAAACGTCTTGTCCTTTACTCTCGCCAGGACCTCTTTTCGCGCGGATTCGTCTTGGGAGGCGGCCAGCGCCAAGACCGCGAATTGATGAAGGATTTTCCACTTCGACTTGGGGGCCTCGCGGGTGACAAAGATCGTCCGGCCTCCGAATTCCTGCCGCTCGTTGTCGATCTTCACCTGATCGTCGTTGCCGCACAGACCCCGCAGCCGCCGTTCCACGCCGCGCAAGAATCTGCGCCCCTCTTCCGAGGAATCCGGGAGACGCGCCAGCGCGGGAAGCGCGCTCCACAGGAGGTCCGCATCGCCTCCTTCCACGACGGTACGGAGCCGCTTTCTCGCCGCGTCTCCGCCGATGTATCCCAGGGCGTGGAGGGCCGCCGCCCTCATGCCCTTATCGCCGAGCGAAGAGGTGGTGACCAAATCCGGAACGATCGCCGAATCCCGAAGTCGGACCAATCCTCCGAGGGCGCGGATCCGACGAACCGGATCGGCGGATTTCCGATACACCCTTCGCAGGGCCTCGGTCGCCTTCGGATGGTCCCATCGCGCCAGCACCCAGGTGGCGTTCTGGCCCAAAAGCGCGTGGTTCGAATCGGAGAATTCGATGAGCGGATCGAGCGCCTCTTCTCCCAATCCGAAGGTACGGCGCGCGAAGCTCGGATCGAACGCCATCGCGTACCCGGAGACCATCTCGGCGGCGATCAACCGGCGGATCATGGTCTCGTAGGGGGTCTTTCCATGGGGAATCTGGGGCACGGATCGCGGCAGGCCAGGAATGCTCCTGAGGATTTCGGGTCCGGTTTTTCCCGCATGCATCGTAGCGCCGGTGCGGGACGGGATTCCCAGTTCGAGGCAATAGGCCACCGCCTCTCCTTCGCTCATCGATTCCGGATTGAGATCCGAGCGAAGGCAGGTCAAGAGAGCCATCCAGACCAATTCCGGCGGTTCCGGTGGAGGGTATTTTGCAGGGAAAGACTCGGAGCCCGTTGGAGTGTCCTTGGGTCCGTTCTTGGAAGGGCTGGGCTCTCGGAGACCGAGCTCCGGTACGATGTCGTTGCCCGAGACCAGCGTAAGGAAAGGAACAAAGGGGGCGCTCCCGAAGCGGACAGGCTTGTCTCGCATTTCGGCGACGGTCGAACCGCCGGAAGAAGGACGAGTCGGAGTGGGGACCATTCCATGCCCCCTCGTAGGGACGGACTCGCGGAGCGTTCGAGTCCACTCGAGCGGAGTGCCCGGCAGTTCCCCCAGCCGAACGTCTCTCCGCGCCGGCGCGGCGGGAGCCCCGCCGGCACTGCCCAATACGATGGCCGCGATCGCCCAACGCTTCATCGGCATCCTATTCTGGATCCAATAATACGACGGGAAAAGGGAGGTTGGGGCCGGAGAAATTCTATTTCGAAGCGTCCAGAAGTTTCTCGATCCGAACCACCAATTCGGCGGCCTTGAACGGCTTCGAGACGAAATCGTCGGCCTTCGATTTTTCGCGCCAGTATTCGTCGCTCTTGCCCGTGTCGCGGGTGATGGCGGTCAGCATGATGACGGGAACGTCTTTCCACTTCGGGTCTGCCTTCATGTCGGCGCAAATTTCGAAGCCCGTCTTGTGCGGGAGCATCGCATCGAGGACGAGGAGATCGGGGGCGAGGGTGGTCGCCTTGGCCCAGCCGTCATTCCCGTCGGCGGCCTCGACCACTTCGTAGCCGCGGTTGCGAAGCATGAACGCGACGATCTCGCGGATATTCTTCGTGTCCTCCACGATCAGGACGCGCTTGGCCATTCCGAGCGATTATACCGTGCCTCCGAGGAACATCGGAGGAGAATCCGTTCCGGCCTCGTGCTATACTCCCGCGCCATGAGAACTCCCCTCTTCGAGCAGCATGTCTCTCTGGGCGCCAAGATCGTGGATTTCCACGGCTGGGAGATGCCGATCCAGTACGCCTCGATCATCCAAGAGCACCAGGCCGTGCGGACCCGGGGGGGGCTCTTCGACGTTTCTCATATGGGGCGCTTCCGCGTCACCGGCCCGGACCGCCGCGCCTTTCTGGATCGCGAACTGACGGTACCGGTCTCGAGAATGGATCAGGGTCGGTGCCGCTACACGTTTCTGCTCAACCGCGACGGCGGCGTCGTGGACGATCTTCTGGTGACCGAGGATTCCGAGCAGGGAGAGAACTGGCTCATCGTCAACGCCGGAAATCGCGACAAGGATCTCCAGTGGTTGCGCCGGGACGCCGAGGGGTCGAACGTCGTCATCGAGGACCGCTCCTCCGACCTCACCCTGCTCGCGGTCCAAGGACCGGAATCCTCCGACATCCTCCGCCGGGCGTTGGGGCTGGACGCGTCCGGCCTCGGCTACTATCGATTCGCCCGCTTCGCCGAGTGGACCGTCTCTCGTACCGGGTACACGGGCGAGGACGGTTTCGAGATCCTCGGCCCGGTCGCTCAGGCCGAGGACGCGTGGAGGAGGCTGGTGGAAGCGGGAGCGTCGCCCGTGGGACTGGGAGCGCGGGACACCCTCCGGCTGGAAGCGGCGATGCCCCTCTACGGGAACGAGCTCGACGAGACCACGTCCCCGCTCGAAGCGGGCCTCGAATTCGCGGTCGTCTTCGATAAGGACCGCGATTTCCAGGGACGCCGGGCCTTGCGAAAGCGGCGGAAGGCCGGCTTGAAGCGGATGTTGGTCGGGCTCCGCCACCAGGGGAAGCGTACCGCGCGCCACGGGTACGAACTGTTCCGCGGAAAGGACTGCGTCGGCGTGGTCACGAGCGGCTCCTGGTCTCCCACGTTCCAGCGCCCGATCGCCCTGGCCTATGTCGACGTCGGCTATGCCGGCCCGGGAACGGAGCTTACCGCCGACATCCGAGGTTCCCGGGAACCCGTGACGGTATCGGAGCTCCCGTTCTACCGGCGCGCGGAACGGGTCCATGCGTGAGGAGTTTGAACTCCTTCCGCGGAATCCTTGACTCTCGGCCGGTCCCAAGTATGTTAGGGCTTCTTCCTTGGGAGGCCGAAGCATGAGACCGGAAGATGCGCGGTATTCCGAGACCCACGAGTGGGTCCGAGTGAACGACAAGAAGAAGGAAGCGGCCGTCGGGATCACCGACTACGCCGTGAAGCAGTTGAGCGATCTGGTCCACCTGGAGATCACGCCGAAAGTCGGCGACTCGATCGATCCGGGTGCGCCGTTCGGAGAGATCGAATCGGTCAAGACGGTGGCCGACCTCCTCGCTCCGATCGGGGGGAAGATCCTCGCCGTCAACCAAGAGCTGATCGAAAACGTCGACGCGTTGAAGACGGATGCGTTCGACGCGGGCTGGATGATCAAACTCAAGGTGAACGACGCCAAGGGACTGGACGAGCTCATGGACGCGAAGGAGTACAAGGAGTACCTCGCGTCGCTCGAAGAAGAGGAAGGGGAGAAGAAGGACGGGGACGAGGTCGACGACGACGATTTCGTGTAGCATGGGATACCTTCCGCACACTCCCTCCGACGTCGCCGACATGCTGAAGACGGTCGGCGTCCCCTCGATCGACCGGCTGTTCGACTGCATTCCCGCGCCCGTACGACTGAACCGTTCCCTCGAGATCCCCGGCGCCCTCCCCGAGTCCGAGCTCTGTCGGCATCTCTCGGAAGTTGCGGCGCGGAACCGTCCCGCGACGGAGCTCAAATCCTTCCTCGGAGCGGGGGCGTACGATCACTACATCCCTTCCCTCGTCGACGCCCTTCAGAACCGGGGAGAATTCCTGACCGCGTACACCCCCTATCAGGCGGAGGCGAGCCAGGGGACCCTCCAGCACATCTTCGAGTTCCAATCGATGATCGGCGAGTTGACGGGGCTCGACGTGGCGAACGCGTCCCACTACGACGGCGCCACCGCGCTTTGGGAGGCTGCGGCGATGGCCGTCGATCGCACCGGCCGGAAGAAGATCGTGGTAAGCCAGCTGGTCCACCCGCACTACCGGGCCGTCCTTCGGTCGATGCTCCAGCACCTCGACGTCCACATCCTCGAGGTCGCGCACGCTCAGGGCCAGACGCCGGTCTCGATGCTTCGGGATTGCGCGTCCGAAGCCGCGTGCGTGATCGTCCAGAATCCGAACTTTTTCGGGATTCTCGAGGACATCGCCGGAGTGTCCGAGGCGGCCCACGCGCACGGGGCACTTGCGATCGAGGTCGCGAATCCCGCCTCCCTGGCCGTGCTCCGCTCGCCGGGAGAGTGCGGCTTCGATCTCGCGTGCGGCGAGGCGCAGCCTCTCGGGATTCCTCTCTCCTTCGGCGGACCGTGGGCCGGCTTCCTGGCGGCCCGAAAAGAGTTCCTCCGCGAGATGCCCGGCCGGATCGTGGGAGAAACGCTCGATGCCGACGGGAAACGGGCCTTCGTGTTGACGCTCCAAACCCGGGAACAGCACATCCGCCGCGAGAAGGCCTCTTCCAATATCTGCACCAACCAAGCGCTCATGGCGCTGAGGGCGACGATTTATCTCTCCGCGTTGGGACCCGACGGACTCGCCCGGGTCGCCGAGATCTCGTGCCAGCGAGCCCACCTGCTGGCGTCTCGAATCCCGGGACGTCTGGTCTACCCGAAGGCGCCGTTCTTCCACGAATTCGTCGTCGAATTCCAGAAGCCCGTCTCCGAAATCAACCGGCGACTCCTCGAGAAAGGGATTCTCGGGGGATACGATCTGCAGCGCGAATTCCACGACCATCGCAACATGATGCTGGTGTGCTGTACCGAGAAGAATTCGCCGGGAGACATCGAGTCGTTCGCGCACGCCCTACAGGAGGCGGCGAGGTGAAGCTGATTTTCGAGAAGAGCGTGCCGGGACGAAGGGGGGGCTACCTCCCACCGGCCGATCCGGGGGCGACGCTCGAGGATCTCGTTCCCGCCGCCCACCGGCGGGCGACCCCTCCCCGGCTCCCGGAAATCTCGGAGCTCGGGGTGGTGCGTCACTTCACGGAACTCTCCCACCGGATGTTCTCGATCGACGGGAACTTCTATCCGCTGGGATCGTGCACGATGAAGTACAACCCCCGGATCAACGAGCGCATCGCCGCGCTCCCAGGCTTCGCGGGGCTTCACCCTTTCCAAACCGAGGAGACCATCCAGGGATCCCTCGAGCTCATGGTCCAGCTCGAACGCTTCCTGGGGGAGATCGCGGGGATGGACGCGGTCACGCTCCAACCCGCGGCGGGGGCGCAAGGGGAGCTGACCGGACTCATGCTCGTCAAGGCGCACCATCGGGAAATCCGCCAGGCGCATCGCAATGAAGTCCTCATTCCCGACAGCGCCCACGGCACGAACCCGGCGAGCTGCACGTTGTGCGGCTACAAGACGATTACGGTCAAGTCCGACGCGCGAGGCGGCGTGGACCTCGACGACCTGCGCAAGAAGATCGGCGAAAAAACGGCCGCGATGATGATCACCAATCCGTCGACGCTCGGGCTCTTCGAGGAGAGGATCGAGGAAATCTCGGCCCTGCTGCACCGCGCGGGAGCCCAGATGTACATGGACGGGGCGAACATGAACGCGATCCTGGGTCGCACGCGGCCCGGCGACTTCGGAATCGACGTGATGCACTTCAACCTCCACAAGACGTTTTCGACGCCCCACGGAGGCGGAGGACCCGGATGCGGCCCGGTCGCGTGCAAGGCCCATCTCGAACCGTATCTCCCCTCTCCCCGGATCGTGCGGGACGGGGATCGGTACCGGTTCGACGCTCATCGCCCCAAGTCCGTAGGGCGCATCAAGAGCTTCTGGGGGAATCACGGGATGCACGTCCGGGCGTACGCCTACATCCGACACCACGGTCCGGACGGCCTCCGCGCCATCGCCGACCATGCGGTCTTGAACGCGAACTACCTCTTGGCCAAACTCAAAGGGGCCTACCTCGCGCCGTACGACCGTCCGTGCATGCACGAATTCGTGCTGTCGGGCCAGCGACAGCGGAAGCACGGGGTGCGCACCCTGGACATCGCGAAGCGACTTCTCGACTATCGTTTTCACCCCCCGACCGTATATTTTCCGCTGATCGTTCCCGAGTGCCTGATGATCGAGCCCACGGAATCCGAGAGTCGCGAGACGCTGGACGAGTTCGCCGACGCGATGCTTCGGATCGCGGAGGAATGCAAGACGGACTCGGATCTCGTTCACCATGCGCCCCATACGATGCCCGTGAAGCGTCTGGACGAGGTCCGAGCCGCGAAACAACCGATCGTACGTTGGATGCCGAGTTCTCATTCCGGTTCTTGATAAAGGAGACTGCTCGTGACGAAGCCCATCCTGGCTCTGGCCGCCGCTCTACTCTTGGCGCCTCAGGACGAGTTCGACAAGTCGAAGCACCCCTGGCTGAAGTGGAAGGAAGGCGCCACGGTCGAATACACCATGTCTCAGGAAATGGGGGAGATGAAGAACGAGGGGTCCTATACGCTCAAGCTGAGCAAGGTTACCGACAAGGGCTACACCGTGATGACGACCGTCGACATGGGCGGGAGCAGCAACGACACGGAAGACACGCAGGAACTCCCGGTCAAGGACGGCGAGGAATCCGTCACGGTCGGCGAGGACAAGTACGATTGCGTCATCTGGAAGAACAAGGGCTCCCGAAGCGGCGAAGAGAGCGAAACTCGTATCTGGCTCGCGAAGGACAAGGGCCTTCCGGTGAAACTCGTGACGAAGGGCAAGCAGGGATTCGAAGTCACCGCCACCAAGTTCGGCGAGAACGTCGAAGCCGACGGGAAGAAGTACGAATGCGTTCGGCTCGAAGGAAAGATGGAAATGGGGCAAAACGAGGCGAAGTTCACGATGTGGTATTCGCCCGAGGTCCCCGGCGGCGCGGTCCAGGCCAAGATCGAATTCGAGATGGGCGAGAACAAGGGCACGATTCTCGTCACGTTGAAGAAGTACGACGCGAAGAAGGCGAACGAGAAGTAGGCTCGCTCGAGCAAGACGAGAGAGGGGCGCGCCCTCTCTCGTCTTTCCCTCACCGTCCGGCTCTCAAGAAAGCCCCTCCCAAAGTGAGCCCTTCGCCCGCCTTGATCCTGGAACAACTGTGAAATGGCCACGGGAACGGCTGATGCAACATCCTTGGATGCGAAGCCGGGCATGCCGACGAGGCTCCCCGGGCATTACTTCTTCACGTTCGTCTTGAGGGGGTTCGGGACGATGTCGAAGATGTCGAAAGTGGGAACGGCGTCGAGCACGCCCCAGTAGGGGACTCGGCGGGGACCGCGGTAGTAATAGGGCCAGAACTCGCTGGGCCGATACCAAAAGCCCTCGGACACGGGTTGGGGAGTCTGAACCACGACGGCTCGCCGCGCCCGCTCCAGTTCCTCCGCCTCCCGCTTCCGACGGCGTTCCTCCATCTCCTGCTGAGCGCGGAGCCGCGATTCCAACCGCTGGTTCAAGATCAATTCCTTCTCCGCGGCCGTCATCCACCGGCCTTCGAACTCGAGCAGTCCTTTCGCCCGATTCGCCTCGGCCCGGGTCATCCAGCGTCCTTCCAGCTTCTCGAAACCCAAAGCGCGACGCGCCTCTTCGTTCTGAGGGTCCAACGTCACGACCTTCTCCAGGAGCGGTCGGAGGAACTTGGAAAGCCTGTTCTCCCGGGCGAATCGCGCCAGCGCGAGGAAGTCTTCGGCCTTCGCGCTCTCCTTCACGCCCTCCCACCTCTCGTAGTACTCGTGGAGCGGGGTGCGTCCCGGCGAAGTGGACAGGACCTCCTTCCGATCGAACCACGCGGTGCCGACGCCCATCTCCAGTTCGATCCTCTTGCCGTCGCCCTTCCGCAGAATGCCCTGGAGTCGCGCGCCGCTTTGGAGCGTCACCTCATCGGCCGCGACGGTGGCCGGGACGAGCACGAGGCCGGTCAAGAACCAGTATTTCATCTGTCGGCTCCCGGAGGACTCCCTCTCCTCCCTATTATAACCGACGCGGGAGGACGCCTACTTCCCTTCAAAAACTATTTCTCCCGCGCCGGCGCGATCGTCGGAGGAATGACGAGAACCATTTGCTTTTCTCCGATTCACGGAAGATTATAGTTAGGTCACGAACCGGCCGATAGAAAGTTAAGAAGCCATGAACCTGAAAGACTATCTGCGGATTTTCCGTCGGCGCCTCGTGTGGTTCATCGGGACCTTCGTGCTGGTGTTCGGTCTCATCATGGCGTACTTCCTGCTCACCCAGAAGCCCGTCTACACGGCCGGAACTCGGGTCGTCATCGACGCCCCTTCGTACATCAGTCTCGTCCAGCAGATTCCCCAACGCGGATACATGACCCCTACGACGCAAGCGACGTGGCAAAATCTCATCACCGCGACCGCCGTCAAGGAACGCGCCCTCAAGCGGGTGCGACAGCAGTACCCGAATTTCCAGGATTCCTGGCTGGGCACGGTAGGGTCGACCGTCGAGCAGGGCACGAGCATCGTCCGAATCGAGGCGAAGGGAAGCACCCGCGAGGAAGCCGCGGCCCTCGCCAACGCCGTCGCCGTAGAAGCGGCCGATTTCAGCGCCGACCTCGCCAACACCCACGTCAACGAATCCATGAAGAACGCCAAAGAACAGCTCGAGGCGGATAAAGTTTCGTTGGAGGCGAAGAAAAAAGATCTCCAGGAGCTCCGCGAGAAGGCGCGATCGGAGGATCCCAAGGGGGATGCGGAGCGGATGCGGGACGAACTCCGCGACGGAGAAGGGAAGATCCGGCAGCTCCATCGCAAGATCGCCGCGGGGAAATTGAAGTTGGATCGAATCCAGGTGGACCGGAAAGCGGCCCAACATCTCTCCCTGGAGGTGATCCCTCAGGACTACAACCCCACTCGCTGGAGAATCGAAAACCATCCCAGCGTGCGCAGCTTGTCCGAAGAATTGGAAAGGCTCATTCGAGACGAATCCGCGGCGGCTCGACGATACGCCTCGCACCACGAGACCCGGAGGAAGCTGAAGGACCAGATCGCCGAGAAGCGGGCGGCCCTCTATCTCGCGCGGCAGGACGCCGTCGGGCGCGAGCTCGACCACGAAGAGATGAACGTCCTTTCGGAGATTCAGGACGCGGAAATCGAGATCAAGGCGCTCAAGGCCTCCCAGACGCAGCTTCGAGGAGCGCTGGAGGAGATCTCCGACCCGCTTCGCCGGTACCTTCAGGCGGAGAAGGAGGCCCAGGATCTCCAGACCCGCCTCGACACCCTCAACAACGTCCTTACGACGCTCAAGGGACTGGGAAAGGCGCCGGGGTACATCCGGCTCCTCCCCTCCGAGGAGGCCAAGCCCGGCGGTGCCGCCGCCGGCGCCTCTCAAGCCGGGAAATTCTGGCCGATGGGACTCCTGATCTCCCTCGTTTTCGGCGGCGCCGTGGCGTACATCCGGGAGATGATGGACACCACGCTCCGAACCGATTACGACATCAAGCGACACCTCAACCTTCCGGTCCTCACCGACATCCCGGAAGTCGCCCAGGGCGATCTCATGATCCTGAACGCCGCCGAAGGGTCCTTCATGACGGAGAAGTTCGACACCCTGGCGACGATCCTTCAAACGGGGGACCGCCCGGTCAAGACCGTTCTCGTCACGAGCAGCGTCCCCGAGGAGGGGAAGACTACCGTCAGCGTCAATCTGGCAATCGCCTTCGCCCGCCAGGGTCGGAGGACGCTCCTCATCGACGGCGACATGCGCGTCCCGTCCGTCCACAACTTCTTCCGGCTGAACAACACGGCCGGCTTCTCGGAT
>Ga0114945_10002552_pt1 | contig 10637 bp, 11 predicted proteins | sample OV2TP3_FD_87194 | JGI IMG/M metagenome (GOLD analysis project Ga0114945, IMG submission 87194) | Hot spring microbial communities from Beatty, Nevada to study Microbial Dark Matter (Phase II) - OV2 TP3 | ecosystem: Environmental > Aquatic > Thermal springs > Hot (42-90C) | place: USA: Beatty... | reverse complement strand
GACCTTCTGGAACGCATCGAGAAAATCCTGGGCAATCAGCGCGCGCACTTTCTGAGCCTTCAGGTAGTAGGCGTCGTAGTAGCCCGCCGACAAGGCGTAGGTGCCCAGCATGATGCGGCGCTTCACTTCGGCACCGAAGCCCTGGTCGCGCGTCTTGCGGTACATCTCGGAAAGGCTCTTTCCGTTGCGCGAGCGGAAGCCATAGCGCACGCCGTCGTAGCGCGCCAGGTTGGAGGAGGCCTCCGCCGTGGCCACCACGTAGTAGGTGGGAATGGCGTACGTGGTGTGCGGCAGCGAGATGGGCACTACTTCACAGCCTGCGCCGGCGAGCTTTGCTACGGCAGCCTCCACCGCCGCGCGCACTTCCGCATCGAGGCCCTCGCCGAAATACTCCCTGGGAACACCCAGTCTCAGGCCGCGCACCGGCTTGCGCATGGCCGCGGCGTAATCAGGTACGGGCAAGTCGGCGGAAGTGGAGTCCATGGGGTCGCGTCCGGCGATGTGACCGAGCAGCAGGGCCGCATCCTCCACGGTATGCGCCAGCGGACCGATGTGGTCGAGCGAAGAAGCGAACGCGATCAGCCCGTAGCGCGAGACGCGGCCGTAAGTCGGCATCAGCCCCACGACTCCGCAGAAGGAGGCGGGCTGGCGAATGGAGCCGCCGGTATCGGAGCCCAGCGCGGCAACGGCCATCCCCGCTGCCACCGCAGCCGCCGAACCGCCCGAGGATCCACCGGGCACACGGCTAGTGTCGCGCGGGTTGCGCACCGCGCCGTAGGCTGAGTTCTCGTTCGACGAGCCCATGGCGAATTCGTCGCAGTTGGTCTTGCCGAGAACGACCGCGCCCGCCGCCTCCAGGCGAGCCACCGCCGTGCAGTCGTAGGGCGGGAAGTAATGCTGCAATATCTTCGACCCGGCGGTCGTGCGCACGCCGCGCGTCGTCATTACATCCTTGACGGCGACAGGAACTCCTGCCAGCGGCGGCAGCGGGTCGCCTTTTTCCACCCTGGCGTCGATACGCGCCGCCTGCGCCAGCGCGCGTTTCTTGGCCAGCGTCAGGTAGGCGTGAATCTCGCCATCTTGCGCGGCAATCTTCTGGTAGAAGGACTCGGCCAGGGCGGTTGCCGTGGTTTTCCGTTCCGCAATGGCGGACCGGGCCTGCGCGATCGTCAGCGTATTCAGGTCCATGAAACGATCTCAGCGCTCGGCAAACTCGGTACTCTCCCTCCGCCGGGCGCCGCTATTTTTCGATCACCTTGGGCACTTTGAAAAAAACGCCGTTGGCCTGGGGCGCGCCGGCCAGCGAATTTTCGCGGCCCAGGGACTTGCCCGGCGTATCCTGGCGCATGGCGTACTCGAAGCGGGCTGTGCCGGATTTGGCCGGGTCTCCGTAGCGTTCTGCAACCTGCGTCATGGGCGCCACATCGGTTGTATCCAACTGATTCAGCCGGTCGATATATTCCAGAATCGAGTTCAGGTCTTTCACCATGCGCACCCGCTCCTCGGGCGCCAACTCAAGGTTGGCCAGGTCTTCGACGTAACCCACGTCTTTGGCGGTGACTTTCATCAGCGGTTCTCGGCTGCTGTTCTCAGCAAGGCGGTTTCTTCTCATCCGGCGCTACGAAGACGATGCGCTCGACGCGGCCGCCGCAGTACTCATTCAGCGCCGCCAAGTACTGGGGGGCAAGAGCCAGGAGCTGCGCGCGCCAGGCCGCATCCGGCACTCCCACGCGGAGAACTCCGGCGCGAAAATCGAGGGCCCGCGTTTTCTCGGCTACTGCCCGGCCCGCCGCCAACGGCCAGGCCAGCAGGGGAACATCTTCCGCCGGAGCATGGCGCATGGCTTCGGCGACAATCTTCTCGAGATCGGAACGGGCGTGCTGCATCGCGAACCTAAAATCATCGCATTCTAACATCGTACGCATGAATGCCAGGACCGAGGCTGGACTCGCAGTACGGGTTACCGGGGAAACCGCAGGCGCACCAGTTCCATGGCCTGTTCCCGGTTTGCGAGCTGGCCTTCCAGCTGGGCATCTTCCACGGCGCGCAGCATGTCCTTGAAGTGCGGGCCGGGCGTGTACCCGGCGGCGATGAGGTCGTCGCCTGTCACCAGCGGCTTCGGCCGAATCTCTTCCGCAGGAGTGGACTCGAGTTTTTTCTTCACAAACTCGTAGAGCGACAGATCTCCGTGGCTGGCCAGGCAGTCGAGGCGATGCATCTCCAGGTGATCGTCGAAGAGCGGCAGGCGCAGGAACCGTTTGAGCGTGGACTCCTTCATGCGCTCCACGTCGATGAACCGAAGGTGATTGGCCACCAGCGCCGCAATCTGCTCCGTCTCCTGGTTGGAAAAGCGCAAGCGGCGGCAGATTTCTTCCGCCATCTTCGTCCCCACCTCCACATGGCCGTCGAAGCGGATGCGGTCCGGAGCCACACGAAACGTAGGCGGCTTGCCCACGTCGTGCAGCAGCGCGCCCACCGCCAGCGTGGGGGAACAGCCCTCGCGCAGGCCCTGGAGCAGAAGCAGCGTGTGCACCCAGACGTCGCCCTCGGGATGGAATTGGGGCGGCTGCTCCACTCCCTTCATGGCGGAAATCTCCGGAAGCACCTTGGCCAGCAGCCCGGATTCGTCGAGCAATTCGAAGGCGCGGCGGGCGCAGCCCTCCGTCAGCATCTTCACCAGCTCATCGCGTACGCGCTCGCGGCTCACCTGGTGGATGCCGGCACCGAGCGCGCGGATGGCGGCGAAGGTTGCCGGCTCGATTTGGTAGCCAAAGCGCGCGGCAAAGCGCACGGCGCGCAGCATGCGCAGCTTGTCTTCGGCGAAGCGGCGCTCGGGCTGCCCGATGGCGCGGATGATGCCTGCCTCGAGGTCGGCGCGGCCGCCGACGAAGTCGAGAACCTTGTCATTCTCCAGCGGGTCGAGCAGCAGGCCGTTGACGGTGAAGTCGCGGCGCCGGACGTCTTCACTGGCATCGCGCGTGAAGGTGACCTGGTCAGGATGGCGGCCGTCGGTGTAGAGGCCGTCCGAGCGGAAGGTGGCAACTTCAATGGTCGCTGCGCCGTCCTCGACGGGAACCATCACCACACCGAACTGCGCACCCACGGCGTAGGTCTGGGGAAAAAGGCGCATCACTTCATCGGGGGTGGCGTCGGTGGCTACGTCGTAGTCGCCGGGTTCGCGCCCCAGCAGGAGATCGCGCACGCATCCGCCCACCAGGTAGGCCTGAAAGCCCTGCCGCCGCAGGGTCTCGACCACGGAGGTCACAGCCGACTTAGGAGTTGCGCTCATCCGGATTCGCGGGCCGGTCCTCGCAGGGCGCCCGCCCCTTCCCCTAATATTAGGACATGCGGGCAATCTTTATCCTGGGCATCGAAAGCTCCTGCGACGAAACCGCAGCGGCCGTGGTGCGCTCGGGTGAACACGTGGAGTCCAACGTGGTGTCGTCCCAGTACGCGACCCACGCGCCCTACGGAGGAGTGGTGCCCGAGTTGGCGTCGCGCGAACACCTGCGCGCCATCGTGCCCGTAGTGCGCAGCGCGCTGGCCGAAGCCGGGCTCCGCTACCGCCAGATCGACGCCCTCGCCGTTACCCAGGGCCCGGGACTCGCCGGTGCGCTGCTGGTGGGCGTGACCTATGCCAAGGCGCTGGCCTTTTCTCTAGAAAAGCCGCTGATCGCCGTGAATCATCTGGAAGGCCACATTCATGCCGTGCTCCTGGAGGAAAGGCAGAAGAGCAACCGCGAGATGCGCTTTCCCGTGCTCGCGCTCGTAGTCTCCGGCGGCCATACGCACCTCTATCTGGCCGAAGAACGCGACGGCGGATGGACCTACCGCAACATCGGGCAGACGCGCGACGACGCTGCGGGCGAGGCCTTCGACAAGGTGGCCAAGCTGCTGGGCCTCGGCTACCCGGGCGGCCCGGTGATCGATCGCCTGGCGCCGCTCGGCAATCCGCAGGCGGTGGCCTTCGGCCCGGTACACATTAGGACCAAGCCGGGGCGCCGAGATTCCGAGTCCTGGGACTTCTCCTACAGCGGCATCAAGACTGCCGTGCTGCGCTACGTAGACACCCACGGCATGCGGGGAAGCCTCGAAGTTCAGCGGCGCGCGCTGGCGGAAATCTCCAGGCCGTCGCTCGAAGACTACCAGAGAGTTTGCAGCGGGGAAACGCTGGACCTTGGGGCTTCGTTCCAGCGCGCCATGGTGGACGACCTGGTGTCGAAGACGTTGGCTGCCGCGCGCGGCTGTGACGCGGCCACGCTGTTCGTCACTGGAGGGGTCGCCGCCAACCGCGAGTTGCGCGCTGGCTTTGAGCAACAAGCGTCGCGCGAAGGCCTGCCCGTTTACTTCCCGTCGCGTGCACTCTCCACCGACAACGCCGCCATGATTGCCGCTGCGGCCTTCCCCAAGTTCCTGGCCAGCGAGTTTGCCGACCCGCAATTCTCCGCGGAGGCGTCACTCCGGCTCGGTTAGGAAGAATCTCCACGCGCGGGCACACCCGAGTAGGGTTGCCGGAAGCAAGGGCGGAGGGCCGAAGGGTTCAGGCTTCTTCATTCTCCGCGCGCTCTTCGATGGCCATGTCTTTGAATTCGCTGGCTTCGAAGATTTCACCGCACTCGAGGCACTCGACGAATTCCGCGTCCTCTTCGCGGGCGACGACCTGAACGCGCGGATGCATGCAGGGCTTATCCATGTCGGCTCGCTGGGCTGGTGCGTTCGATGGTAGGGGCTGGGACGAACTCATAACGGAATCTTCCACCGCGTCCGGCGCCACACGCGCCGCGGGCCTCGGATTCCACCACCAAGGGAACGGCCTTCTTCCTCCTTGCCGGCCTTCCCAAGTCGCGGTCATTTTAGACCGGCGGCGCGGTATGTCAAGCCGGTAAGAACGTTTTTGTTCCGCCGCGTAATGGAAATCGGGACGGGAGTCGGCGCGGGGGAAACAGGCCGCAGTGGTTGGACTGTGCGATTCGACACAAAAAGTAGCAGCCTGCGCACCAAAGTCCCGGCTTTGGCGCTAATTGAGGCAGACGTCTCTTTGCCGACCAAGCCGCAAATACGACCCAATCAATCGTATATTGATAAACCACTGACATGGTTACAGTTACCAATAAATGCAGATAAGAACCGTTGGCTGCTTGCAGTTGCAAAAGGCGCGAGTCAGGGCCTAGAATAAATATGCGACCAAATCAGTCGTATATAGCTGGTCGCGGTGGGATGCCCATGTTCAAGCTGACCAAGAAGGCTGACTACGGACTGATGGCTGTGAAGCACCTGGCGGAGTTTGCCGGAGACGGCTCCTGCTGCGCCAAGGACATCGCTGAGGTGTATGGCATCCCTCAGCAGGCATTGGCCAAGATTCTGCAGCGTTTAGCCAAGGCCGGAATCTTGCATTCGCATCATGGGATGAACGGCGGCTACGCGCTGGCGAGGGATCCGCAGTTGATTTCCGCGCTGGAAGTGATCCGCGCGATTGACGGCCCACTGTTCATCACCTCGTGCGTCACCACGCGCGGCGAATGCTACCAAACGAACACCTGCACAGTGCGTGAGCCGCTGCGCAAGGTGAACGACAGCATCCACCAGGTGCTCAGCCGGATCCGTATATCCGACATGGCTGACGACGCCGCCTCGCTGGCGGCCCCGTCCCCGGAGAAGGATGCGGCGGCGGAACTGGTGGGCATTGCTTCGACACCGCACTAAAGAATAGGGATCAGGAGAGAAGTTTATGAGCACAACGGGAACCACAACCGGCGGCAACGGGCACCAGGACGTGAAGCTGCCCATTTACCTGGACAACCACGCCACCACACCCATGGATCCACGGGTGCTGGAGGAGATGCTGCCCTACTTCTGCGAGAAGTTCGGCAACGCGGCCAGCCGCAACCATCCGTTTGGATGGGCGGCCGAAGAGGCGGTGGAGCAGGCACGGGAGCGCATTGCCCGGCTGATCGGCGCAACCGCCAAGGAAATCATTTTTACTTCCGGCGCCACGGAGAGCAACAACCTGGCCATCAAGGGCGTGGCGGAAATGTACAGCCAGAAGGGCAACCACGTCATCACCGCGGTCACCGAGCACAAGGCGGTGCTGGATACGTGCAAGCGCCTGGAAAAGAACGGCTGCCGTGTCACGTACCTTCCCGTGCAGGCCGATGGGCGCATCGATCTCGACGACTTGAAGAGAGCGATCGATGACAAGACCATCCTGGTCACCATCATGACCGCCAACAACGAAATCGGCGTGCTGCAACCGGTGGAAGAAATCGGCAAGATCTGCAAGGAACGCGGCGTGCTCTTTCACACGGACGCTGTGCAGGGAGTGGGCAAGATTCCAGTGGACGTCAACGCCATGAACGCCAGCCTGCTTTCATTGACGGCACACAAAATCTACGGCCCCAAGGGCGTGGGCGCGCTCTATGTGCGGCGCCGCAATCCGCGCGTGCAGCTATCCGCCATCATCGACGGCGGGGGACACGAGCGCGGCATGCGCTCCGGAACCCTCAACGTGCCCGGTATTGTGGGCTTCGGCAAGGCCTGCGAGCTGGCCATGCAGGAGATGGCGGAAGAAAGCAAGCGCCTGGCCGCCCTGCGCGATCGTTTGAAGGCCCGCCTGACGAAGGATCTGGACGAGGTTTTCGTCAACGGCTCCGAGGAGCACCGGCTGCCCGGCAACCTGAACATGAGCTTTGCCTACGTGGAAGGAGAATCGCTGCTGATGGGCATCAACGACATCGCCGTCTCCAGCGGCTCAGCCTGCACCTCGGCGACGCTTGAGCCTTCGTACGTGCTCAAGGCCCTGGGCACGGGCGACGACCTGGCGCACAGCTCCATCCGCTTCGGCATTGGGCGCTTCAACACCCAGGCGGAAGTGGACTACGCCGCGGATCGCCTGGTGGAAGTGGTGCGACGGCTGCGCGAGCTTTCCCCTCTCTACGAGATGGCCAAGGAAGGCATCGATTTGAAGAAAGTGCAGTGGGCGGCGGAGCACGAGTAAGACCGCGGCCGCGAGTTACAGATTTTGAGAGTTTAGAACACAGGAGAACCAGCCAATGGCATACAGCGACAAGGTACTCGATCACTACACCAACCCGCGCAACGTAGGCTCGATGGACAAGGCCAGCCCGGACGTGGGCACAGGTCTGGTGGGCGCACCGGAATGCGGCGACGTCATGAAGCTGCAGATCCGGGTCAACGCAGACTCGCAGCGCATTGAGGAGGCGAAGTTCAAGACCTTCGGCTGCGGCTCGGCCATCGCGTCCTCTTCCCTGGCCACCGAATGGGTGAAGGGCAAGACCATTGACGAGGCTTTGGCCATCAAGAATACCGACATCGTGCGCGAGCTGGCGCTGCCGCCGGTGAAGATTCACTGCTCGGTATTGGCCGAGGACGCCATCCGGGCCGCCATCGGCGACTGGAAAAAGAAGCGCGGCGTGGAGCAGGCGGTACCGGTGGAGAGCAAGGCGGGCGATTAGCCTGCGGGGCGGCAAACGTGTCTGCGATCACGGAAAACACGGCAACCGCAGCCTCGGGCGCTGCCGCACGCGGCGTCCAGGTAACCGACCGCGCCCTGGCGCGCATTCGCGCCGCCATGGCCAAGGAGAACGTCTCGCCAGAGGAAGGCGGGCTCCGACTCGGCGTGCAGGGCGGCGGGTGTTCGGGACTTACGTACAACATCCGCTTCGACACCCGGGCACGCGAACGCGATCGCGTCTACGAGTATGGCGGGGTGCGTGTGTTCGTGGATCCGAAGTCCTTCATTTACCTGCACGGCATGACGCTGGACTATCAGGAGACTCTGATGCAGCAGGGATTCGTCTTCGTCAATCCGAATGCTTCGAAATCCTGCGGCTGCGGCACTTCGTTTTCGTGATAACCGCTGTTTGAACAGGAGTCTGCACCACGGGCGCTCGCCCTGCCCGACTTGGCAGAGTGATCGGCCGTGGTGAATGTGTCTATGGCGATTGAAACCAAACCGCTGACGGGCGCCGCCTGCTGGTCCTGCGGGGCGCAGCGCGAGGAACGGGCCCATTTTTGCTCCGCCTGCGGAAAAGTGCAGCCCGGCGTTGCGGCAGACCATTTCTCGTTTTTCGGCCTGCCGCGCAAGCTGGCCCTGGACGCTGCGGCGTTGGAGCGGGAGTTTTACCGGCTGAGCCGCAAATTGCACCCCGATCTCTACGCGCGCGCCACCGAGGAAGAGCGGCGATGGAGCCTGGAAAAGAGTTCCCAGCTCAACGACGCTTACCGCGCGCTGAAGGACCCCGTGGCGCGCACCGAGCACCTGCTGGCGCTCGAAGGGGTGCAACTGGAGGAGCAGTCCAAGGCGGCCACCGACCGCGCGCGGGCAACGGGCGAGGAAAAGAAACAGGTGGTGCCGCCGGAACTTCTGGAAGAGGTTTTTGAGTTCAACATGCAACTGGAAGAGCTGCGCCTGGCCCGCAAGATGGGCGAGGATGACTCGGGCGTGGTGGAGGAACTCGCAACGCACCGCGAGAATTTTGGACAGATGTTGAAGGATCTGGGCGACGAGCTGCGTTCCTGCTGGAAGCAGTGGGACGCCCTTCCCTTCCACGAGCATGCAGACACCGCCGGAGACGGCGCGGAGCGCCGGCGCGTGCGCGACAAAATGGTCGACCTGCTGAACCGCCGGTCGTACATCCGCAACCTGGTGCGCGACGTAAACCAAGCTTTGGGAAACTGATGGCTGCAGAGCGCATTGTCGGAATTGATCTCGGCACCACGAACTCCCTGGTGGCGTTCATGCAGGGGGAGACGCCCGTGGTCATTCCCGGGGAGGATGGAGCCAATCTGCTTCCCTCCTTGGTGGCGATGGACGCGAAGGGCGAGGTCGTGGTGGGTAACGCGGCGCGCCAGCACCTGGTGGAGACGCCGGAGCGCGCCATCTACTCGGTGAAGCGCTTGATGGGCCGCGGTGTGGAGGACGTGCAGGAAGAGCTGAAGTTTTTCCCGTTCCGTCTGGCCGATGGCCTCCAGCCCGGCGAAGTGCTGCGGCTGCGACTGGGCGAGAGGGAAACCACGCCGCCGGAGATCTCCGCGCTGATTCTGCGGCAATTGAAGCGCAACGCCGAGCGCTTTTTCGGCTCCTCGGTGAGCCAGGCGGTGATCACCGTGCCCGCCTACTTCAACGACGCGCAGCGCCAGGCAACGCGCGATGCGGGGCGTATCGCCGGCCTGGACGTTTTGCGGCTGGTGAACGAGCCCACTGCTGCGTCGCTGGCCTACGGACTCAACCGCGGCAAGGATGGCATCGTTGCCGTGTACGACCTGGGCGGCGGAACCTTCGACATCTCCATTCTCAAGCTGCACGAGGGCATCTTCGAGGTTATTGCCACCAGCGGCGATACCCACCTGGGTGGAGACGACATCGACAATCTGTTGATCGCGATTGCGCTCGACGACATCCTGGGCGACATGAAGCTCGATTTCCGGCGCAACGGCGCGGCGGTGCAGGCCATCCGCCAGGCGGTGATAGACGCCAAGATCGCGCTTTCCACGAGCGCTGCGGCCACCATAGAAGCGGACCTGCCGGGCGGCCGCAACTACCAGCGTGAAATTACGCGCGCGCAGTTCGAAGACTTGATTGCGCCCGTCCTGGAGCGCACGGTCGGACCCTGCAGGCAGGCGCTCAAGGATGCCGGCCTGACTCCGGAGCAAATCGGCGAAGTCGTCCTGGTGGGCGGTTCCACGCGCATCCCCAGAGTGCGCGCTCTGGTCAAGGACCTCTTCCGGCGCGAACCGCACGTGGAGCTGAATCCGGACGAAGTTGTGGCCCTGGGCGCGGCGGTGCAGGCGCATATTCTGGCCGGCGGCTCGCAAGTCACCGAGGACATGCTGCTCTTGGACGTGACGCCGCTCTCTCTGGGCATCGAGGCGCTGGGCGGCACGGTGGCCAAGATCATTCACCGCAATTCGACCATTCCCGCCTCGGCCACCGAGCACTTCACCACCGGCGTCGACGGGCAGGCCAACGTGGCCATCCACGTGGTGCAGGGCGAGCGCGAGTTGGCCAAGGACTGCCGCTCGCTGGCGCGCTTCGATCTGAAAGGCGTCCCGCCCATGGCGGCGGGCATTCCGCGCATCGAGGTGAGGTTCCTGATTGATGCCAACGGCATTCTGAATGTTTCGGCGCGCGAGCAGCGCAGCGGCCAGGAGGCCGAAATTGCGGTCAAGCCCACCTATGGCCTCACCGACGAGCAGGTGGAGAGCATGATTCTGGATTCGTTCGACTTCGCCGAGGAGGATTTCCGCCAGCGCCAGGTGATCGAGGCACACAACGAAGCGGAGACCCTGCTGCTGCACCTGGAAAAAGCGCGCAGGAATCCCGCCTGGCAGGAACTCAGCGGCGAAGAGCGCAAGAGCATCGATCGCCTGGAAGGCGAGCTCCAGCGCGTGAAAGAAGGCGACGACCACAAGGCGATCCGCGACGCCATCGAGCACCTGAACCAGGCCACGATGCGGCTGGCCGAGCTCATGATGGATTCGGCGGTCGCGGGCGCCCTTAAGGGCAAGACGCTGGACGATGCGGACCTGGGTGAGGGGCCGAGCGCCCCGCATCCGTTCGCCCCGGCGGAAATCCGCACCTCGGACGAGTAGGTGCGGCGGGATTTACGGGAGCAGTG
>Ga0114945_10002549_pt1 | contig 10644 bp, 6 predicted proteins | sample OV2TP3_FD_87194 | JGI IMG/M metagenome (GOLD analysis project Ga0114945, IMG submission 87194) | Hot spring microbial communities from Beatty, Nevada to study Microbial Dark Matter (Phase II) - OV2 TP3 | ecosystem: Environmental > Aquatic > Thermal springs > Hot (42-90C) | place: USA: Beatty... | reverse complement strand
TCTTCAAGTTCAAGATAACGGGAAAGTTTTGCGTAAAGCAGTTTTTGGAATGCTTCCGGTAAATAAATTAAGATCCAAAATTATTAATAATCTTAGAATTTCATAGTTTGTTCGCGAGAGCAAAGCTCGAGTGAATACAAACTATAGAACCCCGAGCTCGGCGAGGGGTAGGGTTATAATTATGCCCAAAAAAATCACTAAAGAAAATAAAGAAACTAAGGAAATTAGCGAAACTAAAGAAACTAAAAAAACCGCAAAAACCCCGGAAGAAATTTTCAAACCCGCGAAATATTATGAGGCAGTGGGGCGAAGAAAACGCGCTGTCGCTAGAATCCGGCTTTTCACAAGAGGGGACAAGGATTTTTCTATTAATAAGCGGCCGTTTGTTGAATATTTTCCAACGGACGAATTACAGAATCTCGCGGGCGGAGCTTTGAAAAAAATGAAGGTTACGGATAAATTTAAAATCGCTGTAGTTGTGCGCGGCGGCGGTACAAGCGGCCAGGCCGAGGCGGTGCGCCATGGCATATCAAGAGCGCTTATGAAATTTAACGCGGATTTTCGGAAGCGCCTGAAGCGGGCGGGTTTTCTTACGCGCGATCCCCGCGAAACCGAACGCAAAAAATTCGGACGCAAAAAAGCCCGCCGCGCTCCCCAGTGGTCAAAGCGATAACTCATGTGTTGTGTGACGGCTCTATAGAGCCAAAATTGTAGTTTTTTATCTAAAAAATGGCTTACTAGGGCCATTTTTTACTTTATAAAACCCGTATATTTTCGCGCAACTATTGACAATATATCATATATATGCTATAATGGTGTTAGAAAATGAGAAGCTTAAAAATTCATGAGAAGAGAGCGACAAGCGAAGTCGTAAAAATAGCAAACATGACGGTTGAGAAATCTCTTCTCTATAACTGATAGTAATATAGAAAAGATTTCCCAGCCGTTTTTCATTAAGCTTCAGAGCGAAGGAAGGAGGAGAGAGCCCCACTACGCTCCTTACGGAGCTACGCGGGGTAAATATAAGGTGGGTGGCGCACAATAATATAAATTATATCGCCTAACCTACATCTTATAAAATCATCCTCCGTCTTTCTCTCTGAATAAGGGAGAAGAGATCATTGACAATTTTGCTTCAAAAGAAGGGAGTTCCAAGAAATCCTCGTATGAAAGATACGGGGTTCACCCCGCGTAGCTCGCCTACGGCGAGCTACGCGGGGTGAACATCTTTTGGAGAGAGATTTGGAGAAGCCCACCGAAAATACTGGCGTAATCTTAAAGATTAGGCAGTAGTTAAGATGGGCAGGTTTCGGAATGTCCGGCAATACATTTGCCGTGTATTCCGGAGCCTAGGAAAAAAAAGGAGAAAAAATGAAGGAAATCACGTTATTCATCTGTGCGCGCGGATGCGCGCACACCACACCCCTCTCCGCGCGGAGGTGCGGAGAGGGTCGGTAGGTCTTTCGGGGGAGCAAGGGAGAATAAAAATAATCCCGCGCTCCTCCCTTCCACCGAGTTTCTCACTAAAACAGTGGGGGATTCAGAGGAGGGAAAGTTGAAAGATATTTGAAAACAAAAAATCCTTCGCCGAGAAAGATTTTTTATACCGGAGAGCAACGGAGTCGAACCGTATTCGTGTAATACGAATCACCTAGGTATCAACTAAGGGCTGCAGCCGTGCAGCGATACTCTCCCATTGTCTCCGGTAATGATATCTTATCAGTGCGAAAATAAAAGAACAAGGCGCAAAGCCCTGCTCTTTCACCGATTCGTACGCGAATACGGTTTCCCTAGTTGATACCTGCTGCCATTATAGCAAACCGACATGTTCTGTCAATAGAAAATATGTTTATAACCTTCACAGCGGCAAAATGCCCGCCCAAAGCTATGCAGTTGCTGGCGGGCAGCTTGCCGCTATGAAAATAGCAACTAACTGTTTAACATCCGATGTTAAACATAGGTTAAGCGGCATCCAAATGGAAAAATAGGATGCTCTCTCCAAAGCATCCGGCGTCTGCCTCTTTGGCGGATTGCCTCCTGGAAACGGGATTGGGAGAAAACCCAATCATCTGCTCAAAATACTTATTGGGCGGATGAAGTTCTTGGAGGAAGCATGATAATAACATTCTGGGACGGGAAGTGCGACCACGACGAAAGGGGCTTCACCCTCAGCGGGGAAGCCCCAAATCTGGCTCTTGCGGATTACCTCCGCAAGAGCCAGGTTCCATCGTCTGGTATACTGCCTGGCGGACGCCAGGCAGTATACCTAGAAATCCCGGAGGGGATAGCCCAGGCCCTTATTGGGCTGGGCATATCCTGGCAGCCGGGTCACATCCAGGGATGCCCTGGATGTGACCCGGCCTACCTGTTTAACATTCAATGTTAAACAGGAGTTAAGTTTTTCGGAGTGGCAAGGGAGAATAAAAATAATCCCGCGCTCCTCCAACCCCCGTATCGTTTCACGCAAGTGATTCTGGTATGGGGCTTCTTCCGAGTTCCACACTCGCTAGAGTGGGGGATTCAGAGGAGGCGTGCCGTTCAGAAGCTCGAGCGAAAAACGGAAAGCATTTTAAAATCAAAACTTGAGTTTGTAAATCCAATCGTGAGGACCTATGACGAGTAACCGCACCGAGGTTGGATTATTAAAACGGAAGAAGATGCGGTATTTTTTATCTACACGAAAACTCCACACTTCTTTGCCTTTCGGTTCTAACTTTTCAGTGTGGAGCGATGGATAAAAGATATTTTTCTTGAAAAGTTCAGTTTGCTTTTCTGATTTTCGCTGAATATCGCGAGGGAGCCTTTGATAGTACTTGTTGAATTTTTCAGTAACTATAATTTCCATGGGAAGGGACTATTTTGAGCGCAATTCTTTCAGGGAGTTAATTTTTCGATACCGCCCTTCGCGATAATCTTTTTCTGACTGCTCCAAGCCCTCGAGAAATTCTGAATTGTATAATCCGAGCACACCAGCTAAGTGTTCGAGTTTGTCAATGTCCATCTCGACGCGAAACTTTCCAGAAGAAGATTTTTCAATTGTTATAGTTGGATTAATCATAATACATTTATTGTATCTTTCTAGTTGGGAAAGTCAATATTTTCTCAGCGGCGAAATGAACATTAGTCAGAAACATTTAGAAAGTAATTATCTAGGAATGCAAAACAGAATTAGTGTTCATTTCGCCGCTATGAAGAAATTCTAAAAAGCGCTCTCACCGAAGGGAGAGAGCAGGATTCATTACTGTTTTAGAGGAACAAGATTCAACGTTTGCGGGATTTGGGATTGTAGAAAAATGCTACGCCGAACATCACAATACCTGCAACCGACGCGATGATGTAAAGAGTAAGATCGCTCATTTTTTACTATTCATTGCCATAACAAAAATCGCTGTAGCAATGAGACCAATTATAAGATATGCAAAAAAGAGAGGGCTCATGAAACGTTTTTAGTTAATTTAATACTAAACGCGAGGCAAGCAAAGGCTGAAATCGAGCCTATCGCAAATACAGGAAATGTAATAAGCATTTCTTGCGATGGAACAAAAAATCCGACAACCGTAGAGGCGACAAGAATCTTTGAAATATCAGAAAAGTATTTAGAAAGAACATCTATTTGTTCCTTACTCAGTTTCATATTTTAATTATAGTTTATATCATGCAAAAGTCAATTTCTTGTATTTTCTTCCATCTAAGTTTGTAAAGAGTTGCAGATTTCGATGGGGGGAATAACCCCACCCGGCGCCGTGAAACGTTTTTCTCAGCGGCGAAATGAACATTAGTCAGAAACATTTAGAAAGTAATTATCTAGGAATGCAAAACAGAATTAGTGTTCATTTCGCCGCTCTGAAGAAATTCACAGCGAGTTAGTTTTAGGGGGGTCACAATGCTTTTAATCGTACTTGTCGTCGCGGTTACGGTAATTTTCGCAGTGGTTTGCGAGTGCCAAAATCCACTCGGCCAACCTAAAAAGGGCCACGGTTCAGCGAGGATAACCCCCCCCGAGTAGCCCTTTGCCGAAGGGGGGCGACCCGAGGAAGCGATTGCGAGTCGAACTCTGCAATCGCTTCCTCCAATCATTATAGGGCTGATGAGTTAGAGGCAAAACTCTCGCTTCTCGCCTCTGGCTCACAGCCCTGTGATGATTAAGTCTCTCGACAACTATTCTAGTGACATAGAGTAAAACTCATCTTCTGATAGAAAATAAAGCGTATTACTGCCTTCCTCATAATAGAGTTTGCGCGCGCCGGCATCGCGCAATTCATAAATGTTTCGCGCGTCTCTTCCATCCAATTCTATTGCCATAATAGAATTTTTTGTTGCATAAAGTATATATTCATTATTTTTTGTAAACCAAACCGCATCTATTATATCTTGCTCTTGCGCGAGTATTATTTCCAGATCTTGCGCGTCGTGAAAGGGTTGTATATGAATATCTTCAAGCCAATAAACGCTTAACATGTTTTTACCTATAAGAAGCAGCTTTTTCCCATCCGAAGACGCAACCGCGCTTTCTACATCACCCGCGATTTTATTCAACGCCGCAGTCCGTTTGTTAAAAATATAGACATTCTTATCCGCTAAAACAATCGAGTATGAATCCCTTGGGTATTCAAGCATTTCGGCATTTATAGCCTTTTCGATATACGGTATCGCGGTAGACGATAATTGCTGAATTTCACGCGTTACAAGATCCACGGAATTGATAGTGCCGAGTTTCGACGAGATGTATATCGCCTTATTGTCTCGTATAACATAACTAAGCACGTCAGACGCAAGCGGCGCGGAAAGCATTTGATCCAAAAAATTATAACTAAAAAGCAGATCGCCTCGATCGGGGTCGCTCGCTGAAAAAAATATCCCGTCACTATTGTCGCTCCAGATGATTTTCCTTATTTTTAATCCCGATAATTGCCTGGAGAAATCAACGGATTTTAAAGGGTTTGCCGTAATATCGGTCGCAATCCATTTTTTTTGTCGTCCCATCGAAACAGAAAAAAGTATTTTTTTTGAATCATTGCTCCATACAACATCAGATATTTTATAACCGCTAAATTCAATAGGGGCTTTGATAATAATTCCGTCATTAACATTTTGCGAAGAATGAATACTTATTTCGGGAATAGGACTAGCACTAATAAAGGCAAATTTCTCCCGCGATGGCGAAAAGTAAAAATCCCGCGCACTGTCCGTTATTTTTTTCACGACAGCGTTATCGGGAAATAAGTATATGTTTTTTGCTTCTGTTACAAGCTTTGGTAAGACTAGAAGCTGCTTTTCCCAGCTTAAGTAGTTCTGCTTTTTTACTTCAACGGAATACACCCTAGGTATTAAATTTCCGGTATATATATTTTGAAATACAAAATTACTTCGTTTAATAAGATTTTTATTTATGTAAAGCTCAACCGGCGCCGGGCGAGGTTCTACAAAAATAGCGCCCGTTTTTACAACGGATCTAGCTTCAAGGTCCAGCCGATATCCTTGCGAATATAAGATAACGCAAGGGGCTGCGATCAGAAATGCGCCCAGAAACAAAAGAAAAAGACGGGTGCGTGTGGATTTTTTCATAAACTGCATTATATAGTAAAATAAAAAAATTCAACAGAAGGAAAGGGAGGGCAAACGCTATCGTCTCACCTCACCCTCAACCCCTCCTCCGACTATAGTCGGAGGAGGGGAACTCTCGTTACACGTCTTATGGGGGTACCCCCCTCTCCTTAATAAGGAGAGGGGGGATAGGGGGGTGAGGTAGTGAAAAATATCCACTAGACATAAAAAATCAGCCTGTGATAAAATAAATTATTATAATTAGCATTTTTTAACATCATGGATAAGCTAAATCTTTGGGACAAAGTCGGAAAGATATGTATATATCTTTTATTCGGCCTGGTCCCGGTATTCTTTTTGCCGCTGACTGCTTCTCCACTCGAGGAAAATAAGACAGCTTTGGCAAGCATATTAACATTTATCGCGCTCGGTGCGTACCTCGCCAAGACCCTAAACAGCGGGAAATTATCATTGCCTAAAACTAGATTCTGGTTTCTAGTTTTAGCATTTATCGCGATTACTGCGGTTTCGACAGGGCTCTCGGATTCTGTAAAAACGAGCCTATGGGGAACATTAGCGTCTCCCGACAGCTTCCTCAACTTTTTAATTTTCGGACTATCAATGTTTTTAGTGCCAATATTTCTTCGGGAAGCCAAGGAGCTCATTAACGCGCTATTGTTTTTCAGCGCGGCCATTGTAATTATATCCGTATATTCGCTTTTGCAATTTTTCGGAGTGTTTATTTTGCCGTTTGAATTCGCCAAGAAAGTTAGTTTCAATCCTATCGGCACTACGCAGTCGCTGGCTATATTTTTAGGCTCCGGACTCGTAATGTTAGTAGCTCTGATTTCCAGCTTCAAGCTTTCCCAGGCCATGAAGGCCGTCTTTTCCGCAGGCGCGGCTGTCCTTGCAGCCATTCTAATTTTAGTGAATTTTAATTATGTTTGGCTAGGGATATTGATAGCGAGCGCTCTAGTAGTGAGCTGGCAGGTTATGACATCTCGAAAATCCGAAGGAGCGACGCTTGCGCCAAAATTCGGCCTTCCGATGGTCTTGATGGTGATAGTCGCGATTTTATTTTTTGTTCAGCCGCCTATATCGCAGATAGTACGCCTTCCTGCCGAAGTTAGACCGAGTCTATCCGCTACGATAGATATCGCTAAAGCCAGTTTCAGCTCGGATGCTAAAAATGCGGTTGTAGGATCGGGCCCATCTACATTTATATATGAATTTTTAATGCACAGGTCTCAGGATCTCAATGCTACGTCGTTTTGGGGTGTGAGGTTCGCGCAAGGCTTCGCAACAATTTCAAGTTACTTGGTCACAATAGGAATACTAGGTATTATAAGCCTGCTCTCAATGTTCGGATTCTTTATATGGACAGGTTTTAAAGGCGTAACAGAATTGGCGCGCAAAGGAAGGCAGGGAGACGCAAAAGGAAGCAAGGGGGGGCACGCCGAGCGCGTTGCTTTAATTTCTTTTGTTAGCTTTATATTTCTGTTTATTTCATGGTTTTATTATCCGTTGAGTTTTACGATTCTGCTTTTTACGTTTTTATTCGCGGGCACAGTGCTCGCGGCATTAAGATCCGGCGGTGCGATTTCAGACGTTGAATTCTCTCTGCTCAAAACTCCCCAGAGAACCCTGCTCGCGAGTCTTGTGACCATAATATTAATAGTTATAGTCATAGTAGGCGTGTATTGGCAGGGCCAGAAATATGTTGCTTCTGTGTATCATAGCGAGGCCATAAAAACGTATAACCTTAATCGCGATCTCGATTCCGCGATGCGAAAAGTCGGAGTATCGGTTAACCTTGATGGATCGCGGGATTTATATTGGCGTACTTTCGCGGAGCTTTTATCCGTAAGGGCGCAGGAAGTGCTAAACCGCAGTGAATTTGACGTGACCGAGTTGCAGCGACGATATCAGGTGGTGCTGCAGAGTCTTATACAAGCAGGCCAGCAGGCAACTATCGTAAATCCCGCGGACCCTCTAAACTGGCGGGCGCTTGCCGCTATATATGAGCAGAATATTAACGTGGTTGGGGGCGCGGATGGTTTTGCTGTAAAAAATTACAAGAAATCCGCGGAGCTTAATCCGATGAACCCCGCGGAATACCTAAATATAGCCCGCGCTTATGTGCGCTCTGCCGATAATATGCGGAATTTAATTATTCGTTTGGCGGGGTCGCGCGATGCAGATCAAGATCAAATTGATAAGTTAAGAAGAGACGCCATTAGTAATCTAAATAACGCCCTCGTATACCTGGAAAAATCTATCGCGCTAAAAAGCGACTATGCCTCCGCGCATTTCTTGAGCTCTCAAGTATACGAACGCCAGGGAAATCGCGAACTTGCCATTCAAAAAACTCTAGAGACGCGTAACTTAAATCCGCTGGACACGGGGGTCGGTTATCAGCTTGGGCTGTTATATTATCTGGATAATCAAATCACGTTGGCCCGGGACGAATTTGAGCGCGTTGTCAGTTTGAGCAGCACGTTTTCCAACGCCCGGTATTTCCTGGGTCTTTCTTATGACTATCTTGGCGACAAGGATAAAGCAATCGCGCAGTTTTTTGAAATAGAAAAGTTTAATCAGGATAACGATGAAGTTAAGCGTATACTCGAGAATCTTCGCGCAGGAAGGCCGGCTCTCTCCAACATAGTTCCTCCTGCGGCTCCGCCAGAAGACCGTATTGCGCCGCCCGTATCCGATAGCGGAGGCGCCGCTCAGGAATCACCCGCGATTGAAGGGCAGTAAGAGATGGAGCTTGACCCCGTTTAAACTACGCAGTTCTAACGGCTCTTGACAAGTTTTGCACTCTTCCTGTAGTATATCTTTATATCTCTAAAACACTAAAACACCCTTGTGATTAAAGGGAATCTTGGAATAACTAAATAGCTTTAATTAAAACCTCATAAATACAAAAGAGAGTGAGGTCGTATTTGTTTTTATGCTCACAAAAAACTTTACAAAACACAGCTATAAGGCCTTGCGTTTCCCAAATTTCCTCGAAATTCAGCGAAACTCTTATAATTGGTTCTGGGATAAAGGATTGCGCGAGCTTTTTGATGAAATTTCTCCCATAAAGGATTACGGAGAAAAAGAATTCGATCTTAAGTTTCAAGATTACAAACTAGATGAGCCAAAATATACCGAGACTTCCGCGCGCGAACGCAATGCCTCTTACGAGGCGGCTTTGCGCGTGCGCATGTCCTTGGTTAGCAAGCGCACAGGCGAGTCAAAGGAGCAGGAAGTTTATCTTGGAGATTTTCCCCTTATGACCCACAGGGGCACTTTTATAGTAAATGGCGTTGAGCGTATTGTTATTTCCCAGCTTATACGATCTCCGGGGGCGTTCTTTACATCTACTTGGTACGGAGGGCATCAGCTTTTCGGCGCGAAGATTATCCCCAACCGAGGCGCGTGGCTTGAATTTGATACGGATAACGCCGGCGTTATAGGCGTAAAAATAGACCGCAAGCGCCGGGTCCCGGCCACAACCCTGCTTCGCGCGTTTGGAGTGGAAAAAGACGAGGATATTCGAAAAATTTTCAAAAAAATAGACAATAACGCGAACACTTCTTATATTGAGGAAACCCTTAAGCGCGATCCCGCGAAAAATCGCGATGAAGCTTTAATAGAAGTATACCGCCGAGTAAGGCCCGGAGACCTCGCTACGGTAGATAACGCGAAGCAGTTGATCGAAAATATGTTTTTCAATTTTGAGCGATATGATTTATCGAAAGTGGGCAGATGGAAAATGGCGCAAAGGTTGTCTGCGCTGGATAAGTCCTATGGGTCCGATAAGTCCTATTCGTCTGATAGTGGTAGCAAGCAAGACAGGGTACTAGCCGTAAATGATATTATCGGAGTTATACACGAAATAATATCCATGAATAACAATCCGGAAGCTACTCCGGACGATATAGATCATCTCGGTAATCGCAGGGTGCGAACAATAGGCGAACTGCTGTTAAATAGATTGCGAGTTGGCTTGACCCGCACCGAAAGAATTATTCGCGATAAAATGTCCACGCTTGATCCCGCGACATTGACGCCTTCGCAATTAATAAACGCGCGGCCCGTCATGGCAATAGTGCGTGAGTTTTTCACTACAGGGCAGTTATCCCAATTTATGGATAACACTAATCCTCTTTCAGAGCTTGAACACAAGCGCAGATTGTCTGCCACGGGGCCGGGCGGTCTTACGCGCGAGAGAGCGGGTTTTGAAGTACGAGATGTTCAGCCTTCTCACTATGGGCGAATTTGTCCAATAGAAACTCCAGAAGGTCCGAATATCGGGCTTGTTGGGCACTTGGCATGCTACGCGCGGCTTAATGATTACGGATTCTTGGAGACGCCGTATTTTAAAGTTGAAGACGGCCGAATAACCGGCGAAGTGGAATATTTAAACGCCCACCAGGAGGAGCGCATGAATATCGCGTCGTTTGATGTCGAGGTAGACAAGCAAAATAAAATAAAGGGAAGATTTGTGCGCGCGAGGATCAGAGGTACCCCGGGCCTTATAGAAAAAAGCAAACTTCAATATATAGACGTTTCCGCCCAGCAGGCCGTGTCTGTCGCGACGTCGCTAATTCCGTTCCTTGAACACGACGACGCAAACAGGGCCCTTATGGGTTCCAATATGCAGCGTCAGGCCGTGCCTTGCGTGCGGCCGCAGGCGCCGTATGTGCGCACCGGCCTTGAGGAGCGCGTTGCGCGCGATTCTGGTTTGGTAGTAATAGCAGACGAGGACGGAGAGATAATCGAAGCGGATGCTAGCCATATTAAATTACAAGTTAAGAGTCAAAAACCGAAAACTAAGTTTCAAAATTATCCGCTTACTAATTTTAAACGTTCCAATTATTATACTATTATTCACCACAAAGCCCTTGTTCAGCCCGGAGATAAGGTAAAGCAAGGTGATATTATCGCGGACGGAGCGTCTTGCGATAACGGCGTATTGGCCCTGGGTAGAAATGTGCTTACGGCATTTGTTTCATGGCGCGGGCATAACTTTGAAGACGCGGTTATCGTATCCGAGAAACTTGTGCGCGATGACGCTTTCTCTTCTATTCATATAGAGGATTTTTCTGT
>Ga0114945_10002548_pt1 | contig 10650 bp, 9 predicted proteins | sample OV2TP3_FD_87194 | JGI IMG/M metagenome (GOLD analysis project Ga0114945, IMG submission 87194) | Hot spring microbial communities from Beatty, Nevada to study Microbial Dark Matter (Phase II) - OV2 TP3 | ecosystem: Environmental > Aquatic > Thermal springs > Hot (42-90C) | place: USA: Beatty... | reverse complement strand
GTTTGCTCGTCTATTTTCATGTGCGGGTTGATTCTACCCACAAATGCCCCGGCGCGTCAAAGTCAGTACCTGCTGAGTCCGACAAAACTAATGGGCGCCGAACTCCCATTATTCACATCGAGATCACCAACCAGACCGCCGAACCAGACCGCCGGGCAAATGGATATTTTGCCTGTCAGATGGTACATTGAGTTCTGCTTTGTTGTTATTGTGTTCTGTATAATTAATGGGAGCTGGCAGTTGCCATCTGTCAGCCGATAATCTGCAAGCTGAAAGCTGACGGCTGATAGCTCAAAGATCGACTCCCATTACTTATCCGACATCAATAATCGGTGGCCGTAGCTCAGTTGGCAGAGCATCTGACTGTGGCTCAGAGGGTCGCGGGTTCAAATCCCGTCGGTCACCCATCCTGGGATTTTCGCTTAAGCTGAACGGTCAGGCGGGTCTCGCTTCCTCCGCGACGTCGGGCAGAAGAAAAGGTATGGATTTCCGCAGTTCTCCCATATAAATAAATCCGCCGCCGGGCTTGTCGATTCCGGCGGTCTCGATGACGAATTCGAACATGTCGGTCGCCTCCTTTTTTGAAACCACCACCGTCACGATCTCTTTTTCCTCCTGAATTTGCATCCCATCCTTGCCGATGGGATCTCCGACATTGGACCCGCGCGAGTAGTAGAAGTTGGCTGTGGTGATTCCCCGCTGATGGATGGCTTCGATCAGCGGTTTGCCGGCGCCCTTGGGCAGAATGCACGTGATGATTCTGCCGTCGATATCCGCCAAAATGCCCTCGGGACTCATCGATCCGGTGGGAACTACTTGTGGGCTTTCGTCAATTTCTCAACCAGCGCGGCCGGAATGTATGTCGCGGCTTTTTCGAGCGGCGTCATGTAGATGAATCCCATGCCCGGCGTGTCCAGCTTGCCCGCGAGGAACATCGCCTCGAATATCCGGTCGGCGTCGTCCGTCGACACCACGATGTTGATGATTTCCTTTTCCACCTCGACCGCCACGCCCAGAAGCCCGAGCCGCTCGCGGATGCCGGTGCCGCGCGCGAAATAGACCGTCGCGCCCTGCGCGCCCGCCTCGGTGGCGGCCTTGATGATGGTATCCGCAATCCCGCGCTGGACGATGCACGTGATCAACGTGACGTCCGTCAGAACGGTAATCTCTCTCTTGCTCATGCTGTCGCACCTCCTGCGGCCGCAACCCGCGCCTCTTGCGCGGTTTTTTGCTTCTTCGATTTCCACTGAACATACAACCCGAAGGCGATGACCGATATGATCGGGCAAACCGAAGCCATCGACAAAATTCCGAATCCTTCAAGCGCATTGACCGCGTTGCCGAATCCCAGGCCCATCGCCAAAACCAGCGGCACCGTCACCGGCCCCGTCGTCACGCCAGCGCTGTCCCAGCCGATGTTCACGTATTCCTCGGACGACAGATGGGTCATGATGAGAAGCGGGATATAGGAACCGATCAGCATCCAGGCCAGCGGCCAATCATACAGAATTTTCAAAACGCCAATCGCGATGCCCACCGCAACTCCGAATGCCACCGAGTACATCAGCGAGGCTTTTTTAAATGCGCCGTTGGAGAGATTCTCGACCGTCAGTCCCAGCGCGTTTAAAGCGGGCTCGGCCAGTGTGGCGCCGAAGCCCAGCACCCATGCGAAAATCATCGCGATGATGATTCCCAGGGCATAGAAATAAAGCGGCGACGCCTCTATTTTTTCAAGGTGCATGAACGCGGCCGGAACCAGCCCGCCTGACTGGTCGCCCAGCTTGGCCAGGCCGTAGGTGAGGCCGATGTTGAATAAAATCATGCCGATGACCGCGAGGGTGATGCCGTAGGTGAGGATTCCGGCGTTCCGGATTTTTTCCCGCAAGACCACTTTCATCACAAAAAACAAAAACAGAATCAGCGGCACGATGGCGCGGAACGACATATACGTCTCAAAGCCGGGGGTGACTTCCCACCACGCCTTCGGCCCCGTGGCGCCCGCGGCGGCAGCGGCCTTGGCGGCGGCGCTGGCCAGAATCGTCTCAACCGGAACGGTCTGATTGACGTAGATGCCCAGAAGCATCACGGCCGTGATCGGAAAGACCGACGCGAGAGTCACGATGCCGAACCCCGCCAGACTCGAATCCCCTTTGCCGACCGCCGAGGCAACTCCGATCCCAAGCGCCAGGACCAAGGGAACGGTGACCGGCCCCGTGGTTACGGCGCCGCAGTCCCAGGCAAGGCCGATGACGGTGCGCAGATTCGGATAGAAATAGCAGATGCCGGTGATGATCGACGTCGGAATCACGGAGAAGTAGATCAAGGGTTTCAAGCTCCATCCGTAGATGAACCGCATCGTCCCGATCGTCGCCGCAACGCCGACGCCCAACCCCACGCAAAGTACCGTGGCCAACGACCAGTCGTTGAGGAGCGCGTAGAGAATCGGCGCGTTTTCGGCTTTGACGACCGACCCCGCCACCTGCAAAGCTCCGATGGCCGGCTCGGCGAATGTGACGCCGACGCCGAGGATGAACGCGATGAGAAGCACAATCGGAAGCGGCGATTTGGTCGGCAGGGTGATGCCGATCGCCTCTCCGAACGGCATGATGCCGAGTTTGAGTCCCTCCATATAGAGCATCAGCCCGATGATGACCGCGAGGAGGCCGCCGGTGATGACCAGCGAATCGATGACGTTCTGCCGCAGGATGAGGTACTGAAAGCCCATCAGGTAGGCGCCCAGCGGGAAGACCGCTGAAACCTGCTCCATGAGCCGGACGCTGATGTAGGGTTTCAGAATCCGATAGACGTCCCTTGGGGCGACTTTGAGTTTGGGCGGTTTGTACGGAATGGGCTTGCCCTGCGCGTCCTTCTGGATTTTCGGCGCAAGATCCCTGTAGCTGATCTGGTTTTGCCGGACGGAAACTTCCTTGGAAAATTCGCCGAACCGGATCGTGTCTTGTGGCATTCACATCCCTTTCATGTGTTCGATCAGATTGCGGGGATTATAGGGGATGCGGGGCGCGTTGTCAATTCCATTTTTCCAATCAAAAGCTCTTTTTTACCCATCTCAGATAATGGTCCAAGGACTGAATGAATACGTCTTTCTGGAGGATTCCATTCTCGTCGTTCAGGGACACGATGCGGCCGGGCATGATATCGAGTTTCGAGAATACATCCCGGAAGCGGAGGATGGAGGCACCCATGCGGGGCGCCGGCGAACGAGTCATTTTGATTTCGATAGGGAAGACCTTGAGACCCTTCTCGATGAGGATGTCCACTTCGAGATCGTTGTGAGTCCGGACGTAATACAGACTGGGACGTTTGGCCCGATTGAAAAAAGCCTTGACGGTTTCCTGAACAACGAAATTTTCGAACAGTGGCCCACCCATTGGGCCATTCAGAAGGGTCTTTCGATCCCGGATGCCGGTCAAGTAACAGACCAGACCGCAGTCTAGAAAGTAGACTTTGGGGCTTCGGGTAATCCGCTTGCCGAGGTTGCGGTAAAAAGGATTCAGCAAATAGACCATCTGGCCGGCCTCAAGAACAGACAACCAATTTTTTACTGTGTTCACGGAAACGCCCAGATCGCTTGACAGGCCGGAGAGTGTCAGAACCTGTGCGCATCGCGTGGCCAGAAGGCGGACAAACTGCTGGAAGTCGCGAAGGTTTCCGATATTATAGACGGTCCTGACATCCCGTTCCAGATAGGTCTGCAAATAGGCGCCGTACCACGCGTCCGCATCCATGCGCGGTTGCATGCAGATTTCGGGAAACGAACCTCGTAGACTCGCCGACACAAAGGCATGAAGGGGCGGCGTGTTGTTGCGGCCCCCACGGACAGGCGGCACATGCCCCACTTCCTCCAAGCTAAATGGCAGAAGATTCAGCAGGCAGACACGGCCGGCCAGGGAGTCACCGAGGTTTTTGATCAGATGGAACTGCTGGGAGCCGGTGAAGATGAACCGCCCGCGCCGGCCCCGATTTTTGTCAATGAGGATCTTGATGTAGGACAGCAGTTCCGGGACGTACTGAATCTCATCAAATACCACCGGCTCCGGGATGTTCTCCAGAAACAGCACGGGATCGGAAAGCGCTTTCTCCCGGGTGAGGGGATCGTCGAAGGAGACGAATCGGAAGTCTTTTCTAAATACATTTTTCAGAAGGGTCGTCTTACCGGCCTGCCGGGGTCCGGTCAGGGCCAGGGCTGGAAACTGCCGGAAGAGCGCCCGCAGGGATACCTCGATTTCCCGGTGGACATAGATATCCCTAGCCATGCCTGAACACTACCACGGCCCTGCTGGGCGCGTCAAGACAATATTGCAGTGTGGATGCACAAATGCCTTTCTCTGGCGGCGTATATCCAAGAAGGAATTCATCGAACTGATATCCGGATCCGCCGAGGCCGACCGGGTGTTTGAGGCGATGGTGGCCAGCGGGCATCTCGATCAGCCCGCGCAGGGCTTCATTTTCACCCGCAACGTCGACGTGGGCCTCATCAACACGATGAGTTTCGAGAACACCACCCCCTACCCCGCCACGATGGAACAGATCATCAAGGCCATCGACCAGATGCAGGGGAACACCCGCTGGAGAAGCACCGGGATTGTCAAATCGGGCGGAGCGCCCAAGCGAAAAATGCTGAAGAACCTGATCAGCCTGAACTGCATCGTTCGTCGCGGATTCGGCGACGCCTGTTCGCTGGTCGCAATGGAAGCCGGCGACGGCGGCACATCCACCTACTACGCCACAGCCACCCCGATCGAACAGTCCGAAGGCGAAGACATCGGCGGCACCGACGAGCGGGAGATCATCGCGCTGACCATCGGCGAAAAACAGGTCAACCCGGTGGTCCAGGCGATCACCTCGATGCCGCAGCTCGCCGGTCATCCTCTTCGCCTACCCCTCGCCGCAGGCGCTGACGTATTTGAAATAGCGAGCGGAAGTTCCGATGATGGATCTTGCGGCCGCGCATGGAAAACGAGTAGGGCCGCTCGACCCCCTATCTGTTTCACAAGGGATGTGCTACAAGCAACAGGCGAAACAATAGAGAGGTTGAAATGAATCGTTCGGTCATCAAACGCTTGCGCCGTACAGTCCGGGTCATCTTCAAATACGTCTACCGCTGGTTCTTCGCCTGCCCGGACAAGCTCTCCCACTCGAAGATCTCGACCTTTCTCTCCTGCTCGCTCAAATACCATTTCCAGTACGGCAAGAAATGGCCGACCCGCCAGACGGGGCCGCTCACGTACGGATCCGTCATCCACAAAATCCTTGAACTGTTTCACGCTCGCTACGACATCCAGCTTGCCACAGAGGAAGATATCCTTGATCTTTTGGAGGAGCACTGGTCATCGGAGGGGTTTAAGTCGCCTGATGAGGAACAGGAATACAAAGCGCGCGGCCGCCGGCTTCTTTCAAAATATCTGGCCGAGGCGAAGGCCAATCCGGCCAATGTTTGGCGGACGGAGCTCTTTGTCGAGGCGGCGATCGCCGGAGTCTCCGTCGTCGGCCGGATGGACCGGGTGGACCGGGAGCCGGACGGGAGCCTCACGATCGTCGATTACAAAACGGGCGACAAAATGTCGGATCCCGAATCCCTTCAATCGGACCTTCAGGCCAATCTGTATTATCTGCTGGGCGAGAAGACCATCGGCCGGAAATTCAAAAAGTTCTATTACTGGTATCTGGAAAAAGACCGAAAAGTTCCCGTCACGATAACGGACGCGGCCCGCAGGGAGACGGAGCGGATCATCCGGACCGCGGCGCACCGGATGCAGTATGATGACCCGAAACCGAAAAAGGGCGTGCTGTGCAACTGGTGCGATTATTACGAACGCTGTCCGGCATGGAAGAGCCGCCCCGAACGGCTCTACAAGCTCGTCCGCGAATCGGATGACCGGCTGGGATTGTCCTATTCTAAAATCAGCCAGTATCTGAACTGTCCCATGGTCTACAAGAAGGTTTATCTCGACAAAATTTCCCCGAAACCCAAGGGATTTTTCGCCATCGGCCACACGGTTCATCAGACGATGGAGGAGTTTTACATGTATGACGGCCCGTTGGCCGAACCGCCTCTGAAATGGCTCCTCAAGCTCTATCACGAACACTGGATCGGCCGGGGCTATGAGGCGAAAGATGTCGAGGACCAGATGAAGCGGGAGGGCGAGCAGTGGATACGGAACTACTATGCCAAGTATGTGAAGGGCAAATTCCGCCGGGGAACCTACAAAGTCGAAGAATATTTCGAACTGCCGCTCGGGCGGCACGCGATCATCGGGTACATGGACCGACTCGACAAAAATGACGACGGCACCTTCTCGCTCGTTGACTACAAAACCGATCCCGTCATGCGGACGCAAGAGGATGTGAACAAGGACAAACAGCTGTTTCTCTACGCCTGGGCATGCAAAAAGCTGGGCATTCCACTGCGGGACCAGACATTGATTTTCGTCAAATTCAACGAACACCTCACCACGACGCACACGGAAAAGGACATCGCGGATTTTGAAGCCGAGATGCTGAAGGTCGCGGCCGAGATGATCGAAGCCGAGCGAATCGCGCGGACCGCAACGCCCGCGGAGATTGAAAAGCGGTTCGCTCCCAGGATCAACAAATACTGCGGCGGCTGCGACTACTTGCCGGTCTGCCCCAAACGCGAGGAAATTCTGACCCAGCACAAGGACAAGATCATGCACGCGATCGACGAAACCAAATTGAGGGACCGGATGCCCGAGGCGGAAGACGCCGACGTCGAATCGGAGCCGGCGGAACCCTCGGCCACGCCATGACGAAAGCGGCCACCTGACATGCAGACCGCCGGTCGAATGGTCCTCTTCGGCATGATCGTCGCCATGCTCCTCGGCGCATCCGTCCTCTTCTGGAGAAATGATTTCAAATTTGAAAACATGTTCGAGTCCCACTGGAAGAAAACACTGCAAAGCAACGCGGAGTATTATCCCGCCGTCGGCAAGGGAACCCTCCCGGCCGCCGAAACCGATCCGTCCTGGGCGACGGAAGGATACTGACCATGTCCCTAACTCCGGGCCGGATCTTCGATTGGTTCCGATCGAAGTCGGGCGTGAAGTTGCCGGATCGGAGGCCGGTGGCGTTGCGGCCCAGCCTGAAAAAATCGCCGTTCTGGATCCCGCGGCATCTCTTCATCCTTTTCTGCTACGCGTACATTTTCGGAATTGTTACCGGAGTGTATGTCTACCGCATCCCGCCGTCGCTTCTGATCTACGGATATGGAGCGCTCACCTCGGGTCTGCTGGCCGCCTGCGTCATTGGATTCCTCAAACGCCGGCACGTCTGGACCGCCGCCGCTCTGGCCCTTTTCGCCGCCACTCTGGGTCTTGTCAACTACTCGCGCGCGCTCGACACGTCCGACCCCCGGCACCTGGTTCATTTCGCGGGCGAAGGGTTTGACGAGCGGGTCACTCTCGCCGGAGTGGTGACGTCCGATCCGGACATCCGGGAACGGTACACCAATCTGGTGGTGGATCCGGTCACGATTGAAACCGAAGAGGGTGAGACCGTCCGGCCAAGTGGCGGCGGCGTCATGGTGCGGCTCTATCCGGACAGCCTCGATTCATATGGGGACTACGCCTACGGCGACAGCATTCTGGTCCGGGCGCCGCTGGTCATCCCGCGCCGCGCCGCCAATCCGGGGGCGTTCGACTACCGCCAGTGGCTGATCGAGCGGCAGGGCTGTTACGCGACGATGCAAATCCGGCGAAATTCGGAAATCAAAAGACTGGGACGGAACCGCACGCAGTTCCTTGTCGATTTCTCTCTGCGGATGAAAGAAAAAATTCTCGAGTCGATCCGCCTGACGATGCCATACCCCGAATCCTCCTTCCTGGGCGGCGTGACCCTCGGCCTGAAGGGCGGCGTGACGCAGAAGACCCGGTTCGAATTCCAATCGACCGGCATCGCGCACGTTCTGGCGGTGTCCGGTCTTCATGTGGGATTCGTCGCGGTCCTGCTCCTCATGCTGGCCCATTTGTTCAATCTGCCGGATAAATTTCATCCGGTATTTATCGTTCTGGGGTTGATCGTTTTCTCGATCATCACCGGATCTTCCCCGGCTACCGTTCGGGCGGCCATCATGTTCAGCATGTTCATCTGCATCCGGTATTACATGACGGGACTGGGGCTCGTGGCGTCGACGCTTCTCACTATTCCCGTCGCGGCCCTCGCGATCCTTCTGTCCAATCCCCTGCTCGTGATGGACGCCAGTTTTCTGCTGTCGTTTGGCGCGGTCCTCTCGCTGGGACTTTTGACCTGGCCGATTCAGATGGTTTTCAACCGCCTCTTCGTCGGGTTTCGATTGGTGGCGGCCGGCCTGACGGTTGTGATTCTGACCTGGCTGGCCGGCGCGCACTGGGGCATGTTCTTTGATCGCGCGACCGCCATACCGATTTTCGGGAGTCTGTCAATTCTCTGGGCCGCGGCTTTTTTGCTCCAGAATAAATTTCCAACAGCCGTTCCATACGGATTTACGTCGATTCATCCCTGGATCGGATCCTTTATCGCCGCGCAGGTCGCCATCAATCTGGGCAACAGCCCGCTCTTCGCGCTCTATTTTTACCGCCTGTCGATTTCCGGCTGGTACGCTAATTTCATCGCCATTCCGCTCTGCGGCATCATCGTCCAGTTGGGAATTCTCGCAGGATTGTTTTATATGATCCCGGTCGTCGGGCCCTATCTGGCCGCGATGATCAATGGGGGCAACTATTTGTTTTGCGCGTTTTTTCTGGGCAGCGCGACATTTTTTTCAAGCCATTTTCCGTATCCCTACGTCGGCACGCCGTCGGCGGAATTCTCCGCCGTCTATTACGCCGTCCTCGCGCTATTTATCTGGCATCGGCCCATCTGGCATCGAATCAAAACCGTTTACACGTGGTGGCTTTACCGGGAGCAGGTTCCGGAAGTCCGTGGAAAACTCTACGCGACGCTGGCCGTGTCGGTTCTTCTGGTCAGCCTCCCGGCATTCTACGTGATGGGCAACTCCTCCGGGCCACGGCTTCGAATCGCCATTCTCGATGTCGGCCAGGGAAGTGCGACGATCATTCAGACCCCGGCCGGAAAAGGCATCCTCGTCGACGGCGCGCCGTTCGACGACTTCCGCAATTTCAACGCCGGCCAAAACATCGTCGCCCCCGCCCTGTCGAATTACGGCATCAATGTCCTGGACCACGTGATCCTGACGTCGTTCAAACCCGAGCACATGGGCGGCCTGCCGTTTCTTCTCCGGCAATTCCACGTCAAGGAGTTTGTCGACTGTCTGCCAACGGATATGGCCGATGCGAAGACATCCTGGGACACGTTTGCCGGTCGCGTCGCCCAATCGCCCTATGCCCCGCTTTTAGAAAGCAAATTCACCGACGAGATTTTTGACCAATACCGCCAGGTTCTTGAGGCGGTCGAAGAAAAACGCGCGCGGCGGGTCTATCCGCATGGCCGTCACGTGATTCTCGAAGAACAGACGCCCTACGGCATCCTGCGCATTTCAACAGTGGCCTTGCCGGACTCGGGTCTGTCCATCCCGCGGCGGACCGCGCAGGTCAAAATTGAGTGGGGGCCAACCTGGTCCGTTCTTCTGACCGGGGATCTCTCGAAAGAGGAGATGGCGCTGACCGCAAAGACCGTCTCTGCCGCGCTCAACGCCGCCGTTCTTTTGTTGCCCTCCCATGGGCAGGTCTTCGAACAGTCGTTCCTGTCGGCCGTATCGCCCAGGTATGCGGTGGCCCAGTCCAGATTGCCCTTCCGGCAGCGCGCCGCCAAGCCGAGCGGGACGGAAGAGGAACTGGTCAACTATTTTCAAAAGGAAGAGGTCACCTATTTTCAAACCAACAAAACCGGCGCGATCCTGATCGAAAGCGACGGAAAGCGGTTTTCCGTCAGGCCATACACGCCTTATTGAGTACGATAAAAATAATGGGAGTTGTCAGGGGCCAAGGGTTCGAGGGCTGGAATGGCTGGAATGGGTCACTGGAATTCACTGGAGTGACTGGAATGGGTAGAGTCGAGGTGAGGCGCGGTGACGGCGAATAGGCCGTTCCGTTTCCTCACCTCGACTCTACCCGTGACCCCCCGTGACCCAGCATGGAGAGGGACGTCCCCGAAGTCGCCCGGATATCCGCCGATCTGGGCAAGCGGGGGTTGGTGAATGTCCTCAAGGAGGAGGAACTGCGAAAAACGGCGAAAAGCGCCGGGTATTACGTCGTTGTGGCGAGGGTCGCGGCCGGTGTCGGAGACACCGGCACTTGGGGCGTCGGAGACGCTGACCCGGCGAATGACAATGTCCTCGGCTTCGCCATATCCTCCTATTCATGGGGAAAACTTCATATTGAGGAGGTCGGCGTTCGAAAGGACATGCAGGGGCGTGGCATCGGGAAAAAACTGATTCGCCATCTGATTGAGCATGCAAAGGAGAGGAAACTGCCGGAGGTCTATTGCGAAGTCAAGGAAAAGAACGCGGCCTCTTTGAGATTATTTTTCGGGCTTGGCTTTCAAGAGCGCCTGCACATCGCCTTGGGCGCCGACGCGTTTTACGGCCTGTATGTGCCGTTGGAGGCATAAATGCAAGCGGGTCAGGTTATGGGCCGTTTTCTCCGTTCGAGATCGTCGGTTTGCCTTGTTTGACGG
>Ga0114945_10002543_pt1 | contig 10669 bp, 9 predicted proteins | sample OV2TP3_FD_87194 | JGI IMG/M metagenome (GOLD analysis project Ga0114945, IMG submission 87194) | Hot spring microbial communities from Beatty, Nevada to study Microbial Dark Matter (Phase II) - OV2 TP3 | ecosystem: Environmental > Aquatic > Thermal springs > Hot (42-90C) | place: USA: Beatty... | reverse complement strand
CCGCACTTGCCTTTCTGAAAATATGATTAACTATCCTTTTTTTGTGCTCATCGGGAGCTGGAACAACGCTATGCAAAGTTACAACAACGGGTTTCTTAACTTTTTCCAAGAAAGGCAATAAGTGGTCTCCTGCATTGCCGCCAAAAATGCCAAATTCGTGCTGTACATTGACTATTTTTATGTCTTTTCTGTCATTAATTTCCTCAGCAATGCTTATATAGCCTTCCATGTTGGTCTGGTCCAGCTGGAAGCTTACCTTGCCATCATAGTTGTAAATGCTGCTGCCATTGTCGTTTATCGCTAAAACTTCTGATTTTAATGCCGGATTGAATTTTTTATCCATAGAATCAACAAGGTCTTTCGTAAATGTAGCTATGCCGCATTCCCTTGGCGGGAAGGTGCTCATATACAGAACACAATTCTTATTTTTCGTGCCTTTCATTTAAAATCATTGAGTATATAAATCATTGAAGTATATTATTGCTAATTATGCCATATTATTTGTTTTTTAGCAGTTCTGATAATAAGTCCTTTAAGTTGACAGATGCTGCAGCAATCCTCGTATCCGCTGCGCCATAGTATATATAAAGTTTTTTGCCAAATACAGCAGTTCCAGTCGGGAAAACGACATTGCCGACATTCCCTTTCTTCTCCCATTCCTCATCTGGAGAAAAAAGAGGCTCTTTTAACCTTCCAATAAGCTTTAATGGGTTTTTTTTATCCAGCAAGGCTGCACTAGCCCTATATATCCTTCCATCCTCTGTATCTTCAACAGCATGATAAATCAGGAGCCAGCCTTTATTCGTCTCTATAGGAACTGCGCCCCCGCCTACATTCCTTGATTCATACCCGTGTTTAGAGGTAAGAACTATAAAATTCGATAGATGCTTCAAGTAATTTTTCCAATAGTGCAATGTAAGATCTTTAAAATCCTTAAAATAAATTACTTGTATGTCGGGCAAAATCCTATGCAGCAATGCATACTTTCCATTGATTTTTTTCGGGAACAGCATAATATCCTTCTCCCACAGCAATACATCTTTTCCAACAGAATCTTGGAAGTATGCCTCAAAGAAGAAATAGAGGTCCTTGAGTTTTCCATGCTTTTCCCTCGAATGCCTGAACAAGCCTTCCGCTTCATCGTATGTTATGTCCGGGGTAATCACGCTTTGCTTCTTGAAATTTTTTAAATCCTTGCTGACTGCGTATGCAACGCGCGCATTCTTGCCGTCATAAACTGTATAAAACATATAATACTTTTTGCCTATATAGGTAATCCTGGGGTCTTCCAAACCGTCCCTGTCATAATTGAATTCAGGGCAGAGAATCGGATGCTTACACCGCTGTACAACTTCCAATGGACCTTTCAGCTTGCAGTAGCCAATGCATGAAACATTATTTTTCCTTACAGCGCGATAGAACATGTGCACATAGTTGCCTCTTTTGATGCACGTGGGATTTAATACCGCTTTGCTTTCAAAATCCAGCCTGCTTGGCTCAAGAATAACACCTTCTTTTTTTACCTTAAGCATAACGCTAATGAACACAACTAGTTTATTAAGTTTTCTTCAGCTGAAAGAGTCAAACAACTATTTTTAGAAAAGTTTATATTATGGAGCTGTAAATTGGGGACAGATTATGATTACTTCAATGCTGCGGGAAAATCAACAAGGATGGAGGTGAAAAGAATGGTGTGGAGATTTGGAGATGATGATGAAAGCTTCGATGATGAAGACTATTAATGATATCAGATGCTAAAATGCAATTGATGGCTAATGGATCTTTTAGTTTTTTTACTAATTATTGAGAATTTTAAAAAAATGGTAAAAATACACACAAGGATAAAGAGGAGATATGGGTTAAGCGCTACTCAGAGGCATTACCCCTATTTCCATGGAATCGGGAAAAAGCACAGGCCCAAGACATTCAATACAGAGGAGTCTGCAAATGCATGGGCATTGAAGCAGGGCTTTAAGCCTGGGCAGTATAACCTTAAGAACGTAAAGCGCAACAAAAAGTTGCAAGTGGTTGCACTATAGGAAGGATTAAAAAGCTTTCTAAAACCAGCTAAGTTCTGCCGGGTAGCATATAAATCAAAAAATAATAAATGGGGTATAGGTTAGCAGATAAAATGGCTGAAATAAGCAGAACTTTCATAGGAAATGTTCCATTCCATAGCTTCATATTGTTTATTTTTGTAGTCATACTTACTTTTGCCTTAGGCGGATTGCTTAATATCATGATTATCAGATTTCTAAAAGACAAGGTAGAGCATCCATTTGTTTACAAAACTTTATCAAAAATGGTTATGTATGGGGTTTATGCTGCCGGCCTATACATAGCTTTTGGGAAGATAATGCATTTCAATATTCCTGCAGGGCTTGCTGCAATAGGGGTATTGGGCATTGCAATGCTACTGCCTTTGGTTCCCATTCTGCAGAACATCGCTGCGGGCATTGTTTTGTCCCTGGAAAGGCCTTTCATGGAAGAAGATATCATAGAAGTTAACGGGATTTTGTGCAAGGTCAAGGATATAATGCTAAGGAAAACAAGATTAAGGGCGCTTGACGGTAGGATAATAACACTGCCTAACCTGATTTTTATGAACACAATGCCGATAATAAACTACAGCAGAGGGGAATTCATCAGGGTAACATTGAATATAGACATATCCTCTGATTCTGACAAAAGCAAGGCGAAGCAGGTAATCGAGAAGGTATGCGCCGAAAACCAAAATATCCTGCCGCATATCCCGGAAAAAAAGCTGACAAGGGTCGTCAAAATTTTTGAGGTCCCTAAAAACTTTTTCGCAATACCAAAAAATATAAAAAATTTGACTCCAAAAATAATGACAAAATCCGTCAACAATGATAAAGTAAGCCTGGAAGTGTGGTTCTGGATATGGGATATAGCGATGAAAGAAAAGGTCGTTTCTTCCTTTTATGACGAGCTTCAGGATGAGTTTAAGGAAGCAAACATCAAATTCGGGTAATTTTGCCGATTTTTGCGGCCACAATAAAATCATTCTCTGAAAGACCGTTTATTGAATGTGTCCATAATTCAATGCCAACTTTGCTGTAATTTATAATTATGTCCGGGTGATGCCCTTCCTGCTCTGCAATTTCCGCAACTTTATTGACAAACAAGATTGATTCCCTGAAGTTTTTGAACTTGAACTGCCTGTAAACATGGCCATTTTTTATTTCCCATCCAGGTATTTGCTTCAGCAATTCATTTGCCTGTTCTTCTGTCAATGGAGGCGTGTTGCCTTCGCATGGCTTGCATTTCTTTTGAGTCAGGTCCATTTTTATCAATATTAGCACAATATATTATTTAAATATATTCATTTGTATATCCATTTGAAAAAAGAAAAATTAATTAAACAATGATAAAAATAATTCTTAAAATGTTATCGGATATCTTCAAAGCCTATGATGTAAGAGGCGTTTATGGCAAAAATCTTACGGACGATATTGCCTACAAGATAGGCATGGCGTTTGTTTCTTTTTTAAGATGCAAGGAAGTTGCAGTTGGTTATGATATGCGCCTTTCCAGCCCTAAATTATCAAAGGCTTTCATGAAAGGCGTTAATGACCAAGGAGCTGATGCTATCGACATCGGAATGGCAAGCACTGACGGATTGTATTTCGCTTCCGGCTTTCTGAATAAGCCAGGAGCCATGTTCACTGCTTCCCATAACCCAAGAGAATACAATGGGATAAAGTTTTGCAGGGAGAAGGCTGTCCCAATAAATGAGGATACAGGGCTCAATAAAATAAAATCCATTATAGAAAAAAATCAATATAAAAAAACCAACAATAGTAAAAACGGATTAAAAAATAGAGGAAAAATTATAAAAAAAAATATTTTAGAGGATTATGCGAAACATGTTCTTTCATTTGTTCATAAAGATAGAATAAAAAAACTGAAAATAGCGGCTGATGCCGGCAATGGCATGGCAGGAAAAATAGTCCCGCTGGTTTATGACAGATTACATATAAAAATTATACCTTTGTATTTCAAGCTTGACGGGACTTTTCCGAATCATCCTGCTGACCCATCAAAGCATGAGAATTTAAAGGAATTGCAAAATGTTGTGAAAAAAGAGAAATGCGACTTTGGCATGGCCTTTGACGGCGATGCCGACAGGGTGGTTTTTGTTGACGAGAATGGCAATATAGTAAACAGTTCACTTATATCCGCATTAATAATAAAAAATGTCTTAGAAAAAAATCCAAAGGAAAATGTCATTTATAATTTGGTCTGCAGTAAAATTGTTCCTGAAACAATAGAAAAATACGGCGGAAAAGCATATATCGAAAGGGTTGGGCACTCCTTCATTAAGGATACAATGAAGAAGATAAATGCTATATTTGCCTGTGAGCATTCTGCACATTACTACTTTAGGAAGAACTTCAATGCTGATTCCGGATTGATTGCCAGCGTTATTGTCGCGGAAATCGTAAGCAATGAAAACAAGAAATTGTCAGATTTGTTAAAAGAGTTTGAAAAATATTATAAAATTGAGGAAACAAATTTCGAGGTTGAGGACAAGGATAAAAAACTGCAGCAGATAAAAAAACATTATAAAAAAATGAAGCCTAAGAAAATTATAGAGATAGATGGCGTAAGCATTGAGTTTGATGACCACTGGTTTAATGTAAGGCCTAGCAATACAGAGCCTTTGCTGAGGCTGAATTTGGAGGCTGTTTCTAAGGATATTATGGAAGAAAAGAAAGTGGAATTAAGCAAGATAATCAGGAATTAAGGTGATAAACGAAAGCAGCTGGAAAACTTCGTTTTCCTAGGTATTCGAAAACTTCGTTTCCGAAACCTTTATATAACCTGTATACTCCCCTCCGATATGGTTGCACCGAAAAATTACAAGATAGCAACAATAGGATCTCATTCTGCATTGCAAATATTGAAAGGAGCGCATGACGAGGGCTTCAAGACCATTGCCATATGCATTAAAGGCAGGGAAAAGCCATACAAGCAGTTTAGGGTTGCGGATGAGATTATTTCCATTAAGGGTTATAATGAGCTTGTGAATATACAGGACGAGCTTATCAAGAAGAATTCTATTTTTATACCTCATGCCTCTTTGATAGCTTATTTAGGCATTGACGCAGTAGAGAAATTCAAGGTCCCTTATTATGGGAATAAGAACATACTGAGGTACGAGGCAAACAGGAAGATAGAAAGGGAATGGCTCAAGAATTCCAAGCTTAAGGTTCCTAAGATATTTGACAGCCCAAAAGACATTGACAGGGCTGTTATTGTAAAGTTCCATGGTGCTAAAGGCGGTAAAGGCTATTTTCTTGCAAAAAATGAGCGTGATTTTAAGCAAAAAATCAAGCTGCATCCTGGAGATGAGGATTATGTCATACAGGAGTATATTATGGGAGTTCCAATGTTTACGCATTATTTCTACAGCCCTTTAACAAATGAACTTGAGGTTATGGGCTTTGACAAAAGGTATGAGAGCAATGTAGATAGTTTAGGAAGGGTTACTGCGCGCGACCAGATGGTTTTGCCAAAGGTCGATCCAAGCTATGTCATTGTCGGGAATATACCTGTTGTGGTCAGGGAATCTTTCCTGCCCAGAATTATGGAAATGGGGGAAGATGTGATAAAGGAAAGCAGGAAGATGGTAAAAGGGGGCTTGTGGGGGCCTTTTTGCCTGGAGAGCATAATGACGCCAGATGAAGATATTTTTGTTTTCGAGATAAGCGCAAGGATTGTTGCAGGCACTAATCCATATATTGATGGAAGCCCTTACACATGGCTTAAATATAATGAGCCTATGAGCACTGGAAGAAGGATTGCAAGAGAGATTAAAATTGCTATTAAGAAAGGGCAGCTGAATAGGATATTGGGGTAGGTATAATAATAACAAAGTTCATTAAAAAACTTCCAATAATAAACAATTCATTAAAAATAAAACAATAAAAAATAAATTAATAATAATTCAAAATTAAAATAATAAAAAATTATGATTATATAAAAATAATCAAAAATGATAACCCTGGAAAACATCAAAAAAATACTTGAAAAATACGACAAGAACAGTTTGACTATCGGTACCCTTGGAGGCCATTCTGCGCTTGATGTCTGCAGGGGAGCTAAATTAAATGGATTCAGGACAGTTGTTGTTTGCCAAAGAGGAAGGGAGAAGACGTATGATAAGTATTACAAGGCAAGGAATGGTAAAGGAATAGTAGATGAAATAATTTTAGTGGATACTTTTAAGGATATCATCAAAAAGGAAGTGCAGGAGAAGCTAAGGAGCTTGAATACCATATTTATGCACAACAGGTATTTCTGGGTTTACTGCAATTTCAAGGAGATTGAGAACAAATTTTTAGTTCCTATATTCGGGACAAGGAGCATACTGAAGCTTGAGGAAAGGGACATTCCAAAGAACCAGTATTATATTTTACAGAAAGCCGGGATAAGGATTCCTAAAATATTTAAAGACGCCAAAAAAATCGACAGGCCTGTCATTGTAAAGGTTGCGGAAGCAAAAAGAGGCTATGAAAGGGCTTTCTTCTTTGCGAACAGCTATAAGAGCTATAAGGAAAAATCTGAGGAACTTTTGAAGAAAAAAACAATTACAAAAGAAGGACTGAAGAAAGCAGTAATTGAGGAATATGCTTTGGGCGCTCATGTGAATTTCAATTTTTTCTACAGTGCTGTTGATGATGAACTGGAGTTGTTGGGGACAGATACAAGAAGACAAACAAATTTGGATGGCTTGATAAGGCTTCCGGCGGCTGACCAGCTGGCTGCTTTAAATTTTATTAAGCCAAAAATGATAGAGACAGGGCATATTGCTGTTACAGTGAAAGAGTCTTTGCTTGATAAGATATTTGATATTGGGGAAATGTTCGTTTCGGCTACTAAAAGATTGAATAAGCCCGGGATTATAGGCCCTTTTGCCTTGCAAGGCGCTGTTGTAGCTGATGAAGGAAAGGAAGATATTGTTATTTTTGATGTCTCTATGAGAATACCCGGAAGCCCGGGAACAATGTTTACGCCTTATAGCAGCTATTTGTATCATAAATCCATTTCCGTCGGGGAAAGGATTGCTATGGAAATCAAAAAGGCTGTTGAAGAAGATAAATTGGGAATGATATGCACCTAAGGTATGGCAAGTTACAATAAAACAAAATCCATTAAACCGCACAAACAGTTTCAGAATCAAATAGTATTCATTTGCACATTCATAACATAATATTAATTTAATAAATAATGAATCATGACACAAATACTGGTGATAAATTTCGGAAGCCAGGTAGTCCATCTAATAACTAGAAGAATCAGGGAGCTTGGGGTTAGCTCAGAGATAAAGCCGTTTGATGTTTCTGCTGCTGAGATTAGAAGGTTAAAGCCTAAAGGCATTATTCTTTCTGGAGGTCCTTCTTCTGTCTATGAAAGAGATAGCCCTCAATTGGGTAAGAAGATACTTTCCTTAGGGATTCCTGTTCTTGGAATATGTTATGGTTTGCAGCTGATCGGAAAATATTATGGCAAAGTTCTGCCTGGAAAATTAAAGGAATATGGCAAAAAAAGCTTAAATGTGAAAAAACAGGGAAGATTATTGAAAGGATTAAACGAAAAAGAGCAGATATGGATGTCTCATGGCGATTTGGTTTCTAAGCTGCCCAATGATTTTGAGATTTTAGGCAGCACGGATAACTGCAAGATAGCTGCAATGGAAAATAATGATAAGAGGTTATATGGCGTCCAGTTCCATCCGGAAGTTGCGCATACTCTAGAAGGGAAGCACATTCTTAAGAATTTTGTGTTTGGCATATGCAAAGCTAAGAAGGACTGGTTTATTTCTGACTTAAAGAATAAATTGGTGCAGGAGATAAGAAACACGGTCAAGGATGATTATGTGATAATGGGTGTTTCCGGAGGTGTTGACAGCACTGTAGCTTCCTTTTTGATACATGAAGCAATCAAGGACAGGATTTACTGCGTTTTCATTGACCATGGGCTGATAAGGAAGAATGAGGCAGAAGAAGTTAAACTGGCATTCAAAAAAATCAAATTCAAGCATTTGTATTTTGTAGATGCGTCCAAGATATTTTTGCAGAGGCTGGGAAAGATTGCTGATCCTGAGGATAAAAGGAAGATAATTGCAAAGACCTTCATAGAGGTTTTTGAGGATAAGGTTCTGGAGCTTGAGAGGAAAAACCCGAAGATAAGGTTTTTAGGCCAGGGCACTATTTACCCTGACAGGATTGAGACAGCACAGCCTTCCAAGCAAGCTGATAGGATTAAAAGCCATCATAATGTCGCTTTGCCCAAGAAAATGAAATTAAAGGTTGTCGAGCCTTTAAGGGAGTTTTACAAGGATGAGGTAAGGGAGCTAGGCAAAGAGCTTAAGATACCTAAGGAAATAGTGTTTAGGCACCCGTTTCCCGGGCCTGGTTTAGCAATAAGGATTTTAGGAGAGGTTACAGAAGAAAGGCTTGAGATTTTGAGAAATGCTGATTTTATGTTCATTGAAGAGCTAAAGAAATCCTGTTACTATAACAAAACATGGCAGGCTTTTGCTGCCCTGATTCCGGTAAAGGCTGTTGGCGTTAAGGGGGATGCAAGAAGCTATGAGTATGTTATTGCTTTAAGGGCTGTAACTTCTAAAGATGCAATGACAGCAGACTGGGCAAGATTACCCCAGGAATTATTGGAAAATATTTCTTCAAGGATTTTGAATGAGGTCAAAGGAGTTTCAAGGGTCCTGTATGACATTTCTCAGAAGCCACCAGCGACGATTGAGTATGAGTAGGAAAGTCCATTCTAACAATCTTTTTGCGCCTCACAAAGCTCACCCTACATTTTTTATCAAAAAGTGTGTTAGGTGTCCTTTCCCTTTCAAAAACCCAAACCTTTATAAACTACCTATATACTCTAGTATATAGATTGGATAGAGGGAACAGAGAGTAATTGGAAACTATTGCTTTTTCTGTTTCAACACGATATGTGTTTTCATTCCAAGGAGAAAAGATAAAAATGTTATTTGAAGAGCTAAATATAAAAGAGGGTATAGTTAAAGGGCTGAAGGAAATGGGGCTTACAGAGCCTACAAGCATACAGCAAAAATGCATACCTTTGATCAAGGAAGGGAAGGATGTTATAGGAATATCAAAGACAGGAAGCGGAAAGACAGCTGCTTTCGGAATACCTATCCTTGAAAGCATAAAGCATAAAGAGGGAATACAGGCATTGATAATAGTCCCTGTAAGAGAGCTGTCAGTGCAGATAACAAAAGAGCTGCACAAGTTCGGAAAGTATATGGAGTTCAAGACGACAACAGTCTATGGCGGGGTTTCTATAAACCCGCAGATAGAATCGATAAAGCGAGCGGATATAGTTATAGGCACTCCAGGAAGATTAAGGGACCACTTGGAAAACCACATACTTGACCTGTCAAAGATAAAAACTGTTGTTCTGGACGAAGCTGATAAGATGGTTGAGATGGGATTCATAGAGGACATAAGGGCAATATTAGACAAGACGCCGAGCAAAATCCAGATGCTGTTATTCGGAGCAACAATATCAAATGAGATAGAGCAGCTAAAGCATGATTACATGAAAAATCCTGTAACAGCGCAGACAGAAGCACATGTGCATGAAGAATTTCTTGAGCAGTACTACTATAATGTGCCGCAACATGAAAAATTCTCATTATTAGTTCATTTATTAAAGAAAGAGCAGAAAGAACTGGCAATGATATTTTGTTCGGCAAGGTCTACTGTTGAATTAGTAACCAAAAACCTCAAAAATTACGGCATAAAAGCGGAAATGATACATGGAAAATTAAGCCAGAACAGAAGGTTAAGCATTATGGAGAATTTCCATAAAGGAAGGCCTAATGTTTTAGTGGCATCAGCGGTTGCAGCCAGAGGCTTGGATATAAAAGATGTAACACATATCTTCAACTATGATTTATCAAGGGATCCTCAAGAATATATCCACAGGGTAGGAAGGACTGCAAGGGCAGGAGAAAAAGGAAAGGCAATAACGCTGTTGAGCGAGAAAGACCACGATGTTTTCAGGGATATACTCTACAGGTATCCTGTAAAGGTAAAAGAGCTTCCCTTGGAAGAATTTGAAAGATTAAGGTTTGACGCAAGAAGTTCTGGAAGAAGGTTCGGAAGCTTTAGAGACAGAGGCTTTTCAAGAGGTCCAAGAAGTTATCATGAACGCTCCACCAGGCCCAGCTCATATGGTGAAAGAATATCTTACAGCGGTCCAAGAACGCATGACAGCGGACACAAGCCAAGGTATCATGGAAGCGACTCCGGCCATAGGCCAAGAGGGTATAGCTCAGGTCGTGGACGTTCCAGCTCATATGGAAGAAAATATTAATTGCGTTTAAAATGCTCGTAGCCATGACTTAATCTTGTTTTCTTGCTTTTGTCCAATAAGAAAATCCCGTCTTTCTTAGGCAATATTTTACCTACAACGGAAAATTTAACATTATTTTTTATTTTATTTAATTTTTTAAATATATTCTTATTCATTGTAAATACTAATTCAAAATCTTCTCCGCCATATAAAGCTAGGTCGTAGGGATCATTGTTGAGTTTTTTTGAGTCTATTATTGTATTTTTGCTTATTGGTATTTTTTCCTTGTATATTACCGCTCCTGTTT
>Ga0114945_10002542_pt1 | contig 10670 bp, 9 predicted proteins | sample OV2TP3_FD_87194 | JGI IMG/M metagenome (GOLD analysis project Ga0114945, IMG submission 87194) | Hot spring microbial communities from Beatty, Nevada to study Microbial Dark Matter (Phase II) - OV2 TP3 | ecosystem: Environmental > Aquatic > Thermal springs > Hot (42-90C) | place: USA: Beatty... | reverse complement strand
TCTTCTCTCCAACAAGAAACTACAGGACGATCTGGAGCACATAGACCTTACCCCTCCTCAGTTCTATGTCCTGGCCACCATCGGGTACACGGGAGGGATCCCTTTCGGCGGGATCGGAGAAAAGATGATGGTCACGGTAAGCAACTTGACCGGCATCGTAGACCGCCTTGAGGAAAAGGGATTGGTGGTGCGCGCCAGAGATCCCAATGACCGCCGCGTAGTGCACGTAAGGCTCACAGAGAAAGGCGGCAGGGTCTATAAAAGTACTATCCCCATCTTCGAGAAGAGCATCTCGCAATTTTTCTCCCCGCTCAATAAATCGCAGCAGAAAGAGCTTGCCTCTCTGTTGCGAAAACTGATTCGAGTCTCGTTAGTGCACTAGCCCGGGGCTCTATTGGGGAAAGTGTGGTCGGAAAGACTACACTTCTTGAAGAAGAGCGCCGCTTGTTGACAGGAGATGCTCAACGGCTATAAAGTTAAGACCTTAACGATTTTTTCTAGTCTCGACAAACGAATGAAGCAGGAAGAGAAGAGTTCCACCGGGCTAGAGCGGGTAAAAAGGTGGCTCTATGCCAAAGGGCTGGACGAGCGGGGAGCCGGATGTGTCCTCTGCGGTTCCTGCTACGGCCATGGGCCGGTCAATCCCATGGAGGACAATCCGGGCTTTAAGACCAAGTGTCCGCCCTATGAGTACTACCGCTTCCAGCGCTTTACTCCTAAGTCCCGCTGGCTCATGTCCCAGCGGGTTTTCCATGGCTTAGATTCCATCACCCCGGAACTAAAAGAGACCATCTATACCTGCACGACCTGCCTCATGTGCCAGGAGATTTGCGGGGTGCGTAACGATGGCTACGGTCCTTGGGACATCACCGTGGCGATGCGCGAGGAGATCACGGAAAAAGAAGGGCCCTTGGAAGCCCACCGTCCCATTTTGGAAGGGCTGAAGCTCCATGACAACCCCTGGTCTCAACCCAGGAGCGAGCGGGGGCTGTGGGCCAAGGAGTTGGCGCTGCAAAAATTGAGCGAAAAGAAGGCTCCCACCCTCCTCTTTGCCGGCTGCAGTGCCGATCTGCCAAGCGGGCGAGCAGCGCCCACTGCGCTGGCTAAGGTTATGAAACTGGTCGGAGAGGACTTTGTCATTTTAGGACAAGAGGAGGGCTGCTGTGGTCTTTATGCCCATGACCTCGGCTTTCGCGGGGAATACCATCGCCTGGTAGAAAAGAACATAAAAGCGGTTCAAGACGCCGGGATCAAAAGGATCGTCGTCGCCTGTGGGAGCTGCCGGCGGATATGGCAGAACTACCCTAAGACAAAGATGCAGGGGATCGAGCTATTTCACGGTGTGGAGTACATTGAGAGGCTTCTGCGGGAGGGGAGGCTTAAGTTTACCAAACCCTTTCGACGAAGGGTCACCTACCATGATCCCTGTCATCTGGGAAGGGGGTGCGGTGTCTACGAATCCCCCAGAACTATCCTCTGCTCGATTCCCGGTGTCGAGCTAGTTGAGATGCCGCGCAACCGCCGTTGGGCCTGGTGCTGCGGCGGAGGGGGTGGAGTGCCCGAGGCATTTCCGGAACTGGCTCAGTGGAATGCTGAGGATCGGCTGCGGGAAGCTAAGCAGACCGGCGCGGACCTCCTGCTGACGACAAGCACACTATGCCTTCGCAGCTTCGCCGGCGCACAGGCCAACCTAGAGATCCAGGAACTGCTCGAATTCATCTGCCAGGCCATCTAGACCATGCTCAAAGAGTCCCACTTCACGCCTGAAAAGATGCTCTCTCGCCTCGGTCTAAAGCCCGGTACCCTGGGTCGCTTCGCCCTTATCCCCGGACCCAAGGAACGCAGTGAGAAGATCCTACAAGCCCTGGAGAATCCGACCCCAGCCTTCTCTTTCTTAGACCACGAGATGCACACGGGGACGTACGACGGGAAGACAGTGAGCGTGGGCAACGGAGGGCGCTATGCCCCGGATACCGCGATTACGACAGAGATTCTCTGCGCCGCCGGCGTAGAGTCGCTGATTCGAATCGGGAGCTGCGGCTCTTTGCAAAAGAAGATCAAGATTGGCGACCTCGTCATTGTCTGCGGCGCCCTTCGAGGAGAAGGCACCACTACCTATTACGTTCCCAAGAACTTCTCCACGGTCTCTGACGCGGGGCTCGTCGGCGCATTGACGGAAGCCGCCAAGAGTTTGAATCTCCGTTACCACCTCGGTCGGGTTTACACGACCGACGCCTTGTTTCAGGAGAGCCCTGATCTCATCGAAGAGCTGGAGCAACAGGGAGTTTCCGGGATTGACATGGTTACATCGGCCTTCCTCACCATCGCTCAGGTGCGCTGCAAGAGGGCCGCAGCCATACTGGCGGTCTCAGACGAATGCCTGACCGGCCAGATGGGCTTCCGGGACCCCGCCTTCCTCGAAGCCGAAGAAAGAATGGTCGAGGTGGCCCTGAGGGCCATCCGCCTCCTCAGCTGACAGAGATGAAACAGAAACCCAGTCCCCTCTTCATCCCGGCGCTGTGGGAGGGAACCCATTTCAAAATCCTTGATGAGACTCTTTTGCCGTGGCGGGTCGAGTACGTCACGATTCGCGACGTTTCTGAGGCGCTTCGGGCGGTCAAGGAGATGAAGACCCGAGCCTTCGGTCAGGTCATGACTTTTCTCTACGCGGCGGCTTTGGTCATCCGGGAGACCGACTCCAAGGCCCCCGAGCCCTTGAGACAACGCCTTGGGCGGCTGGCAGAGGAATTCACTGAGGCGCGTCCGACCTTCGATTTCAAAGGGTTTTTCGGATTGTTCGACCAGTGGTTCGGCGAGCTGCCGCCGGCATATCACGCGGGAAGATGGATAGAAGACAAAATCCACCAGTTTGTCGCTGCTGTCCCCAAGGTGAGGGGCGAAAGGGCCAGACGAGCTGCAGAGTTGCTGCCCGATCCCTGCCGCCTTCTTACACATTGCAACATCAGCGGCGAAGTCGTCGCGCTGGCCCAACGCAGCGAAGAGATGGGAAAGAGCGTCCGCGTGATTGCGACGGAAACCCGTCCCTATCTCCAGGGCACACGCCTCACCGCATGGGAGGTCGCCCAGGCCGGCATCCCTGTCACGCTCGTCCCCGACTGCGCGATCGCTCAGGTGTTCGCCAAGGGAGAGGTCGATGCGGTGCTGGTTGGCGCCGACAGATCCGCTCAGAACGGCGATATCATCAACAAGGTGGGGACCTACCCACTCGCGTTGACGGCGAGGCATTATGGCGTCCCCTTTTACGCTTTGGTTCAGAGCCCTGGGCCGCTCGCTTGCGGGCAAGACGCGCTGATCGAAGAGCGTCCCGTGTCTGAACTTCTCACCTTCCAGGGTCGGCCCTTGCTACCTAAAGGAGCTGGGGAGATCCCGGGTCGGTATCCGGCCTTCGATGTCACACCGGCGGCCCTGATCTCTTCTTTGATCGGTTTCGATGGAACGTTCACGCCTGAGAGCTTCAGGGAAAAATACCAGAGCGCGCCCTCTAGGAGAGAAAACGACAAGAAAGAAAGAGAGAAATTTCTCCTCATCTATGGAATACCGAAAGAAAGCGATTACGCGTACCTTTCTCGCGCTCTGCAAGTGGAAAGGTGTCAATCCCTGCTCGTCCCTGAGATGCGTCCCCAACTCTGGGGAGTCCATACCGTCGCACGTGAGCTCCTGGGAAAAAACCTTCCGATGACGCTCATCTCGGACAACATGATGGGAACCTTCTTCGCCCACCGACAAATTGGACGACTCTATCTCTTCTATAGTGAGTTGAGTGAAAGGGGGCCGGTGGGAATCTGCGGCTCACTTCTCGCAGTTCTCCTCGCGCACGCCCACGGAGTCCCTGCTGAACTTATTTCCTCGCGCGAAACCACGCAGACTCCTCAGGACGGCGATGTCACGACCTTTTTGGGCCAGAGAGTCTGCCCCGACGGGGTCGCCATTTACCGAGTCGAAAAGGAGCTGATTCCCTGGTCTCTGTTTAAAGAGAACGAGGCAGGCAGCCCATGAAAGCGCTTGAGCGCGAGATGATCCATTGGGGAAAGCTCCTCTTTGAGCGCAGACTCATAAGCGGTTGGGGAGGCAACATGAGCTGCCGCATCGGTAAGGGACGGTTTCTCATCACCGGGCAGCACGCGCCGTTAGGATTTCTCTCTCCGAGCGATCTGGTTGAAATTGACCCTAGGGGTCGGCCGGTCAAGAAAAACCAGCAGGCCTCCAGTGAGACCGCGCTTCATCTGGCGGTTTATCATGGAACCGATGCCAAAGCGGTTATCCATGCCCATCCTCCCGCGGTCTTGGCCTTCTCTCTCTCCCACCCAAGCTTTGTCCCCATCAGCTTTGAGGAAAAATACACCCTTGGAGAAGTCCCCATCCTTCCTCAGGAGACCCCCACAGTGACCGAGCCCGAACGAGTCGTCGAAGAGCTTCGCCTCCGCCCCGTCGTCATCCTTCAGGGCCACGGCACGGTCGCGGTGGGAAAAGACTTGAGAGAGGCCTTTCTTCTGACCGACCTTTTGGAAGAGGCTGTCCACTGCCAGTTTTTTACGGATAAGAAGAAAGGACAGTCCGATCCAACATCCCATTCTCGCCCGAAAGAGCGCGAGCAGGGTCAGCCGAACAAGGAAGCCTATCCGCTTTTTTCCCAGGCGCACATCGTCGCGCTCATAGAAAGCGCCAATAACGATGCTCAGTTTCAGAGTCAGGCGAGAGAAGCCGGACTCACGACCACACTGACGCTCCACTTGGAAGAGAGTGACACCGCCTGGACCGTCCATTTTGAAAACGGCAAGATCACCCGCCTAGAGGCCGCAGCCGGTGGGGAATTTGTGATCAGCGGAAAAAGAGAGTGGTGGGAGGCGATCTTCCGACGGCGCCTCGACCCATTCCTGGCAACCCAACAAGGCAAGCTCAAGCTCAAACGGGGTGAGCTTTGGAGGCTCTCGCAGTGGTTCAAACCTTTTCAGAGGGCATTCACACTATGGCAAACCATACCCACCAAGTAGGCTTTTTCGTCGGGGAGGTGCTGGAAGGGGCCGCGCGTCAATATCCCGACAAGATGGCGCTCATCGCTAAAGGAGAAGAGCTAAGCTTCTCGGCGGTCAATGACCAAGTGAGCTGCCTGGCCAGCCATCTTCAACAGGAAGGGATCGGGCCGGGAGACCGGGTCGGTCTTCTCCTGCCCAACTCTATCGCCTTTGCCCTAAGCTACTACGGAACCCAAAGAATGGGTGCGGTCACGGTCGTCATGGATGCGCGGCTTAAGGGAAAGGAACTCACAGGGGTCTTGCAGAACGCGGACTTAAGCCTCCTCATAACCCACAAGCGTCTCCTGCCCGACATGGGGGAAGCGCTTAGAGACTTCAGCGGGCTTTCTCTCTGGGTCGTCGAGGGAGAGGGAGAGCAGAGCTTTGAAAAGAGGCTTTCTCCTGCCTCTACCGCCTTTCTTCCACCTCGCCTCAGACCAGAAGACGATGCCATGATCCTTTATACTTCAGGCACTACGGGAGAGCCTAAAGGCGTAGTGCTCAATCACATCAACCTCGCCCAGTTCCCTCGATGCATGACGGAGATGTGCCATACCGGAGCTGACGAGATCCTGGGAATGATCCTCCCCATGTCTCACATTTCGGGCCCCATTCTCTGCAATGAGATCTTAGACAAAGGGGGCACAATGGTGATCTTCGACCAGATGAATCCGATCCATCTGCTCGAGGGAATTCAGAGACGCGGCATTACCATCTTTCACGGGGTCCCCATCATCTTTCAACTCCTCCTCGCAGTCCCCGATCTCAAGGACTACGATACCCGGAGCGTCCAGATCGCCGCCATGATGGGGACCACGGTCCCCGTGTCACTGATGCGCGCCTTCAAGGCAGCCCTACCCTATATAAGAGTCATCCAAGGATACGGCCTTACGGAGACCTCGCCCCTGATTACGCTTACCGAACCGGATCAAGCTGATGCTAAGATGGCCAGCATCGGCAAGGCCGTTCCAAACGTGGAGATAAAAATTGTCGATGAGAGGGGTAACGAGGTCCCTGAAGGCGAGGCGGGCGAGATCATCACCCGAGGGCCGCATGTCATGAAGGGCTATTTCCGCAGGCCCGAGGCCAAGGCTGAAAGGATTCGCAATGAGTGGCTCTATACCGGCGACATCGGACGGCGGGACCGCGACGGCTACTATTACCATTTGGGCAGAAAAGACGACATGATCATCACCGGCGGCCTCAATGTCTATCCCGCCGAGGTTGAGAACATGCTGTGCGAGCATCCCCAGGTCCAAGAAGCGGTGGTCTTTCCGATTCCGGATGCGAAGCGGGGCTATCTCATCGGAGCTGCCGTGGTCCCCCAGGCGGGAGAAAAGGTTGGCGAGAAAGAGCTTTTGAGCTTTCTGCGCTCGAATCTTGCCAACTTCAAAGTCCCGCAGAAGATCAAGGTCCGTGAATCTCTGCCGCGAACCTCCATAGGAAAGGTCGTCCGAGACGCTGCCGTTTTGCTCTCATGAAAAAGACACTAGCGAACGAGGAGGAGCTCATCGACAGGGTAAGAGGCGTTGGCGGCATTGTTCTGGGAGTTTCCGAGAACCGCAACTGGATCGAGCTTCTCTACGAAGGGGATCTCATGCACACAAAAAAAATCGATCTCCCTTCGGATGCGCTCTTGGATATCTTCGTCGAAGAGATTCCGCATAAGACAACCATCTACGAACACCCGCGCACCATGATCTATTTTGACGGCCCATGCGATCTAGAAATCTGCCGCGAAGGAAACAGGATCATTGTCAGGAGGTGCCGGGCGGAAGAAGGATAAAGGGCCAGCTGATTACTTGATAGAGGCGAAGAAGCGAGCGGGGGCGCCTTCGGTCCCCTGGATCTTGTAGAAGCCCGTGTAGAAGGGAACGCGCTTACGCGGCAGAGCCCCCAGGTTGGTAATCCCCTCCATGATGACGATCCCGGCTCCCAGGATCACCCGGTGCATCGGAAAGTCCTCGGAGGTAAAGTCCGGCAGGCGCGCGCAATACTCCTCGAAGAAGTCGAAGCCTATCGACTTCGGCCCCTTGGCCACGAGCCACTCGGCGGACGCCGGTGGAAAAAATGGCGACTGGGTGAAGTAGTCGGGCCACTTGCCGTACATCTTATCGGTCCAATCGCTGCGCAGAAGAACGATCTCTCCCTTTTTAACTTTGTCGGCCCCGCCGCGCCTGAGATCATCGATGGTGATCTTGTGATTGGCGCCGGCAAAAGTAAGATCGATGACCACAGCCTCGCCGATGACCTGATCCAGGCTGATCTCGGCCGCGGTGATGCCGTCCTTGAACACGTGGAGGGGTGAATCGATGTGCGCCCCTGTGTGGAGACTCTGATTCACGCTGGAGACCTGCCAGAAACCGGGACCACGATGATGCGGCGTGATTTCAAGCCGCATATTAGTGGAGGGCGGGCTCATCGTCTGCGAGTTTACGGCGACCGAGAGGTCGATGAATTTAGCCATGACTGTCTCCTTCTAATTTCGCCAGGGCATGCTCGTAATACGTGAGATCAAAATATCTCTCCGCGGCGGGCGCCTTGCCGCCCCATTCTCCCTCGATCTCAGCCCTGAGCGCCAGGACATTCTTGAACCCTTCGACATCGAGCCGGGCATCCGGTGTGAAACCGACTGCCTGGCCGCGGGCATAGTCATACGCCAGGGCGGCGATATCAAGGCCGAGATTCAAGCGCTCGGCCAGGAGTCTCACCGCCTCTTTCATACTGGCAGGGGCCAGGGCCCATCGAAGAGATTCCATATAGGCCTGAATATAGCTCTCCAGCATACCCGCATTGGCCGCGGCCCAGCTGCGCAGGACGAAGGCGCCTGTATCCTGGTATGGGCCGATGAACTGAACGGCCAGGCCGAGGTTTCTAAATCCCTCCCGCTCCGCCAGGAATGTATAAGGCGGAAAAAACATCGAGGCGGCGTAGTCTCTGTTTTGCCGCATCGCCTCCAGTCTCTCGCGGGTGCCTCCGAGCGGTTTCAGCGCGTAGTCCGGTCCGGCCTTTAACCCGTTCATCAGGAGTATCTTTTTGACCTGGAGCGCGTAGGCGGTGTTGGGCGCATCGACAATCACAACCTTGCCCCTGAGCTCAGCCACAGAGTCGATATGGGGCTGCGCAAAGAGCTGGGTCATGCCGCGGTCGCCGCCCAGGACGATCACGACATCGATCCCGGCCATCTCGGCCAGGGCCACGGCGTTGTCCACGGCAGCGTGGGCGATTTCGAACTGTCCCGCGACCAGTCCATCGCGCTGGGCCTGGGAGCCTGGGGTAAACTGGATCTCCACCTCCAGACCTTGATTGGCAAAGAACCCCTTGGCCTGGCCGGCGAAGAGCGCCAGGTGCTGCACCCCAGGGAAGATATTAACCCTGATAGCTTTGGACAAGGCCTCGCCGTTCAATCGGCCCGGGCGCCGGAGGCCTTGATTATCTTGCCCCACTTCTCGATCTCTGATTTCAGATGGGCAGCGAGCTGCTCCGGCGCGCCGGCGCTGATTTCACCCCCTTGGGCAAAGAAGCGCTCCTTCACATCCGGCATCTGGAGGATCCTGCGCATCTCGCTGTTGATCTTGTCGATGATCCCCTTTGGCGTTTTAGGCGGCATCAGGATGCCGTTCCACAGGACAGACTCAAATCCGGGCACTCCCGCCTCGATCATCGTGGGGACATCGGGCGCGGCGGCGACGCGCTTCGGCGTGGTTACGGCCATCGCCCTCAACTTCCCGGCCTTCGTGTGGGTCATGGCCGGGGGCATGGTGGAGAAAATCATCGCGGCCTCCCCGCTGAGCACGGCGGTCGTAGCGGGGGCGCTGCCAGTGTAAGGGATGTTCACCATATCGACCCCCACCGTGCTTTTAAACATCTCTCCTGTAAGGTGGGTAATCGTGCCCAGGCCTGAGTGCGCTATGTTGAGCTGCCCGGGTTTGGACTTGGCCAGGGCAATCAGTTCTTTGACCGACTTGGCCGGCACCGACGGATGCAAAACCAGCATCAAGGGGGTTGAGGTCACAAGCATGACCGGCGAAAAATCCCTGATCGAGTCATAAGGGAGCTTGCGGTAAAGGCTGGCGTTGATGGCATGGGTCGTGATGTCGATGAAATAGAGGGTGTAGCCGTCGGGCGGAGATTTGACGACAAAATCAGCGGCGATCGTGGTCCCCGCTCCGGGCCGGTTTTCGATCACCACCGGCTGTCCCCAGCTTTCGTTGAGCTTCTGTCCGAGGACGCGGGCCAGGACGTCTGAGATGCCCCCCGGCGCGAAAGGCACGACGATCTTGATCGTCTTGGCGGGATAAGTCTGCGCCAGAGCGCTGCCCCCCGGGATAGTGAGCAGCGCAACCGCCAGCACAAGCCTCCAGGCACTCAGCATCCGCTTCATAAGAACCCTCCTTTATTACATTAGATCTGCACCAACAAAAACTATTCGTGTAAAACTTCCTCTCGCCGGCGCCGCACCGTAGGGGCGATCATCAGGAAAAGCATCAGAGCCGCCAGCAGGAGAAATGCCAGGCTCATGGCTCGGGTGAGAAAGATGGTCGGATCCCCCCGGGAGATCAGCAAGGCACGGCGCAGGTTTTGCTCCATCAGCGGGCCGAGAATGAAGCCTAACAATAGCGGCGCAGGTTCGCAACCGAGTTTGATGAAAAGGTAGCCCAACAGGCCGAAGAGGGCCGCCAGGATCACGTCGAGGGAGTTGTTGCTCAGGCTATAGATCCCGACACAGGAGAAGAGCAGAATCGCGGGGTAGAGAAAACGGTAGGGAATAGTCAGGACTCGCACCCAGATCCCGATGAGCGGCAGGTTCAGGAGCACCAAAATCAAATTACCGAGCCACATGCTGGCGATCAGTCCCCAGAAAAGTTCCGGATGCTGGGTCATCACCTGAGGGCCTGGCGGAATGCCGTGGATCATCAAGGCCCCGAGCATCAGCGCCATCGTGGCCGTCCCCGGGATGCCCAGGGTCAACATCGGGATGAATGTGGTCTGGGCAGCGGCATTGTTGGCCGATTCTGGACCGGCAACTCCTTCGATGGCTCCCTTGCCGAATCGGCCGGGCTCTTTGGCCAGGCGCTTTTCTACAGTGTAGGAAGCAAACGAGCAGATGATCGGTCCACTTCCAGGCACAAGGCCAAGGATCGAACCCACCGCAGTGCCGCGCATGATCGCCCCCCATGAGGCCTTGAGGTCAGCCCGTGTGGGCCATAGGCCCGCTACTTTAGAGGTGAAAAGCTCGCGCTTTTCCTTTTGTTCCAGGCTAGAGATGATCTCAGCAAAACCGAAAAGCCCCATCGCCACTACAACGAAGCCGATGCCGTCATTGAGCGCCCAAATGCCAAAAGTGAAGCGGGCCATCCCAGAATAGACATCCGTGCCCACCAACCCCAGAAGGAGCCCCAGGATCACCATTCCAAAGGCATTGATCAGCGAGCCATGGGCGAGGACCGCTGCGCACACCAACCCCAGAATCATCAGGGAAGTGTACTCGGGCGCCGCAAACTTTAAGGCCAATTCGGCCAGCGGCGGACCAAAAAGCACGATAAGCAATGTGCCTACGCAACCTGCGAACAACGAGCCTAACGCAGCGATGGCGAGGGCCGGACCGGCCCGTCCCTGGCGCGCCATGGCATAGCC
>Ga0114945_10002541_pt1 | contig 10673 bp, 9 predicted proteins | sample OV2TP3_FD_87194 | JGI IMG/M metagenome (GOLD analysis project Ga0114945, IMG submission 87194) | Hot spring microbial communities from Beatty, Nevada to study Microbial Dark Matter (Phase II) - OV2 TP3 | ecosystem: Environmental > Aquatic > Thermal springs > Hot (42-90C) | place: USA: Beatty... | reverse complement strand
GATGGGATGTGCCGCGGTGATGCCCCTGGCGGCGCCGATCGGCTCAGGTCTGGGAATCCGCAATCCCTATAACATTCGGATCATCCTCGAGCAGGCCACAGTCCCCGTGATCGTCGACGCGGGTGTGGGGACCGCCTCTGATGCGTCGATAGCGATGGAGATGGGTTGCGATGGTGTGCTGATGAACACGGCCATCGCCGGCGCCAAAGATCCCATCTTGATGGCCGAGGCGATGCGACTTGCCGTAGAGGCGGGCAGGAAAGCCTTTCTGGCCGGGCGGATCCCCAAAAAACTCTACGCCACTGCGTCCAGTCCCTTGGACGGGATTCTGGGTTAAGAGAGCCTTTGGCATCGCCCAACTTTGACCTCTACCTCGTTACGGACCGCAGCCAAACGCACGGGAGAGATCTGCTCTGGGTTCTTGAGAAGGCCCTGGAGGGTGGGGTGAGGGCGGTCCAGCTGCGCGAGAAAGATCTCAGCGGTCGAGAACTCTTTCTGCTGGCTGAGAAGATCAAAACGCTCTGCGAGCCCTATCATGCCGGCCTCTTCATCAATGACCGCATCGACGTCGCCTTAGGGGTCGATGCGGAGGGGGTCCAACTGGGAGTGGCCTCCATGCCTGTCGAGGCTGCCCGGGAGCTTCTCGGGACGAAAAAGCTTATCGGAGTCTCCACCCATAGCCTGAGAGAGGCGGAAGAGGCAGAGCGGACTGGAGCCGATTTTATTCTTTTCGGCCCGGTCTATTTCACCCCTTCGAAGGCCGCCTATGGGAGGCCTCAAGGCATTGGGGCGCTCCAGGAAGTGGTGGAAAAAATCTCCCTTCCCGTTTATGCTATCGGCGGGATCAAGGCGGAGAATATAGCAGAGGTCAAAGCGACCGGTGTCCGAGGGGTTGCCCTGATCTCCGCCATCATGAGCGCCCCTGATCCACTTGTGGCTGCCCAAGAGATGCTTGCGATCCTGAGGGGAAACGATGAAAGAGATCGCTGAGCAGGTTCTGGAATACTTTCAGGACAATCTCCTGCTGACCGTGGCCATCTCCTGGGTTGCCGGTTATGCCGCTTATAAGAGTGTGGTCCATGTGAAGAGAGGAAACCCGGCGCTCTTTTTCATTGTGGGAGTGTTGGGAAGCTTTTTGGGACAGGTCGCGCTCCGATACTTCGGTCTTAAGGAGATATTGGATCAGGTAGCTGAATTCGCTCTCTTCTTCGACCTCCTCGCAGCTTACATCGGCTCTTTCGTTCTGGCCGCGATGATCCACTTCATCAGGCCGCTATGAGCCACCCTAGCTCAGTCGGTAGAGCAACTGATTCGTAATCAGTAGGTCGCCGGTTCGAATCCGGCGGGTGGCTCCAAATATTTTGTCACTATCCCTTTACGCCTTCGATTTCCCCGACAGGAGATGCCATGGGATCGCAACGATTTTCTCATGAAGGCGCTTGATCTCTCGTCCGGTATGGATGGGTAGGGCCCCTAGCCTCAGGCCTTCTTCCCCGGCTCCGGACGCTTCGATCGCTCCCCTTGGTGACCCGGACCTCTATTCTGATGGCTGGGGGCAGGCTCCTTGCCCCGCGATCGGCTGAAATGTGCGGCCGGAGTCTTTGCGCTGGGATCGAAGCTTCTGCCGGCACCGAAGGCCGGGGGTCGCTGTTGGATTTCTCTCGGCGGCGGTGGGGAGGCCTCGGGCCGGACCTTCGCCTTGGGCGGTCTTTCCTCCTGGGCTTCCCGCGCTTGAGGCGGCTTTTCGTCTCGCGCCTGCAGCGAACCCTCCTTGTGTGTTCGCGGCGGCTTGTTCTCCCGCACCTGCGGTAGTCTTTCCTCCCGAATTCGCCGCGGCTTTTGTTCGCGCGCGGCCGGTTGCTCGGCGGGCGGCCGCCCGCGGGAGTTATCGAATTTTGGCTCATTGAGATCCAGGTTGCGTCTGATGATCCTGTTGCCGGTGTCTGGATTGCTATTCTCTGTCCGGTTGCGGCGGCCCAGATTGGTGAAATTCACCTCGCGGTGGAGGCTCGTGTAGCGGTTGAGGTTGTTCAAATTCACGCTTCGGCGAACGACGTCCCGGTTAATTCGGATTGCCGTGTGGCTGTGATTCACGTAGATGTTGGTGATGTGAATGTGCGGACGGCTCCTGGCGATCCAGCCGCGGCCCTGCCAGCCGTGATAATAGATGCGGCGTCTCGTCCAGTCGCACTGGCGGTTGAGCCATGCCCCGATGGGCGTTGGCGGGCCGAAGGAGACAATGGCGACCGGGTAGGGCCTAGGATACGAGCGGGGTGAGAAGTAAACGATCTGCGGTTCATAGACCGGAACGTAGAGGACGTGGGGGTGATAGGGAACGATCTCGATGTAATCTCCGTGAGGGATCACCTCGTGGTACTGGTTTGAGGCCAGATGGCCGGCGGCATAGGCCGCCGCCCTGAGGTGCTGGACGGCCGCCATGACGTCGGCCGGTTGGTGGACATAGGCTTGGCCCAGCGCAATTGTCCAGTCGATCCTGTCGCTCATCATGTAGAGAACGGAGGGGTAGTGGGCGACGGCCTTGACGCTCACATCCCACGGCTGGTGGTCGATCCCGTAGGGATCGTTATACGCCCGCATCCACCGCGCCGCCTCCTCGACTTGATCCGCAAACGTCGCGGCCACGAGGAGCTGCGCCAGCAGCGGATCGGGATAAAGGGCGATCGGAGCAAGCAGACTATCGAGCTGCTCGGGAGAGAAAAACCCGTGTGGATAAGATTCCTGGGCCTGCGCAGTCGCGGGACTCCCCGTACTTACCCGGGGCCCCGAGAGGGAGGCCGTGAGACAGACGGCCAGTAGAAGGGCCCCTGCTTTTCTCATCTTTTTCTCCTCATCGCCCATCTCTCACAAATTTGCTTGTTTCACTACTGCTCCTTGCTATTTTTCCTGCCCCCCCTGATCCTTCCGCCCTCCCCTTTCCCTCGCCTCTCGCCTCACAATCTATTGGACGTCCGGGGAACGAAAAGGGTGTAGTACTCACTCGACCCTTGTCATTCCCCTGCGGCTCGCTTAAAATCCCGCCCAACTATGAGCCGCACCAGTGCGATGCTCCTAGAGGCGAAATGTTGGAGGTAGCTCACAATGGGGAACCTGGAACGTCTATATGTGGCGGCAGTCACGCCGTATAAGCCCGGTAGGTACGAGGTCGATGAAGCTGCGCTGCGGAGCTTACTCCGCTACTTCATGCAGCCGAAGTTCACAGCGGCCGGCGGAGGTATCGTCATCAATCCCGAGGCAGGGGAAGTGTTCTATCTTTCGCGCGAGGAGAAGCGGCGCAATGTAGAGATCGCTGTGGAGGAGTGCGGAGGAAAGGTGCCGGTTTTTGCCGGCGTCATTGCTCCCACTACCAGGCAGACTGTCGAAGAGGCCCGGGACGCCAGAGGGGCCGGCGTCGACGGAATCTTTCTGATACCGCCTATGGGAGCGATGGATGTGACAGGATCATGGAACGCCGAGCGCTATCCGGAGGTATGGATCGAAATGGCCAAGGAAATCTGCGACGCGGTGGACCTTCCTGCGATTACGCACCCCGTCGCTTCAACGACCGCGGCGTTCGGCCATGGGCTGCCACTCTCGGCGACCCTCAAGATGTGCGCCGAGATCCCACAGATCATGGGTTGGAAGATGACCTATCCATACAATGCCTATCGGGTCATTGCGCGAGGGTTGCGAGCGCTTCCTCGCCGGGTGGCGATATTGGCCGCTTCAGCCGTGATGTTCCACGAAGTCTTGGCGACCGGACAGATCGATGGAACCGTGACCGGATCGTTTAACTACGCTATGGAGCCAATGGTCGACCATATCCAGGCGTGGCGGGAAGGGAACATCGAAATGGCCCGCAAGATATGGAACTCCGGCTTGGCCGAGCTACACGAGTACGTGTATGGATTCGGCGGCGAGTACCGCCTCCATGTCCGCTACAAGGTGGCATGCTGGCTTCGTGGTGTGATCCCCGAGCCCTCTATGCGCCCGCCCCTTCCGAAGCCAAGGGTTGAAGAGGTGTGGAGGCTCAAAGATCTCCTTGAGCGTGCGGGCCTTGAAGTAATAGAAGAGGCGGCAGTTAAGCGTCTATTTCCCAAGCCGGTCTTGCCTTGAGGAGGGAGCCTCTACTTTACCGGACCGATATCGGCTTTCTTGACAAAGCCGTTTGGTCGATCTTTGCGGGAGATGACGAAGGCCTCGGTCTTGGTAAAGCCCGCCACGTTGAGTCTAGTGCCTCTTGTTACCGGAAGGCGCTTTCCTTCTTGCGTGACAATCGTCGTATCCGTTAAAGCCTCGTAAGCTTTGACTTTGGTGAAGAAGGTAACATCGTTGATGTCGCCTGCCCACGCCCGGAGCAGCGTCAGGGAAGACGCCGTGATTAACGACAGGATAAATTTTTTCATCTTCATGACCTTGTAGCTTACCCTTTTTGGACGGGAGGGACAAACCCGCGGCGGAGCGATCAGGTTTTGACCCTTGCCTTGAAATGGTCCCAGGCGCGCAGTGTCGATGCAGGCTTGAAGGTCCTGCCGGCGATCCTTTCCGCTTCGTCCCGGCCCATATAGTGAGGTTTGCCCAGTTTCATCGCCTCCACCTGTAGGCGCGCTGATTCCTCGAGATAGAGGGAGAGGATGCAAACCTCGGGGATGCTGCCTCCCACGACAACCGCCCCGTGGCCGCGCAGGAGAATCGCCTTGGACGAACCCAACAGCCCGGCGATTTCGGCCGCGCGCTGCGGGGTTTCCACTTGTCCTGATCCCTCAAACACCGGCACCCCTTCGTGGAATATAGCGCTGTAGTTATGCACGGGGCGGATCGTCTCACCGACCACGGTGAGTAAAATGACCCGTGCAGAGTGGAAATGGATGACCGAACGGACATCCTGGCGCGTCTTATACACGGCTTGATGCACCGCAGATTGGGGCACCGCTTTCTCAAAATCGACTACAAACAAATCTCTCGTCCGCACAAGGGCCGGGCTCTGTCGGGGCATGAAAAGCATTTTTTTGTCCCCATTGATTCGGGCGCTGAGGTGGGCAAAGGCATCGCTCAATCCCTGGTCACTAATGATCCTCAAGGCAGTAACGAAGTCTCTCTTAAGATCTCCCAAGGCAACCTTGCTCATGCGACCTGTTTACAATTATCGCTGGCCCGTTGCAAGGGGCTCTTCTCCGCCTTCTTCGCTCCTAGAGGCCAGCCATGAACCGCCCCGGGTTGAGGATGCCTTGGGGATCAAACTGGCGCTTGACCTCCCTCATTATGGAAACTCCGGAGGGAGGCGCGCCCCAAATGTCGACGCCTTCTTTTAGCGCGGGTGGCGCCGCCGCCATGATTGCATGTCCCCCGTGCTGCCGCGCCAAGGCGGTGAGGCGGGGAAATAGCTCTGCGCCTGCCCTGCTTGCGTCCACGAGCACCCACAAAGTTCCGCTCCCGGCGTGGACAATAGTCCGCGCGGGGTGCTCTCCGGCGCGCCACTGCTCGATAGCTCTTACCACTTCCGCCACTGACGCCAGCGGGACGGTGATCCGATAGAGAACCCCGTCGCCATCGGCGCCGAAGTCGCGCACGCGCTCCCAAAGACGACGATGGCGCTCCTCCCTCAGGATCTCCGCGGCAAGGCCGATTTTCTCTGCCATCTCCCGCACGTCGCGCAGATGCCGGGCCACAGCCTCCTCGAACCCCTCTGCCCAAACGGCGGCGGCCGGCGTCTCTGGAGCGACTTGAGTCGCCTGGGCCGCTTCTCGGTTGAGGATAGCGACCGCTGCGGGAAGCAGCGGCGAGCGGATGATTTCTTCTCCCAGTTGCACGGTTCCAACTAGAGGACCTCGAGCTACAACGGTGGCCGCGCTCTCCGGGACCGGCGCCATCTTGAACGTCACTTCGGTGATGATCCCGAGCGTTCCGAGCGAGCCGACAAAGAGCTTGCACATGTCGTAGCCAGCCACGTTCTTCACAACCTTGCCACCTGCCTTTATATGCTCCCCAGTGGCCAGAACCATCTTCATGCCGATCACTAGGTCACGTACGCTGCCGTACGACATGCGCCGCACTCCGTTGGTATTCGCCGCAACTAACCCTCCGATCGACGCTTGGCGAGGGTGCGGCGGATCGACAGCCAGGAACTGATTGCGCTGCCCGGAGATCTCCTGCAGCGTGGCCACCTTCATCCCCGCTTGTGCGCTGGCGGTGAGGTTGGCGTCGTCGTGCTCGACGAGCAGGGCCAACCGGTCCATTCTGATCACGACATCCACCTGGCGCGGGATGTTGCCCAGGCCCTGAGCTGTCCCGCCGCCCCATGGAATCACGGACGCCCCGGCCTCGGCGCAGATGCGAACAGCGGCGCCCACCTGCTCGGGCCCACGGGGGATGCAGACGAGTGCCGGAGATTTGCCGTCTACCGCATAGGCGTGTAAGCTCTGCGGGTCGCTCTCTACCGCCCCGGCGTCCAACTCTCGTTCCAGCGTAGTCGCGAGGGCGTCGGTTGCGGTCTTCATCTCAGCAGGATTCCCCAGCAGCGCTGTACGCGCGGTCGAGCAGGTCCATTAGGTGCAGCACGGTCAACGGTGGGCCGTAGCGTCCGGCTCCGTAGCGGAGCTGGAGCATGCAGCCGGGGTTGGGCGCCACCACCGCCTGCGCAGAGGTTTGTGCGATGGATCCCATCTTTTCCCTTAGCAGCTCCTGTGACATCTCAGGATGGGTCAGATTGTAGATCCCGGCGCTGCCGCAGCAGCGGTCCGGGCCCTCCATCTCTACAAGCCGCAGTCCTGGAATCGCCGCCAGCAGCTTGCGCGGCTGACTGCGCACCCGCTGGCCGTGGGCCAGGTGGCAGGGGTCCTGGTAAGTGGCGACCAACTCGACCCGCCGCAGGGGTCCGACGAGCCCGATTTCAGCCAGGAACTCGCTGGCATCTTTCACCAGGCGCCCGAACTTCTCTGCTTTGTCGGCGTAAAGGGGGTCATCTCTGAGCAAGTGGCCGTATTCTTTCATGGCCGCGCCGCAGCCAGCGGCGTTTACGATCACGGGCTCCACTCCGGCACTGGTGAAAGCGTCGATATTTCGCCGGGCCATCTTCTTTGCCACAGCCGTCTCACCGTTGTGGATGTTGAGCGCGCCGCAGCAAACCTGAGCCTTCGGGATCACAACATCGCATCCGTTCACTCGAAGCACCCGCAGTGTCGCCTCGTTGACATCGGGGAAGAGAATACTCATGACGCAGCCACTTAGCATCCCTACGCGCGCCCGAGGCTTGCCGATTGCTGGTGCCACCTCGGTTGGGGGCTTGAAGAATTGAGCAGGCACGGTCGGCAGCATCGCATGCATCTCCCGAAATCGTTTCGATAGATACCTGCCGAGCAGGCGCTCGACTCCGCTTTGCTGGTAGAGTCTGAGAAGCCTGGCGAGCATTCGCAGCCGCCGCGGAGAGGGGAGGAGATGGGTGAAGGCGGATTTCGCGATGGCGCGGGCCAACGGAGATCCAGGCGGCCCCAAGAGTTCGCGCGCCGTCTCCGCAATGCGACCATACTTGACTCCGGAGGGGCAAGCGGTCTCGCAAGCGCGACACATCAAACAGAGGTATAGGTGGTTTGCGAAACGTTCATTGAGTTCGATGCGGCCTTCGGCCGCCGCCCGCACCAGGTGAATCCGGCCGCGAGGGGATTCGGGCTCGAGGTGAAGCACTCGGTAGGTGGGACAGTGGTTGAGACAGAGGCCGCAGTGGACGCACTGGTAGAGCTCGGGGATGTCCAGCTTAGACACTCTGGGGTTGTTAGCAGTGTCCTCAGTTTTGTCGGTTTGTTCCAACGGCGAACTTTCTTCAGTGCCCTTGAGTCATTCCCCCGAAAGGGGGAATCCAACACCCCCACTAAATCTCCCCCTTGCCTAAGGGGGAGACAAAGAGGGGGTAATGTTTTCTTAGATCCAGAGCCCGGCTGGTATATTGGCAGGCTGCCTGCGCATCTCACCGCAGCTTACCGGTGTGGGGAAGAGCTTGGCCGGGTTGAAGCGCGCTTGCGGATCGAACGCGCGCCGCACACGCGCCATCGCCTCGAGATCTTCAGCGTTAAACAGCAGTCCGATATAGGCCTTCTTCTCCAGTCCAATGCCGTGCTCGCCAGTGATGCTGCCACCCACCTCGACACAGGCCCGAACGATTGCCTCCCCCGCCGCGATCACCCGATCCAGCTCACCGGGTTTGCGTATGTCAAAGAGAATATTGGGGTGCAGATTTCCATCGCCCGCATGGAAAACATTGGCGACTCTTAAGCCGTAGCGCTGGCTGATTTCAGCGACCCGCTTCATGATCTCTGGCAAGCGACTGCGCGGCACAACTCCGTCCTGGACATAGTAATTGGGGGCGAGCTGACCGAGAGCGCCAAACGCCCCTTTGCGTCCCTTCCATAGGAGCTGGCGATCGGCTTCGTCATTGGCCCGTCTAACCTCACGCGCTTGATTCCTGGCGCAGATCGATTCGACAAGCGCCATTGCCCTATCCGCGTGATCGCGCACCCCCTCGATCTCAACCAGCAACACCGCAGCGGCATCAGTCGGGTAGCCGGATGGAGATCCCCTTTCCACCGCCTCAATGGTCAGTTGATCCATCATCTCGAGCGCCGCAGGAATAATACCGGCGGCGGTGATATCCACGACGGTCTGGGTTGCCCGTTCCATCTGATCAAAGATCGCTAGCAGTGTCCGCACCGCCTCCCGCGTTCGCATGAGGCGCACCGCCGCTTTGGTCACGATCCCCATCGTCCCTTCGGAGCCGACGAACGCCCCGCAGAGATCATAGCCCGGAGAGTCGGGAACCCGACCGCCGAGCCAGACCACTTCGCCATCGTCCAAGACGACCTCGACGCCGAGCACATGATTCGTAGTCACGCCATAGGCCAGCGTGTGCGGGCCGCCAGAGTTGTTGGCTATGTTGCCGCCGATGGAGCAGGCGGCTTGGCTGCTTGGGTCGGGCGCATAAAAGAAGCCGTCCTTGGCTACGCTCTTGGTCACATCAAGGTTGACGACACCCGGTTCGACAATGGCCACGCGGTTTTTCAGGTCGATCTCAAGGATGCGGTTCAAGCGGGCTAAAGAGAGGACAATGCCTCCTTCCGCGGGCACCGCCCCGCCTGCCAGTCCGGTTCCAGACCCCCGAGGAACGATCGGGACATTCGCCGTGCGCGCCGCCCGAACCACCGCAGAAACCTGGCGGACGTCTGCGGGGAGCACGACGACCTCCGGCATCGCCTGCAGGATGGAGCCGTCCTGCTCGTAGACAATAACATCCTCCTTTTCCACAAGGACGTACCGCTCGCCCACGATCTCAGCTAGCTCGCTGATGAGAGTTTCCCGGCTCATTCCTTAGAAACCCTCCAGGTCACTTGCCAGCATAGGGCCTTGATCCTAAATTTTTTGAAACAGCTCCTGGCCATAAAAGTACCGTATCCGAGATGGAGTTCCTATGTCAACCAAGGCCCCTTGGGGACCTGAATCACCAGAGCCAAACCTTGCTTGACGCAAGTTCTGGAAAGAGATATAAGCGGTCACCGAGGTCAAAGAATACAGGAAAAGGGGGAGAAGACCATGACTGATCAAGAGAAAGTCCAGGAACAAGGCAGCAAGAAGATCTCGCGCCGCAACGTCCTCAAAGCCGCCGTTGCTGCCGGCGGCGCGGCGGCGCTCGGCTTCCCGATGATCGCCAGGGCGCAGGGGCCGATCACGATGCGCTGGCAGAGCACCTGGCCGTCGAAAGACATCTTCCACGAGTACGCGCTCGACTTCGCCAAAAAGGTCAACGACATGACCGGCGGCGACTTGAAGATAGAGGTGCTGCCCGCGGGCGCGGTGGTGCCGGCCTTCGGCCTGCTGGATGCCGTGTCAAAGGGCACGCTCGACGGCGGCCACGGCGTGCTCGTCTACCACTACGGCAAGCAGACAGCGCTGGCGCTCTGGGGATCGAGCCCTGCCTTCGGCATGGACGCCAACACGCTGCTCTCGTGGCACAAGTACGGCGGCGGGAAGGAATTGCTCAACAAGCTCTACAAGTCGATCGGCGCCAACGTCGTGTCCTTCCCTTACGGCCCAATGCCGACGCAGCCGCTCGGGTGGTTCAAGAAGCCGATCACCAAGCCCGACGACTTCAAGGGGCTCAAGTTCCGCACCGTGGGCATCTCGATTGACCTCTTCACGGGCCTCGGCGCGGCGGTCAACGCGCTCCCCGGCGGCGAGATCGTGCCGGCAATGGACCGGGGGCTCATCGAGGCGGCGGAGTTCAACAACGCCACTTCCGACCGCGTGCTCGGCTTCCCCGATGTGTCCAAGGTGTGCATGCTGCAGAGCTACCACCAGAACGCCGAGCAGTTCGAGATCACGTTCAACAAAACCAAGTACGACGCCCTGCCGGCGAAGATGAAGGCGATCATCGAGAACGCCGTGGAGGCGGCCTCGACCGATATGTCGTGGAAGGCGATCGACCGCTACTCTAAGGATTACCTTGAGATGCAGGCCAAGGACAAGGTGAGGTTCTACAAGACACCGGACTCGGTGCTGCAGAGGCAGCTGGCGATCTTCGACCAGGTCCTGGTGAAGAAGTCGGCCGACAACCCGATGTTCAAGGAGATCGCCGAGTCGCAGCGCAAGTTCGCCGAGCGCGCGGTCAAGTGGTTCCTCGACACCCAGGTCAG
>Ga0114945_10002540_pt1 | contig 10675 bp, 7 predicted proteins | sample OV2TP3_FD_87194 | JGI IMG/M metagenome (GOLD analysis project Ga0114945, IMG submission 87194) | Hot spring microbial communities from Beatty, Nevada to study Microbial Dark Matter (Phase II) - OV2 TP3 | ecosystem: Environmental > Aquatic > Thermal springs > Hot (42-90C) | place: USA: Beatty... | reverse complement strand
CTGGTACAGGCTGGAGGTGTGGTGGAGACAGCGAACCAGGACGCTTTAGCTGGATCGCGTCAGGCGGTCAGTTCCTGCGCCTACCACCCACGGTACCGTTCGGAGTGAACCGGATAAGCAGTAGTCGGGTTTCGGACCCGCCCGCGATTTCTTCACGGACCCTGAGCGCAGCCGGGCCGCCGGGTTGGCTGCGGGCTCGTGCGCCCGGCGGCCCGGCTGACGTCGTGGTTCGTCGAACGGTCCCTCTCCTGGTGTTCATCGCGGTGTTCGCCGTCTACGTTCGCTCGCCGGTGATGACTGTTGGCGTGGACGTGCGACCCGCGCGCGTGTGGGACTCGCGCGACCCGCAGTTTCTGCGGCGTAAGCCTTGACGCCCAGCGTAACCCCGGACTACGATGGGACGCGAGCCTGAGCCACATGGAGAGCCGGTGGAGCGATGACGCCGCCCGCGGGCTCGACCCCCTCGACCTTCTCGTCTACGCCTCGCGGCTCGTGGGGGCCGAGACCTCGCTCGCCGTCTGGGGTGGCGGCAACACCTCCGTCAAGCTGACCGAGCCCGATCTCCGCAAGCGCCCGGTCCGGGTGCTGCGCGTCAAGGGCAGCGGCTCCGACCTGAAGAGCATCGCCCGCAAGGACTTCCCCGGCGTCCGTCTCGACGACGTCCTCCCGCTCCTCGAGCGCGAGGACATGGGCGACCAGGCGATGGTGGACTACCTCGCCCGATGCCTCCAGGAGCCCAACGCGCCACGCCCCTCGATCGAGACACTGCTCCACGGCTTCCTCCCCTTCGAGGCCGTGATCCACACGCACGCCGACGCGATCGTCGCGCTCACGAACACCGAGCGGGGCCACGAGGTCGTGCGGGAGGTCTTCGGCAAGGACGCCGTGAGCATCCCGTACCGGCGCCCCGGCTTTCGGCTGTCGCGCGAGGTGGCGGACGCGGTCCGCGCGAACGCCGCGGCGCGTGGCGTGCTCCTCGAGAAGCACGGGCTGATCACCTGGGGCGCGACGCTCAAGGAGGCGTACCTCGGCACGATCGACCTCGTCACGCGCGGCGAGGAGCGGCTCCGCGACGCGGCGCGCGGGCGGCGCGTCTTCGGGCCGCCCGCCGTCTCGGTGCCGGACGCCGACACCCGGCGCGCGGTGGCGACGGCGGTCGCCCCGGTGCTGCGCGGGCTGATCGGACGGGACCGCCGGGTCATCCTCCGCTTCGACGACGCGCCGGACGTCCTCGAGCTCGTCAGCGCCCCCGAGGCGGCGCGGCTCACCCAGGTCGGCCCGGCGACGCCGGACCACACGGTCTTCACGAAGCGCCTGCCGTGCTTCGTGCCGCTCGCCGAGCCGGCCGCGCCCGAGGCCGTGATCGCGGCGCTCCGGCCGGCGATCGAGACGTTCGCCCGCGGGTACGCGGCCTACTTCGAGACGCACCGGTTCGAGGGGGCGACGCTGGCGGACCCGTATCCGCGGGTGATCCTGCTGCCCGGGCTCGGGATGTTCACGAGCGGCAAGGACGCCCGGACCGCGGCGATCGTCGCCGACATCTATCGCCACACGGCCTGGGTCCTCCGGGCGGCCTCCGCGGTCGGCCCGTACGCCTCGCTGACGCCGGCCGAGGCCTTCGGCGTCGAGTACTGGCCGCTCGAGCTGTACAAGCTCACGCTGGCGCCCCCCGAGAAGGAGCTCGCACGGCGGATCGCCCTCGTCACGGGAGGGGCCAGCGGCATCGGCCGCGCCGTCGCCCGCCGGCTGGCACGGGAAGGGGCCCACGTCGTGGTCGGGGACCTCGACGAGGAGGGGGCGGCGCGCGTGGCCCACGAGATCGTGACCGAGCTGGGGCCTGCGCGGGCGCTCGGCGTCCACATGGACGTGACGTCGGAGGAGGGGGTCCAGGACGGCCTGCTCGCCGCCGTCGAGACGTACGGGGGCCTCGACATCGTCGTGTCGAACGCCGGGATCGCCCACTCGGCTCCGATCGACGCGATGGCGCTGGCCGACTGGGAGCGGAGCTTCGCGGTGAACGCGCGGGGGCACTTCCTCGTGACGCGCGAAGCCTTCCGGGTGCTGAAGGCCCAGGGGCTCGGCGGGAGCCTCGTGTTCGTGGCCACGAAGAACGTCATGTCCCCCGGGAAGGACTTCGCCGCCTACAGCGCCGCGAAGGCCGCCGAGGCTCAGCTCGCCAAGGTGGCGGCGATCGAGGGCGGCCCCTACGGGATCCGCGTCAACATCGTGAACCCGGACGCCGTCTTCCGCGACTCCGGCCTGTGGTCCGACGAGGTGCGGCGGGAGCGGGCCCGCGCCCAGGGGATCGGGGTGGACCAGCTCGAGGAGTTCTACCGGAAGCGGAACCTCCTCGGGGTGTCGGTCCTCCCCGAGGACGTCGCGGAAGCGGTCCTCTTCCTCGCGTCGGACCGGGCGGCCAAGACGACCGGCTGCACCCTCACCGTGGACGGGGGCGTCCGGGACGCCTTCCCGCGCTAGTTTACCCGGAGGGGGGCTGCGCCCCCCTTTGTTTCGGGGGGCCGGACCTCCCCCAGGAGGGGATTGCGCCGGCAAAGCCGGCGCTCGGAGCGGAACATCGTGAGCGTTGCGGTAGTGCTGAGGCGAAACGCCCGGTTTGGTCCGACAGGCACCTAGCCCGGGGATGGCCGAAGTTCGGTTCGGCGTCACCCTCGGCCTCCAGCCGCCGGAGCGCCTGCGCGCGCTGGCGGCGCGCATCGAGGCGCTCGGCTTCGACTCGATCTGGACGGGCGACCACATCGCGTTCCACGTGCCGACCCTGGAGTCCCTCGCCACGCTGAGCCATCTGGCGGCCGTCACCCGGCGGGTCCGCCTCGGCACCTGCGTCTACCTGCTGGCGCTCCGTCACCCGACGGTCGCCGCGAAGACCGTGGCGACGCTCGACGTCCTCTCGGGCGGCCGCTTCGTCTTCGGCGTCGGTGTCGGGGGCGAGTTCCCGAAGGAGTTCGAGGCGTGCGGCATCCCGCGCGCCGAGCGCGGGCGGCGGGTGGACGAGGGGATCGAGGTCTGCCGCCTCCTCTGGGCCAAGTCCCCAGCGTCCTTCGCGGGCCGCTTCGTCCGTTTCACCGACCTCGCGCTCGAGCCGAGGCCGGTCCAGCCCGGCGGGCCGCCGATCTGGATCGGCGGGCGCTCGGACCACGCCCTGCGCCGGGCGGCCCGGGTCGGGGACGGGTGGATCTCCTACGTCGTGACGCCGGAGCAGTACCGGGCGAGCCTGGAGAAGATCTCGACCTTCGCGGCCGACGCGCGCCGTCCGCTCGAGATCGGACGCGGCTTCGAGCCCGCCCACCTCGCGTTCACGGTGATCGACGACGACTGGGACCAGGCGCGTGTCGCGGCGGCGCGGGATCTCGGCTGGCGGTACAACCAGTCGTTCGACGAGCTGGTCAAGAAGTACTGCGTCCTCGGCCCGCCCGCCCGGTGCATCGAGACGCTCGAGCGCTTCGTCGCGGCCGGGGTCCGCACCTTCGTCCTCGGCTTCACGGCGGGCGCCGACCGCGTGCCCGAGCAGGTCGAGCGCTTCGCGGCGGACGTGCTGCCGCATTTCCGGCGTGGCTGACCGGGGCGCGGCGGGATGCCGAAGGCCCCGTCCTGTCGCGCTCGCGTGGCGGCCGTCCGCTGGCTGGACCCGGTGCTCCTCGAGGTGGATCTCGCCATGATCGAGCCCCCGGAGCTCGCCTTCGACGCCGGCCAGTGGATCGCGATCCCCCTCGGGGAGAAGACCGTGCGACCGTACTCGATGGCCTCGCCCCCGTCGGAGCGCCGGCTGATCCGGCTCTGCGTGGACGTCAAGCCGGGCGGCTCCGGCTCGCGCTACTTCCGGGAGCTCGGGGTCGGGGACGAGGTCCGCTTCCAGCCGCCGCTCGGGACGCTGACCCTCATTGCCGACTCGACGGCGCCCGTCCTGATGGTCGCGGAGGAGGTGGGCGTGGTCCCGTTCCGCTCGATCCTCCTCGCCCAGGCGGAAGAGGGCTTCCCGCGCCCGATGATGCTCTACTTCACGGCGCCGACCCTCGGGCACCTCCTCTACGACGCGGAGTTCCGCGCGCTCGGCTCGCGGCACCAGCAGTTCCGCTACCGCCCGATGCTCTCCGCGCCGGACCCCGGGTGGTCGGGCGAGGTCGGCTCCGTCCTCGCGGCGGTCGAGCGCGAGGCGGGGGAGCTCCGCGGCCACGACGCGCTCCTCTGCGGGGGCGGCGACCTGGTCAAGGCGGCGCGCGAGCTGTGTCTCGCCCGGGGGATCGAGCGGAAGCGGATCCGCTATGAGAAGTTCTGGTAGGGCGATGATGCCGCGGACCCGGAGCGTCAGGAACTGGGTGTCGTGACGATGTCCACCTGTCCCCGGTGTCAAGCTTCGAACGATCCGGGCGCCCGCTTCTGCGAGGACTGTGGCGCCCGCCTTGAGCTTGCATGCCCGAGCTGCGGTGCCACGGCCACGCCCGGCAAGAGATTCTGCCGCTCGTGCGGCGCCGCCCTGGCCCCCGAACCCCCTGCGCGGTTCGCCTCCCCCGAGACCTACACGCCCAAGCACCTCGTGGAGAAGATCCTGACCTCAAGAGCCGCCCTCGAAGGCGAGCGCAAGCAGGTGACCGTGCTCTTCGCAGACGTAAAGGGCTCGATGGAGCTGTTGGCGGATCGCGACCCCGAGGAGGCGCGGAAGCTCCTCGATCCGCTGCTTGAGCGCATGATGGAGGCCGTCCACCGCTACGAAGGGACCGTGAACCAGGTCATGGGCGACGGCATCATGGCCCTGTTCGGCGCGCCGCTGGCCTGCGAGGACCACGCGGTCCGGGCCTGCTACGCCGCCCTGCGGATGCAGGAGACGGTCAAGCGCTACGCCGAGAGCGTCCGGCGGGCGGACGGGCTGCCGCTCCAGATCCGGGTCGGGCTGAACTCCGGCGAGGTCGTGGTGCGCGCGATCGGGAGCGACCTCCACATGGACTACACCGCGGTCGGCCAGACGACGCACGTCGCCGCGCGGATGGAGCAGATGGCCCTGCCCGGATCCATCCTGCTCTCGGCCGAGACGCTGGCCCTGGCCGAGGGGTACGTGGAGGTCAAGCCGCTGGGCCCGCTACCGGTCAAAGGGCTGGAGGCGCCGCTGGAGGTCTACGAGCTGACCGGGGCGGCCACGATCCGCTCGCGCTTCCAGGCCGCGGCCGCCCGCGGCCTCACCCGCTTCGTGGGCCGCGAGAGCGAGCTGGAGCAGCTCCGCCAGGCGCTCGCGCGCGCGGGGGCCGGTCGCGGGCAGGTGGTGGCCGTCGTGGGGGAGCCGGGGGTCGGCAAGTCCCGGCTCTACTGGGAGTTCAGTCACTCCCATCGCGCCCAGGGGTGGCTCGTCCTCGAGTCCGGCTCCGTCTCCTACGGCAAGGCGACGAACTACCTGCCCATCCTCGAGCTGCTCCGGGCGTACTTTTCGATCGAGCCCGCAGACGAGCCCCGCAAGATCCGCGAGAAGGTGAGGGGCAAGCTCCTGTCCCTCGACCGGCAGCTCGAGCCCTCGGTCGCGCCGCTCCTGTGGCTGCTCGACGTCCCGATCGAGGACGAGGCCTGGGAGCGCCTGGATCCGCCCCAGCGCCGCCAGCGCATCCTCGACGGGGTCAAGCGCCTGCTCCTGCGCGAGAGCCAGGTGCAGCCGCTCATGGTCCTGTTCGAGGACCTCCACTGGATCGACGCCGAGACCCAGGCCCTCCTGGACAGCCTGGTGGAGAGCCTGCCCACGGCCCGGCTGCTCCTCCTCGTGAACTACCGCCCGGAGTACAGCCACGTTTGGGGAAACAAGACCTACTATCGCCAGCTCCAGATCGATCCCCTGCCGCCCGAGCGCGCCGAGGCGGTGCTCGACGCCCTGCTGGGGAGCGACCCGACGCTCGCCCCCGTCAAGCGGCTCCTGATCGAGCGGGCCGAGGGCAACCCGTTCTTCATCGAGGAGAGCGTCCGAGGACTCGTCGAGACGGGCATCCTGGCGGGGCCGCAGGGCGCGTATCGCGTGACCCGGGTCGTCCAGGGCCTCCAGGTCCCGGCCACGGCCCAGGCGATGCTGGCGGCGCGGATCGACCGGCTGGGCCCGGAGGACAAGCGCCTGCTCCAGGCGGCCGCGGTCATCGGCACCGACGTCCCCTGTGCGTTGCTCCAGGCGGTGGCGGACGAGCCTGAGGACCGGCTGCGCCGGGGGCTCGGCCAGCTCCAGGCGACCGAGTTCCTCTACGAGACGCGGCTGTTCCCGGACCTCGAGTACACGTTCCGGCACGCCCTCACCCACGAGGTCGCCTACGGCAGTCTCCTCGCGGAGCGGCGGCGCGCCCTCCACGCCCGGATCGTCGAGGCCCTCGAATCGCTCTATCCCGACCGGCTCGCTGAGCACGTCGAACGCCTGGCCCATCACGCCCTCCGGGGCGAGCTGCGGGAGAAGGCGGTGCACTATCTCCGGCAGGCCGGACTCAAGGCGGCCGGGCGGTCGGCGCCTCAGGACGCCCGGTCCTGGTTCGAGCAGGCGCTCACAGTCCTCGAGACTCTGCCGGAGAGTCACGCTACCCTGGAGGAGGCCTTCGAGATCCGTCTCGAGCTGCGGCGGGTGCTGACCCACCTCGGCGAGGTCCGGCCGAGGCTCGAGCGCCTGCGCGAGGCCGAGACCCTCGCCGAGCGGTTGAACGACGACCGCCGGCGAGGCCGGGTCTGCGCGTTCATGACGAACGTCCACTCGCTGCTCGGCGAGCTGGACGAGGCGCTGGCATTGGGCACCCGCGCGCTGGAGATCGCCAGGCAGCTCGGGGATTTGAGACTCCGCATCCTCGCAACGTCCTATCTCGAGGAGGTGCATTACTACCGGGGCGAGTACGAGCGGGCGGTCGAGCTGGCCACCGATAACCTCGCGGCCCTGCCCGCCGACTGGGTCTACGAGTACCTTGGACTCTCCGCACCGCCATCGGTCTACGATCGCCGCTGGCTGGTCATGAGCCTCGCCCAGCTCGGCAGATTCGCCGAGGCGGTTGAGCACGAAGCCGAAGTGATGCGCCTCGCCGAGCCGACGGATCACGCGTTCACCGTCGGCATCGCCCACCTCGCCGCGGCTACGCTCCACCTCCTCAAGGGCGACTGGGCGAAGGCGCGCTCCCTGATCGAGCACTGGATCGCGGTGCTCCGGGCCGGGAACGTCGTGCTCTGGCTCCCCCACGTGGTCGCCTCCTCCGCCTGGGTTCTCGCGCGGGTCGGCGAGGCGAGCGAGGCGCTGAACCGGCTCCGGGAAGCCGAGCAACTCCTCGAGCGTCAGGCGGCGAGAGGAGTCCTCCTCCATCGGGGCTGGGACTACCACACGCTGGGTCGCGCCTGTCTGCTGCTCGGCCGGCTCGACGAGGCACGGAGCCTGGGCGACCGTGCGGTCGAATCCTCGCCCAATCACCCCGGGTTCGCGGCCCATGCTCTACATCTGCTCGGCGACATCGCGACCCATCCCGACCGGTTCGATGCCGAGAGCGGCGAGGCCCACTACCGCCAAGCGCTGGCGCTCGCTAAGCCCCGCGGCATGCGCCCGCTCGTCGCCCACTGCCACCTCGGCCTCGGCAAGCTCCACCGGCGCGCGGGTAAGCGCCAGGAAGCGGAGGAGCACCTCACCACCGCCATCACGATGTACCGCGAGATGGACGTGCGGTTCTGGCTGGAGCAGGCCGAGGGGATCAGGGACGCACTTCCGTGAGGAACTGCCGCGGCGTCATGACCCGGAGCGACAGCCGGGCTGGCCGGTGCATCCAGCGCCCGAAGTCCGCCAGGTCGCCCGTGACGAAGTGGGTGGCGCGGGCGACGATCGCCGCTGCGAGGAGTGGTCGGTCCTTCGAGGACAGCTCCGGAGGCGTCAGCCGCTCGACCTCGGCCGGTGGTGGCTCGCTGACGATCCGAACGGCGGTAAGCCCCCGCCGCAGGGTGGATAGCGCCCCCGGTCGCTTCACCTCGAGATTCCGCTCGGCCTCGACGATCGCAAGGGGCGAGGTCAGGAGCGTCACGCGGCCCGCCGCTCCCAGCTCGATGAGGAGCGCCGAGAGTCCCTCCGGGCTGTACGCGGCGGTGAAGAGAACGTTGGCGTCGAGGAAGACACGGAGGTCAGCCACGATCGCGACGGCGCCGCACGCGTGCCTTCAGGCCCCAGCGCCGGCGGAGCCCCGCCCGCTCATGCGGAGCCACGCGATCCGCCCCGACCAGGCGCTCGATCTCCTCGTCGCTATAGAGCGAGACGGGGGTCACCGCAGCGGGATGGAGGACGATCTGCCCGGCGTCCTCCCGCAGCAGCAGGACCGAGCCTGGGACGAGTCGCAGGCGAGCGCGCAGGGGTTTGGGCAAGGTGATCTGGCCCCTGGGAGAGACGACCAGGCTCGTAGTCGGTCCAGGCGTGCGAGCAGCCATGGGTTAACCTCCAGCGTCATATTAGCAGAATTTCCGCAATTCCGCCGGCCGCGAGCCGCGGCGCATGCGGGGTCTTCGGCTTGAATCCTGCCCGTCACTGTCGCCGTTCGACGCGGTTTCGACAGCGCTCAGCGCGAGTGTTGACGGGCCGTGGCTGACGTGACGGGCGGCGAGCTGGTCGTCCAGGCCCTCGCGCAGGAGGGCGTGCGGCATCTCTTCACGCTCTGCGGCGGCCACATCCTGCCGATCTACGACGCCTGCCTCAAGCACGGCATCGCGGTCGTGGACACGCGCCACGAGCAGGCCGCGGCCCACGCGGGCGACGCCTACGCGCGGCTCACGCGCGGGCTCGGCGTGGCCGCGGTGGTCCCGGGGCCCGGCGTGACGGATGCCGTCACCGGGGTCGCCAACGCCTTCGCGGCGCGAAGCCCGCTGCTCCTGATCGGCGGCGCCTCACCGGTCGCGCTCCGGGGGATGGGGGCGCTCCAGGAGATGGAGCAGGTCGCGCTCTTCCGGCCGATCACCAAGGGCGCCTGGGCCGTGCCGGAGACCCGGCGCATCCCGGAGTCCCTCGCGACGGCGATCCGGACGGCGCGAAGCGGGCGTCCCGGCCCCGTCTTCGTCGAGATCGCGGTGGACCTCCTCATGGCCACCGTGGACGCGGCGACGGCGCCGATCCCCGCCGCGGAGGCGCCAGGCCGCGCCGCCCCGGCACCGGCCGACGTCGAGCGCGCGGCGGCGCTCCTCGCCGCCGCCGAGCGCCCGGTCGTGATGGCGGGGAGCGGCGTCTACTGGGACGACGCGCCGGAGGCGCTGGCCGCGCTCGCCGACCGCGCCGGCCTCCCGGTCTTCATGAACGGGATGGGGCGCGGGTGCCTCCCGCACGACGACCCGCTGGCGTTCCAGCACGCTCGCGGGCTGGCGCTCCGCGAAGCAGACCTGGTCCTCGTCCTCGGCACGCCGCTCGACTTCCGCCTCGGATACGGGCAGCCCCCCGTGTGGGCCGAAGGGGCGCGACTCGTCATGGTGGACGCCGAGTCGGCCGACTTCGGCCGCAACCGGCCGGTGGACGTGGGGATCGCGGCCGACATCCGCCTGACCCTCGAGGCGCTCGGGTCGGCCGTCCCGCTCGGGCTGGCCCGGCGCACGGCGCCGTGGCGACAGCGCCTCCGCGAGAAGGAGGACGCGGAGCGGGCGAAGCTGGCCGCCCTGGCCGCGTCCGACCAGACCCCCATCACCCACCACCGCCTTGCCGCGGAACTGGCCGCGGTGATGGACGAGCGCACGTGCCTCGTCGGCGACGGCGGCGACGTCGTGACGTGTGCCGCGAAGATCGTGCCGCTCCTGCGACCCGCCCAGTGGCTCGACCCGGGGCCGCTCGGCGTCCTCGGGGTGGGGCCGCCCTTCGCGCTCGCGGCGAAGCTCCTCCACCCGGAGTGGCGCGTCCTGCTCCTCTCCGGGGACGGCGCCTTCGGGCTCAACGGCATGGAGCTGGAGACCGCGGTCCGGTTCGACCTGCCGTTCGTCTGCGTCGTCGGGAACGACGGCGGGTGGGGGACGATCCGGGCCGTTCAGGAGGCCTTCTACGGGCGAGAGCGCCTGGTCGGGACCTCGCTCCCGCTGACGCGCTACGACCGGGTCGCCGAGGCGCTCGGGGGCGTCGGCGAGACGATCGAGGATCCCGCGAAGCTCCGGCCCGCACTCGAGCGCGCGCTCGGGTCCGGCCGGGTCGTGTGCCTAAACGTGGTCCTGGACCCGACCGCGTACCGCCGCGAGGGGGGCGGTGGCCTGGCGATCTAATGCTCGGAGGGGGGCTCCGCCCCCCTTTATTGTGGGGGGCCGAACCTCCCCCCGAGATTGCGCGGGCAAAGCCCGCGCCCGGAGCGCTTGGCTGAACGCGAGTGGACCAGCATTAGCTGTCCGGTGTCTCTCAGAGACAGGCCGGCGGGCTGGCGATCTGAGCCACCCGTGGGAGGGCTGCATGCAGACACGCGTCGAGACCGACACGATGGGGCCGATCGAGGTCCCGGCGGACCGTTACTGGGGGGCGCAGACCCAGCGCTCGCTCCACCACTTCCGGATCGGCGGGGAGCGGTTCCCGCGGGAGCTCATCCGCGCGCTCGGGGTCCTCAAGAAGGCCTGCGCGCTGGTCAACCGGCAGCTCGGCGGCCTGCCCGAGGAGAAGGCCGCCGCGATCGTCCGCGCCGCGGAGGAGGTGATCGAAGGAAGGCTCGACGAGCACTTCCCGCTCGTCGTCTGGCAG
>Ga0114945_10002539_pt1 | contig 10677 bp, 9 predicted proteins | sample OV2TP3_FD_87194 | JGI IMG/M metagenome (GOLD analysis project Ga0114945, IMG submission 87194) | Hot spring microbial communities from Beatty, Nevada to study Microbial Dark Matter (Phase II) - OV2 TP3 | ecosystem: Environmental > Aquatic > Thermal springs > Hot (42-90C) | place: USA: Beatty... | reverse complement strand
GTCCATGACCTTCGGATTGCGTACGATTGGCCTGAAGTCCATGTGGGCAAGAATGTCGCGATTGATGTCGATGCCGGGCGCAACCTCGATCAATTCCATTCCCTCTCGAGTAAGCCGGAAGACTGCGCGCTCGGTAACGTAAAGCACCGGCCGGCCCATCTCCGCCGCATAGGAGCCGTTGAAAGTAATCTGCTCGACCTGGCGCACGAATTTTTTGCATTTGCCCTCGCGCACGATGCGCAGTTTGCCGTCTTCGAAGATGACCGCCAGGTCGCCGGCGGTAAAGGTTCCCGTGAAGACAAGCCGGCGGGCGTTCTGGCTGATGTTGATGAAGCCGCCGGCACCCGCCAGCTTCGTCCCGAATCGGCTGACGTTCACGTGACCATTGCCGTCGGCTTGCGCCATGCCCAGGCAGGCAAGATCGAGCCCCCCGCCGTCGTAAAAATCGAATTGTTCGTTCTGCTGGATGACCGCATCGGTATTGACGGCCGCGCCGAAGTCGAGCCCGCTCTGCGGCACGCCGCCGATGATCCCGGCCTCGGCGGTGAGGGTAATGTAGTTGAGCACGCGCTCTTCGCTTGCCACGGCCGCCACGCCCTCGGGCATGCCAATGCCGAGATTGACGACGCCGCCAACGGGAAGCTCAAAGGCGCATCGACGGGCGATGATCTTGCGCTCATCGAGCGCCATCGGCGCCAAGCTGTCGAGCGGCACGCGGATTTCGCCCGAATAGGCCGGGCTATAGGCGGTAGCATAGGTTTGGGTGTGGTTTTCAATCCGAGCCACGACGATGCAATCGACCAGGATTCCCGGAATCTGAACTTCGCGCGGGTTCAACGACCCGGCCGCGGCGATGCGTTCGACCTGAGCGATCACGAAGCCTTTCGAGTTCTTGGCTGCCATCGCCATCGCCAAGTTGTCGAGGGTAAGCGCTTCCTTCTCCATCGTGATGTTGCCGGCCACGTCGGCGGTGCTGCCGCGAATGATCGCAACGTGGATCGGAAAGGCCTTGTAAAGAAGCCAAGGCTCGCCGTCGACCGTGATCGTCCGAACAATGTCTTCCTTGGTAATCGCGTTGACTTTGCCGCCGCCCTCACGCGGATCGACGAAGGTACGCAAGCCGACCTTAGAAATCGTGCCCAGCTTGCCGGCGGCGATGTCGCGGTAAAGATGGGAGATGCATCCCTGGGGCAGATTGTAGGCCTCGATCTGGTTGTCGATTGCCAGCTTCGCGACCTTTGGGATCAGCCCCCAATGCCCGCCGACGACCCGCTTGAGCAATCCCTCGTGCCCGAGGCGGTTGAGGCCGCGGCTTCGCCCGTCGCCCTGCCCCGCCGCAAAAACAAGGGTGAGGTTGCGTGGGCGGCCGGTGTCGATGAAACGCTGCTCCAAGGCGGCGAGCACTTCGTCGGGCGTGCCGATGCCGACGAATCCAGAGGTGCAGACGGTGTCACAGTCCCGGATGATCTCAACCGCGTCGTCAGCGGAAACGACCTTGTTGCGCATGGTAGTTCCGTCTTCCCCAAGCTGGCGGGGCCGTGGCCAGCGCTCAGCCCTTGCCGCTGTAAAGCTTGGCGAGCTGGTCGAGCCCGGCCTGGTAGATGGCTTGGAGCTGGCGCGCGATATCGGCTTCCTTCTGGGGCTTCGCTTCGAACTCGCCCGACCACTCGATGGTCGAGGTGCCGTCGCCGTTGTCACGCACGTGGACCTTGGCGACGTAGCCCGACATCGCCAGCGGACTGTCGACGATGGTGTAGGTGTAACGCCGCTCCTTGTCGTTGACCCCGGTGAGCTGCTCGACGATCCGGGTGCCGTCCTTCAGGTGGAGAACGCGGCGCGTGCCCTTGCCCTTGCCTTTGCCTTGAGCCTCGACGCGGGCGACCATCGGATGCCACTCGCCGATCGAGTGGAACGAGCCGATCGCCTGCCATAACTGCTCGGCCGGCGCCGCGACCTTGGACGTCAAAGAGACCTTCTGCATGATGCCTCCTCCGATTGGCGAGACGAACCCTTATTTGCGGGCGCTGCGGATTTCCTCCTCGGGGCGCCAGATCTCGTGGCCCGGGAACACGATCAGATCGGCGTAGATCGGGAAGCGGTAGCGCGGATCGTCGGCCACGCGCCCAACATAGGCCGGCGCGTTCAACTGGTTGTCGATGTCGCGAAAGCGAAGCCGGCCGCGCGCGGTTTCGATCTCAAGGCCCTTGAGCGCGTCCTTGACCCGTTCGGTGTCGATAGTGCCGGCCTTGTCGACGCCCTGCTTCAAAGCCATGACACCGTCGTAGGACAAGATCGCCCAGTCGCTCGGGTACTGCCCGTGGCGCTTGCGGTAGGCCCCCACGAAGGAGGTCATCAAGGGGACGTCCGGGTGCGCGAAGAAGGGCGCGCGCGTCCGCCCGTACGTGCCCCGCTTTATGTAGTTGCCTTCGCGCTGCAGCTCGACGACGGAAAAGAGGCCGCCGACGAGCGCGATATCCTCGTCGAACCGGTAGTCGCGCACGTCGCGCAGCCAATAGGCGTTGTCCGTGCCGGCGATCGAGGCCAAGACGAAGTCCGGCTTCACCTTGCGGATCGCCGCGATGAACCCGTTGAACGTGGTCTCGCCTAAAGGCGGCCAGAAGGCGCCGACGTTCTTCACCCCGGGCGCCAGCGTCGCCATCAGCGCGACCTGTATCTTCTGATTCGAGCGGCCCCATTCGTAGTCCGAGGTGATGGTCGCGTACTTTTTCCAGTTGTTCTTGGCGACCAGCTTCGCCGCCGCAAGCACGGTCGCCTTCGACATCATGTAGGTGTTCGGTACCACCGAAAAGGTGTAGGGGCTCGGGTCTTTCAGCGTGATCTCTTCGGCGTTGCTGATCGTCGCGATGTGCAGGACCTTGGCGTCGCGGCAGAGCGGTTTGATGGCGAGCGCGGACGCGCTCGAATACGTACCGATCACGGCGCGCACCCGATCCTGCTCGATCATGGAGCGGACGACAGTTTTCGCCACATCCGGCCGCGTGCGCGTGTTGCGCGTCACGAGCTCGATCCGATGGCGGCCCAAGAGTCCGCCCTTGGCGTTGATCTCGTCGACGGCGATTTCGATGCCACGCAGGCCCTCCTGGGAGTAAGCAGAACCCGTACCGGTGAAGCCGAGTGCGACGCCAAGCTTGTAGGGCTCGGCAGCCTCGGCCACGAGCGGGCCGGCGACGAGCGGGGCCGCCGCCAAGGCGAGAACGACACGCAAGACCGACCTTCGCATGGCTCCACCTCCTGATGCCCTAAGGCTCGCTAGCGGCCGTAGGCGATGCTCGGCAGCCACAGCACGATGTCCTTCCAAAGGTAAGTAACGACAATGCAGACGAAGATCATCGCGTTGAAGGGCATGATGCCGCGGTAGATATGTGCCGTCGTCACCTCCTTCGGCGCGACACCCTTGAGATAGAAGAGCGAGAAGCCGACCGGCGGGGTCAGGAACGAACTTTGCAGAACCACGGCAAACAGCACCGTGAACCAGACCATGTCGAAGCCGAAGTCCTTGAGCACCGGGGCGATCAGCGGCAGCACGATGAGGGTGATCTCGATCCAGTCAAGGAAGAAGCCGAGAATGAACACGAAAAAGAGGACCGAAATGAGGACGCCGTGGGGACCGAACGGCAGCGCCTTGAGAACCTTCTCAATCAACTCGTCGCCGCCCAGGCCGCGCAGAACCAAAGAAAATGCCGTGGCGCCTAAGAAGATGGCGAAGATGTAGGCCGTCGTCTTCGTCGTCTGCTGGCAGGCGTCGCGCACCACCTGCCACGTGAGCTGCCTGTTAGCGAAGGCGAGGATCATGGCGCCGAAGGCACCGATGCCGGCCGATTCCGTCGGCGTGGCGATGCCGAAGAAGATCGTGCCGAGGACGGCCAAGATCAGGCCGATGGCCGGCAGGACCGACAGCACGAGTTCGCGCACAAGCGCGAAATCGAACTTGGTTCGCTCCGCGCTGGCGGGCGCGACGTCGGGCCACATGTAGGCGGCGAACAGGATATAGGCGACATAGAGTGCGCCGAGCAGAAGCCCCGGAAACAAGGCGCCGAGGAACAAGTCGCCGACCGACAGCGCCAGCCGATCGCCCATGAGCACGAGCATGATCGAGGGCGGAATCAGGATGCCGAGGGTGCCGACGGAGGCCACCGTGCCGCTGGCGTAGGCCGGGCTGTAACGGTTGCGCAGCATCACCGGCAGGGCGAGGAGCGCCAGCAACGTCACCGAGGCGCCGACGATGCCAGTCGAGGCGGCAAGCAGGATGCCGATCAACGCGACCGTGACCGCCATGCCGCCGCGCAATTGCCCGAAGACCTTGGAGAAGCTCACCATCATCTTCTCGGCGATGCCGGCGCGATCAAGCATCAGCCCCATGAAGATGAACAGCGGCAGCGCCACCAAGACCCAGTTCTTCATGATGTCCCAAATGCGGTCGACGATCAGGGACGTGTACTTCCAGTCGATCCCGATGAAGGTGCCGAAAAGGTCATCGCATAGGATGGCAATGAAGGAGAACAGGATCGCGATCCCGCCCAGAATCCAGGCCACGGGAAAGCCCGTGAACAGGAGCGCGATGAAGCTTACGAACATGATGATGGCAAGGACTTCATTGAGCGGCATGGCGGCTTACTCCGATCGCGCCTGGACGACGGCCTTGGGGATGCCGAACAAGAGCGCTATGACGCGCATGAAACGCGCCACGGCCGCGAGCAACAGCAAGATCACGCCGATAAACAGGAACGACTTTATCGCCCAGCGGAACGGCAGGCCGCCCGGCGCCTCCGATACCTCGTGGATCGAGAACGAGTAGGCGATGAACGGCACCGCGTAGATGAGGATCAGCGCCAGGAATGGCAGGAGGAAGAAGAGAATTCCGAGAAACTCGATCCACGCCTTCAGCCGCGGACTGAACCCGTCGTACAACACGTCGATACGGACATGGTCATCGGCCTCGTAGCAGTACGACAGCCCGATCAGGAAGCCGATGGCGTACACGTGCCACTGCAACTCCTCGAACTCGATCCGGCCCTGGCCGAAGACGTAACGCATGACCACGTTCACGGTGATCACAGCGACGAGCACGACCCAAACCCACGACGTGGCCGCGCCGATCCAACGGATGAACGCGTCGATCCGCTGCGAGAACGGCGTCGGCGGCAGCTCGGTGTGGTGGACGAACTGGTCAAGATCAAGATGTTGCGATGAGGCCTGAACCTCGGGCTCCGTGCTCATGACCCGCCCCCTATCCGTTCACCACACCGACGCCGGTTCCTCGCCTCAGAAGTCGCGCGGTAGAAACGCCAAGCCCTTCCAATGCCGGTAGCCGGCAACGAAGGCCTTCTGCGACTCGTAGACCTTCTTGAAATTGGCGTCCTTGGCCGCCTCTTCGTTCAGCACCTCGGCGGTGGCCGCTTCCAGTTTCTTGAGCATGTCGCGCGGCAGGCTCCGCGTGTTGACGCCCTTGCTCTTGAAGGCATTAAGGACCGCGCCCTGGATCGCTTCACCCTTGGCCAGGTTGCGGGTGACGCCGGCGGTGCACGCCATGTCGATGAACGCGCGGCTCGCCGGGGTCAGCTTCGTCCACAACTCCTTGTTGACCGCGAGGTGGAACGACGTGAAGGTCTGATGCCAGCCGGGGAAGTAATAGTTCTTCGCGATCTTATCGAAGCCCAGCTTCTCGTCGATCGCCGGCATCGAGAACTCGGTGGCGTCGATGGCGCCTTTCTCGAGCGCCTGGAAGATTTCGCCGCCCGGGATGACCGTCACCGAGGCGCCGAACTTCTGCAGCACGCGGCCGCCGAGACCGGCAAAGCGGATTTTCAGACCCTTGAACTCTTCAACCGCCTTGATTTCGTTGCGGAACCAGCCGGCCGCCTCGGGTCCGATGATGCCGCACAGGATCGGATGAACCCCGTGCGCGCCATAGATTTCTTCGGCGAGCCCCTTGCCGCCGCCTTCGTACCACCAGGCGTTGAACTCCCACGGCTCCATGCCGAACGGCACGGCCGAGAACAGCGGCGCCGACGGGATCTTGCCTTGGTCGTAGCCGAGCCAGGTGTAGCCGGCCTCGATCTTCTTGTCCTTGGCCGCGTCCGTGATGCTGAACGGCGGCACGAGCTTGCCCGGCTCGAAGACTTTGAACTGGATATCGCCGCCGCTCGCGGCCTCGAGTTGCTTGGCGACGTAGACGATGTTGTCGCCGAGCGCCGGCAAATTCGTGGCGAAGGCCACCGGTACCTTCCACCGGACCTTCTCGGCGGCGGTCGCCGGGGATACGATCGCGCCGGCGAGCAAAGCGACGGCCGCTGTTGCGACCGCGAGTCTTCCAGCGGCCCTCGGCATGAGCGAAGAACGTCGACTGAAGCGCTGATGAATCATTGTCAGTGTCCCTTTCGTGGTTGGCGAAACGGTGTCATGAGCGGGATTCCACCCCAAAACGGCTGGCGTCGCGCCCGAGAGCGCCGTCGGTGCTCAAGGCCATTGACGGAAGGGAACGACCAGGCGAAAGCGTCATCCAACGAATGGATGTTCGCCGCGGCACGATGACTCGTGCTCTATGTCGAGGAGATCGTTGACGGAAGCGTCGCGTTGCCGCCCCTGCTCCTCCCTTCCGCCGTGTTCTTGATCACCGTCGTGACGGTGTGCCGGCTTCGCGCGGGAACTACGCAATGATCGTGCCAACGCCCGGAGAAAATGAAAAAGCCCAAGTTTCCGGGGTTGCCTGGCTTTCACGTCGGCTAGGCGCTGGACAAAAACGTCGTAAAATCCAACGTAATTTTAGTGCTTTCCAAATTATTATTTTGAATCAACGGAATAGATATGTCCTAAATTCCGACACTATGTCGGAATATCGGACAGAATGCCAAGGTCGGCCATTTTGTCATAAAGCTTCGAACGCGAGATGCCGAGCATCCGGGCCGCGCTCGCCTTTTTCCCGCCGGCCACGTGCAGCGCCGCCACGATCGTGGCGCGCTCGACCTCGGCGACAGCGTCGGCCAGCGGCCGCGCGATACGATTGGCCGTACTGCCGCGGCGCGCGGCCAAAGGCTCCACGGGCAAAACGGCGGCAAAGTCCGCCGCGTCAAGATGAATCCGCTCGCTCAGCATGGCGACGCGTTCCAACACGTTGCCGAGCTCGCGAACATTTCCTGGCCAGTCGTAGGCCTTGAGCAGATCCAACGCCGCGGGCTCAAATTCCCGTTGCGGCAGGCCCGACCGCAGGGCGATTTGCTCCAGCATGGCCTCGCACAAGGCCTCGATATCGGTCAACCGCTCTCGAAGCGGTGGAATCACGATCGGCAGCACGTTGAGTCGGAAATAGAGATCGGAACGGAACTTGTCCTGCGTCACGAGTTCCTTGAGGTCGCGACTGGTCGCGGCGATGACGCGGACGTCGACCTTGGTTACTTTATTCGATCCGAGCGGTTCGATCTCTTGCTCTTGCAGGGCGCGCAGCAGCTTGGCCTGCACCGTCAGCGGCATGTCGGCCACTTCGTCGAGAAACAGCGTGCCGCCATCGGCGATCTTGAATTTGCCGTCGCGCCCCTTGCGATCGGCGCCGGTGTAAGCGCCCGGCGCGACCCCGAAGAATTCCGATTCCATCAATGTCTCGGGGACGGCGGCGACGTTCACCGCGACGAACGGCGCCTCGGCACGCGTCGAGGCATTGTGGATGGCCTGTGCGAGCAGTTCCTTGCCCGTCCCCGTTTCGCCCATCAAGAGAATGGTTGCGTCAAGCTGCGCTGCCTTGCGACCCAGGCGCTTGACCTCGAGGACCGCCGGGCTCGATCCAATGAACTGGGAGAAGGTGTATTTGGCGCGGCGCCGCTCGTCGAGTTGCCGTTGGACGTTCGCAAGAGCGGCCTGCAACTGCGCGAATTTAGAGACGAGGGGCTTTAGATAATCGAGGCGATCGAAAAGGACAAAGCCGACCGCGCCGATCACCTCCCCCTTGCCGCGAAACAACGGGATGCGCGTGACCACAAACCAGCGCTCGCCGAACTGCATGACATCAAGCAGGATCGGTCGGCCGGTCTTCACCACCTGGCGCATGAGGCTGTTCGGAATAACGTCTTCGATCTCGCGGCCGATCACCGTTTCCTTATCGCTGATCCCGAGAAGGGATCGGTATTTTTCGTTGATCCAGACGATTCTTGCGTCGGTATCGACGGCGATCGCGCCCTCGCAAAGATTCTCGAAGAGGCCGAACAGGCTGCTGACGGCCTGCTTGTGGATGACATCGGCGTTCTTTACGAGATCACGGGTGGAATCCATTGTCCGCTCGACACCATGCTTGTGCGATAGGGCCCGGAAAGCAACGTAGCATAGTGCGTTGAACCGGGCCGGATCAACGTTGGGCCACCGGCAACCGGATGCAGCCGGCCCAGTATCATCGCCAAATTACTTGAGTACGTTCTCGATCAAGTAGGCCGCCATGTCGGTCGGCTTCACCTTGAACGTCTTCGTTTCGAGACCCTCGAGCGCCTTCCGGACCAGCCAGAAATTCTCCACATTGGGGACCTTGACCTTGAAGATACCGTGCGCGCCCTTGATGCGCGGATAGAGCGCGGGATCGACCATCTTCTCTTTGCGCGACAGCCGCTCGATCGCGGTCGTCTCGTCGACCCCATCGACCGCTTGCTGCTTGACGAGCTTCCAGTCGGTTTCACCGGCATGCGCCATGTCGTTCAACGCCTTGAGCGCCGCTTCGGCGGTGTCGTCAACGAGGCCGACTTTATAAATGTGTTTGGTCAAGCCGACTTCGGCCCCCCATTCCGCCAGGCTCTCGCTCCTTGCCACATAGATGACTGCCATCCGATCGCCTTTTGTTCCTGCGCTGGCGACTTGACCGCGCTATCCACGATTGCTCGGGGATTCATTGAACAAGGAAAATCCGCGCGCCGGAAGAGTGATTCCGCCGACTATTCATACATAACCGAAAAGCCAACCGCCAGCGGCGAACGGCGCCTTTTCGGTCAGGCGATATGTCGATGGTCGGGTGGTCGCGATCGTCGACGACAAAGACGCCGAGGGCCGTATTATCGGCCGTTCACCGCCAAGGACGCTCACGCGTCCCCGCCGCGCCGTTCGTATTGAAGGGGCGGCGGCGATGACGGCTTGTCGGGAAGTTTTGGCTGGGGCAAAGCGTAGAACTTCGGCTCGCGCTTCTCCCATGAGAACTCGTACGGGAGCCGCGCCCGCGCCTGACCGCCGTTCTTCGCCGCCTCTTCAAGCGCCTTCTGCAGCTCCTTCGCGGTTTTCATATCCCATGGCAGAACATAGGCGCGCGGCTCCGCGACGCCGGGAATGCCGAGCCACAGATAGATTCCTTGGCCTTCAACAATGCGCGAGCCAAGGACCTCCGCGTCGGCGCCGTGCCGCTCCATCCACTCCAACCGGACCGGTTTCGGCCGACCGAGGAGATCGACGAAGCTGACACCGAAGAGTCCGATCAGGGTCACGCTGAGGACAGTTGCCACAACGCGCAGCGCGAGCCTGCGGCGCGACCACACCACCAGGAAACCGAGGGCGATCGCGGCGGCGGTTGTGAGTACGAACAACGCTTCAAGCATCGTTCATCCCCTGGCCCGGTGGCGCGAGGCAAGTCCCCGACGAAGGCGCGCTCTGGGATTAACCCGACCGGATACCCATTCGAACCATGGAATCGGCCATGACTCGATCATTTGCGGGCGCTCCTGAGTTCGGCGAACAGGTTGTGGACGGACCCCGGCACCAACTCCCCCTGTTCGGTCAGCTTGAACCGAAACGCCGTGATCTCTTGTCCTTCGCGGACAAGATCGGCGCGGGTCTGCACCAGGTGACGCGTCGGCCCGCTCGGACCGGACCGTGAGCTGACCGTGACCTTGACCGGTATCGGATAAGTACCCGAGGCGTTGCGGTAGAGGTGCAGATTGACGACGTATTCGCCGGGCGGGATGCCGCGGCTGTAGGCGACCTCGTAGTTGAGGTCGGTCGGGTCGGCGACCTTGCCGAGATCGTCGCGCAGCAGGTTGAAGATGAGCCCGCCCTTGTTCGAATAGCCGACCGGCACGTCGCCCGGCGCGCGCACCCAGAGATCGACGTCGGTGTCGAGGTGATCCGGCCAACGGACCTCGACGATCACGTTGCCCGGCGGGTCGACCGCCGCCTCGGCCGTGCGGCCTTTCGGATTGATGTGGGGCAGCAGGAGGATCGCAATCGCGACGAAGCCCAAGAGCGCGAGCAGAATCACGTCGCGAAAGACGGTATCGGACGGATCGTAATCGAACTCATCGTGCATAGCCGGCCGTCCGGGCCGCGCACAAAAGCTTGGACGCGGCCGTGGCAAGAATACGGTGGAGCACCGTCAGCCACAGGGCGAGCACGGAGCCCACCAGCGTCGTATAGAGAGCGATCGACATGCCGTGGATCATGGTCGCGACCATCGGGGTGATGGCCGAGGCGTCGCCGGCCTCGCCCGGTTTGACGCCGGAGAGCGCGACGATGAAGCCGACCACCGTGCCAATCAGCCCAAGGAGGACGAGTGTATTGGCGGTTTGGCGAACCACGGCGATACGGGCGGACAGGCGCTCTTTGAGATTGTCCGTCGGTTCGCAAGGAAATTCGTCATCGTGGCGGTGGACGCGGTTGAGATCCTGGCTGATCAGAACCGCGGCACGGCATGCGAACAGC
>Ga0114945_10002538_pt1 | contig 10680 bp, 8 predicted proteins | sample OV2TP3_FD_87194 | JGI IMG/M metagenome (GOLD analysis project Ga0114945, IMG submission 87194) | Hot spring microbial communities from Beatty, Nevada to study Microbial Dark Matter (Phase II) - OV2 TP3 | ecosystem: Environmental > Aquatic > Thermal springs > Hot (42-90C) | place: USA: Beatty... | reverse complement strand
CGGGGAAGGTGGCAAGGCGGGAGACGCTGTCTGTGATGGCGTCGTACGCGCGCTCGGCAGCCGAGGGGTGTTCTTCCAGCAGCGTGTCAATGATGGCGAGGAACTGCCGCCGCGCCCGTTGGGTCCATTGGACGTTCATTATTGGGAGCCAAGGGCCTTGCGGATTTTGGCGCGGGCTTCGGCCATGACGTCTTCATGGGGAAGTAGCTCTCCTCGGTCCGCTTCCTCGATGCCGTGCTGGATCTGCTCGATCTGCCACGCCTGGACGTCGAGGTACTGGTCAATAGCTTCGCTGACAACCCAGTTGCGGGAGCGGTCCAGGGCCTGCGCCAGGGCATCAAGCTGTTGTTGTTTTTCAGGGGGGATGCGTACTGTAAAGACGCCTTCTGCCATCGTGAGGCCCTCCATGATTCAGATGTAATCGTGTGTAATCTAGCATGTAGGGATGGGGTGTGCAAGGGAAAAGCTGGGGTCAGGTCCTGCAATCCAACATGCGTGGTAGTGTCGCTATGATGAACTGCTCATCCTCGAAATATGATTCGAGGCTACTTTACCATAAACACAGCTTTAGCCCGTCGTCTGGAGAGACGATAACAGCAGCGCAGCCCCCCCACCCTAGAGACCCTCTTGGATGAGCTCGTCCGGCTCGAGGCAAGCGGTGAGGGACTCGTGTCATCGCCGGCGAGACCCCATCCCGTTTCGCTCCACAGCGGAGGGCCTCATACAACGATTTTTGGAGGAAAACGTTCACACGGGGGGGGGTCGCTGGCACGTTCATGACCTCTACCCGGGGTTAGCGTTGAGCTGGGCGAGGCTCTGCACCACTCGTTCGCCAGGCCCGCCCCAACTCCTGCACGATCCCCATGCATCTACTCGCCCGCTCACGACCATACCAGCCTCAGTGAGGATCGGTCGTGGTCTGGACAATGAGGGGTGAGGCCATGTGGCGTTGTTCGAAAGGGATGGCCAGGCGAAACCTTCCGAGCAGGCATGTCCAGGGCTGACATCGATATGGACACCGTGCTCACGGCGGTGACAAGGTGCCATGAGCACGGCGGACAGCGCGCAGCCGATGCAGAGCAGCCGTGTTCCGCTGTCTACTGGATGAACACCGGATATACGGCGAAGTCCTTTCCACGTCCCCACCTTCTCACCTCCCTCGCTGCCGCGTATGCTGCACCCTGCGGGGCCCCTGAGCGAGACCGCGGCCGGGCAAGCGGCCCACTTCCAATCCTGGCACATCTCTTGCTTATCGCCGGCATCGGGCGTTCAGCTCACATGCCCGGACTGTACCATGTGGATGAGGAGCCACGCATGGACGAATATCCGTCGGTACCACCTGTCCCCCGCCCGCGCAGCGTGCTCATCGTGGCCGACAGCGCGGCCGTGCGCGCAAGCCTGCGCAGGTTGCTCGAACGCCACTGGGGGCTGAGGCTGGTCGGCGAAGCCGAGTCCTGGTCCGGCGCCCTCGCCTGCGCCACCCGTGAGCGACCCGACGTCATGCTCCTCGCCCTCGACCTGGGCGAGCCGGGCGACCTCGCCCCCCTGCTCGCGCTGTTTGCGGCGGCCCCCCGAGCGCGTGTACTCATCCTGACAGACGTGCGCGAGCATGCGCTGCTCCGGTCCGCCCTGCACCAGGGTGTTACGGGAGCGATATCGCAGCAGGACGCACCCGAGATGGCGGCTCCATGGATCCAGGAGACCCTGACACCCACGGCCTGGAGCGAACCCCCGACCATCACTGCCGCTCCCGGGCAGAGGCTGCGCGTCTCCGAACTCGACCCGGAGGACCTGGAGCAGGCCAGGGTTGCGACTCTCACCGCGCACGAGCGTCAGGTGATCGCCCTGGTGGGGGAAGGGCTCAAAGATCGCCAGATCGCCAGGTGCCTCTCGCTCAGCGAGGCAGCAGTGCGCCACGCTCTCTCGTCGGTCTTTGCGAAGCTCGGCCTCTCCAACCGCTTCGAATTGCTCATCTTCGCCTACCACACTCAGCTGGTCAGGCGACCCCGCTAACCCCTTCCCGGCATCAAGTCCTGCCGTGTCGCGCCCGGAGATCTCTTTGCCTCCCTCTATCCCCGCCGCTGACAGGCTCATCGCGCTGATTTCCGTCGACTCCCCGTCGGCCCTGCTGCTGGGGAAAGATTGCGTCCGCATGCTGGTTCGACATTGCGCTTGACAAGGCTCCGGCACTTCCCTTCTAATGTGCCCGAACATGCATGACATGCCGTCGGTCCGACGCGGCAGTGACATGGCCTGCGCGGGCGGCGCCAGGGTGGCGGTGGTCTCAACGATGTCCAAAAAGAGCATGCGAGGATTTACGGCAAGCGTACTGGCCATGGTGATGGGGACGCTACTTGCGTCGGCTGGCCAGCCGGGCCAGGGTCCGACCCCGGTCCTGGTGGGCCAGGTGGTCGAGCAGCGCATCAGCACGACTATCGAGGTCGTAGGGACCGTGGAGCCGCGGCTGACCACGACCTTAAGCACAGAGATTGCGGGCCTGACGCAGCAGTTCGACCTGCGCGAGGGGGATTTCGTGCAGCAAGGGAAGACCGTGGTCGCGCAGATCAAGGCGGTCGATCTGGAGCTCAGCCTGGCCGAGGCAGACGCCGAACTCGCCAGAGCCATCGAAGTGCATCGGAAACTCAAGCGCGGCTTGCGACCGGAAGAGCTGGACGAAAAGCGCACAGAGGTGGAGGAGAAAAAGACCTGGGTTGAGAAATACGCCAAGGACCTGGAGCGCGCCAAAACCCTGCACACGCGAGAGATGGTGAGCCTCTCGGAATACAACCTGGCCGAGGCGACCTATCTCTCGGCCAAGGCACAGCTCGCCCGGGCCGTGCAGGCGTTACGCGTCGCGGAGCTGGGGTCCCGACAGGAGGACATCGCTGCGGCGGAGGCCGATGTGCACCGCCTGCAGGCAAAGGTGAAGCGCCAGCGTGAAGACGTGCAGCGGGCCACGATTCGCTCTCCCGTGTCAGGCTTCATCACCCAGCGCTATATCGAGGTCGGCCAATGGATCGAGCGCGGCGGCAGGGTGGCCGATCTCGTGGACTTAGGGGCCGTGCTGGTCCGTGTGCCGATTCACGAGAAGGACATCGGCCGCCTCCGTGTCGGCGATCAGGCGCTGGTTGTCCTGGATGCCCTTCCCGGCCGGACCTTCACGGGCCGTGTCAAACACATCATCCCCCAGGCGGATGTCGCCAGTCGGACCTTTCCCACCAAAATCGAAGTCCCCAATACCCCGGATACCGCCCTGAAGGCTGGCATGTTCGCTCGGGTGACGCTGCACTCCGGGACGCCGCAGCCCAGCGTGTTCGTCCCCAAAGATGCCGTGGTGCGCCGAGCGATCGGACAGGTGGTGTTCACGGTGCACGATGGCAAAGCTCGCCTGGTGCCGATCAAGACAGGACGCGTCAGCGATGGGTTGATCGAGGTGACGGAGAGCAGGCTGAAACCCGGGGACATGGTGGTGGTCACCGGCAACGAACTGCTGCAGGACCGGGCAGCCGTCGCGATCAAAGAGATCTCCCGCAACTGAGGGGCCGGGCATGAAGCTGATCGAGTTCTGCATTCGGTATCCCGTGACCGTCATCGTCGGGATGATCCTGGCGATTCTGTTCGGGGTGATTTCTCTCACGCACCTTCCCTTGCAGATGACTCCCACCATCGAGCGGCCGGAGATCACGGTCGAAACCCAGTATACCGGCGCCGCGCCAGAGGAAGTGGAGCACGAGATCGTAGACCGGCAGGAAGAGAAGCTGATCTCCTCCCAGGACATGCGGGAGATGGTCTCGACCTCCCACGAGGGCCGCGGCGTCATCACCCTGCGCTTCGACTGGGACGTGAACAGGGACGTGGCGCGCCTGGAGGTGGCGGAAAAGCTCGACCTGGTGCGCGATGTGCCCCTGGACGCGGACCGACCCGTCATCCGTGCTGTCAGCTCCGATGAGGAGACTCCCATCGCCTGGGTCATCGCGCACACCCGGCGCGATATCAACGAGGTGCGGCAGGAGGTCGATGACGCGATCAAGCCCCGCCTGGAGCGCATACAAGGGGTCGGCCAGGTGCGGGTGTTCGGCGGGCGAGAGCGCGAGGTGCATGTCATCCTGGATTACCCGGCGCTGAGCGCCCGCGGCCTCACCATCGCTCAGGTCCGCGACGCCCTGCTGCGCGAGAACCGGAACACCAAGGGGGGCAACATCGAGGAGGGCAAAAAGCGCTACGTCGTGCGGACCGTGGGCCAATTCGCCGACCTGCAGCAGATCGAACATGTGATCGTGGGCACGCGGGACGAGGTCCCCGTGTATGTACGCGACATCGCCACCGTCCGCTTCGGGCTGAAGGAACGCATCTGGGGCATCCGCTATTTCGGCGTCCCCACCCTCGGCTTTGGACTCTTCCGGCGCACGGGGGCCAACACCGTCGAGGTGATGAAGGGGATCCGACAGGAGCTGGCGTACCTGAATAGCATCTACGCCGAGCGGGGAATCCACTTCGAGCAGGTCTACGATGAGACGGATTATATCTATGATGCGCTGAATCTCGTGAAGGATAACCTGTTTGAGGTCTGTGTGCTGACCGTGGTGGTGTTGCTCTTCTTCCTCCGCAGCATCAGCAGCATTCTCGTCATCGCCCTCTCGATCCCGATCTCGGTGATCACGACATTCATTGTGCTGAATGCCCTGGGGCGCTCGCTGAACATCATCATGCTGGCGGGACTGGCCTTCGCCGTGGGCAATGTCGTGGACAATTCGATCGTGGTCCTGGAGAACATCTTCCGCCACCGAGAGCTGGGGAAATCCCGCATGCAAGCGGCGCTCGATGGGGCACACGAGGTCTGGAGCGCCATTCTCGCCTCTACGCTGACCAGCCTGGCGGTGTTTCTTCCCGTCATTTTGTTGAAGGATGAGACGGGCCAGCTCTTTCGCGATATCGCGATCGCCATGTCGGTCGCCACGATCCTGTCCCTCGCCTGTGCTCTCACGATCGTCCCGATGGCGGCCTCGCGCCTGCTAAGGGTTCGCTCCGGCGTGTCTGGCAATGGGCGTCTGCAGCGCATCCTGGATATCGTCCTGCTGAGCTGGCTCGGGCAGGCCTTTAGCACCGGCCTGATGCGCAGCCTCCTCTGGTTGCGGCGAGGCGTCTGGCGGCGGGTCGTCGTCGTCCTTGGGATGACTGGCGGGTCCCTGTGGCTTGGCTGGTACTTCCTGCCGCCCATCGACTACCTCCCCAAGGGGAATCGCAATCTGATCCTCGCCATCGTGCAGGTGCCGCCGGGGTTCAGCCTGGAGCAGATCGACCGGACCCTCTCCGAGTTCGAGAGGCGCTATACGCAGATGCCCGAAGTCGGACGCCTCTTCGCGGTCGTCCGTACCACAGACCCCCTGCTGGCGATCATGGTGAAGCGCGAGTATGCGGATCTGCAGGGGATGAAGCGGGTGGTCGAGGAGCTGCGGCGACGCTCCGCTGGCGTCCCCGGCGCGCGGCAGGTGATCGTCACGCAATCACAACTGTTCCGGCGCTTCGGGCAGCTCCTGGGCGGGACTAACGTCGAGATCGATGTCAAGGGACATGGCCTGGACGAGGTGCGGCAGATCGCGGAAACGATCCAGCAGCAGGCGCGCGCGTTGCCCGGGGTCAACTATGTGCGCTCGAGCTTTGAATGGGGGAACCCGGAATTACAGGTCAAGGTGGAGCGGAGAAAGGCGGCGGATCTGGGGCTGTCGGTGCGTGAGGTCGGCTACGTGGTGGAAACGCTCATCGCCGGCACGCTGGCTGGGACGTTTCGCGAGCACGGCAAGGAACGGGACCTGACCCTCATCGGCACCGAGCGCGACGAGGCGCGGACGCAGGTGTTGGACAATGTGGTCTTATATCCCGCGCGGGGTGGGTTCATCCGTCTCACGGATATCGCCGAGATCCAGGAAGAAGAGGGACCCACCAAGATCGAGCACATCGAGCGCGACCGCGCCGTCAAGCTGACCGTGAACCTGAAGGATGATGTGCCGATGCAAGCCGCGACCGACGCCCTCAACGCTCAGGTGATCAACAAAGTACGCCACGAGCTCCCGCCCGGCTACGGCATCAACGTCAGCGGTCATGCCAGGGACCTGGATCGCACGTGGGATTCGCTGAAATGGTCCTTCCTCCTGGCCGTGGTCATCATCTACTTGCTGATGTGCTCGCTGTACGAATCCTTCACGTATCCGTTCATTATCCTGTTCAGCGTGCCGCCGGCGCTGGTGGGCGGCGTGCTGGGCCTGCGACTCATGCATAGCATCGAGCCCACGGTGAAGCTGGATACGGTCACCATGCTGGGCTTCATCATCATGGCCGGGGTGGTGGTCAACGCCGCCATCCTCCTGGTGGCGCAAGCCTTGAACCACATGCGCGCGGGGATGCCCCCGCACGATGCCGTCATCGAAAGCGCCCGCAATCGGCTTCGCCCCATCTGCATGACCGCCAGCAGCATTCTCGCGCTGTTCCCCCTCGTCGCGTCGAGTGGGGCGGGCTCTGAGCTCTACCGAGGGCTGGGCGCGGTCCAGCTCGGCGGGATGGCGCTCTCCACCTTGTTCACATTGATCCTGGTCCCCACCATTTTCTCGCTCTGGATCGATGCGCAGGTGGGGTTCCTGGCCCTCATCGGGAGAAAGCCAAAAGAATTGAACGGGCAGGAGATGGAGTTGATGTGAGTATGGAGGAGGGGAGGTATGGTGCGGTTGTGCATAGCCCTGTGGATGGCGAGCCTGTGGCTCCCCATCGCGACCTGGGCCGGCTGGGTGATCGAACACGTCGAGTACGCCAACCCCGGCGCGGAGCGGACGAAGACCGTCCAGTATATCTCGAAGAACCGCCTGAAAGCCGTGAGCGAGGGGAGCATGTTCATCATGCATTTCCCGCAGGACAGCTTCACCGCCACCGATCAGGAGAACCGCGTGTACTGGAGCGGCACGGTGCAGGAGTATGTGCAGGAGGTGCAGAAATTTCAGCAGGCCGCGATGGGCCTGGCACGGCAACAGATGCAGGACGCCATGCAAGAGATGTCGCCTGAGCAGCGCAAGGGCATGGAAGACCTCCTGAAACAACTCGCGAACCCTGCAGCGCCATCCCCCCCCCAGCCGCCCGACAAACGCCCGCGCGTCACGGTCGAGCGCACGCAGGAGAACGCCACGATCGCCGGGTACAAAGCCACGAAGGCCCTGGTGTACAGCGACGGCAAGCCCTATCAGGAGGTCTGGCTCGCCAAGAGCCTCGACCTGAAGGGAGATCTCGACCTGAAGCGGATGCGGAGTTTGCAGGCGAAGCTGACCAAAGCCATTCTGCCCGAGACCTCCAGTAGCCAGGCTGTGGAAGACGACCCCCTGTATGAGAAGATATTCGACGAAGGCTATCCGGTGAAGATCGTGGAGTTCGGGGAAGGGGGCGAGCCGGAATCCATCACCGAAGTGGCGCAGGTGGAGAAGCGTGATCTTTCTGATAAAGAGTTTCAACCCCCCGAGGGGTACCGGCGCATCGACCTGCGGCAGTTCTTTGGGGAAGAGCTCGAGAAAATGAAGAGGGGGGAGTAAGTGGCGGTTCCGCTCCTGACCGCAGCACAGATTCGCGCGATGATTCCAGCCTTGCACAAACAGGGGTCCGGGTACTATGTCCTCTCCGATCTGTATGCCCTGGGTCTCGCCTATGGGGTCATCCGCATCTTCGAACGGCGGGCGGGGGGACGCGTGGTAGCGACCCTGAGCACGCTGGCGACGGATGCGGGGGCGATCCTGGTCACCCTGGAGCATCTCGGCCACGTCTGGCCGGAGGGCCCGGCTGAGCAAGCGCTATGGAAGGTGGTGGACGAGCGGGGGAACCGCCTGGGCGTGTTCGCGGACGAAAAAGTCGCGGCGGGATTTGCGAAAGGTTGGATCTTCCAGCAAGGGCGTCAGGGCCTGCTCAACCCCGACTTCGGCGTGCAGGCTACGGTGCTGGAGTGCTCTGCAGACGACCGTGCCGAGTTAGGAAGGGCCCCGGAGCGGGAGCCGGAGATTCTACTGGAGCGGACCCCCTAACACCCTCAGGCTGGCGCAAAGACGTGCCCGGCGCTGACCAGCCCTTTCGGTCGAAGCCAGATGCGGCGTGCGGGATCCGCAACCGCGCGACCCAGACGCATCGGCGTGACGCCGTGCTCGCGGGCGATGGCGCTCACCTGCTCGGCACCTGCCGGCGTGACGACGATGCAAAATCCCACCCCCATATTGAAGACCCGATACATCTCGGCCTCACTGACCCCCCCGCGCTCCTGCATCAGACGAAAGATGGCCGGCGGCTCCGGGAGCTGTTCCATCACAAAACCCATCTCCGCCTGCACCCGCCGCAGGTTGAGGAATCCGTCGCCGGTGATGTGGAGCAGCGCTTTGATGGGGAGCTGTGCCTCGAGCATGGCGCTGATCTCAGGCACGTAAATGCGCGTTGGCACCAGCAGCTCTTCCCCCAGGATGCGCCCAAGCTCGGGGATGTGCTGATCGATGCGAAACCCCGCGTGCTCGAAGAGCACCCGTCGGGCCAGCGTCAGGCCATTGCTATGAATGCCCGTACTGGCCAATCCTATCAGCAGATCGCCTTCCTGAATGTCCTGCCCCACCAGCATGCGGTCCAGGGGGACGGTGCCGATGCAGGTGGCGGCCAGATCGAAGGCATAGCCCTCGCGGGTCCCCCGGATCATCTCGGGAATCTGGGCCAACTCCCCCCCGGCGATGGTGATGTTCGCCTGCCGGGCCCCCTCGTACAGTCCCTTGCCTAGCGCCTCCAAAAGGCGGGGCTCCGGGGTTTGCACCGCAAGATAATCGACCAACGAGAGCGGGCGAGCACCCACACACAGGATATCGTTCACATTCATCGCCACGCAGTCGATGCCCACCGTGTCGTAGGTATCCATGAGCTGCGCCACCAGGAGCTTCGAGCCCACACCGTCGGTTGAGATGGCCAGCCCCACGCCGTGGCCGATGTCGATCACATTGGCATAGTAGCCGATGGGAAGTCGGACAGCGCCCACGTCGCGGCGAAACGTATGCGTCTGCTCCACCCAACGCAGGAGCCCTTGCAGCCCGGCTGACGCGCGCTCTGTGTCTACACCGGCTTGCTGGTAGGTGGATCCGCTCACAATGGCTCCCAACACGCTTGCACCGTGTTCATCGCCTCGGTTTTACCGCAAGGCAGATGCACCGCAGCCGCCCTTTGTTCTACGTCCCATCCCCCTCCAGCGCGATGCGGCGCGCATTGAGGAGCATGGTCTTCGGCCCGATCCCTGGGAAGTTATAGGTCACCTCGAAATGGTCGACGTGGGCGTTGTTCGGCAGGATGTTCTCCAGCAACGTCCGCAACGCGGGGATGTCCCATTGGCCCGTTCCCAGGCTGTAAATGAACTGATGCGCCGTCTCTTCCTTCGAGACCTGAAATAGGCGATAGAACGCGGGGTTTGCGGTCAGCACGCGCAACTGGGCATTCAGGATCAGCAATGGCGCCGGCGCGCTCTGCACAATCCCTTCCGCGTAATTCTGAGCCGCCCTGACCTCTTCCAGAAGGCGTGTGAGTCGATCGAGGTCTTTGAGCGAGTCGATGTCGATGAAGAGCAGCACCGCCCCATCGATTTTATGCTCGGTCGTCATGTAGGGTCGGATGCGCATGCTATACCAATGCCCTTCCCGGTCCTGCACCTCCCGCTCTTTGGGGCTGACGGTATCGATGCTCTCCCGGATCAACCACTCCAAATCGGGGATGTGGACGTTGAGCTGGAGATGACCGATGGGCCGCCCGACGTCCGTCGAGATGACATTCAGGACCCTCTCGGCGACGGGGGTAAATCGCCGGATGCGCAGGTCGCTTCCCAGCATGATGATGGGCAGGTTCGCCGATGGGACATGGAGCACCGGATGACGGTAGCGCCGGTACATGTACGTCCGGATCCTTCGCGGGAGAGGCTGGTGGTGGATTCACGGCTGGTTGCAGTGGTCGCTTCCGACGCTGGCTCGCTTTCTGTTGGGGGGACTCTGACATCGTAGGACCTCCTCCCGCGGATGACAGGATACCAGGGACACAGATCCGGTCACGCATACACACTGCGATCGCTCCAGAAGCGGAATTTTTTTAGTATACCATATTTGCGAAGCGTACGTACTTTTCCCGACGTGGGTGTGCGTCAGAGTTTTGCATCGGCAACAGGACCGTCCTGTATTCTCCTCCCCCCTTGCGGGCATAGTCGCCAGGTTAAGGAAATGATGAGCAAAACAGGTCTTTGTAAGCTCCTCCCCCCTTGAGGGGGAGGATTCAGGTGGGGGGTAGGCCGCGGATTTCCCCCCCATCCCCACCTTCCCCCTCCAGGGGGGAAGGGATTAAGAAGAACTTCCCCCTCGCCGGGGGGAAGGGATTTACAGTCAAAGCGACGCAAAACGCTGACGCGCACCCGATTGAGGTGGGGGTTTGACCTGTCACGCCATTCTCGATAGAATCGCGGACAGGTTACTATAGCTCCGGTCACATGACCTGATACTGGTTAGAACGCTACAATCGTTAGTGGACAACGATTGCGATGAAATTATCGGTATCAATTCATATGACTGGGACTATAAATCGGTCCATAAGAGATTGGGACATTGTCAAGGGCGATCCCAGAGGTTCCCTTCCCCCCGGCGAGGGGGAAGG
>Ga0114945_10002537_pt1 | contig 10682 bp, 10 predicted proteins | sample OV2TP3_FD_87194 | JGI IMG/M metagenome (GOLD analysis project Ga0114945, IMG submission 87194) | Hot spring microbial communities from Beatty, Nevada to study Microbial Dark Matter (Phase II) - OV2 TP3 | ecosystem: Environmental > Aquatic > Thermal springs > Hot (42-90C) | place: USA: Beatty... | reverse complement strand
TATAAGATATATGTCTTTATTGGGGAAACTTTTTTATTTTAGTGAAAAGATTATGGATAAGTATAAACAATCGAAAAGTATAAATACTTATACTTAAGTATAAAATGAATATAAACAATAATCTGATAAATTTGCTAGGGAAAAAATTTACTATAGAAATATTGTCCTTACTAAAAGATAAATCTCTGAAATACACAGAAATAGAAAAAGTAACTAAAAATCCTAAAACAACGAATATTCGCTTGAAGGAAATGATGCTAGAAGGTCTTATTGAACGTAGGGTTTTGAATGAAAGATATAGACCTGTTTTTTATGAAATTACTGAAAAAGGAAAATCCACACTAAAACTTATTGGAAAAATAAATCAATTAAAAAATGAGTAATATAAAAGTGTATTATAAAGATTGTAAGAATATGTCGGATGTTGAAGACAATAGTGTTCATTTAGTTATAACTTCCCCCCCTTATTATAATTACAAAGACTATAAAAATTCAACAGATGAACAAGTTGGAGGAATTAGTCATACTTATAATAGATATATCTCTGACTTAGCAAAAGTATGGAAAGAATGTTTTAATAGATTAGTTCCGGGAGGAAAACTGTGTATTAATATTCCTAATATGAAATCTAGAAAAAATGTAGAAGGTTCTAGTTTTTTATACCCAATAGTTGCAGATGTGACTAAATCTTGTATCAGATTAGGGTATATTTTCTTTGATGAAATAATTTGGGTTAAAGGCTCCGCAAATGCAGGGGCATTAAATGGAAGACCTCTTTTTGGAAGTTATCCTTATCCGCCTAATTTTAAAATATTAGATAGTATCCAAGAAAGCATTCTGACCTTTAAAAAGCCAGGCAAATATAAAAATGATAGAACTAAAATAATCAAAGAAAGAAGTAAACTTAACAAAAAAGAATGGTTAAATTTTACGCAAGGAGTTTGGCACATTAAGCCAGAGTTCCAAAATAATGGCCATTGTGCAGTTTTTCCGTTGGATATACCTTACCGCCTTATAAAATTATATACTTTTGTAGATGATAATGTATTAGATCCTTTTCTTGGGAGTGGTACAACATTACAAGCATGTAAGTTATTAGACAGAAATGGTATAGGATACGAAATAAATCTAGATTATAAAGAATTAATAGATAAAAAAATTAATTTACCCCAAAGAAAAATAAACGAATTTTAACAATACCAGAATATTTTTGAGTTAGTTTTCTTTTTAAAATTCAATTCAAGAATACCATCAATATTAATCCTTTCTATTTGTTTATCACAAAAAAATCCTTTTTTCACTAAAATTGGAATTAACAATGCATACAAATCTCCAAATTCCAAAAACTTCTTAATTTTTAAAATATCCTTAATTTCTTTTATTAGACGAGACTTCAAATCTCCTTTAACTGGGTTGTGAGTTTTTTTTCCTTTAATATTCTCTTTTTTGAAGGTAAATATGAAGTCTCCTTTTAGTGTATTTCTCCAGTTTAAACCTTGTGTAGCGGAAGAAACAGCAAATTCTTGATGCTTTACTTCTTTTAGAGTAAATCCAGCGTCTAAACAAGATATTATTAGTATTCTTAATAATCTTAAATCTCTTGCATTGAAGGTCAATGACATATACCTTTCATTCTTTAAAACATTATAACATTCTTTAAATACAGAATTTAAATCTTCATAATATTTGTTTAAGTTTTTATTTCTTTTTGTATCCCAAATAATTTCTTCCTCAAATTTAATATTAAAATTTAATATGCTGTTCCACAAATCACTTAAAGGAAGATATTGTATGGTCTTTCCATAAGGGGGGTCGGTAAAAATATAGTCAACAGATTCATTCTCTATAAACTTTAAATTCTTAGAGGATCTATTAAACAATAATGCATCTTTTCTATTTATATCCATTCTGGCTATCTCTTCCCATCCTTTGAGATTTGAGTTAAATCTTTGTTTATAAGCAAAAAGAACATTTTTTTCAATGTGGGAAGGAAAGATATAATATTTCGGAATTTGCCATCCAGATTTACCTCTCATATTTTTTTCATCAGCAGGTATCATTCTAGACATATTTGATAAAGAAGCTGTTAAAGTTAAGAGTAAACAATTTTTAATTTCCTGATTTTCAACTAAATTTATCTTATCAAATAAATGGTTTATTACAATTAGATTCCTCTCAGAAAATAATTCAAAAAGTCTTTCCTTACCTGCCCTTCTAATTGACTCTTCTATTTTTTTTATAGGAACCCATTTACCTTTTTTACTCCTTAAAATTTGAAATTCATTATTTGCTTTTTTGATCAATTCAAGATCTTGTTCTTCATAATCTTTGATAAAATATCCGCAATTCTTACAGTAACCTTTAATTTTTGTATAATTATATTTAATGTAATTGTTCACTCTTTTAAGAGGTTTGTTACATTTTGCACAAAAATATTTAGTTCCAATTCTTTTTGATTCAATTAAATAATTATCATGATTACAAAAACTACAAATTACAGATTCTTTAACTAGTGAAGTATCAATAATAGCTTGTTTCTTACAATTTAGACAATAGGTTTTGTAATAAAACTGATTTATGTCATATAAGGAAGTAAATATGTTTTTAAATTCTTTTTTTAATTGTTCAACATTTACACTATGTATCATGATATTTGTCAAGAAATAAGAGATGGGGTTTAAATCGATCCCGATAGTTTTACGTTTTAATTTTAAAGATTCTAATATAACCACACCACTTCCCATATACGGATCAAAAACTACCTGGTTCTCATTTGTATATTTATTAATATAATAATTAACAATATTATGTGGTTTTCTAGACCAATATTTATGTATTAGATAATGATTTGGGTGCGCTTTAGATTTTAAGATTGTTTTATCTTCCATCAAATCTAGTTTTATAATTTTACTTTATATATATTATTGTTTTCTCGCCCCTCCGTCGTTTAGCCGCTAAAAATTATTGGGTTTAACAGCAATAGTTACCATCCGAAATTTAACATCCACAGATTAACCACTTGCCTATTCTCAAAAAAACTTATAAATAGCTTATGATTATTCTGTTAGATACAGGGGGTGCATAAAAATCAAATTTAACAGGGTATTCATCACAGGCGGAGCGGGCTATGTAGGCAGCCTTCTTGTGCCTGAACTTCTAAAGAAAGGCTATGAGGTTATTGTTTATGACCTTTATATTTATGGCAATACCCTAAATCCTCACCCTAATCTCAAGGAGATAAAAGGCGACATAAGAGATGAGAAAAAGCTCATAGAGTCGGCTAATGGCTGCGATTCTTTCATTCATTTAGCATGTATCTCAAATGACCCGAGCTTTGACCTTGATCCAAAACTGAGCAAATCCATTAATTATACGGCGTTCAAGAATATAATAAGCGCTGTTAAGCTTGAGGGAATAAAAAGGCTAATCATAGCAAGCTCCACAAGCCAGTATGGCATTAAGCCCATAGATATGGATGTGACAGAAGATACAAAAGCCGAGCCCATCACAGATTATGCAAAATACAAAATAGAATGTGAGAATCTCTTGTTAAACACAGATATGGGAAGTGTTGAGTTTGTTTTTGCCAGGCCGGCAACATTATGCGGCTATGCTCCAAGATTAAGGCTTGACCTTTCAGTGAATATCTTAACGATTAACGCGCTCATAAATAAGAAAATTAAGATATTTGGCGGCTTACAGATGAGGCCTACTCTAAACATAAAAGACATGATAAGATTTTATGAAGCGCTGCTTGAGGCTCCTAAAGAAAAAATCCATAGAGAGGCATTTAATATAGCATGCCAAAACATAACGATAATGCAGCTCGCACAAATGGTTAAGGATGTGATAGGCGATGACTCTATTGAGTTTGAAGTATCACCAAGTGACGACCAAAGGTCTTACCATGTCAACACTGACAAAATGAAAAGATCGCTTGGATTTGAGTGTGAATTTGGCATTCAAGATGCAATAAAAAGCTTAATAGATGCTTACAATAGCAACCTAATCACAGACGGGCTTAATAATCCCTTATATTACAATATTAAGCGGATGAAAGATATCAGCCTTGAATAATAAAAGTATAATAAATATAATGAAAAAAATATAATGAAAATATAAAGAAATGCGTTGATTAGTGCAATATATTAACGCATTTCTAATATGAACCTTTGCCTAAAAATTTAACTAATCAACGCAAAGATTCATATAATAAAAATGGAAGCTAGTAAAATGGAAATTAGATTCAAAAGAATAGCTGTTTTAGGGAGTAATTCCTTTACTGGAAGCAGTTTTATAAATTATGCGCTGGAAAAAACAGGCGCTGAAATAATTGGCATAAGCAGGTCTGCTGAATATGACCCGATATTCCTGCCTTATTTATATAAGAAGGAAAGGCCGAAAAGATTTGAGTTTTATAAGCTTGATTTAAATAATGAGCTTGGGCCAATTATCAAATTGCTCGATAAATTTAAGCCTGAAGTGATAGTTAATTATGCTGCGCAGGGAGAAGTCAGAAACAGCTGGAAATGGCCTGAGCAATGGTTTATGACAAACTGTGTGGCTATAGTAAAATTTTCCAATGCATTGAAAGATAAGGAATATTTAAGGCGTTATGTCAGCATCTCTACACCCGAAGTTTATGGAAGCGCTGGAAAAAACATTGCAGAAAACTTTAGCTTCAGGCCCAGCACGCCTTATGCAGCATCAAAACTGGCAGGAGACCTTTTTTTGATGTCCCTTTTTAAAAAGGACAATTTTCCAGTTGTTTTTACGCGCTCGTCTAATGTCTATGGAATGCACCAGCAATTGTATCGCATAATACCAAGGACAATTATCTACTTAAAGCTTGGCAAAAAGATTGAATTGCACGGTGGAGGAAAATCCATAAGGTCATTTGTGCATGTTAAAGATGTAGTTGATGCAACACTCAGGATTATTAATGGAGGGAAGAATGGAGATGTGTATCATATCTCTGATACCTCTAAACAAAACGAGGCATTTAGCATAAAAGAACTTGTTAATATGATTTGTGGCATGATGGGCTATAATTTTGAAAAATCTGTTAAGATAACAAAAGAAAATTTCGGGCAGGATTACGCATATAGTCTTGATAGCTCTAAAATAAGAAAAGAGCTGGGATGCAATCCGACAATATCTATCAGAGAAGGCATAAAAGAGACAATTAACTGGATTGAGGAAAATTGGGAGCGCATTAAGGAACAGCCTTTGGAGTATGTTCATAAGAATTAGCCTCATTACAACAAATTTTAAAAGATAAATAAGATTTATTCAGAAAATGGAAATCAGGCATAATATCAGCCATAATTATCTGCCCCAGCAGTATGATGAGACTGCAAAGCCGGGCATTAACCATAATTTCCTGCAGCAGCAGTTTTCGGACTATAAGGAGATTTTTAAGAAGATGGAAAAGGTTGTTATAAGCGGGGATTTTACGCTTGGCAGGGATGTTGATTTATTTGAAAAAGAATTTGCAGGGACTGTTGGGACAGAGTATGCAATAGGCGTTGGCAGCGGCACAGATGCATTGTTTCTAAGCCTGAAGGCGCTGGACATTGGATCAGGGCACGAAGTGATAACAACGCCATACACGTTTTTTGCCACGATAGGCGCAATTGCTGCTTCAGGGGCAGTTCCTGTGTTTGTTGATATTGGGGAAGACCTGAATATCGACCCATCTCTTATAGAAAATACCATAACTAAAAACACTAAAGCAATACTCCCGGTGCATTGGTCTGGGATGCCATGTGACATGGAAGAAATTATGGCAATTGCCAATAAGCATGAACTTCATGTTGTTGAAGATGCATGCCATGCAATAAAAGCCAAGCTAAATAATAAATCGCCCGGCTCATTTGGCGACACAGGATGCTTTAGCCTCCACCCCCTCAAAAACTTGAATATATGGGGAGATGGAGGGGTTATTACAACCAACTCAGAAGAATTGCATGATAGATTAATCTTACTTAGAAATCATGGATTAACAGGCAGAAATGAATGCGCGGTATGGGGCTATAATTCCAGGCTTGATTCTGTTCAGGCAGTTATAGCCATGCACTTGTTAAATAAGCTTGAGCGCATAACTGAATCAAGAATAAGAAATGCTGAATTTTTTGATGAAAGGCTTTCAAAAATCCCGCAGATAAAAATTCCAAAAAGGGCTCCAAATACAAAGCACGTATTTCATATATATGTGATAAGAGCAGAAAAAAGGGATGAATTGCAGAAGTTTCTCATAGAAAATGGAATAGATGCTAAAATTCATTACCCAATACCAATGCATCTGCAGCCGGCAGCAAAGAGTTTTGGATATAAAGAAGGTGATTTTCCAGTTTGTGAGGAAGTTTGCAATTCGGTAATATCGCTGCCTGTTCATGAGTTCATAACAAAAGAGCAGCAAGAGTATGTAGTAAAAAAGATAAAGGGCTTTTATGAAAAATAAAGGAACTTTATAAGTAACACAACCCACAACCCCGCAGGCTAAACAACGAATAACGAACTAAATAACGATTATGAGCAATATAAATATCAAGTTTGTAAATTTATCGCTTCAGTTTAATTCACTAAAGCCAGAAATAATGCCAAGGATAATTTCAGCTTTAGAGTCAGGGGATTATATTTTAGGCTCAGAGGTTAAGGAATTTGAGTCAGCATTCGCAAAATATTGTGATAGCAAATACGCATTAGGGGTTGGAAATGGCACAGATGCCTTGTTTCTTTGCATGAAAGCGCTTGGCATAAGCAGTGGCGATGAGGTGATAACAGCGCCAAATTCATTTATAGGCACTGCCGGCGCAATAGTTGTAGCTGGCGCAACCCCTGTCTTTGCGGATGTTGAAGAAGACTACAACATAAACCCAAGCCTTATAGAAAAAGCGCTCACTAAGAAAACAAAAGCAATTATTCCTGTGCATCTGGCAGGAAGGCCTGCCAACATGGCTCCAATAATGGAGATAGCAAGAAAACATAACTTGGACATAATAGAAGATGCTGCGCAGGCAGTAGGAGCAAAATATCATAGTAAAAAGGTCGGCTCATTTGGAATTGCAGGGTGCTTTAGCTTACATCCATTAAAAAACCTTAACTGCTGCGGCGATGGCGGGGCGCTCACTACAAACAATAAAGAATTGTATGAAAAGCTTGGCTATTTACGAAACCATGGGCTTAAAACAAGAGACGAGACTATTATGTGGGGATATAACTCAAGGCTAGACTCTGTTCAGGCAGCAATCCTTAATGTGCGCTTAAAGCATTTAGAAAAAATAAAAGAAAGAATTAATGAGGTAGTTTCTATGTATCAGGAAGGTCTTAAGGGTCTGAAAGATGCTGTTAAAGCCCCTTATGATAAAGAATATGAAGAGCCTTTTTATCATAATTTCATTATTGAAACTGACATGAGGGATGAACTGCAAAAATATCTTCTTAATAAAGGAATAGAAACCAAGGTGCATTACCCTATACCAATCCATCTTCAGGAACAGTCATTATCGCTTGGTTTCAAGGAAGGCGATTTTCCTGTGGCTGAGTCTCAAGCAAAAAGAATATTAAGCCTGCCTCTCTACCCCGAGTTAGCAAATGAGCAAGTCAATATGATAATAAACGCTATAAAATCCTTCTTCAGGCAATGATTAGATAAAATGTATAAATAGCACGTATTAAACAGCATGGAAGATACATTGCATATTACTAGTAAAATTCGTGGAAAAGTTTTGGAAATGGCTCACAAGGCGGGTGTCGCCCATTTAGCATCTGCCCTGTCTTGTGTAGATATTCTTGCAGTGCTCTATTGGAAAATACTCAAAATAGACCCAAATAACCCAAAAGATCCAAACAGAGACAGATTTATTTTAAGCAAGGGCCATGCTGCAATGGCGTTGTATGCAACTCTTGCCCATAGGGGATTTTTTCAGGAAGAGCTGCTTGAGACTTTTGGCAAAAACGGCACTTCTTTTGCAGAGCATCCTGACACGGGCATTGCAGGAGTAGAGGCTGCAACTGGCTCGCTTGGTCATGGGCTTCCATTAGGTATTGGAATGGCGCTTGCAGCCCGTATCCAGCAAAGAAAATATAATGTTTATGCGCTATTGAGTGATGGTGAATGCAATGAAGGCTCTGTCTGGGAAGCAGCTATGTTTGCTCCTGCCCATAAGCTTGAGAATGTTGCTGTTATTGTGGATTTTAATAAGTGGCAGGCAACAGGGAGAAGCACTGAAATTCTCGCTATAGAGCCATTAGCTGACAAATGGAAAGCATTTGGCTGGAGTGTTTATGAGGTTGACGGTCACGATTTAAATCAGCTTTTTGAAACCTTAACCAAATTGCCTGACGGCTCTGGAAAGCCTGTCGCGATCATTGCCCATACTATTAAAGGTAAAGGCATCTCTTTTATGGAAGATGATAACAACTGGCACTATAAAGCCCCAAACGAAGAAGAGCTTAACAAAGCAAAAAAGGAACTGGGTTTATAAGGAATTAGGCTTATGAGAAACGCATTTGCTGAAGAGGTCACATCATTGGCAGCAGATGACAAAAGGATTGTAATGCTGCCTGCAGATATAGGCAACAGGCTGTTTGATAAGTACAAAGAGAAGTTTCCAGACAGGTTCTATAACTGCGGTGTTGCTGAAGCAGATACCATAGGCATTGCAGCGGGAATGGCTCTTTGCGGATTAAGGCCTATTGCCTATACAATAAATTCATTTATTACCACAAGATGCTTTGAGCAGATCAGAGTTGATGTTTGCTTTAATAACCTGCCTGTAATAATAGCGGGAGTTGGCGGCGGGCTTAGCTATTCTCCTTTAGGTGTTACACACCATTCATGCGAAGATATAGCCATTATGCGAGTGCTTCCAAATATGACAGTTATATGCCCAGGAGATGCATTTGAAGTAAGGGCCGCAATTAGAGCTGCCTTGAAGCATAAAGGGCCTATCTACATTCGCCTTGGAAAAAAGGGCGAGCCATTAGTCCATAAGGAAATTCCTGATCTCAAGATTGGCAAAGGCATAACAATAGTTGATGGGAAAGAACTTTGCTTGTTAAGCACAGGTAATATGCTTCCCACTGCTGTGAATGTTGGAGAAATTCTTAAATCTCAGGGAATATCAGCCAAAGTTATCAGCATTCATACAGTTAAGCCATTGGACAAAGCCCTTTTGTCCGATATTTTTGCCGGGTTTGAATTGGTGGCAACAATTGAGGAGCACAGCTTGTTAGGAGGATTAGGAGCATCAATTGCTGAGTGGCTAGCTGAGCAGATGGAGCAGCAGCCTCAAAAAGTAAAACAAAAAACAAAACTTCTCCGTTTTGGCACAAGAGATGAGTTTTTGTATGAGGTTGGAGAGCAGGAATATGCGCGAAAATATTTTGGGCTGGATGCAGAAACTATTAGTAAAAAGATTTACAGAGCAATAAAATAATTGAATTTGAAGCGCTCAAAAATTAATGTCCTTTGCTATAAAATGAAAACAGAATCAGCTATTTTAGTCAAAACCGGAGAGCCGCTTATTTTGTCCGAGATAGAAGTTCCTCCTCTTAAGCCAGGGCAGGCATTGGTTGATATCGCTTTTAGCGGAGTATGCCATACTCAGGTATTAGAATACAGAGGCCATAGGGGAGAAGACAAATATCTTCCGCATTGCCTGGGGCATGAGGGAAGCGGCGTTGTTCGTGAAACTGGAAGCGACGTGACAAAAGTTAAGCCCGGAGACAAAGTCATACTGTCATGGATGAAAGGCTCTGGTTTAGATGTTCCTGGCGCTATTTATAAGTGGAATGGCACAAGTGTAAATGCCGGAGCAATAACAACTTTTAGCAGGCAGTCTGTCATAAGCGAAAACCGCCTTACTGCAATTCCAAAAGACTGCAATATAAGCATGCGTGAAGCAGCTATGCTTGGATGCGCTGTTCCCACTGGCCTTGGCGCTGTTTTTAATGTTGCAAAGCCCAAAAAGGAACAGAGTATTGCTATTTTTGGTATTGGAGGGGTTGGCCTGTGCGCTGTTGCAGGAGCAGCTATTGCTGAATGCAATCCCATAATGGCTATTGACATTAAAGAAGAAAAACTGGAGCTTGCAAAAAAAATGAGCGCAACTCATTGTATAAACGCGGCAGAGCTTGAGCCTGTTGAAGAAATTATTAGATTATGCCGCAATGGATTGGATTTTGCCATAGAATGCAGCGGTGTAACAAAAGTGATGCTGCAATCAATCAATAGTATCCGCAACCGAGGCGGTGCTGTTGTAATTGTCGGGAATGCGCCTTATGGAGAAACTCTCACATTAGACCCAAGGCAGTTCAACTTAGGCAAAAAGCTTTTGGGAACATGGGGGGGCGATAACACTCCAGATATTGATTTTCCGAAGTATATGGAACTCGTATCATCAAGAAAGCTTAATTTAGAGCCGTTAATGTCAAAAATATACAATCTCAGCCAGATAAATGACGCAATTGATGATTTGGAAAATGGCAGGGCAATAAGGCCGCTTATAGATATGGGGCTGAATGTTGATTAATTTTTGGGATTTCTTCTCCTGCTAAGCTTCGATAATTATTTTATCTTTCTCAGGATGGATAAATGCTTCGCTACCTTCCTTTAATTTCAGGAAATCTGCTATATCTTTCGGGATTCTTACAGCTAGAGAGTTGCCTGTTTTGGT